>Ga0310810_10000283_pt1 | contig 52931 bp, 37 predicted proteins | sample NCmetagenome_FD_207641 | JGI IMG/M metagenome (GOLD analysis project Ga0310810, IMG submission 207641) | Soil microbial communities from experimental microcosm in Duke University, North Carolina, United States - NC | ecosystem: Engineered > Artificial ecosystem > Soil microcosm > Unclassified ...
CTTGAACGCCCCACCGAGCCCGCGCGCGCCGGTAACCGCGGGCGCTAACGGGATCTCGAAGGTGAGGACGACCGCTTGCGGCGCGGCGCCGAGCGCTCGCTCGCCGGGGGCCTGCTTGGGAAGCAGCCACGTAAGCGCCCCGGTCTCGTCTTCCATGACCACCACGGCCGCTTCACCCGGCTGGCTGGTGACCTCCAGCGTGCTTACCGGGGGAGCCGCGCCATCGCCAAGATCTCGAGCACCCAGGCGCCGCGCCGCGCCTGCGGGTGTCCCATCCACGTCGATGATGCGCGTGCGGACAAGCCCCGCACTTTCCAGCTGAGCGTCGAAGCTCTCTTCGCCAAAGGCCCGCGACCGCGTTCCTGGTTCTACCGGAGTGTCCGTGATCGTGCCGAGTACGGCCGGCGCGGACAGCGCCACGCCGTTTCCGAGCTCAATACGCGTGCTGCTGCCATCGAGGGAATGCGTCGTCATCGGGGACCTGCCGGGCGGGATTAGGGGAGGCTAACGTAGTGGCGACGGCCCTCTCACGCAAGCGTGCGAGGTGGGTGCCGTCACCTGCCTAACGCGGCGCCTCGCGCGCGCCCCTAACGTCTCGATCGAGGGCGCTCCGGGCGTGCTCACACTGCCGAGCACGCTTGCCCGCCCGTCGAGCGCCCACGTCGACGCCTCGTTAGCCTCCGCCACTACTTTACGCGCCGCCCGCTTTTGCGCGCCTTTCGCTTCTGCGCGCCGTCCGCGCGCTCTCTGGGATTTCGCGCCTCTTGGGATTTCGCGCCGTCTGGAATTCAGCGCCCTTTGGAATTCAGCGCCCGTGTTGTCCTGCGCCGTTTGAGCCGTTCTGCGCCCGTCGCCCTACGTCGATCGCAATAGACTGCACCCTGCTTCCTGTGCCATGAGCATCCCGAATATGCCCGTCGGCATGAGCGTCGCACCCGGAACGAGGTTGGCTTTCACTTCCTCATAGACCTTCAGGAAGTCCTGCTTCGTCGCCGTTGCCGCGCGGTACGAGAACCCGCGCGTGGCCAGGTCACAGCCGATGAAGATCACGCCACGCGCCGTCAGCGACTTGATGAGCGGCGCCGGACGGTCGCTCGTCACCGGCTTGCCCTCGGCGTCCACCTTCTCGTAGTACACGTTCCGCGTCACCGGCTTCTTCGTCTTCTCGTCCAGCGTCTTGGACGACGTGCCGATGTCGTACTTCGCCCACATGGCATCGTTGTAGAGCAGCGGCACCGCCCGATGGCGGAGCACGACCACGACGCTCGCGTCCGAGTCCCCCGTGCCGAACACGTCTTTCACGGAGCCGAGGTAGCTCATGGCGTGGTAGAGCGCAGTCCCCTCCTCGATCTCGGGCGAGTCGAACACCGCCTTGTGCTTCGCGGTGATGCGCTCCATCCAGCTCGCATCCCACTTGATGGGCGGGATGGTCGGCATCGGCGCTGCTGCCTGCGCTGGCGCGGGCTGCGCGGGCGTCGGCGCCTGACTCGCGGCAGTGGCCGCGGTGGCGGCGGGGGCGCATGCGGCGGCCGCGAGGGCGGCGGCGCCCACGGCGAGCTCGCCGATGAATTGACGGCGCGGTGTGCTGGAGTCGTTATCGGACGAGCGGCTCATGTGCGGGATCTCGGGATGGCGCGTGAGGGCATGGGGGCGAGCCGATCCGCTGGAGCAATGGCGGACGGCACCCGAAAGTAAGGCGAGGCGCGAGCAAGCGCACGACCGGAACGTGAAAACTCGAACCAACCGGGCACCGGCCCCCAGCAATACAATGCCCAATCAGGGGAGCCCGGATCTGGCACGGCCTGGCGCCGGGCGTAGTCTTACGCCATGGCAGACCACCCGATACGCTGCGCGCCAGCCTGGCCGCGCGCTACCAGGTCGAGCGTGAGACCGGCGAAGGGGGCATGGCCACCGTCTACCTCGTGGACGACGTTAGGCACGGCCGCAAGGTTGCCATCGAAGATGTCATCCCGAGCGGAGCCGCGTAGCGGCGGAGTCGAGGGATCTAATCTGATGTGCCCGTAGCCGGCCACGAGTTACGCATAGTAGATCCCTCGACTCCGCGCCTGCGGCGCTCCGCTCGGGATGACACTCTACCCTTGAATCGAAACGTCCATGGCTCAGGAACCACTCGGTATCGGCTTCGTCGGCAGCGGCTTCAACACGCGCTTCCACATCCAGGCGTTCCAGGCGGTGCGCGACGCCGAAGTGCGCGGCGTGTGGAGCCCCAACAAGAAGAACGCGGCGTCGGCGGCCGAGCTCGCCCGCACGCTCGACGTCGGTGACGCGAAGGCGTACGCCACGATCACCGACATGGTCGCCGATCCGGCCATCGACGCGATCTGGCTCTGCGGCCCGAACCACGCGCGCATCGAGAACGTGTACGAGATCGTCCACGCCATCGAATCCGGCCGCGGGACGCTCAAGGGCCTCGCGTGCGAGAAGCCGCTCGCGCGCAACGTGGCCGAGGCGAAGCGCGTGAACGATCTCGTTAGGCGCGTGAAGCTGCCGACGGGCTACCTCGAGAACCAGCTGTTCTCGCCGCAGGTGGAGCTCGGGCGATCGCTGCTCTGGGCGCGCGGCGCCGCGAACACGGGGCGGCCGTACCTCGCACGCGCGGCCGAAGAGCACAGCGGCCCGCACATGCCGTGGTTCTGGCGGGGCGATCTCCAGGGCGGTGGCGTGCTCAACGACATGATGTGTCACTCCGCGCTCGTCGTCAGGCACCTGCTGACGAAACCAGGCGAGTCGTACGACACCGTGAAGCCGGTACGGATCACCGGACACATCGCGAGCCTCAAATGGTCGCGCCCGGAATATGCGAAGCGACTGACGAAGATGATGGGCAAGGACGTCGACTACACGAAGACCCCGTCCGAGGACTTCGCCAGCGTCATGATCGAGTTCGAGACCGAGGACGGGTATACCGTGCTCGGCGAAGCGTCGACGTCGTGGAGCTTCGTCGGCGCGGGACTTCGCCTGTCGGCGGAGTTGTTAGGCCCCGAGTACTCGATGTCGTGGAACACGCTCGACTCCGGGCTCAAGCTGTTCTTCAGCCGCGAGGTGAAGGGACGGCAGGGCGAGGATCTCGTCGAGAAGCAGAATGCCGAAATGGGCGTGATGCCCGTGGTCGCGAGCGAGGCGGCCGCCTACGGCTACGAAGCGGAAGACCGCCATTTCGTGCGCGTCTTCCAGGGGAAGGAGGAGGCCAAGCTGACGTTCGATGACGGCGTGGAAGTCGTGAAGATCCTCATGAGCGCGTATCAGAGCGCCGAGCAGGGCAAGACGATCGCGTTCCCGCCGAAGGGCATCGACAAGTTCGTCCCGCAGGTCGCGCGCGGAGTGTGGAAGCCGTGACAGCTCCTGCGCGGGCGCGGGGCATCATGCAGAGCTCGACGCTCGTGCAGACGGTGGACATCGAGACGCCGGAGCTGGTGACGTTCAGCTACACCATCGCTGGTGTGGGCTCGCGCGTGGCCGCGGCGCTGATCGACTACCTGCTCTGTCTCCTGCTGTTCATCCTGATCATCGTCGGGATGGCGTTTCTCGGCGCGAATCGACTCGCGCGGATAGGCGGCACGGCGTCGGACGCGTGGGCACTCGCGATCGTCGTCCTCGCGCAGTTCTTCATCCTCTGGGGCTACTACGTGCTCTGGGAGGGGCTCGCCGACGGGCAGACGCCCGGCAAGCGCTACATGCGTCTGCGCGTCGTGAGCGACGGCGGATACTCCGTGTCATTCGCCGGCTCGGCCATCCGGAATCTCGTCAGGATCGTGGACATGCAGCCGGTGTTCACCTACGGCGCGGGAATCATCAGCATCGTCGCCACGAAACAGGGCAAGCGACTCGGCGATCTCGCGGCGGGGACGATCGTGGTGCGCGAGCAGCTTGTTCATCGGGAATCGGGAATCGGGCGGGGGCCCGCCGAAGGCGGGCGGCGGGAAGCGATCAAAGACCGTGGGGCAGCATCGGTGGTGGCGACGGCGCCGCGTCAGGCACGTCTGACCGATGACGAGTTCGCCGTCGTCGAACGATTCATCGAACGGCGCGCAGCGCTCGACCCCGCGCGTCGTGTGGAGTTGGCGACGCGGCTCGTCGAGCGATTCGCGAACGCGTACGTCGGCTACCCGAGCACGGCTGACGGCCCTGTCGATCGGCTGGTCGAGCTCTACGCGGATGAGCGTCAGGCGCGCGCGAGCGGAGCCGTCGTCGGGCGTGAAACGGGTGCGGCGCGCGAACGTCACGCGATCGTCGCGTCAGGCACGCCGAGATGGTCGTCGTTCGCGTCGCGCCTCGATCGCGCGCAGCGCACTGGTCTCAAGTCGCTCGGCGAGGACGGCGTCCGGGATTTCGTGGCCGAGTACAGGGATTTGGCGGCGGATCTGGCGCGCCTGCAGACGGCGGCGCGTGGCCGTGAGCGAGACGAGGTGTTCTACCTGAGCCGGCTCATGGCCGGCGCGCACAACCTGTTGTATCGAGGCCGTGCGCTGACGTTCAAGGATGTGTGGCGCACGTTCGCGGTGGATGCGCCGCGTGAGGTGCGGCGGAGCTGGCGTCCGGTTGCACTGGCAGGTCTGCTGTTGTTCGGTCCAGCAGCCATCGCGTACACTGCTGTGGTCCGGGATCCGGCGGTGGCGCGCGTGTTCATTCCGCCGGCGATGCTCGATCGCGCGGAGGATGGCGTCAGGCGCTCGCGCGAGGGCAAGGGGTACATTCCGGATCCGGAGCTGTTCCGTCCGGTGATGGCGACGAGCATCATCGCGAACAACGTGCAGGTGACGTTCGCCGCGTTCGCGATGGGCATCGCGTTAGGTATCGGCACGGTGATCATCCTGGTGACGAACGGCGTGAGCCTTGGCGGTGTGTTCGGGCTGTACGCGTCGAAGGGGATCGCGGCGTTGCTGGTGAAGTTCGTCGCGCCGCACGGCGTGCTGGAGCTGACGGCCATCTGCATCGGCGGCGGCGCGGGCCTGCTGCTCGCGGCGGCGGTGCTGATTCCGGGTGACCGCCCGCGGAGCGTGGCGCTGCGCGAGAATGGCCGGCGCGCGATCCGGCTGATCGCGGCGTCGACGGTGCTGCTGCTGATCGCGGGGACGCTCGAGGGGTTCGTGTCGCCGATCGAGACGTGGCCGCTGGCGTGGAAGCTCGCGGTGTCCGCCGCGACGGCGGGGTTCCTGGGCCTGTACCTCTGGCGCGGGCCACGACAGGTGGTCGAGACCGCGACGCCTATCGATGCCGAGCGTTCTGAGGCGCCGGAGCTGCTCGGACTTGGCGGAGGACCCGGTGTCATCCCGAGCGAAGCAAGGGATCGTCTCGAACCAACGCTGGGCAGTCCTGGCCAGTAACATGTCGTCAGTCGTGAGCCGTCGGTCATCAGTTCTCAGTCCCGCCTGACGAATGGCTTCGAACCGCCACTGCTCGTACTGAGGACTCGACTGACCACTGATGACCGATGACCCACGACTGACCGACTGACGACTCACGACAGGTGAGCACGTTCGCGATGCAGCCCCGAGCCCGTCGGAGCACGGTCATCCCGAGCGATGGCTACAGCGCTCCTCGCCCCTTGATCTCGAGATACTTGTTCACGACCGCCGCCGTCATCGCTTGCGGCGACACATCGAGCACGTTCACGCCAGCGCGGCGCATGCGCTCCAGCACCGCCTGACGCCCCGCGACCAGTTCCTCCGCCGCTGCGCTCGTGTACAACGCGAGATCTCGCTCACCGCGGGGCACCGCCGCCTCGAAGACCGCGTCGTTTCGCAGCGCCACCACGACGACCAGATGTCGCCCTGCACTGCGCGTCACGTGCGCGACCAGTGCGCGCGAGGCACGCTCGTCGATCACGTCGGTGAAGAACACGATCAGCGCGCGACGACGCTGCCGCGTCGCGAGGTACCGGAACGCGCCCGCGTAGTCCGGCTCGGCCATCGTCGCCGTGACGGGAATGAGCGCATTGCGCACCAGGCGCAGCGCGGCGTCGCCCCGGTTCGGCGGCACGAACGCGCGGACCTCCTGGTCGAACACCATCGTGCCGACGCGATCACCTGATGTGGCCGCGACGTCCGTCAGCACCAGCGCGGCCGAGAGCGCGTGCTCGAGCCGGGAGAACTCGCCAGCAAGCTGCGTCATCGCGCGGCCGCACTCGATCATCGTGAAGATCGTCTGCGACTGCTCGATGGTGAACTCGCGCACCATGTGCTTTCGCCGCCGCGCCGTCGCCTTCCAGTCGATGTGGCGCGGGTCGTCGCCAACGGCGTAGTCGCGGAGGCCGGCGAAGGCGCGGCTCTCGCCACGCTGGCGCAGCACGCGCACGCCGGCCGTGTGCAGCCGGTGCTGCACCGCGAGCAGACGAAAGCGCCGCACGTTCGACACCGACGGCGTGACGAGGATGGTATCGCTCGGCGCGAACGTCGCGCGCGACGCGAGGAGGCCGAGCCGCGTATTCGACTGCAGCCCGACGCGGCCTAACGTGGCGAGACCACGAACCATGCCGGACAGCTCGAATGGCACAGTCGCCGAGCCGCGGCCGGGAAGCTCGACGTCGGCGCTGCCAATGCCACCGCGAACCGCTGTCGGCATCTCGTCGACGACGTTCACGCGAAGCCCGCGCGCCCACGCGGAGCGAAGCGTGTACGTCCCGCGCACGCGGTCGCCGATACCGACGGCGGCGGGTGCGTCGCGCTCGACGATCACACCGCGCCTTCCGGGGAGTGTGACCCAATCCACAGCGGCGAGCAGCACTACCACGGCGATGCCGGCCAGACCTGCGTAGACGCCAACGCGTCCCGGGAGCAGCCAGAGCAGTCCGACCGCCGCCACCGCCCACGCCAGACGCCGCGTAGGAATCACACGGAGCAACAGGCGCTGTGGTTGGGCGTCGCCAGGCATCTACGGAGCTGCGATCACTCGGGAACGCTGACGCGGGACACGACCATGTCGACGACTTCCTCGACCGTCCGCCCTTCGACTTCCAGCTCCGGCGCCAGCGTGATCCGATGCCGCAGCACCGCATGCACTCGCCCTTTCACGTCGTCCGGCACGACGTAGTCGCGCCCTTCGAGTACCGCGCCCGCCCGCGCCGCGCGCATGAGCGCCACCGTCGCCCGCGGCGACGCACCTAACGAGATCGACGCCTCGCCGCGCGTGCCGCGCGTGATGCGCGCGATGTAGTCCTGGATCTCCGGCGCCACGCGCACGGCGTCGACCAGGTTACGCATCGCGACGACCTCCGCCTCGCCGACCACGGGCGAAACCAGTGATGCCACCCGCTCCGGGTCGAACCCCGCTTCCTGCGCGGCGAGCATCGAGAGCTCCGCCTCGTGCGACGGGTACCCCATCACTGCCTTCAGCAGAAAGCGATCGAGCTGTGCCTCCGGCAGCGGATACGTCCCCTCGTGCTCCACCGGGTTCTGCGTCGCGAAGACGGTAAACGGCGCGTCCAGCGGATGCGTCACGCCGTCCACCGTCACCTGTCGCTCCGCCATCGCCTCGAGCAGCGCCGCCTGCGTCTTGGCCGGCGCACGATTGATCTCGTCGGCCAGCAGGATGTCCGTGAAAACCGGGCCCGGCCGGAACTCGAAGCCGACCGCCGGGTCGCGCAGCATGCTCACCCCCGTCACGTCGGACGGCATGAGGTCCGGCGTGAACTGGATGCGCGAGAACTTCACGCCTAACGCGCTCGCCAGCGTCCGCACCAGGAGCGTCTTCGCCGTCCCGGGGACGCCCTCGATCAACAGGTGACCGCGCGCCAGGAACGTCACCAGGGCGTCCTCGATCGCGCCATCCTGCCCCACGATGCGCTCCGCCACCGCCGCGTGGATACGCCGCATCAGCTCGGCGCCCTGGTCGAGGGTGAGCGACGATGACGACAGCGAAGAGTCGGAAACGGTCACGAGGATTTCGGGAAGGAAGTGAGGGACGCTTCGAGACGCCGGAGCGCCTGGCCGACCGTCTCCAGATCGCGCCGGGAAACGGGCTGCGCGAGTGCCTGACGAACGAGCTCGACATCGGGCGCCCGCGCCGGCGCGCGCTGCTGTGCCCAGGCGAGGAACGCCTCATCGGAGCTCACGCCGCTGCGGGCACCTAACGCCTGCTCCACGCGGCGCCGCACGCCATGGACCAGACGCGCCGTGGCCGTTCGCGTCGCGCCGACGGCGCGGTATGCACGCGCCAGCGCATCCACGTGCTCCAGCGGCGAACGCCGTTCTATTCGTTCAGGCGCGCGCGGCGGGAGGAGGCGAGGCCCGACGGCCAGCAGGAGCACGAGCCCCGCACCAGCGAGTTGAAGCACGAGATGGCCCGATGGCGTGTGACCGAGGTAGCCGACGATGCCGCGCACCGTTCCCGGCTGTTCGCCGTAGCCCTGATGATATTCATCGAACACGAGTCGGCGGCGACGCCCGCCACCAGGCGCGCTGTCGCTCGCATACTCCAGCATACGCACCGCCGCGACGTCAGCGCCCCACCGACAGACGCGCAGGACGTCGTTCCGCAGCAGGTCAGGGTCGGCCGCGAGCACCACACGTCCGCGGCCGACCGGAAAACCGATCGCCGCGGGAAGCTCACTCCCCGCGAACCCGCTCACCGTCTTGATCGTCGCGAGCGTCCGCATGCCCGGCGGCGGCGCGCCCCTGAAACGCAGCGCGAGAATGTGAGTCTCCCGGTCAGGCCAGAACGGAAGGCCGGCGCTCAGAAAGCTCTCATCCCGTTTCGCGCACCTCGCGGTATCCTCTGCGACGAGCGCGCCGGAGTTGGTGACGAGAATCTGCGCGGTCGAGATCACACTGCCGGGCCGAGCCAGGCCATTCCCGACGCCGAGCGAATCAGCGAGCGGTCCGCCACCGAGCATGAAGACGAGTCCCGCACCGCGACGTACGCGATCGAGGATTTCGCGCGTCTCCGCCGCGCTGGGCGTGATGGCCGGGTCGAGGATCAGGTGGACGACCGTCGTGTCGCCTAACGGGATGCTGTCCACGACGCGTTGCGACGTACTCCAGCCGAGTCGGCCGGCGAGCTCGTACAGTGCGGCCGCGCCTTGCGGATCGGTCGAGCGGGTCGACAGGCGAGGATCTCCGCTCCGGCCGCCCGTTTCCTCCGGCGTCAGCAACGCGACGACGATGATGGCCGCCGCGATGACCGGCAGCACGACCCGCGGGCTGAGCAGTCGCCGTCGGCTACCCGGAGACGCCGATGGCCCGGTCACGCCGCGCGCTCCTCGGCACGGAATACCCGCGTCGCGAGGTCGCGCAGCATCGCGTACGTCGGCGCGTCGCACACACCGATGCCGAACATGACGCGATCGTAGCGCCGGCCGAATTGCCTGAAGTCCGCCGCGGCAGCGAAGCCGCGCAGGTGCAGCTCACGCGCGTAGTCGCCACTCGTCTTCGACGGATGCAGCCTGATCCGTTCCGCCGCCGCGAGCCGCTCCGTCACGCCGCGATAGAGCAGATGCGCCGCCTCGGTGTAGTTGCCAGCCGCGGCCAGTCGCTCCGCTTCTCCCCACGGGTCGCTGGCGCCTTTCACGGCTCCGGCACGCACGCGCCGGCGTTGTTCCTCGGCCTCGTTGCCAAGCACGAGGCGGACGACGATCGCGACCACCACGACGATCGCGAGCGCCAGCACGATCCACTTCGCGTTAGGAATCTCGGACACCGACGAGAAGATCCGCCGGATCAACGCCGCGAGCCAGTCGAGAATGCGGTCGAGTAGCGTCGCGCGTACCGACCGCTGATATGGGCGCTGTCTGATGACCGCGGCGATGGAATCCTGAATCGCCGCGGCAGGCCACGGCGCGTTGCGACCCTGCGTTGCGAGCTGAAGCAGTGTCCCGATCAAGCGGAGAGCCCCTCGGCCATCATCTCGATGTCGTACCCCTCGTTCCGCACGCGCGCGTCGTAGTACAACAGCATCTCCGTGATCGAGAACATCGGGTACGCGAGGATCGACGCCACGACCGTGAGGACGGTCGAGATCACTCGGCTTCCCGTCATTGCCGCAACGATCGCGATCGCGAAGTACAGCACGAAGAAGATGAGAAACGCCAGCAGCGTCGTCCCGAGGATGTGCATCTTCCGGCCCCGCGACAGGGCGGACGACCGACCGAGTGCGGCGAACGTGCCGCGCCCTTCGATGATGATCCCAGCCGTTACCGCGAAGTAGCGCGTGACGACGTAGAGCGCCCCGACGAAGAAGAACAGGAAGCCGACCATCATGAGCAGGTACTTGATGAGCAGTGCGACCATCACCGTCGGCAGTCGCTTCACCGCATCACGCACGGCAACCGCCGGCTCGATCGGGTGCCCGAGGTAGTCCTCGGACGACAGCCGCACCATGACGGCGCTCATGAGCGACACGCTGATCCAGTACCCGACGAGCAGGCCGACGCTGTAGCCAGCCGTTAGGCGCGCGAGCTGTTGCTCGACTTCCATCGCGGGTCCGAACACGACGAGCTGGAGCACCAGAATCGGCGCGTAGCAGATGGCCGAGACGACGAGATACGTCAGTGGGTCGCGCCGGTACAACTGAAAGGCAGCGTCGACGATCTCGCTCGCTGATCGAGGTCTGAGTGGGAGCGGAGGGGAGGACAACGTGAAACCGGGGACCGGGGATCAGGGACTGGGGACACCAACCCCAGAGCTCACTTGCAAGATGGGGGGCACGATAGGCAGGTACCAGCGGCTAGCCTCGACATTCCGGGCTTTCTCCGGAGTGCAGGCCACTCATTGCCCGCCTCCGGTTCGGGCAATGGCCTGCTCGAGCCTCGCCGCCACGGCGCGGGCTTCCGCGTTCCCGGCGTCGAACTCCAGCCCGCGGTGCACCTCGTCCAGGGCTCGACGCAGCGCTCCGGTCCTGGCGTAGGCATCGGCCAGGTAGAAGTGCGCCTTCGCGAGCGACGGGTCGAGCGATGCCGCGCGCTCGTACTCCGGGATCGCAGCGGCGGCGTCCCCTCGCTTGAGGTACACGTTGCCGAGGTTGAAATGGGCGAGCGGTTCGTTAGGGTCCAGTGCCGCGGCCCTGCGGTAGGCGGATTCCGCCTGCGACGCGTCGCCGGACGACTCGAGCGCGATCCCCATGTTGACGAGCACGAGCGGCTGCCGCGGGTCCAGCGTTAGGCTCCTGGTGTAACTCGCCATGGCGCCCTGCAGATCGCCGGCCTGCGCCTGCGCCAACCCGAGATTGAGGTGGAGGCGCGGCGCGAGCGGCGTGATCTCCACCGCCTTGCGGTAGGTCGCCACCGCCGCGCTGGGGTTCCCGCCTGCCAGCAGACTGTCTGCCAGGAAGCCGAGCACGGTTGCCCAACGCGCGCGAACGAGTGCGTCTTCGGGGCCGAGTGCGCGAAGGGCGTCGGCGAGAAGGCGCCGCGTGTCTGCGTCGCCGCCACGCGCGAAGTGCAGCGCGGCGAGTGCGGTTGCGCGCACGTCCATATCCTCGTCCCGCGCGAGCGCGCGGAGTCGCTCCGCGATCTCCGGCTCGAGGTCCGGCATGTCCGGCGACAGCCACTTCTCCACGAAGCGCGCGAGTCCGGCGAATACCGCCGACGTGTGTCGTGAGTCAGCGGCGATCAGCAGGCGTGCGGCCTCCAGTCGAGTCCTTGCCTGCTCACCACGTGAGGCGGTCGCCACGGCGGTGTCGAGAGGCGCGAGCGTTCCATACCAGGTGCGCACCTGCGCGTCGAGCGCGGTTTCGTCGCGGTCCGCATGGCACGACTTGCACGCACTCGTGATGCCCTGCGAGGCGTCGAACGCCGGGCGAGGAATCGCGATCGTGTGGTCGGAGCGTGCATAACGAATGGCGTGACCTGTCTCGAGCTGCTGCCGGTAGGGCATGTGGCAGCTCGTGCACCGACTGCCTTCGCTCGCGGCCGCGTGCTTCGTGTGAGGTGTCGGGTTCTCTGCTTTGCTCGCATGACACGACGTGCACTGCCGGTCGTCGAAGCGACCCGGCAGCGCCGCGCCGAACGCATCGCGGTACCGCTGCGAATGCGGGTCGTGGCACGTCGCGCACGTCATGCCGCCTTTGAGGTAGCACGCGCTCGAGAGGTGTCCCTCCTGATACGCGAATGTGCGCGTTCGCCCGTCGGGCAGGAGAGCGGCGTCGCCGAGTTGCGAGAGACGGAGCGAGTATGCGGCGAGCAGTGAGGCGCCCGGGAGAAAGCCTGTGGCCAGCTGGGACTTGAGCGCGTGACACGTGAGGCAGACCGTCAGCGACCGATCCTTGTCGAGCGTGGCGAGCGAGACGAGGCCGATGTCGCCGTTGGTGGGTCGCGAACCGTTCGACATCAGCGTGACGTGCTGCTTCGCGGGTCCGTGGCACGACTCGCAATCGATGGCGAGGGACGCGACGTTCGTCTGCCATCGCTTCTGGACGGTGTCGAGCCGCACGTCGATCTGGCTGCCGTGACATCCCTGGCAATTCGCGAAGCGAGGCTCGTCGCCCAACACGCGTCGCGGTGGCCAGTCGCCGCAGTCGGCCAGTGCCAGGTCCGCGGTGATCGGGACCCATCCCTTCCCCGCGCGCGTACCGCTGTTGCAGAACCAGTGTGCGCTCTGTCGGCTCCAGTCGAACGGCAGGAAGCGCCACGTCCCATCCGGGAATCGCGACACGAAGCCCTGCGTGCCACCACCCGCCATGTGTCCGCCGCCGACGACGCCGTCGACCGAGAAGGTGCGATCGGGTCGCCCGTCCTGCCTGACGAGGAACGTGTAGCGTCGTCCCGAGCCGGCCGGAATCACGACCGCGTCGCGGAAGCGGATGGGCGTCCCATTGAATGGCGCGATGACGGTGACATCGCCCGGTGGACCACCGGCCGTGCCGTGAGTGGACGTCCGCCACGCGGCGTACTGCGTGGTGTGACACGAGGCGCACGCGGCGGCGCCAGCAAAGTCGGCCGGCGCTGGCGTTCGAGACGCCGACGAATCGCGCGGCGCGGGCAGCGCAGCCAGTTGGCCACCCTCGCCTGAGCCACCGTTAGGCGCACGCCTCGCGAGCAGGCCGATGAGCGCGACGACTATTGCCAACGCAGCGACGCCAAGGCCAAGCGCGCCGCGTGACAGGCGGTGACCGGGCGCGCCGGGGCGCGCGGCGTTGGCATCGGGTGCAGGCTCCGATCGCGGCCGTTTCTTCCTCGCGCTCACGCTCGGGCGCTCCGACAGTGGCGGTGCTCGTCACTCATGCGAGTCGCCTCGTCCGTCGGTGGACCATGCGGGGCCTGCACACTGGCAGAGTGACCGGATGTGGCGCACGAGCGCGCGGATCTGCGCCGGCGACAGCGTCGTGCCATACGCCGGCATGCGGGGGCTTCGATTCATGATCGCGCCACCGCCGGCGATCGTGTCGTACAGCGAGTCGTCGGGGCGCGCGGACATGGCCTCGCGTGAGGCATGGCGGGCGGGCGGCACCGGAAGCGCGCGCGCGTTAGGCCCGTCGCCTTTGCCGGCCGAGCCGTGACATCCGGCGCAGAAGCGCGAGTAGAGTACCGCGCCGCCCGTGTCCGCCGGAGCGGTTGGTACCCGGTCGCTTCCGGCGTTCTCGCTGGCCTGGCCCCCAAGGTATCGGATGATGAGCGCGCGCCACTCGGCCGGCATGGGCGTGTGCGGCATGATGGTGCCCGACACCGTCGCCTGTGGATTGGCGACCATGCGCGCGATGTACTCGGGCGACCGTCGCTGACTCACGGTGCTGAGCTCGGGCGCCAGCGTGCCGCCTTTCCCGCCCAGCGTATGGCATCCGAGACAGGGCAGACGGTCGCGAAGCAGGGTCTCGGCCTTCGACCGCGCGAATGGGGTGAGGCCGTCGGACGCCGCACGCCCCGCGTCAGCCTGGGCGGACGCCGCGCGCCCAGCGACAACGATAGCGAGCAACACCGTCCAGCACCGCCAGGCCATCACTCGGTCAACTCCAGGGGTCAGGGTCGGCGCCAATTATATCCGCGGACACGGGGGATCGCTGGTGCAAGCGTGCGCGTCCGGTTTCAGGTCATCGATGCGTGTGTACGGACAGGCGGCAGGGCATCGGCGTCGTGGCGGCTGGACCGGCCATTACTCGACTTGCCCCTGCCCTCTTCCGCTCGGCTGAACCCGGCGTATCCTAGGGCAGACGGATTCGCCTGGCGCCGCCGCACCACGCTGCTCGCTCAGAGGACCATACCCATGGAAGCTGCCATCTCCGCATGGCTGCAGGACCTGGCAATCCGCGCGTTCGGGATCTCGCTCTTCCTCATGCTGGCGATCGACGCCGCGTACGCGGTGATTCTTCTCGCGACGCGCGACCGCGGGATCGTCAATCGCTGGACGTCGCGCGTGCTCGCGGTGAACCTCGTCCTGAGCGGCACCGGAATCGGCGTCCCGGTCCTCGCGCTGAGTACCCGCCTTGCGGTGCGCGTGGTCGCGCCGCTGATCCCGAGGCTGCCGGGCATGATGATCGTCGACGAGGACGCACCCCCGCCGCGACGGCTCAACTAGCTGGAGGGGCGCAGACGGCACGCTGTCATTCCGAGCGAAGCGCCTGCCCTGAGGAGCGCCAGCGATCTGAGGGCCTGCCCTGAGGAGCGCCAGCGACGTCAGGGAGGAATCCTCGGCGTCCCGGTAGAGGGGCCAAGCAGGCACGGCGTCCGACGGCGGTCGGCGAGTGCCGAGTGTGCCAGTCCTTAGTCGTTGGTTATCAGTTTTCAGTCCCCGTTCCCTCTAACTGGGGTTGACTGGGGCACTCCCGACTGAGAACCGATGACCGACGACTGGCGACTCGAGACTCACGACTCGCGACCGGCCTTGCGCCGAGATACCAAGGCCCTCTACCGGGACGCTGAGGATTCCTCGCTACACTTCGAATGCCCGGCTGGCGTTACAACGCGAAGCAGTAGAAGAACCCTGCCCCACCGGTCGCGACGAGATCCGCCTGACTGCACGACCGGCTCATATGCGCCGCGTTCCACGACGAATTGCCGCCACCCGAGCGATCGTGGTGCCCGAGCATGGCGGAGCCGGCGGAGTCGCTCGTCCAGTTGTTGCACGTCGTGCCGGCGGGCGTGCCTAACAACACCCGGCCGAAGGAATCGGAGCCCGTGAGGATGTCGTGCTGGTTCGGCGTGTCGCCGCGGCCATTCACGGGTGCCCCCTTCTCGCTGAGCGCGAACTCCTTGTTGATGGAGTTACGGTCGCGCTGGATGTCGCCGTGGAGATCCGCGACGTTCCAGGCGATGAGCGCGCCCTTGGCGTTGTACCAGGGCCCGTTGCCGATGCGATCGCGGGCGTTGATCGGCGGCTGCCCGGCGGCCGCGGCGGCGCTCAGGTACGCGTGCCACGTGCGGCTCCCTGCACCAGCCGCGCGGGCGAGCGCCTGACAGTGCTCGTCCGCGCCGGCAAGTCCGCCGAGGTTCGCGCCGGCGCCTTTGCCGACGCTGGTGACGAAGAAGCCCATGGGCTGCTGCGGCTGCTGGGGCTGGGCGGGCGTACCCTGGGCGACGGCCGTCGACGCGGCGAGGAGCAGAACTGCGGGTAGCGCGCGGAAAAGCGGTCTATGCATGGAAGGCTCCGGATCCGGTTGGAGTCGATACACTCGCGATCGCGTGACTCGTTGGGAATGGCGGGCGTGACAGCCATTTGTCAGCCGCCCATGGACGCAGCACGGAAAACCACGGATCGGCGTGCGGGCGACGGCACCATAAGCTACGATTCCGCGGCCCATCACCCGTCAGCCGACTCGCACCCTCGAGATGATTCCAGCAGTACTCGCCTCGCTGGCGCTCACGACAGCATTGGCCGCGCAACAGGTCACCGCTCACGATTCCGCCGCGCCCGTACTCGGCGCGGTGCGAGCCGTCGGCACCGTGCGCATCGACGGCCACCTCGATGAACCCACGTGGCGAGCTGCGACGCCCGCGACTTCGTTCGTGCAACGGACGCCCGACGCCGGCGCGCCCGCGAGCGAACGGACCGAGGTGCGCATCATCTACGACGCGTCGGCGATCTACATCGGCGCACGGCTGTTCGACACGACCGGGTACGTCAGCACTCGTCTCGGTCGCCGGGACAACAGCCTGTCCGGATCGGACTGGTTTTCCGTCACGCTCGATAGCTACCACGACCATCTCACGGCGTACCGCTTCGCCGTGAATCCGAGCGGCGTTAGGCGGGACGAGAAGATCAGCAACAGCGACGACGATGACGAGTCGTGGGATCCGGTCTGGGAAGCGTCCGCATCGCGAGACGCGGGCGGGTGGACCGCCGAGATGCGGATTCCCCTCAGTCAGCTGCGCTTCCGCGATCAGGACGAGCAGACGTGGGGAATCCAGCTCGTTCGGCGCATTGGCCGCGTCAACGAGGAGAGCTGGTTCGCGTTCGTCCCGAGACGCGAGCGCGCAGTCGTGGGCCGCTACGGACACCTCACCGGGATGAGCGGCCTCGCGCCGCGCGGCCGCCTCGAGCTGCTGCCGTACGTCGTCACTCGCGCGCGCTACGACACGCCCGCACAGAGCACCGACGTGACGTTCGCGAATCCCTTTCGTGATGGGTCCGAACGGACTGCGTCGTTAGGCCTCGATCTCAAGTATCGCCTGGCGAGCAACATCACGCTGGACGCGACCGTGAACCCCGACTTCGGCCAGGTCGAGGTCGATCCCGCGGTCGTGAACCTCACGGCCTACGAGACGCGCTTCGAGGAGCGACGCCCGTTCTTCATCGAGGGCTCGGAGATCTTCGGCTTCAGTGGGACGGAGCTCTTCTACTCGCGGCGGATCGGCGCGCCACCGCCGGGTCGCCCTCCATCTGCATCCGTCTACGACGACATGCCGCAGAACGCGACCATTCTCTCGGCGGCAAAGCTGTCGGGAAAAGCGCGCGGCTGGTCGCTGGCCGTGCTGGATGCGGTGACCGGCCGTGAGCAGGCATCGTTCGTCACGGAGGACGGTGACCGCGGTCGGTCGAACGTCGCGCCACTCGCGAACTACCTCGTCGGGCGTGCGCGCCGGGAGATGCGTCAGGGAGCGAGCGTCATTGGCGGCATGTTGACCGCGGTCCACCGCGAGCTCGGTGACAGCACGCTCGCGTCACGCGTGCGATCGCGCGCATTCACCGGCGGCGTCGACTTCACGCACGACTGGGACGACCGAAAATGGTCGCTCGCGGGCTTCGTCGCCGGCTCAGCCATCGCCGGCTCGAACGCCGTCATCACGGCGGCGCAGCGCTCATCGGCGCGGTACTACCAGCGACCCGACGCATCGCGGCTGACGCTCGACTCATCGGCCACGTCGCTCGCCGGATTCGCTGGCCGACTCCAACTGAGTCGTCCGGCTGGCGAGCACTGGCGTGGCAACGCGACCGTCTCGACGCTGAGCCCCGGGTTCGAGACGAACGACATCGGCTTCCAGTCGCGTGCCGATCAACACTCCGCCACCACGACCGTGATATACGTCCACGAGGAGCCGGGCCGGCTCCTGCGCGAGTGGAGCTTCGAGGGCGGCCCACGGGCGTCGTGGAACTACGACCGCAATCGCATCGGCACGCGGCTGAACTTCGAGGGCTCGGCCCAGCTCCTCAACTATTGGAGCGGCGACTTCGAGGTGAATCGCGAGCTCGCCGCGCTCGACGACCGTCTCACGCGCGGCGGCCCGCTCGTGCGATCGCCCGCGCGCACCATTGCGTCGGCGAGCATCGAGAGCGATTCGCGTAAGGCATGGACGCTCGACATGGGTGTGGACGCGACGCGTGGTCCCGCGCTGAACAGCACGTCGATCGATGTCGAGATCGGGTACAAGCCTGCGCCTAACTGGACGCTGTCCATCGCACCAGAGTGGACGCGCGAACGCGCGGCCAGCCAGTACGTGACGTCGGTCGCCGACCCGCTGGCGCAGGCGACGTTCGGCCGCCGCTACGTGTTCGCGGATCTCGATCAGACCGAGCTCTCCGTCGCCACACATGTCAACGTGACGTTCACGCCGTCGCTGACGCTCGAGGCGTTCGCGCGGCCGTTCGTCGGCAGCGGAACGTTCGGCAGCTTGAAGGAGCTCGTCCGCCCGCGCGCGTTCGCGTTCGCGCGTTATGCGAACATCGGTACGGTGACGCGGGATGGCGACGAGATTACTGTCGACCCCGACGGTGTCGGGCCAGCGGCGGAGTTCGCCGTGGACGATGAGACATTCACGACGCGGTCGCTACGTGGGAGCGCCGTACTGCGCTGGGAGTGGAGGCCGGGCTCGACGCTGTTCCTCGTGTGGCAGCAGCAGCGCGAATTCGAGGACGCGAGCGGCGACTTCCGCTTCCGGCGCGACCTGCGTCGCCTCGGGCGGGCGAGCCCCGACAATGTGTTCGTGGTCAAGGCCACGTGGTGGCTCAACCCGTAACGGGGCTCCGCGACGGCGACATGCGTCCGCCAGGCCCTTACGCCCGCCGTCCGGTCGCATAAGTTCGGGGTACCAAGGTCGCCTGAGGACAGCCATGGGCTGGACGCCTCCCTTGCAGGTAGCCGGCAGGTATGCCGTGCAGCGCGAGGTCGGCCGCGGCGGGAGTGCCGTCGTGTTTCTCGCCGTCGACCACCTCGACGGCAACCGCACGGTCGCGCTCAAGGCGCTGAAACAGGACTTCGCGACGGCCCTCGGCGTCGAGCGATTTCGTCGCGAGATCGACATCGCCTCGCGCCTGGAACATCCGCGCATCCTCCGAGTGCTCGCGGCCGGAGAGTGGGAAGGCACGCTCTATTACGTGATGCCGTTCGTCGATGGCGTCACGCTCCGCCAGCGCCTCACGCGCGACCGCCAGCTCTCGATCAACGAAGCGCTGACGATCGGGCGCGATCTCGGCGAGGCGCTCGCCTACGCCCACGCGAACGGCGTGCTGCACCGTGATGTCAAGCCCGAGAACATCCTTCTCGATGGCGGACGCGCACTGCTCTGCGACTTCGGCATCGGCCGCGCACTCGACCGCAGCACCGCCGATCGCCTAACGTCGAGCGGCATCGTCCTCGGTACGCCGGCGTACATGAGTCCCGAACAGGCGGTCGGCGAGTCCATGCTCGACGGCCGTTCCGACCAGTACAGCCTCGCGTGCGTCCTGTACGAGGCGCTCGCCGGAATCACACCGTACGTCGGGGCAACTGCGCAGAGCCTGCTCACGCAACGCGTACTCCATGCGCCGCACGCGCTGCGGCAGGTGCGAGACGCAGTGCCGCAGTGGCTGAACGACGCGATCATGAAGGCGCTCGCTCCGGCGCCCGCCGACCGGTACGCCACGATCGGCGAGTTCATCGAGGCGCTGGGGCTGAGCGCGCCGGTCCACCACCTGCCTGATCGACCGGCGGATGGCGCAACGACGCGCTGGGCTGGACGCGTTCCGAAAGGCGTCGGCGTTGCCGTCGGCGTGATGGCCATCGGGATTGCCGCCTGGCGCTCGTTAGGCACCGGAACGGACCGCCGAGATGTCCGGGACAGGTCGTCACCCCCCAGTGCTCGGGTGAGCCAACTGTCGGTGCGGATTGCCCCCACGGACGCATTCGCGCGTGCGGACTCCGCGATCGCGCGCACCGTGGGCGCCGCGGTTGCCGACATGTGGGGTGTCATTCCGGACCTTCGCGTGCTCGGCGTATTACCGCGTACGAGCGGAAGTGACGGCGGAACGCTCGAACCCGCGCGTCGCGAGGCCTCGCTGAAAAACGGCGCGCGGTACGTCGTGGAGATCTCGACCGTCACCGGTGACTCGATGACGACGATCAATCTCGCCCTCTGGAGCACGTCACCGGTTCGCGTCGTCGCCAGCTCCTCGGATTCGGCGTCGCGCGCGACCGACCCGCGCCGCGCAGCCGAGCGAGCCGCGCTCGACCTCCTGCGGTCGTTCGCGCGCACGCAGCCGGCATCGTTTCGGTCACTCCGCCGCGTCCTCGATGCGTCTCGATCGCCTGAAGCAGTCAAGCTCATGGTACGCGGCCAGCAGCTCTTCGCCCTTGGCGATGCCGATCGCGCTCACGAGGCGTATACCGCCGCACTGCGCGCGGACCCGGCATGCGCGCTCGCCGCGTTTCGATCGGCGTTCGTTGCCGCCTGGTCGCTTCACTACGATGAAGCCGACTCGCTCCTCGAGGCGTTTTCCTCCCGCCCTGGCAAAACCGGGTCTTCGGCAGCGCTTCTGACGCGAGCCCAGCGGTACTTCGTCAGGCGGATGGCCGACAGCGCCATTCAGGTTTTTCGCCAGGCGGTTGCCGACGATCCAGCCAACATCGACGGCTGGCTCGGGCTGGGGGAATCGGTATTTCACCTGGGATGGCTGGCCGACGTACCGGCCACGGACGCCGAGCAGCCGCTGCGGCGAGTGTTCGATCTCGACAGCGCTTTCGCCCCCATCAACTATCACCTCGCCGACCTCGCCATGGCCCGGCGCGCCGAGGCGGACGCAAGACGTTTCACCAGACTCATCGCGATCGACGACGACACGCGCGAACCGCGCGAGCTCCTGCTCGCGTTGATGTTCGGTGGCACGAAGGAGCGCGCGCGCGTGCTCGCTCGGATCGACACGGCGAGTCGGTACACGGTGACGGACATCGTCTGGTTCTACTCGCGCCTGTCACCTGACATCCCGTTCGCCGACTCGATTGCCGAGATGCTGACGTCGAAGCGGCGACCGTCCGAGGATCGCGAGCGCGGCGCGCAATTTCGACTGGCGTTTGCACGGACGCTCGGCCGAGAGGCGCAGGCTCGGAGCGACCTCGATGCCGCGCGGCAGACCCGAGGGGACATCGACAGCTGGCTGGTGAGCGCGACGCTGGCGGGGATGGCAGATAGCACGCTCGTAGCGCCGATGGTCGCGCGCGCGAGGCAAGTCGTGCAGTCCAGCGTCGGTGGCTCTGCGGCTCGCACACCCGACGATGCGCTGCATCGAGCGCTCTCGCTGCTGACGCAGTGGACGCTCGTTTTCGGAACGGCGCACGATGTCACCGAGCTGCTGCGCACGGTGACGCCGTTGACGCGCCTGGCGCGGGCGGATCCGTCGCCCCTGGTCTGGGACGCCACGCTCCGCGCGCGACGGTTTCTGCTCGATGCCGACACCACACGCGCGATCGAGGCGCTTCATCGAGCGGTGGAGCGTGCGCCGGAGCCGTACTCTGCGTTCTACCCCCTCACGTCCAATGGGCCGCAGCGCCTCGTCCTGCTCCGCCTGCTCGAGGCGAGAGGCGATTCGTCGGGTCGCGCGATGATCGAACGCATGTTCGCGCACTCGCCGGCAATCTCCGATCTGCTCTTCATCCCGATGCGTCGTTAGGCCGTGCACCGAATGGCCAATAGACCTGCAGTCGAGTCGTGCCCGCAGTCGAAACCTGATGGAGACCCATCACGAGGGAGAGCACTGCCATGACTAATCCTCCGACCCCGCCACTCAATCCCGATCCGATCACGCTTCCCGAGATCTCGCAGGCGTTCGCCGACATGGCGCTGCTGATCGACACGTTCCCCTGTCATCTCAAGGCGGAATCGAAATTCGAGATGATCAAGGCCGCTCCCGTCTCGAAGGAAACGATCTTCTTGTTGGCGACCTACTGCTTCGATCTCGAGCGTCGCTTCGGCTACCTGTACCGCGTGCTGCAACAGGTGGCGAATCATGCCGAGCCGCACAGGGATCTCGCGCGTCGCGTCAAGCACGACAACGACGCGATCAATGCGCCGGGCATCAACTGGGAAGCGCGGGCGAAGGCGGCGCACGAGGCGATGCTCGACATTCACAACCAGGTCCAGGACGACCACAAGAAGCGCTTGCGGGACGCGATGGAGCGAGGATCGGACAGCGCCTACTGATTGACGGTCATTCGGACCCGGCCGCGGCTCGTCACGTGACCGCGGCCGGGCGTTGCGCCCTCGCTACTCGAATTGCTTCCTGAACTCCGCGAGCTGATTCCGGAGATCCGCGACTTCGTTCCGCAGCTCACCTAACGCTTCCTCGAGTGCGCCGATGCGGTCCGCGTCCGCCGGCGCTCGCGCCGCGGCGACCTGATCCGGTGCATCGAACGTCACCTCGCCCGACAGCAGGTGCGCGTAGCGGACCTCCTTCTGCCCGGGTCGACGCGGCAACCGGACGACGAGCGCCGCCGGCTCGCGCGAGATGAGCTGGTCGAGCGTGGTCTCGACCTCCTCGAGACTCTCGAACGGCACCAGCCGACCGGCGCGCGTGCGCAGCTCGGCCAGCGTCTGCGGGCCGCGGAGCATCAGCACCGCGAGCACGGCCGTTTGTCGCGCGATGGTGCCTAACGTTTCGCCCGCGAGCTGGCGATACTTCGTGGCGCGAGCCCCCGCCTGCTGCACGGCGCGCACCAGCGACCGCCGACGCAACGACTCGACAGCGTCGGCGACCGTCGCCTCGGTGTACTGCACCACCGGCTCACGATTCGAGGTCTGGTTGCACGCGTTCGCCAGCGCGTTGAGCGACAGCGGGTAGTGATCCGGCGTCGTCATTTCCTTCTCGATCAGTGAGCCGAGTACGCGGGCCTCGACGTCGGTCAGTCGGTCATCCACGGGGCGGTGCTCCTCTTTCGGCGAAGGGATCTGGCACTCTCGACCGCCTGGGCAGTTCTCGAGCGTTGATCTAATCTGACACGGTGGGCAAATATCGGCTGACGGCGTTCTCGCTTGAGGTCGCACGTACGCGCAGTGACAGTCATATTCGATGGGAATGCTCACGGAGCGGTGTCATGTCACGGAAACCCCGCCGCCACAAGACGCCGGAGCGCGTCCCCGACCCGCCCGCGTTCGACGAGTTCGTCGACTATCGCTCGTCGGTACACCGCCTGAGCGGCGAGCAGCACCAGTTGGTCGAAGCCCTGATCTCGGCGCACGTGTATCTCGCGAGAGGTCCTGTTCCGCCCGGGCTGCTCGATCCCGAGAGCGACGAATTTCAGGCGTTCGCGGCAGAGGTGAACGACATGCCGATCGACGACCTGGATACCGCGGTCGACGGTGACGAAGACAGTGCCCTCGAGAAAGAGGAGGCCGCACTCGACGCCGAGCTCGATCGGCTCCGCGATCTGTTCGGTGGCATCACGCTCACCACGCGCGTGCTCGCGCGGGCACTGATTGCGCGCACGCTCGGTCGAGAGTCCACAGCCATGGAGCCGCTCCGCATCCCCGCTGAGCAGTACTACGTTCCTGCGGTGAGTCATGCCGAGGCCGAGAGAGCCACGCTCGATGGGATCACGCATGCGCTGCTGCCGTCGAACGTTCCTCCGGAATTATGGCCGTCACGTCTCGAGCAGAAGGCTGCCTTCGAAGAGGCGGCGGAACTCGTCAGAGAACTCGGCCTGGAAGAATTCGACGTCTCGTGCCATCTCGAACCCGTCGGTGACGGCAGCTACGAGCTTCGCTCGTTCGAGGTGTCTCCGGAGAATGCACACGTCGAGCTGCTGGAATTCCTGTTCAATCGGGCGGAGGGCGTGGCAGAGTTCGAAGACCCTCTCCTGACGATGGAGCGCGACGCATCGGCGTGGGAGTTCTCACGCTGGAGCGTCGCGGCGCCTCCGGGTCGCGCGTCGCCCGACGTCGCCACGTTCGCGCGGCACGTCCGCGAACAGGAGTACAGCCTCGCCGACCGGCCGACAGTCGCGTTAGGCAGGTCGGTGATCGGGGACCTGGCCGCCGATGAACAGTTCGGGGAGCTCTTCCCGCGGCAGCATCGGATGGCGGTGGCGCTCACGGCGTCGATCGCGGACGTATTCGAATGTGTGGCGGTCGACGGCAACCGCGTCACGCTACGCTCCATACGCGACGGCTCGACATACGTCGTGTATGAGCATCTGGAGCCCGTCCAGTACTCGACCGGTTGGGTCGGCGCGGGCAGGCTGCTGCCGTTCGACGGTGCCCTTCACCTGCGCTCGCCGGGAATGCTTTTCGCTCGGGCCGACGATCTGGATCTCGTGCGCGCGGCCGCGAACGACATGGGCGCGTTGGAGCGTGTACTTCCGCCGGCGCTCGCGCTCGAGGCCTTCATCTCAGCGGCAATGCTCGGCGTCAACGTTCCGCGCGCGACGAAGCCGATGCGCTCGAGGGCGGATGCCCGCCAGTTGCTATCGGAGTTGCAGACGATGCTCGCCGATGCACAGCTCGAACTCGACGCGACGCTGGACGCGTTCGTCGCGGCGCTTGCGGAGCAGGCAGGTGGTGGATCGGCGGACAAAGGTAGATCGCCAACGGGCACCGGGAAAAAACCCATGCACAAATCGAAGCGGCGGCGATAGCCCGGCGGCCCCTCGAGTGCGCGAGGGTGTTATTGTGGAGGGCGCGTATCCACCCTCTCGCCCAGATTCCCGCCGCATGTCGTCGCCGCAGATCGTCACCGCCGTCGCCCGCGAGCTGTCGCTCTCCCCGCAGCAGGTCGCCAGCACCCTCACCCTCTTTGGCGAGGGGAACACCCTCCCCTTCATCGCCCGATATCGAAAGGAAGCCACCGGCGGTCTCGACGAAGTCCAGCTCCGCGACGTCCGCGACCGCGCGCAGTATCTGACCGAGCTCGGCGAGCGCCGCGCCGCGATCCTCAAGAGCATCGAGGAACAGGGCAAGCTCGATGACGCCCTCCGCGCCACGATCGACAGCGCCGAGACCAAGCAGGCGCTCGAGGACCTGTACCTCCCCTACAAACCCAAGCGGCGCACCCGCGCGACCATCGCGCGCGAACGCGGGCTCGAGCCGCTCGCCGAGCTGCTCTGGGGGCGCACCACGAACGACGCCGCACTCGAGGCCGCGGCGGCCGCGTACGTCGACGCCGAGAAGGGAGTCCCTGACGTCGCGGCGGCCCTCGCCGGCGCACGCGACATCCTGGCCGAGCGCATCGCCGAAGACGCCAACCTTCGCGGTGAGATCCGCGACCTGACGCGCACGTTAGGCGTCCTCGCCTCGCGCGTGGTCAGCGGCAAGGAGACCGAGGTCTCCAAATTCCAGGACTATTACGACTTCTCCCAGAAGCTCACGGAGATTCCATCCCATCGTGCGCTCGCCATTCAACGGGGCGAGGCTGAGGGATTCCTCCTGTCATCGCTTCAAGCGCCCGCCGAGAAGGTCCGCCTCACGATGGAGCGCGAGCTCGTGCTCGGCCACGCGGCCCCGGTGCAGATGCGACTCGTGGCCGAGGAAGCGTACCGGCGCCTGCTCGCGCCGGCGGTGGAAGTGGATCTGCGCCTGGAGCTCAAGCGTCGCGCGGACGAGGAGGCGATCGTCATCTTCGGCCAGAATCTCGAGCAGCTGCTGCTCGCGTCGCCCGCGGGCGAGCGCATGGTGATCGGGCTCGACCCCGGCTTCCGCACCGGCGTGAAGGTCGCCGTCGTGTCGCGCACGGGCGCAGTGGTCGCAACGGATACGACGTATCTCCACCAGTCGGACCGGTTCGCCTCGACGCTGCTCGTCCTCGTCGCGCGGTTCACGCCGGAGCTCATCGCGATCGGCAACGGGACCGCGTCGCGGGAGACGGAGACGCTGGTGCGCGACACGCTGCGCGAGCGCGACCTGACGACTCCGCAGGTCGTCGTCGTGAGCGAGGCCGGCGCGTCGGTGTACTCCGCATCAGACGTCGCGCGGGAAGAGCTCCCCGAGCTCGACGTGTCGATCCGCGGCGCGGTGTCGATCGCGCGGCGCCTGCAGGACCCGCTGGCCGAGCTGGTGAAGATCGACCCGAAGGCGATCGGCGTCGGCCAGTACCAGCATGACGTGAATCAGCATCGCCTCAAGCAGCGCCTCGACGAGATCGTCGAGAGCTGCGTGAACCGCGTGGGCGTGGAGGTCAACACGGCGTCGGTGTCGCTGCTCTCGTACGTCGCCGGCATCGGCCCGACGCTCGCCGCCAACATCGTGAAGACCCGTGACGCGCAGGGCGGCTTCCGCTCCCGCAAGGATCTGACGGACGTTCCGCGACTTGGCGCCAAGGCATTCGAGCAGGCGGCGGGCTTCCTCCGCGTGCGCGGCGGCGCGCACCCGCTCGACGCCACGGCGGTGCACCCGGAGCGCTACGCGCTGGTGGAGCGCATCGCGCGCGACCTGAACGTCCCGTTAGGCGGTCTGCTCCAGAACGACGCGGCGGTCGAGCGGATCGACGTCGCTCGCTATGTCGCGGATGGTGTTGGACTCCCGACGCTCCAGGACATTCTCTCGGAGCTTCGGCGGCCGGGCCGGGATCCGCGCGAGCAGTTCGAGCCGCCGGCGTTCCGGAGCGACGTGACGGAGCCGAAGCATCTGACGGAGGGCATGGTGCTCGAGGGCGTCGTGACGAACATCGTCGCGTTCGGCGCGTTCGTGGACATCGGGGTGCACCAGGATGGACTCGTGCACGTCTCGCAGCTCGCGGATCGCTTCGTGAAGGACCCGAACGCCGTCGTGAAAGTCGGGCAGAAGGTGAAGGTCACCGTCGTGGCGATCGATCTCGAGCGGAACCGGATCGCGCTGACCATGCGCACAGGCGACGCGAGCGAACGTCGCGGCAAGACGGAGCGCGCGAGTGGCCCGGCGCGAGAGAAGACAAAACCGGTGCCGCCGCCCGCCACGGTACCTAAGCCCGGGACGATCGCTCCGAACGGCATGCGGTTTCGATAGCGTACAGAAGCGGGCCACGGCCGAGTCCGGCCGTGGCCCGCCTAACGAATGGGACGAGGCCCGCCCCCTACCGCTCCGCCTCCAGCCCCGCGTTGAGCGCCTTCTGAATCCGCGCACGGCTCTCGTCGACGTGCGCCGCCATGTACGCGTTCAGCGTCCCCGAACCCGCCGCGGTGGCCAGTCGCCGATCAAGATCCTTGAGCGTCCGCCTCGCCACCGAGCGCGCATCCGCCGGCGTGCGCGGCGCCGGACGTACCACGAGCGCGGTCATCTGATCGAGATACGCGCGCTGCAGATCGCGACGCACCGCGTCCGCATTCGACGCCGCCGGCGCCGTGTACACCTCGCTCCAGACGGCCCGCGTGAGCGTCGTGAACAGCTCCGGGATCGTCACCATGTTCGCCGCGCCATACCGCGTCTCGCCGTCACGGATCATCGCGAGTCGGAGCGGCTGCACGAGCTGCGCCATCACCGCCGTCTGGAAGCCCAACGTCTGCTCGTGGTACGGGAAATCGAGCCGGCCATTGAACGTCGTCGTGCTGCCGAAGTGGAACCAGCGGTTGGAGCCCATCTGCTGGAGTACCGGCGCCGGCACCGCGAGCGCGTTCTTCGCGAACACGCGATCCACGATCAGATCGAGCGCCTCGCGCTGCTTCGCCTTCGGGATCGCCGCGAACGGCGGACGCGCGTTCGGGTCGCCCGTGTGGTCGCGGTTGATGTACGCCCCGCCGATGTACTTCACCGCGGGCGCGATCGCACGCGCGTACTCGCTCATCAACGAGCCGTACGCGTTGGTCACCTCGTACGGGCTCGAGTTGTCGACGAGCACGTGCCGGGGCAGCTCGTTGATGATGTTTCGAACGAGCTCACTGCGCTCCTTGCCCCACGCCAGCGGATCGTCGCCGAGGTCGAATGTATTGATGCTCGGGTCGAGCGCCCCGGGGCCGGCCGCCTCGGCGTTCGTTCCATATAGATGCCCGCGCTCGGCTGCCTGACGCGCGATGCGCTGGGCGTCCGCGGCGTCGTTCGTATACGCGTACGAGATTGCCCACCGGTCGTACGAGCCGACTCCGGGCGTGTAGAAATAGCCGTTAGGCTTGCCCGGAGCAGCGACGTTGATGGCGGGATACTCCATCACCGAGCTGTACAACCCGGACTGGTCGGCGAACGTCCGGTCCTGCAACTGCGCGTTCGGCGTGCTCGCCGACGACCGGAAGTTGTGCTGCAGGCCCAGCGTGTGACCCACTTCGTGCATCGTTCCCCATTTCACGGACTGCATCACGAAGGCGTCAGGAACCGGGTCACCGGGGCCCAGCTCACCCCGGGCGATGAGGGCGGCACGAAGCGTCGCGCCCTGCGCCTCGAACGCGTCGATGAAGCCCGCCAGCTCGTGGTGGTCGCTCTGCACCTCGAAGGCGCCGACGCCTAACGCCTGATCGAACGCATCGCCAGCTGTGACGAGCGACCCGATCCGGCGCCAGTTGTTCTTGTAGTTCGCGAACATGCTCGCCTCGAACAGGATGTCCGCGTCGAGCACCTCACCCGTGCGTGGGTCCACGGTGGACGGCCCGATGGCGCCATAACCCGGCTCGTCGGACGTGTTCCAGCGCAGCGTCGCATACCGGATGTCCTCGGGATCCGCGCCCGCCGGCAGATCCAGCGCGCGGATCGCGTTCACCCATCCGGCAGCTTCGAACGCCACGTTCCACGCCTCGACGCCCGCCTTGAGTGCGGGACGGTACCGGTCGGGGACCGTATTGTCGATGTAGTACGTGATCGGCTGCTTCGGACGCCACTTGTTGCCCACCTGCTCACCGCGCTCGAGACGCCAGCGATTCACCATCCGCACGAAGAACGTCGAGTCATCCTGCGAGAAGTCCTTGTGCGCCGTGAGAAAGTTGCCGACGCGGTCGTCGCCCATGCGCGGCGTCATCGGAACGTCAGGCAATGCGGCGAGCGTGTAGTGCACCGACAGCGAGATGAACCGGCCATCGGCCACCGACGCGAGGTTCACCGGGTTGGTGGGCCGGAACGTCAGGCGCGTACGAATGTTCGTATTGCGCGGAAAGCTCTTCACCGACTCGACGTAGCTGCGCTGCCGGTCGAACGGCACCGGCGGAGGCTGACCCGGCCCGCTCGCCACGGCGAAGCGCACCTGCTGGCCGATCCCCGAAAGATCAGACACGAACCAGTTCGTCACGTCGATCAGCACGGCCGAGTCCTGACGGAAGGACTCGATGCGCGCGGCGTCGATGACCGATGGGCCGAACGTGAGATCGACTGCGCGCGACAGCGCGGCATCCCGACTTGCCGTGAAGCGGCTGGGCTTCTGCAGCAGGAAGATCTGATCGCCGCGTCGCTCCAGCGTCATGAGGTTCGCCTCGAACAGATTGAGCATCGTTCCACCAAAGAGGCCGTTCGCGCCGATGCCCTGCGCGAGCTTCATCTCCATGAGGAAGTCCTTGCCCAGGCGGTCGCTCGGGACGGCGAGCCACACCTTGTCATCCTTCTCGTAGGTGTCGAAGAACCCGGGCTTCATCTCGGCGCCGCGCGTCACCTCGGCGAACGGGCGTGGGCCGGGCCGCGGCGGAGGCGCGCCCTGGGCTGTGGCGTTAGGCGCCGCGCCTGCCGGTGCGGGCGGAGTCGCCTGTGCGGATAGGGCTCCTGAGACAACCAGGAGAAAGGCAATGGGTCGGAACATGATGAGCATCCTCGCGGGGAGGTGAGGCGCGGTGGCGCGTGTCTCAAATGATCGGGCACGTGTACGACAGGCGAAAGAGCCACCTGCGCCGGCTCGGCCCACCCGCTTACGGAAGCTGCGTGTCATCCCGAGCGGAGCGCCGAAGGCGCGGAGTCGAGGGATGACACGGATTTCTCTCAGTCGCGCTTCCGGGCCTCGAGCAGGAGCCGTCGGTACTCGGGGTTCTCGACATCCAGCAGTACCGCCGCGCTGAGCACCGCCTCCGCCTCCACGACCTTTCCGCGTTTGAGGAGCATGCCGCCGAGCGACGCGTGATAGCGCGCCTGGCTGCCATCGTAGAGGACGGCCTCACGGAACTTGTCCTCGGCCCGCTGATACAGCCGGAGCTCGACAGCTTCGCGCCCGTCGTCGAATGCCTCCTGCGCGTGGCGTCGGACCTGCGCGACGGTCAAGCCGTTCCTCGGCACCGGCGGACCGAAGGTGTACGACACCGAGTCCGACCTCCATATGGTCGTAGTGCTGATCGGCACCACCTCGCCGGCACTCTCGACCAGGCTGGGCGCTGGCTCGTACTTTGGCACCACGATCGACGTCGTCTGCTGGGCCCTGTCGACGAGCACGGTCGCTGTGCGCGACGCTCGACCAGTAGCGGCGGCGCCTGGTGTCGAGGGTGCCTGCGCGAGCGCTCGGTCGGGTAGCGGGGGCGCGCCGCGCGCCTCGGGCCGCAGGTCCTGGCCGCGGGCAACCTTCTGTGCGACCTCTCCAGCCGCCTGCTCGAGCCTAACGAATCGCTCGCCCGTCGTCGGATGCGACGGCGCGTACCTCACGCTGCCCGGCTGCCCCTGCGCCATGCGTCGCCAGAAATTCGTAACCTTGCCCGTAGGACGGCCGGCGCGCGCGAGCAGGTACATGCTCAGGTAATCCGCATCGCGTTCGGCGGCCTCTGAGAACACCGTCGAGCGGCCGATCGTGTCCTGCCCCTGCGCCTGTCCGTGACGCATCGCGTTATGCGCGATCTCGTGCGCCAGCACGGCTGCCAGCTCATCGTCATCGGTAACGAAGCGCAGCATTGCGGAGGTGACCGTGACGTTCACGCCGTCGACCCAGGCGTTGCGCTCGTCGCTCCGGGCGGCCACGAGATCGAGCGCGCACACGGTGTCCGCCGGTATTGCCACCCGCAGCTGTCCTCCGACGCGCGTGCCGCCGCGATCGTCGCGAGAGGCGGCGTCGGTGAGGAATGGTATGCCGCCCTCCGCGAGCGTCACCCTCGGCACATGCGTTTGCCGTGCGGTGACCGCGCCGGCCAGTCGCGACACGGCGTTAGGCCCGGTCGGCGGCGGCCCGCCGTCGAGTGCGATGACGCGATCGCCCACCAGGAATCCCGAACGGGCCGCGGTCGACCCCGAGGCGACGCCGACGATGACGAGCGTGTCGGTGAAGCCGAGCGAGCGCGCGACGTCCTGGTGCTCGCGCGGGAACGATTGGACGTTCACGAAACGAACCCCCGTGTGCGCCCCGAGCGCACCGCCACAGAATGGGGTCGCTGCTGCCAGCAGCGCGTGGCCCACGTCATCGAGGCGCTGCTGATCGCGGAGGTCGGACTCGATGACGAGCTGCTGCTGTGTGAGTTGCCCCGCGCGCACTGGCTCCGGCGCGACCGAAGCGGGTTGCGTGGTCTGCTTCGCGCATGCCGCCGCGGCAGCGACGAGGACAAGCGTGGCGCGCAGACGATCGATACGCGACATACGAACCTCAACTGCATTGGCGCGAGCGCGTGTGGCGGTCGCTGTCCCGTACCCGTGAGAGGCGCAACGGCCGTCGTCGACCGATCGTTGGTGGGAGTGGTGACAAGTATGCGACCGGCGCACCGCGGCGCCAGAGCCCGTCGCCTGGAATACACGGACGAGCTCGATTTTCACCACTGGATGCCGTCTCCGGCAATCCCCTGACATGGCCGCGGAGCAGGCTCAGCGCTCTCCCGCGTTCTACCGCAGACTCGGCCACCTCGACGGCCGCGCCCCCGTTCAGCACGTGCCTAACGTGCCACTTTACGTCCATGGACGGGCGAGCCATCGTGGAGAATCGAGTGGCACGACGTTGCGCCGAATCGCCGACGTTAGCTATTCGACGCATCCGAGTAGCGGCGGCAAGGCTCCTGCGGCGAACAGGGGCGCTGCACCGTCCATCACGTCCGCCTTTGCCGTAGGTGCGCCTCCGGCCGGGTGGTCGTGCTTTGCCGGGAAATCCCGGAAACACCTCGCTTGGGAGGGCTGGATGTACGAGGCACCAAAACTCGAGCGTCTGGGAACGTTGCGCGAGTTGACGCTGGCGGGCGGCGATTTCACCCCCGGCGACGGCGCGAACGCGTTTCACCGGTACGCACCACTACCCGGCTAACGCTCGGGCGACGGGGGAGGCGAAAGCCTCCCCCGTCGGCTATCTAGGGCCATACCGCGGGCCCGCGGAGTGGCGCGTCGACATGGCCCGCGCCCTCCCTAACGCTCGCGTAGCAGCGGGATAGATTCACCGCGCCGCCCGTCATTGATCTGCCAGGGCATCTCGGACGGGTCGGTCCCCCAAGGCCTCCCGTTCGCGTGCAGTCAGTCCGCGTTAGGGCGGCCGAGCTCAGGAATTTCACCACATCGGCGGACGGCTGGACGTCGCGTTCGTGCCGAGCGGCATCATCCTCAGCCAGAAATCTCTCGGTATGACCATGCTCGCCTCCCTGCTCGCCGTCGCGCTCCTCGCCCAACAGCCGAACCCGGCCGTCCGCCAGTTCGTCTCGGTCTCCGACTCCGTCGTAGCGCTGACCAACGTGCGCGTCATCGACGGCACCGGCGCCGCCCCGCGTACCGGCCAGACCATAGTAATGAAGGGTGGCGTCATTCAGTCCGTCGGCGACGCCGCCTCCGCGAAGATCCCCGCCGGTGCTCGCACCATGGACCTCTCCGGCCGGACCGTGATGCCCGGCTACGTCATGCTCCACGAGCACCTCTTCTACCCCTCCGGCGGCGGAGCCGTCTACAACGAGCAGGGCTTCAGCTTCCCGCGCCTCTACCTCGCCGGCGGCGTCACCACCATGCGCACCGCCGGCAACATGTCCGGCTACGCCGACCTCGGGATCAAGAAGGCCATCGATGACGGCAGCATGCTCGGCCCCTCCGTCGACGTCACCGCACCGTACCTCGAGGGCCCCGGTCTCCCGATCCCCCAGGTCAAAGCGCTCCGCGACGCCGACGACGCGCGGAAGATGGTCAACTACTGGGCCGGCGAGGGCGCGACGTCCTTCAAGGCCTACATGCACATCACCCGCGCGGAGCTCGGCGCCGCCGCGCAGGAGGCGCACAAGCGGCGTCTCAAGATCACGGGCCATCTCTGCTCCGTCACGTTCCGCGAAGCGGCGGCGTTAGGCATCGACGACCTCGAGCACGGCTTCGTCGTCGCCAGCGACTTCGTGCCCGACAAGAAGCCCGACGAGTGCCCGGCCGGCAACGCCGTGCAGCGCTCCATCGCGTCCCTCGACGTGACCGGCGCCGGCGCGCGCGACCTCATCGCCGAGCTGGTGCGCAAGCGCGTGGCGATCACCTCCACCCTCACGATCTTCGAGACGTTCGCCGCGTCGCAGCCTAACGCGCCACCCAAGGCGCTCGACGCGATGCTCCCCGAAGCACGCCGCCAGTACGAGCAGCGCCGAGCAGCGATCGCGCAGTCGCCGGACACGACGTGGAACGTGCTCATCAAGAAAGAGATGCAGCTCGAGAAAATGTTCTCCGACGCAGGTGGTCTGCTCGTGGTCGGCACGGACCCGACGGGATTCGGCGGCGTCGTCGCCGGCTACTCGAACCAGCGCGCACTCGAGCTGCTGGTGCAGGCGGGCTTCACCCCGGTCGAGGCGGTTCGGATCGCGACGCTGAACGGCGCGAAGTACCTCGGACGCGACGCGAAGATCGGGACGATCGCGGCGGGGAAGCAGGCGGACCTCGTCGTCGTGCGCGGCGATCCCTCGGCGAACATCGCGGACGTCGAGAACGTCGAGATCGTGTTCAAGCAGGGCGTGGGGTACGACTCCGCGAAGATCTTCGAGTCGGTGAAGGGGCGGGTCGGACTTCATTAGGGCCACGCCTCGCCGTCGGGGACCGGCCGGGTGGTCGCCTGGCGGGCTCGCTCCGCTGGTTGCACCAGCAGACGTCACGCCAGCGGTCTTCGTTGCAGGCTTTCCAGACCGGGGCCATCTTGAAACCGCCGCGTGGCCGGTAGGTCGCGCGACGCCGTCCCAACTAGATACGGGCCCGTTCAGGATATGCCGGAAGAGCCGCCAACATCCGCGGTCACCGCCCTGCTCGAGCAGGCACGTTCGGGAGATGCCTCCGCGCTCGCGAACGTGTTTCCGCTCATCTACAAGGAGTTCCACCAGCTCGCGCAGCAGCGGCTGAAGCGCGCCGGCTCCGTCCAGCACGTGTCGCTCGATTCCGTCCAGCTGAGCACGGAACAACGGGGCGACCTGCTCATCGCGGTCGACGACGCACTCCGCACCGTGAGGCGGGACTGGGCGAAAGCGAAGCTGTGGCTTCACCGCGAGATCGCCGCTGGGGTCTCGTGAGCGCATTCGCCACTGAACACTTCCGTCGCGTCGACGCCGTGTTCGACGCCGTGCTCGATCTTCCCACGACCGAGCAGGCCGAGTACGTCGACCGCGCCTGCGCTGGCGACGCCGAGCTGCGAAACGAAGTGCTCCAACTACTTCGCGCGCATTACCGCACGGGGAGCTTTCTCGACTCACCCGCCGCCCACCTCTCGCCGCTCCTCTTCGCCGCGGGCGAAGCGACGGGAGAAGCGCCACTCGACCGCATTGGACCGTTCCGCGTCGTGCGCGCCGTCGGACAGGGTGGCATGGGCCAGGTCTTCCTCGGCGAACGCGTCGACGGACAGTTCGAGCAGCGCGTCGCGCTCAAGCTCATCAGCTACCCGGCACCAGGACTCGTCAGGCGATTCATCGACGAGCGCCGCATCCTGGCGTCGCTCGAGCATCCGGGCATCGCCCGGCTCGTCGACGGCGGCATCACGACCGACGGTCTTCCCTACTTCGCGATGGAGTTCGTCGAAGGGGAGCCGATCGACCGCTACTGCCGTGGACGGAACCTGACGCTCGACGACACGCTCGCACTCTTCGAGAGCGTGTGCGCCGCCGTCGACTACGCCCACCGTCACCTCGTCATTCATCGCGACCTCAAGCCGTCGAACATCCTCGTCACGGCCGACGGCCACGTGAAGCTGCTCGACTTCGGCATCGCCAAGCTGCTCGGCCCGTCGTCGGACGCGGGCGGCGATGGGGCCGCCGTGCGAGGGATGGTGTCGGACGAGACGCGCACGGGATTCCGCATCATGACGCCGGAGGTGGCCGCCCCCGAGCAGGTGCGCGGCGATCCGGTCAGCACGGCAACCGACGTCTACGCGTTAGGCGTGCTGCTCTACCAGTTGCTAGCCGCCGATCGTCCCTATGACCTGCGCGGCAAGTCGCCGGCCGAGATCGAGCGGATCGTGTGCGAGGTCGACCCGCCGATGCCGTCGACGAAGGTGAAGGGGGCACTGCGCCGTCGCCTGCGCGGCGACCTCGACCTCATCGTCATGACGGCGCTGCAGAAGGAAGAGCAGCGCCGGTACCAGTCGCCCGCCGCACTCGCACTGGACCTGCAGCGCTTTCGACAGGGCCGAGCGATTCTCGCGAGACCCGACAGCGCTCGCTATCGACTCGGGAAGTTCCTTCGGCGGAACCGGACGGCCGTCGGCTTCTCCGCGGCGACCGCGGTTGCCCTCGTCGCTGCAACGGTGTTCTCGGTCACGCAGATGCGCGAAGCGAGAACGCAGCGACAGGACGCGCTGCGTGCGGCGCGCCTCGCGACGGCAATGGGTGAAGTGCAGGCCGTGCTCGCCGGAGATTCACGCGATCCCGACGGAAAGCCGCTGGCGTTGCCAGGCCGCATCGCGGCGGCGGAGCGCGTCGTTAGGCGGCGGTTCCAGTCCGACCCGTGGCTGGTCGCCGGCCTCATGGTAGACCTCTCGGGGCGCCACTACGAGGCAGGAGACCTCCTCGCGCAACGCAGCATGCTCGGCCGCGCGCGTGAGATCGCGCGCGAGGCGCATGCGATGTCCGAGCTGGCGCTCGCCGACTGCACGCGGGCGAGCAACTACTGGATTCAGGACGTGCTCGACTCGGCACGGATGGACGTCACGGAGGCGAAGGCCGCACTTGCGCAGCTGAAGCGGCCCAACCCCGAGGTTCAGGTCGCCTGCCTCGAGGCCGAGGGGAAGCTGCTGCAGGCGACGGGGAAACCGGATTCCGGAATCGCACTCCTGAAGCGAGCGGTTGCACTTGGGGAGGGAGAGGCGGCGAGCCAGCATCAACTCGGCATCATGAATTCGCTCGCCGAGGTGCTGCGTCTCAGTGGGCGCACTCGTGAGGCAGTGCCGTATTTCCGCCGCATCCTCGCCGATCTCGAGACGATGGGCTATGCCGAGACGGAAGCATACCCCAACGTCGTGAACTTTCTGTCCACGTCGTTGGTGGATCTCGGCGAGCTGGCGCAGAACGATTCGACGCTGCTGCTCTACATCCGCGTCCGCGAGGCGGTATACGGCGAGGGCAAAGTGCCCACACTGCTCGCATTCCTGTACGGGCGCTCGAAGCTTCGGCTCGGCGACGTCGACTCGGCCGAAACGTGGATCGCGCGAGCGATGCGCGACACGACGCAGGGCGCCGGACAGTTCGACACCTTCCTCGCACCGGTGCTCGCGGAGTTGCGGCTGGAGCAGTCGCGACTGGCGGAGGCGCGCGTCGCGGCGAGCAAGATGGCATCCGAGCGCCGCGGGCAGCGAGCGACCGCGACATTGATTCGCGCGCGACTGCGACGCGCCGAAGGCGACGTGCGTGGCGCGTCGGCGTTGGTGGAAGCGGAGATGGCCAAGCTGTTGAACGACGGACAACCCAGCCTGACACTGTTCGCGATGCCGCTCATCACGGCTGGCGAATGGCGACTCGATGCCGGCGATGCCAGCGGTGCCGACTCGCTCGCCCGCCTCGCTCGCACCGCGGCGGCGATCGACTCGGTCGCCCTCTCGCGAAGCGCGCTCGCGGGTCGGGCCGAGTTGCTCAGCGCGCGGGCATTGCGCGCGCGCGGCAAGGCGGCCGACGCGCGGGAGGCAGCGCAGCGTGCGGTGACCGCGCTCGCGAACGGCTATGGCGCGCAAAACGTCTGGACGCGGAGTGCCCGGAGCCTGGCGGACTCGCTCGCGAAATGAGGGCAACGGCTCCTACTGCGTTACCAGATCCACATCCAACGCGTCGAGCACGTCGCTGATGTGATTCGCAAAGCTCGTCTCTCCGCCACCCGAGAATAGCAGTCCGACAGGACGCTTCTCCGGCGTCCATGTCCAGACCAGCGCGCCGGAGTCGCCCGCTTCGCTGAAGGTCTTGGGCGCGATCCCCGCGATCGCGATCTGATTGCGGAAGATCGCGTTCCCCTGACATTCGTCGTACGTCGCGATGGTCGTGGCATTCACGGACATGACGCGGCCGGTGCGCAGTTGGGTGGTACGACCCGATTTCCCCACCAGCATGGTTTCGGTCGCCGCTTCCGGAGTGCTGGACACGCGGAAGAAACGAAACTCACCATTCTGGAAAAACACCATCTCCGGTCGTGCTAGCGTCCCGTTCGTTTCCGCGGTCGCCGCATCCACATGGTTGGGGCCTCCGGAGAAATCGATCTCGACGAACCGTTCCAGGCTCGCGACGGCATCCGCAGGACATACACCCCCGTCCGCCGGACCTTGCTGGGAACAGCAATCTCCTTCACGGCCGGCATTGCAGTTCGCGAGGATGTGGCTATTGCTGAGGATGAACAGCCGCCCGCGCCGTGGAGCAGAGCGCCCGGTACACAGACAGCCTAACGTGCCGGCCGTCGACCGACTGTGCGCGATCGAGACGCCGCCGGGTGCTGGCCGCATTCGCGCATCGAACGCATGGGCGCGGATGATCCCGGTGACGACGACCTCCACTGGGAGCCGTGCGATCTCCGACCGAGCGATGCCGGCAGCGCGGAGTGCTCGCGCTGCGGCTCGTGCTGGCGGCTCCGGCTCGATGAGAAACAGAATCAGTCGTGGGCCCCTGCGTAGTGCGGTTCGGGTCGCACGACGTGGGCGCGGGCTTTCCGGCGCGCCCATGGCGATCGCAACACCCAGACAGTTGCGGTCGGGCACATCTACCACAGACGGATGCACGCCTTCTCTGGTGGATACGTTGACACGCTGGGACAACCTGTTCTCGACGGCTCCTTGAATGGCGAGAAGATCCTGGGTTACCCCCGCGGCAACGATCGCTTCGCCCGATATCGCCAGCGGCCGGGTACTCACGAACGTCCGGCCGATTGGCGCGTCATCCGGCAGGTCCATTCGGTCGTCTTCGTATGGAGGCACAGGTCAGTCCTGTATTGTGGCGAACGTTTTCTACCTGGCACTCGGTGGTGCTTGGTCCTCGGTGGCCGTTCCGGTTCCCGATCCACCGCCCTTGGGCTGACTTGGCTGGATCCTCAGCAATGGCAGGGACACCGCGATGATGAATTGGGCTTTCCCCGAGCTCACGTAGTCAGCGCGTTTCGATGTGAACACCGCGCCCAGGGCGGTGAATACGTCGCCAGGGTAGTAATACGGCAATCGGACGCCAAGCACCGGAATGGGTACGAGCTTGCCGGCACGCAGTCGATCCTCGAGTGCTTTCGTGGCAAACGGGACGATGGCGACGGAAAAGATGGGCGATGTCCAATTCTTTTCATCCGGCGCGCCCTCCTTGATCGAAGTCGGGACACGACCGTCTTCGCGATCCGTCTGCTCGAAGTTCAGGACCGGCCAGATCGTGATCGCTCGCAGATTGATCCCTCCGAGGCCCAGCCCGAGCTGCGCGGACAACTTCTTGTTGTCACCATTCGTTGGGAACGCCGTTCCAACCGAGACATTCTTCGAGAAGTAGTCTTTCAGCGTCGCCGAACCGAGGGCGTCGAACACAGCGCCACCGGCAGCGCCGAGGAGGTTGCTGCTGATCCCGATCGTCGTTAGGCTGTTGGTCGCGCCGCTGTAGAATTCGGGACCGACGCTGAACACGATGTCGGGCACCAGCGTCGCGGTTCCGGGAACGGGTAGCCCCTGAACGGACGACACACGCGGAAGCCCGCTGAACGCGGGCACCGAGCGCTGACCAGCCGACGAGAAGAATGCCGCTTCAGCCGTGCGGTAGCGCGTCAGAGCGTCACGCTGCGGGTCCCCGGGTATCGCGGCAAGAACCTCGTCGCCACGGCGGATGAGCGTCTCGAGGAGCGTGCGCGCGTCGGCCTCCGTGCCGGTGAGCCCTGTTCCGGCAACACCCAGCGCCTGACGGTACTCCTGGAGCGCGAGTCCAATGGCCTGCCGCTGCGTCGCCGACATAGCGGGACTTGCCGTCGCAACGCGCAGATCGGTGTTCTGGATTGCCTGTATCGCCTGCGATGAGGCTGACGACGAGCACAGGCCGATCAACATCCCGATCGCGATGCCGCGGGAGAGGTAGCGATGCAACCCACGCATACAGGTCATTGGCAGCTCCGTCGGTGTTTCGCAGTTCGGTAGTTCGATTCGAGCGGGTCTATGTGTCGATAGATGGACACGGATGTTTTTTTTCACCCGTCGGAACCGCTACAGCGCTGCCAGATCAGCTCCGGACACCTGGACGTACAGACCTCGTTCATCGACGACTCGACAGCGACCGTCGCCTTCGTCCACGAGCAGCACCACACGCGCACGCGCCGCGAGCTCGCCATCCGGCCTGGCCTCGCGGTCGGCCGAGTCGAACCAGTAGGGCGTGGCGTGCACTGTCACGTGCGTGAACGTGTTAGGCGCTGGTGCAATCACGTTCCTGTCCGGCACCAGCGCCTCATCGGGCAGCACCACCACTGGCGGTCGGTTCATTCGGCCCATGTATTCACCGACGATGATCGTCCGTTACACGGTAGGCTTTCCGAGGTCGAGATTACCGACCAGGCCGACGCCGCTACGGCGTGAGGGCCTCGTCGGGCAGAATCATTGGCAAGATGGGCTGCACGAACCCTCGATCGATCGGCGCGCCGTGCGGGAGCAGCGTCCCTGCTTCGGCCGCGGCGAACAGATCGGGCAGCTTGTACTTCTCGGCCGCGGCCATATTCACGACATATCCGAGATCCGCGAGGCTCGCCACCGTCACGCGACTCAGCGGGTTCTTCGGGCCATCCACGAACCCCGACATGAGCTCATTGCGGAAGATGGTTTCGCGCCAGTGCGAATCCCGCGTGCCCTCGCCGCCACCGTTTTCCACGGGCACCGCGGTCGGCGTCTTCGTACCCTTCAGCTTCGCGTACTCGGCCATCGCCGACGGGCCGACGAAAGTTGGATTCGCCGTTTTCGCGCCCTTCAACAGCTTCTTGTGCGTCCAGATGGTGCCGATGCCGAGCACGTGTCCCATCTCGTGCGTGATGACGTCGACCAGCGTCCCTTCCGCTTCCATTTCCGCGAGGTCGGCCGTGTCGAACATCATCTCGCCCTTCGCGGGAAGGAATGCCGACGCGCCTGCGCTCGCCGGTCGCAGGCGCGTCGGGCCGGCCTGGCCGAGGATGGTGCCGGCACCATCGATCGCCTGGCCCGACGCCAGAATGAGCACGTCATCGATCAGATCTCCTTCGATCGTTACCGACGGCAGGTCGCCGACAATGACCTTGCTCCACCGATCGGCCGCGCGCTTGAACGCGTTCTTCTGAGTCGTGTTGAGCCCGCCCATGAATCGGACGGTGATGGTGAACGGCGAATCCGTCTTCGCCAACTTCTTGGCCGCCTTCGTGTCGGCGACTGCCAGGTAGGTCTCGAGCTTCGACATGAGCGTGTTCCCGTTGGGCAGTGAAGGAGTGGAGCAGTGAACGCAGTGGGACGGGGTTCGGATCGTGAGTCGAGTGGCGGCGGCGAGCACGCCTTTCTTGAAGCCTCGGACCTCGACGCGGCCGCCCATGCGGCATCGAGCTCGATCGGCTTAGCCTTCGCCGTGATGTCGACGGTGAGCCGCGGGCCTCCATCGACAGCGACATCGACCCGGTCGACGGTCGATGTGTCGAGGCGCAGGGATACTGTGCCCAACGTGGCCTTGCTGGCCGTTGCGCGGAGTCGAAACGCGGGGGCGCCTGCAAGGATTTTGGCAGCGTGCTCGATCAGGTCCACGTTGCCTTCGAAAACGTCGCGCTCCGTCAACTCATGCGACTCGTCAGGCACGACACCGAGGTCCTCGATCGGAACGCCGGATCGGGTGCCGACGCGAGTGATCCGGCGCGCCGCGACGCGGAACGCAGCATCGCGCGGTATCGGTTTGAACGGCGAATCAGGACTCGTGAGCATGCTGCTCAACAGGTCATGCGTCCACACGTTCGCGCCCCCCCGCGCCCGGATCAGATAGACGAATACCAGTCCGATTGCGACATCGAGAACATGCATTCTCATCATCCCGGATTGGGGGTGAACGCTCGCAGGCCCGCATCCGTTTGATGAACTCGATGTCGAATATTCCCGGCGCCGCCGTCGAAATGGCCGAACGAGGCGACAGGCGGCGATGGTTCAGGGGCGGACGGGGAGTCGTGGGTCATTCGGCCTAACGACGCCCGCAAATCCGCCGGCACGCGGGCGGAAACAGTTCCGCCCCGCCCTCTCGCGCCGCGCCACCCAAGCCACTCTTGCGGGACGGTCGCGATTCCTTACTTCGTTCGGAATGACGAAGGCCGGAATGAGGCTGAAACCGCCGTTGGCCGGTGCCGTACTCCGGGGAGGACACCTCTCCCTGGGAGCCACCCTGTGACCTCACGCCTCGTCCGCGTGGCGGCCGCCACCCTCGGCGCCGCCCTGTTTGTCGTTTCGTCCCCGCTCCACGCCCAGAATGAGGGCGCCCGCGAGCGTGCCCGGGATGGCGACAGCCGTCGCAGCCTCGACCTCGGCATCGGTGGGGTCGGCATCAGCATCGGCGACTCGAAGCGATGGACCGGCCTTCGGCTCAACTATCGGGACTCCCGCCTCGAGGAGGTGAACGGCATCAACGCCACCATCTGGGGCCCGTATGACCACGGGGCAGGCACCGTGAACGGCCTCGCGGTCGGTCTCCCCCTCACCGGCGCGAGTGACCTCACGGGGCTCGGTGTAGGCGTCTTCGGCTTCGGCGTCGAACACAGCTTCACCGGCATCGGCGTCGCCGGCGTTGGCATGGGCGGCGGTGGGGAGCTGAAGGGGATCATGGTCGCCGGTCTGGGCGTCGGTGGTGGCGGCAATGTCACCGGGATCAGCATCGCCGGCCTGGGCGTGGGCGGGGGCGGCGACCTCAATGGGCTCGCCATCGCCGGACTCGGCGCCGGCATGGGCGGGAACCTGAACGGCGTATTCGTCGGCGGACTTGGCGCAGGAGGCGGGGGTGACGTTCGCGGCATCGGGGTCGGCGGACTCGGACTTGGCGCCGGCGGCCGCCTAACGGGGATCGCGGTGGGAGGGCTCGGCGTTGGCGCCGGCGGTGGCGCAAAGGGACTGCTCGTTGGCGGACTCGGGGCCGGCACCGGCGGTGACCTTACCGGCATCGGCATCGGCGGACTCGGTGTCGGCGCCGGTGGCGACATCACCGGCCTCGTGATTGGCGGGGTCGGCGCCGGGTTCGGTGGGACACTTCGCGGACTCGGGATCGGCGGCATCGGTGTCGGCGGACAGCGCATTCGCGGCATCGCGATCGGCGGCATTGGCGTGGGTGGCGAGGATCTCAAAGGCGGCTTCGCCACACTCGGCGTTCTCAAAGTGGAGAACAACGGCCGGTTTCAAGGCATTGGTGTCGCCGGCTTCAGCCAGATCAAGGGCGAGCACCATGGTCTCACGATCAGTGTCGTGAACTACGCGCGCGACCTTCGCGGCGTGCAGGTCGGCCTGATCAACATCGCGAAGAGCAATCCGAAAGCGACGCGCGTGCTGCCGATCTTCAACGCGAATTTCTCGAAATAGCCGAGCCAGGCGGTGTCCGGCTGGCAATGACGTTACGTGACGTATCGTCATTGCCCATACGATGTGTGCGCTGGGAGCTCGCGTCTGGCATAGTGTGCCGTCGTGCCCTCGACTTTCCACGGCTGACACCGACCAGGGGACCACATGGCCGACAAGGTAATCGTCTCGAACGTCTCGGCGCTGCGAGCGAAGTACGGCACCGCCGGTCTCGCGAAGCTCAGAGCGGCAATCCGCAGACTCATCGCCGCCGACAAGAAGCGCAGCCTAACGACCGTGTTCATTGCGCTCGATGACGCGACCGCCATGAAGAAGCTGGGGGCACCGGTCGTCACCAAGGCGACTAACCAGCGCCAGAACAAGGCCGCGATCGACGGCGTCTACGCCGCGCTCACGCCCGATTACATCATGATCCTGGGGTCTGTCGACGTCGTTCCACACCAGGATCTCGTCAACCCCGTATTCAACCCGGCCAAGCCCCTCGACGATCCCGACCGCGTGGTCCCGAGCGACTTGCCGTATGCCTGCAACGCGCCGTGGTCCACGCATCCAACGGACTTCATCGCGCCGAGCCGAGTCGTGGGGCGCCTGCCTGATGTCACCGGGTCCAAGAATCCGGCGTACCTCCTGACGCTGCTCGCGCATGCCATCAAACCCGTGTCATCGCCGGCGGCAAAGATCACCCCATTCGGACTGACTGCGCAGGTGTGGCAGGTCTCGACGGACAAGTCGCTGCACACACTCTTCGGACCCGGGACGTCATCGCAAACCTCGCCCACGTCAGGTCCCAACTGGACGCCTGTCTATCTCGACAATCTGGTGCACTTCATCAATTGCCACGGAGACAAGAAGAAGCCGGAGTTCTACGGAGAGCCTAACAACTATCCGATTGCGCATGACGCGGCGTGGATCACGAAGAAGATCAAGGCGGGCACCGTCGCGGCCGCCGAGTGCTGCTACGGAGCGGAGCTGTACAAGCCGGCCGGAAACCCCGGACAGATCTGCATCGGGAATACGTATCTGGAATGCGGATCGACCGCCTATTTCGGGAGCACCACGATCGCCTACGGCCCCGCGGCCACCAACGAGTATGCCGACGTGATCTGCCGGTTGTTCCTCGAGGAGATCATGAAGGGCCGCTCCAGTGGAGATGCAGCGCTCACCGCACGCCTGCAGTACGCGAAGGTCTCGAAACCCATCGACCCCGTGGATCTGAAGACGCTGTCGCAGTTCATTCTCCTTGGCGACCCGTCGATTCACCCCGTTCGGATCCCGAGGACGAAAACGACCGCGGGTGCGAAATCCATGGCCCGCACGATCACGGCGCCATTCCGCACCAGCTCGGCCGCGCGGGCGGAGCGGCGTGAGGAGTCACGAGAGGATGCGGCCATTCTGGAGGTGGCGGCGCCTGTCGCCAGCGAACTCTCCGACACTCCGGAGAACATCGCATCCATGATCAAGAGCCACGCGAGCCAGATGGGAATGACAGACGTCGCTGTCAGGAGCTACAGCACGCGAATCGGGATACCGTCCGACTCCAGGAGCCTCTCCGCCGCGCCATCGGCGAAACTGAGACGGGCGACCGCTGCTGCACAGACCGCCTCGAGTGACAGCGAACGCGTACACATAGCCCTCGGAAAGCGGCCACAATCCGGGGCAAACGACCGACTGAACTATCCCGTCGCTATTGTCGCAAAGCAGCGCCCGGGTGAGGATATTCAGTTGACCACCATCTATGGCAAAGTCCAAGCATCTCGATCTGACCGGGACGGTCAGGAAACGCCCCGTCGGCGGCGCGTCGAAAAGCGCGCGCGAGGCCGTCGTGCTGGAGAGTGATTCCGGAGAGTTCATTCTGCAGCGGGAGGGAGCAAATCCGTTTTACGATCCCGATCTCGAGGCGCTCGTCGGCAAGAGAATCCGGTTCCGGGGCGTGATCGACGGGTTCGTGTTTTCGGTCAAGTCATGGGAGGATGAGCCATCCCGGTAACTGCTTTGATGGGATGTGCAGGATGGGCATGATGAAGAAGATGATCGCTTCGGCGCACCGCTCCCTGCCCAAGCGGCCTGAGAAAGAGGGGAACAGCTCTCGCGGACGATGGCGTCCCGGGCAGTCGTTCCCCTCGGTTCGTTAGGCGGCCAAGGGTGAGGAGCGCTGCGCCGAGAGGACCATCTCTCCAAATCCCGTCCATCCTGCACATCCCATGAAGCAGTTCCCGCAGTTACCGTTGTTTCATCACCATCCCTCACTACCCGGAATGACCTCGTAGATCCCCATGCCGCGACGCACCGGAAGCGCGACGCTTCCCCTCCATAGCGGCCGAGCACCCGCGTGGTTGTTCGGACGGATGACGAAGCTCGCTCCGGAGATCGTCGAAGCGATCGTGCTCGAGCACGGGCGTCACGCGTTCCTGGAGCGGCTCTCCGACCCACGCTGGTTCCAGGCCTTCGGCTGCGTACTCGGCTTCGACTGGCATTCGAGCGGCGTGACGACGACGGTCTGTGGCGCGCTCAAGGAAGGGCTCGCTCCACGCGCCGCCGACCTCGGGCTCTACGTCGCCGGCGGCAAGGGCAAGACGTCCCGGCAGACGCCTAACGAGCTGCAGGCAATCGGCGCAACGCTCGGGCTGGACGGCGCCCGGCTCGCGTACAACAGCCGCATGGCCGCGAAGGTGGACTCGGCCGCGGTGCAGGACGGCTTCGGCATCTACCACCACAGCTTCTTCCTCTCGAGCGACGGCGAGTGGGCCGTCGTACAACAGGGCATGCGCGAGGGCGACGGCACCGCGCGCCGCTACCACTGGCTAGGCTCGCGCGTGAGTGACTTCGTGAACGAGCCGCACGCGGCGATTGCGAGTGAAGCCACGGAACAGACCGTCCTCAACCTCGTCGCGTCGGAATCGGCGAACAGCCGCGCCGCGTCAGCGGAATTCGCGCGCCTCGAGCCGCGGCTCGTCGATCGCGAGATCGCGCGCGTCATCACGCTCGCCCTCCCGGATCGGCACTGGGTGGACATCGAGAAGGACATCAACCCCGCGCATCTGCGCAAGGTGCTGCTGTCCACGTACGAGGCGAACCCGCGGAACTTCGAGGAGCTGCTCGCGGTCCCGGGCGTCGGCGCGAAGGCAGTGCGCGCGCTCGCGATGGTGGCCGAGGTGGTCTATGGCGCGCCGGCGAGCATGCGGGATCCGGCGCGGTTCAGCTTCGCGCATGGCGGGAAGGACGGGCATCCGTACCCCGTCAACCGCGACGTGTACGATCACTCCGTGGAGTGGCTTCGCGAGGCGGTTGGGAAGGCGAAGATCGGCCGCAGCGAGCAGCTCGACGCGCTGAAGCGGCTGGCCGATTGGCGTTAGGTGCCCGTCAGTCCTGCCAGGATCTCTGCAAACTCCGGCGCCGTTCGCAGCTTCGCCATTGGCGGTGAGTAGCGCGCGAAGGCCGAGAGCAACGGGTCGCGGATCTCCACTGCGCGTCTGAGGAATGCGAGCGCCTCCTCACGCCGCCCCGCGCTCTCCGCCGCCGGCGCGAGCACCGCAGGCTGCACGTATTCGTTCCGTGAGCGCGCGAGCAGCTCGAGGTACACCGCATCCGCCTGCGCTGCATAACCAAGCCGGTCGCATGCCGCCGTTAGGCCCAGCATCAGCCACGGGTGTCGACCATAACGCGGCAGGAGCGTCGGGATCAGGTCGACCATCTCCTGCGCATTGCCGCCGTACACCGACGCGTTCACATACGCCCACGCCGCGAAGAACGAATGCGCGTCGAGCTCCCGCGCGCGCGTCGCCTCCACGATCGCATCTTCGAAGCGGCCGGCGAACGTCAGGATGACCGAGAGTTGCGAGTGGGCAATGGCGCTCAACGGATCCCGTTCGACGACCGCGCGCAGCTCAGCGACAGCCTCGTCGAATTCACCCCGTGCGTAGCAGAGGTCGAACGCCGCGCGCATGACGCGCGCCTCGGCATCCGTCGGATCGATGGACACCGCGCGGTTCCACGTATCCGTCGCGCGGTCCCGGTCGAAATCGATGCACGTCGCAACGAGGGCCGACGCCGTGTAACAGGTGACGAGGCTCGCGTGGTGCTCGAGCGCGGTCGTCGCCGCCCACTTGGCGCGCGCCGTGATGCGGTCCGGCGCCGACATTCCCCAGAAGCTCGACAGGATCAGCGTCTGCGCGAGACTCGCCAGCGCCGGCGCGAACTCCGGGTCGAGTGCGACGGCCCTCTCGAACAGGTCGATCGCTGTCAGCAGCGCCGGCCCGCGCTCCTTCATCAACGAACGCGCCTTGAGGAACAGCTCGTACGCCTCGATGTTGGACGTCGATGGCCTAACGAGGGCTCCGCCTGGCCCGCCTCTGAGCGTCACCGCGAGGCGCGACGCGATGGCGGTCGCGATCTCGTCCTGGATGGCGAAGATGTCCGTCAGCTCGCGATCGTAACGCTCAGACCAGAGATGATAGCCATCGCTGACGCTCACGAGCTGAGCGGTGATGCGCACCCGATTCCCGGCCCGACGTACGCTCCCCTCGAGCACCGTGCTCACATTCAACTTCTCGCCGATCGCGCGAAGATCGTTGCCCTTCCCCTTGAACGAGAACGCCGACGTGCGCGCGGCAACCCGCAGCCCCGGCACCCGCGTCAGCGCATTGATGATCTCCTCCGCCATCCCGTCACCGAAGTACTCGTTCTCCGGATCAGCGCTCATGTTCGCGAACGGCAGCACGGCGATGGACGCCTCGCTGTCCGGACCTGACGACCATGTCTGGGCCGGCGCCCGGAGTGCTTCGAGGAAGCGCTCCATCGTCGCGAACCGCTCGTTAGGGTCGCGGGCCATCGCCGTCAGCATCGCGCCGTCCAGGTGGCGCGGGATGTCAGCGCGGCGCGTGGTCGCGCGCGGGGGTGGCCGCGTGAATCGCCTGACGAGCAACGCCTCGACCGAGGGACCGCTGAACGGCGGTTCGCCGACGAGCATCTCGAACAGCACGCAGGCGAGGCTGTACTGATCCGACCGCCCGTCGACGTGCGGATCCGCCGACGCCTGCTCCGGACTCATGTAGGCCGGCGTGCCGACCGTCAGGCCGGCAGTCGTTATGCGGTCGCTGCCCGTCGACGTCTGCGCGCGCGCGATCCCGAAGTCCGAGACCAGCGCGTGGCCCGACTGCAGCAGGATGTTCTCCGGCTTGATGTCACGATGGATGACGCCGTTGGCATGCGCGTACGCAAGCGCATCCGCGACCTCGCGCGTGATGCGAAGCGCTTCGTGAGTGTCGATGACTCGCTCACGCTCGAGGCGAGTGCGCAGCGATTCGCCGGCGACGTACGGCATGACGTAGTAGAGCAATCCGTCATCGTTGCCGGAGTCGAACAGCGGCAGGATGTTCGGATGCGCGAGTTTGGCCGTCGTATGGATCTCGGCCAGGAAGCGCTCCGCGCCGACGTCCGCGGCGACATCGGCGTGCAGCACCTTGATCGCGACACGCCTGTCATGGCGATCGTCGTGAGCGAGGTAGACGGTCGCCATTCCGCCGGAGCCGAGCTCGCGCTCGAGGCGGTATTGTCCGGCGAGGGCGGCGGAGACACGTGAGTCAGTGGCCACGTCGAATAATGCGCTGGCAGGGACGCGCGGGGAATTCAGCCGTCGTGCCCGTTGCGCGCGATCTGCGGCAACATCAGATTATGACCAGAATGATGTGACCACACGCTGTCATCCCGATCCATGAAGAAACGCATTCGTCGCCGGTCGACCGAACGCGCGAAACCAGCGCCGCGCACCCGCGACGCCAAGCGTGTTGCCGCCGCCGAGTTCAAGGCGCGATGCCTCGAGCTGATGGATCACGTGCAGAGGAGTCACCAGAGTCTCGTCATTACCAAGCACGGGCGCCCGGTTGCCAGATTGGTACCGTATGAGACCGAGCCGACCGACATCGTGGGCTTTCTCGCCGGCTCACTGACGTCGTACGGCGACGTCATCAGCCCGCTCGATGAGAGCTGGGAGGCGGGTGCCTAGACGCACGGTCAGAGAACCAACGCCGTTACCGGTGGCCGCGGATCAGCCGTTGCTTCTCGACACGCACGTTTGGATCTGGCTCATGGAGGGAGTCATCTCAGAGCTCTCGGCCTCCGCGATCACGAAGCTTCGCGCGGGAAGCCGCTCCGGGCGCCTGATGGTTTCGGCCATCTCGGTGTGGGAGCTGGCAATGCTGGACGCGAAGCGCCGGATTACCTTGTCCATGGACTGTTCGACGTGGGTCGAGCGAGCGCTGGCAGCACCGGGCATCGAGCTCGTGGCGATCTCACCAACCATCGCTATTCAGAGCACGCGGCTACCGGGTAATTTGTCAGGCGACCCGGCTGACATGATGCTGGTCGCCACTGCGCGTGCGCACGGCGCACGGCTTGTGACGCGCGATCGAAGACTCATCGACTACGCTATCGGCGGACACCTCGCCGTCCTCGACGCGACGCCCTAACGCTCAGAAAGGTTCCTCACCACCTCACCAATGACCGTTCAGGACGCGCCCTGGCATACCGCGCTCGCTCCCTTCATCGAGCGCGACGATCTGACCGTGTCGCTCGCCCATCCGTTCCTGCGACCCACCGGCGAACGCGTGGACTCGGTGCCGAGCGTGTTCCTGCGCTTCCCGATGTGGCGCGGCGCGCCGTTCGTGGACGACTTCGGAAAGAAGAGCGCCGCGATGGTCGACCTGGGTGGCGAGCATCTCTTCGCGGAGCTCGCGATTCTGCGTCTGCTCGAGCGCGACGGGTGGGAAGGCCGGTGGATCTACACGACGAGTAGCGGCGAGGTCTCGAAGTACCTCTACACGTGGCGCGACGTGCCGCGGCAGGAGCAGCCGAATCGTCCCATCCAGAACGACGCGGCGCGCTCGCTCCTGTACTCCATCGCCGACCGATCCGGCAATCGGTACGGCGGCTGCTGGAGCGTGTTCGCGTGGCGCGAGAACAGCTTCGCGTTCTTCGAGGCGAAGCGTCAGGCGCCGAAGGACAAGGAGAAGCTCAAGCCCGCGCAGGAAGCGTGGGTCCGCGCCGCACTCTCGCTGCGCGAGCAACACATGTCCCCGCGCGACTTCGTGTTCGTGCAGTGGGAGTATCGGAGCGACACATGATGGCGGCACACGACTGACGCCTCTTGCGAATGCCGTGCACGGTGCTCAACGTGCTTGCCGCAGGGCCCGCAGTCCGTTGCCAAGAAGTACCCCCGCCGGAGGTGTCCGATGCGCCAGCTCGCAGTCATCGCGTTCGCTCTCTTCACTCTCGCCGCGTGCGGTACCGATCGCACGACCGCCGTCACGTCGCTCCCGGGAGCCCCTTCTGCAGACCAGAACGAGCAGGATCTCGATGGACTGCCAGACCTCATCGTCGACAGCAAGGCCACGCAGAACAACTGGGTGACACGGGTCGAAGATTTCCCGGCCGACTTCTGCAGCGTCCAGGAAGGTGGCGTGACGGCCGGGACACACAAGGTTGTCCGGTTCACCGTGACCACGCCTAACGTCGGCGATGCGGACGTGTTCGTCGGCAGTCCGCTAAAGCACATGGACCCCAATGGCGACGGCGACTTCTCCGACCAGGATGGGCTGTTCGAGTTCGCGACCTGCCACGCGCATTTCCACTTCCAGCATTACGCCGACTACAAGCTGATCGACCCCGCGACGAACAAGGTCTGGAAGGCGGCCAAGCGCGGGTTCTGCATGCTCGACACCGACCCGTTCAATGTGGGCACCGGCGACGGGACCTGGAACTACCGCAACTGCGGCACCGTGACGCGCGACGGCTACCAGGGTATCTCCGACGGGTGGGCCGACACCTACGTCTTCAAGCTCGGCGGCCAGTACTTCGTGCTCGATGGCGGCGACGGCCAGCCCGAAGTACCGCCTGGGACCTATGTGATTCGCGTCGAGGTGAACCCCGCCTACGCTCCGACGAAGGGTGGCTGTCCGCGCGTGACGGATCCGGCCACCGGGCTGTGCCACCAATTCGCGGAGAGCAACTACGCGAACAACGTTGGGGAAGCTACGGTGATTATCACGGAGCACCCGGGGCGCGCGGGCTATGGCCCACTCAAGAACTCGCCGAACAACCTCAAGGCCGACGACGAGATCGAGCACAAAGGACAATAGACGCCAGGCGTTGCACCTAACGCGAAGAGGCGCCCGGGCCGATGCCCGGGCGCCTCTTTCGTCTGCTCCGTTTCACATCCCCAGTCGCTCGTGGAGCAGGCACAGGCTGCTCATCCACATCAGCGTGTTGTCGATCCGCGTCCGCGCCGCGGCGTCCATCGTCGGCAACGCGTCCAGCAGGCCGACCACCTTGCGCCGGTCGTAGATCCCCGGACCGTCGAGCAGTCCGCTCCGCAACGTGTCCTGCAGCATCGTGAACAGCTTCCCGCCACTCTGCACCGTCGCCGGCGGTGACAGGAACGGATGCTTCTGTCTGCGGTACACCGTGTCGGTGATGTCGGGCTTCGCCGCCTCGCGGAGCACCCACTTCTCCGTCATGCCGTTGATCTTCATCGACACCGGCATCTGCGCGACCGCCTCCACGACATGATGGTCGAGGAACGGCAGGCGTCCTTCCACCGAATGCGCCATCTCCATCCGATCGCCGAGATTGGAAAGGATGTAGTTAGGCAGCATGGTCTTCGCCCAGACGTACAGCGACTGATTCACGACGTCGCGGCCTGCCATCTGCCGCTCCACATCCATCGTGTTCATGAGCAGCCGGAACGTGTCGCGCTCGGCATAGCGCGCCCTGAAGTCGTCGTCCGCAACCGTCAGCAGCCCTGCGCCGATCTGCGCCCACGTCTCGAGCTGCGACGGCACGTAGCCGAGTGATTGCCTAACGCTCTCGATGCGCGTGCCAGGCTGCGGCATGAGCAGCCCCGCCGATACGCGGTTCGACGCCTCGAGCTCCGCGATCAGCCTGGCCTTGGCGTCCGGATCGGTGCCATTGCTCCCGTACAGCACGGCGTCGCGACGGAAGTGTGCATAGCCGGCGAGGATCTCGTCGCTTCCCTCGCCCGTCATCACCACCTTGATCCCCGAATCACGCACCGCGCGACTCAACAGATACTTCGCCACCACGTGCGAGTTCGCGAACGGACGCTCGGCGTGATAGAGCGCGTCGGAGAAATGGTCGGCCATGTGCTCCGAGCGGATGTCGATGCGCTGGAACTCCGCGCCCGACAGCTTCGCCTGCTCTTCGGCGATCGCGCCTTCATCGTAGTCGGCGTGGTCGAACGACAGCGTGTATGCGCGCAACGGGCGTGATGAGAGCCGTGATGCGACGCCGAGCACCGTGCACGAGTCGATGCCACCGCTCAGGTAGCACGCGACAGGAACATCGGCGCGCAGGCGCAGCTTCACGGCCTCATCGAACTCGTGTCTGAAGCGCTCGATGTGTTCGCGCGGATCGCTCGAACGGACGACGTCGCTCTGGATCGGATAGTCCCAGTCCCAGTACGGAGTGATGCGCACCTGCTCGCCGTCGGTCACGAGGTAGCTGCCCGGCGGAACCTGATAGATGCCCTCGAACAGCGACCGGTCGGGCGCGTGCGTGACGAAGTGAACGTCGTAGAGCGTGTCGTGATCCCACCGTAGCGGAACACCGAGCTCGGTGAATGCCTTCACCTCGGATGCGAGGTAGAAGGTCCCGTCATGCACCGTGTAGTACAGCGGCTTGATGCCGAAGCGATCGCGTGCCGCGAACAGGACGCCGTCACGCTCGTCCCAGATGGCGTACGCGAACTCGCCGCGCAGTGAGTGGACGGAGCGGGCGCCCCTGTCCTCGAACAGGTGGAGCGCGATCTCCGAGTCCGAGCGCGTGCGGAACGAGTGCCCCTGACGCTCGAGCTCGCAGCGAATCCGCTCGAAGTCGTAGAACTCGCCGTTGGCGACGATGTGAAGTCGGTCGTTCTCGTTGGCGATCGGCTGGTCGCCGGTCTTGAGATCGATGATGCTGAGACGTGCGTGGCCGAGTCCGGCGCGACACTGTGGGTCCACCCACACGTGCTGTGCGTCGGGCCCGCGGTGGTCGAGCTTACGGGATGCTCTCTGAAGCGCGTCGGCAGAGACGCTGCCGCGACGCGAGACTGCTGCTACGATGCCGCACATGTATCGCTCCTCTCGGGACGACAGGACACGAAGGTCCGCCGGCCCAATGATTAGAGAATTTTGAGATGAGGAAGATCCACTTCTCGGCGATCGCCACAAGTCGACAGGAGCCAGTAATTGGCCCTGTCGATAGTCAGGGATCAATGGGACGAATCGATCGTCAAGAACGCTCTCGCACACGAGCTCCGTAAAGCAGGCATCCCGTTCGTGCGTGAGAAACGAGCGCGCGTCTACTACGACGGCATCGTCATGGGTGAGTACTCGGCCGATTTGCTCGTGGATTCCCGGGTGATGGTCGAGGTCAAAGCCATCCGCACGATCTCCTCGGGAAACGAGGCGCAGCTCGTCAACTACCTGACCGCCGTCAACATCAACGTCGGATTGCTCATCAACTTTGGAGCGAGGCGACTCGAGTTCAAACGAAAGACTCCAATTCTTCAAACTGCTCGAACGACAACTGCTGAACTACAAACTGCTTTGACAGGATGGGCAGTTCCCGCAG
>Ga0310810_10000284_pt1 | contig 52890 bp, 72 predicted proteins | sample NCmetagenome_FD_207641 | JGI IMG/M metagenome (GOLD analysis project Ga0310810, IMG submission 207641) | Soil microbial communities from experimental microcosm in Duke University, North Carolina, United States - NC | ecosystem: Engineered > Artificial ecosystem > Soil microcosm > Unclassified ...
TTTGCGCAGGTAGACGGCACAGTGCATACCCTTTTGAAGATCAACAGGGATGCGACTGGGTTGCACTGGACCAACAGGCAGTTGCCAGAACCCTGGGGGAGGGGTAACGTGGGGGGCGTGGTACTTGACCTGGAAGAGACTGCACGAGCGATGCTCGTAGACATCCCGGCGTGGATCAGCGAACCCGACGACCCACTGGAGCGGCTGCGTCGCAGCGACGCCGCCTACGTGGCAGTGGCCGAGCTGATCCGTCTCATCGGCGCCGAGGGCCTGCGCGGACACGCAGCCCGCGACCTTGTGCACGACCACGGCCTGGACAAGGCGGCGGCACTGGCCGGGTACACACTGCCGACGATGCGGCGCGTCGCGTGGAAGTAGACCTCACCGATGAAGAGGTGGCGCAGATCCGTGGCATCCTCGCGACCGTGTCCCACCGGGCCCAGTTGAACGTTGAACTAGAACGGCTGGACTTCGACTACAACGTCTTGAGGATCCTCGTCAACACGCAGCGGCGCAGGCTGAAGAAGAACCACTACAACGACGAAGGCTTCCAGGAGTTGTCCCGGATCACCGGCCTGAGCGGCACAGCGCTGCGCAAGTTCTGCCACGGAACCAGTACGCCCACCGTGAGGACAGTGATACGCCTGATGGCGTGGGTGGGTTACTCCGATTTGGAGGACTTCCTCACAGAGGAGTAGGAAATGTCTGATTCTTTAGGCCCCTGGGATGAGTCCTGGGGGCCTTGGCTTACCCCGGCCGACTGTATCGGCCCCGAGTTCATCATCCGGGGGATGTGGTACACTTCCCCTATGACAACTAAGGGGAAGGGGGGAGAGCAGTGCAAGACAGGCCACGACTCATCCAAGTCGACAGCCGACGACGCATCAGCCTCGGCTGGACCAAACTAACCGCCGACTTCTACACCGTCACCGTCGAATCCGACGGCGTCATCATCCTCACGCCGGTCCGAATGTCCAAAGTCGGCGTCACCGTAGACCCGGAAGCCGAAGATGAGTGACCCCAACAAAATCTACATTGGACAACCCGGGCACATGCGCCTCGAAATCGCCTGCGCCCTCATACACCACGCCTACGGGCCCTGCTATCTCGTCGGACGCTGCCTCACCCACCGCGACTACCGCCACGTCGACATCCGCGTCATCCTCGACGACCAGGCCTTCCTCGCCGAGTTCGGTGTTCCCTACGAGACGGCCCGCCACACACCGCGCTGGCTATGCCTCAGCGTCGGGCTCAGCGCCTACGTGGCGCAGGCAACCGGGCTGCCAGTCGACTTGCAGATCCAGTCACAAACATGGTCCGACCTGTGGTTCGCCGATGAACGCCGGGTGCCGGTCGGAAACCCGATCACAGCAGAGGGAGGTCAGAGCGATGTTTGAGTCAGCCGCTGAACTGCGGGCCGCCGCGCAACGGCTGCGGACCCTCGCCGAGGCCGCCACGCCGGGCCCGTGGACCCTTCACGAGACCAGCACGCTCTACATGAGCGGCAAAGCTGCGTACCTCCTCCGCCGGGACGGCAAGCCCGGTCCGATTGTTGACCTCACCAGTCACCAGGGAGACGCCGAGCTGATCGCCGCCATGCACCCCGGCGTCGCCCTGGCCCTCGCCGCGCTGCTGGACAGCTACGCAGGTGTCTTACTCGAAGAGGCTGATGCGGGCACCAACGTCGAGGTTGTCTACCGTGAGGAGCTTGCCCTTGCACGGCTCGTGCTGGAGGCGAAATGAGTGACTACAAGCACCACGTGTCTTTCGAACCGTTTACCCAACGCGATGGGTACGTCTGGCGGGCAAAGGTACACATCGTCCGTCGTATGGTGTGGCCCCGGTCGGGACGGGAGCATCTCTACGAGAACACCATCGACCTTGGCTGGTACTGGAGCCAGAGGAAGGCATGGGTGCGAGTCCTCGCCTATCGCGACAGCGCCGAACGGATCAGTCGACTCGCTGGCCACATCGTCGAACGGGAACCTCATGAGCAAGAAGACCCGGCTGCGTAGGCACCGGACCGGCAACCCGTGCTTCTGCTGCAACCAGGACATGCCAGCCGACTACCCATGGATGATCTGCGACGACTGTTGCCCCCCACCGGGGTCGATCAAGCGGGTCGGCAGGAAGGAGGGATAGATGTTCAAGATCCACAGTTATGTGCTGTACACCCAGTGGAGGGGCGCAACCAATGAACGCGGCTACGTCGTAGCTCCGTACACCCAGCCCTTCAGCCGGTGGCTGATTGCCAAGGCATACAGCTGGTACGACATGAAGATCCAAAAGATCCCCGGCTACCAGCTGGCGGGGTTCTTGCACATGTACTGGCACGCCCGGGTCCTGCGGACCCCGCCCGATGACTACATGCCCCTGTCGGTGTTGCAGGACCTGAAGTGCTTCTACCTAAGCCGCAAGGGACGCGTGGAACTACGGGGGGCGGAGATCAGCGGCGACGACTACAAGAAGCTCGGCGGCCACCACCTATGGAGAGAGGACAATGAAGACGCAGAAGGACCCGATGGGGGACCGGTTCAAGAGGTACGAGGCGGCGACCCAGCAGCTCCTACCCCGTAGGACCTACACGATCATGCGCCTGGACGGCAAAGCGTTCCACACCGTCACTGCGGGCATGGACAAACCGTTCGACGAGAACCTGGCCTGGGTGATGGACCAGGTGGCAAGGATGCTCGCAGCTGAGGTCCAAGGCACCGTGTTCGGCTACACCCAGTCCGACGAGATCAGCCTCCTGCTCCAAGACTTCGAATCAATCGGCACCGAACCCTGGTTCGACGGCAACGTCCAGAAGATGACCTCCATCTCGGCGGCCATCGCCTCCGTCCGCTTCAACGGGTTCGGACTCAGCACCCAGCGCAGCACGGCGTACTTCGACTCCCGGGTCTTCACCATCAGCGACCCCGTTGAGGTGGCGAACTACTTCATCTGGCGCCAACGAGACGCCGTCCGCAACTCCATCCTCGCGCTGGCCCAGGCACAGTTCGGGCCGAAGCGAGTCCACGGCGTCAACACAACCGACCTGCTGCACATGCTCAACGATGAAGGCGTCCACTGGACGGAGATGCCCGGCCGGTTCACCCACGGGGCCCAGGTCATCAAGTACGAATACTACGTAGACCCGATCCCCCCAGCTCGGGAGGCAGCGATCCGGACCGGCTGGCTGACCGAGGCAGTCGACGATGCTTGGACGGTGAACCATCTGATGCCGCTGATTCCGCAGCTACATGGCGGGGAGGACACCGAAGGTGAAGATCGCCAAAGCGACCCCGAGCCAGCCAAGAGCCACCCGGGAGCCGACACCGAACGCGGCCAGGCCGCAGAGGATCGCTGACGCGAGGTAGAGCACCGTAGACAGGCCCATAGTGGCCTGTCTACCCATAGAGAGGAGAAACGATGCGCCATGCCCTGACGTTTGCCGTGGGCCTTGGGGGACTGATCATCGGAGGGATCAGCTACGCCCGTAACAAGAGCGCCATAGGCGCCCTTCTGGTGTATGCCAGTGCCGCCCTAGTGGCCTTGGCCCTTCCGATCTGGGGCTGAGATGAACCACTGGCGCACAGACAGCTGGCAGCAAGACGGTTGGACCCGCGTTCAGTACACCTGCACCAAATGCGGGCTTCGGTTCGAATACTTCCAGGCAGGGGTTAGTTCCAAGTGGCTGATTAGCCGCCGCGAGGAACACGAGAAAGAGTGCTGGGAGCCAGAACCTCGGTGCGCGTTCGTCCTCCACCCCGACGCCGTCCCGGTGCTTCGCTGCGGACTGGCGGCCGGGCATCCGGAAGGCCCCCAGTACGACTGGTTCACTGACTACAACGGGCACGTAATAGAGAGGTAGAGAGCATGTTCTGGACAAGACGGAAGGTTGTCGAGGCCCCGGTTCCCCTACGGGAGACGCCAAGACCGGACCCGCCAAGACCGGACCCGGAGACGGTCGAGATCGAAGAGAAGATTTACCGGATTTATCTGGATTGGGACACTCCTCCCGAGTGGCAGATCGTGGCCAGCGGCTACACGTGGGACACCTTTTCTGAGCAGGCCATGTTCTACGTGATCAACAAGTACCGCTGGGAGAGGGCCCAGCACCCCGGATCGGATGCTATCCACTGGTACAAGCACTCCGGTCCGCATGAGCTGCTCCTCAGTATTCGCAGCTCAGACATCAAGGCGATCGAGGTCATAGGCGCACAGACCCGAGAGATTCCCTGCGAGTAGGTGCCCTTGCTTCCACCCCCGCCCCGGGGTAAAGTGGGGACGTGGAAGACCCTGAAGCTCAAACCCGAGACCGCATCGATCGGGGCAGACGCGACATCAGAATGAGCATGCGTACCTACGCCGAATGGGCGCGGATAGCAGCCGTCACGATTCGGGAAGAACTCGTCGAGGGTGCCGAACCCGACACCCTCGACGACGCCTTCCGCGAACTGCGCAACAACGCAGCGACCCTCATGTCCCTGCTCGACCGCTACGAAGCCCTGAAAGACCTCGGATGATCGACCCAGGCACCAGAGCCCGCCTTCGGCTCATCGAAGGCCATGCCACCGTCAACGGCCGCGACCTGTTCGAAGACCTCGACCGGGCCAAGCTCCTGGCCACCCAGGAACGACTCACCGAAGCCCAGATCTTCGCCCTGCACTCTGCTCTTCAGCAGCTGGCGGAACAGCCGACACAGGCCATCGTCAACCTTGGCGGCGGCCAGAACACCGCAGCTGATGCACACCGGGGAGCTGTCGAGTTCCTCAACTTCATCATCAGCCAGTTCGAACGGAGAGGTAGATGAACAACGACCTGCGCAACATCTTCTTCGTCGCCGTCATGGCAGTCCTGGCCCTGGTGGCGGCGTACAAGGCACGCAACAACCACGAGGCACGGCACACGCCCGTCGCTGTCGGCAGCCGTTACGGCCGGTCCGTCGGCCAGATCCAGCGCCGCCTCGAAACGGAGCGGCTGCTCCTGGCCACCTGGAACTAGGACCAGCATGGGCGTAGACACGAAACGCAAACTCGACCCACCATGCCAGCGGTGCGGGGAAGAATCGTCAGAAGAGTGCCACCGATGCGGTCGCACCCTATGCGTCGAATGTCTAGGTTGTCACATGGCTACCGTTACGTTCGGTTTCCGCTACGAAACCCTGACAGGAGTTCCCTGTGGTGGATAGAAGCGACCTGTACTGCGACACCTGCCCCAATCGGTTCGCCGATCGGGGTGGACAGGCAGTAACAGACGAGTACGCCCGCGCTGCCGGATGGCACATCTACCGGGGACCGTCCATTGTGGACAGTCTCGTAAAATTGACCAAGGCGCTATGTCCCGAATGCATGGGAACATCTCGAACCCGGGGCGAAAAGATCATGAATCTTCAGGGCCAGCTTGACCTGGCGGACGTGTTCTTCTTCGTCGTAGATCAGGCGCCGAAGCCTAAGCCCCAGCCGAAAGGCAAGAGGAGGAAGGAAGGAATCAATTGACCTGGCTCCAAGAACGACAGGAAAGGAGCGGGATCAGGAGCGCCTACGGCCTATCTGAGCGGTCGCTTCAGGTTTTGCAACTGGAACTCCTGGACCAAATCCACGAACGACTCATCGAAATCCATGACCTGCTCCGCGACGGGAAGGAGGACCCGCAGTGAACTACGCCGAACAGTCCAGGCGGTACTACGAACTTGCTGAGCAGGAAGAACTCGCCGCCAACTGGCGCAAGGACCAGATCATCCACCAGGAACAGTCCCGGCTGGAGAACATGCGCCAGTGGAACCCGCTCATGCGCGACAACGTGCGGTTCCGGGCGTACCTCGAAGCTCGCATCAGCGCCGCCGTGGAGCGAGACGAGGAGTACAAGAGCCACATCGGCATGCAGCAGCACTACCTACGCAAGTCTGACGCGGCGGCGAACCAGGCGTACCTGCACGGACACACCCTCGTGTTCGAGTCTGAGCTTGAAGACGGGGCGAGCGAGTGAAGAGGTGCCTCGTTCGCCGTAACGACAGAGAAACCCAGCGCACCCTCGGCTGGCGGTTGTACCTGAGGCGACCGTGGGTGTGGTTCTGGGGCCCACGGTTCTACGGCATGGAGTGGCATCACGTCACCAAGGACGTGGTTTACGGCCCATACCTGCGCCGATTGACCAAGTTCGAACGCTACGCTTTCCGCCACGGAGTTACACACCTGAGCCGCATCGAGATGGAAAGGAGTGACGATGTCCAACGATGATGGCACCGAGATCGACCTGAAGAACCACCGAGACCTGGTCAAGGCGTACTTCAACGCGAAAGAACTCCAGCGGTTACATGAAGGAGAAGCCGAAAAGTACGCCAAAGCCGCCCGTGACATCGCCGACAAGGCCCTGGCCAAAGTGTTCGGCGACGCCACCGACGGCTACCTCGACGGGAAGCTGGTCCTGCGACGCCGACAGACGACACAGTTCGCCTCGGCTAGATTCGCGAAGGACTACCCGGACCTGGCCAAAGAGTTCGAGGAAGCCGAGCTGAAATACGTGATCGACACGGGCGCCTTGGAGTTGGCCGAGCCGGACCTGTACAAGAAGTACCTCACCACCCGCTGGTACGACACCCCGGACGGATGATGATTCTCTTCGACGAACCGATGAACTGGCAGTGCTGGCGCTGTAAGCGGGTTGTGTCCGGCACTGCCGAAGACGTCGCCGAGCATCTGCTGCGTCGCCACGGATACGCTGCCGCCAGGTGGCCCGATGGGGGGCTCGTCGTCGACATGTCCGAAGTACCCGAGCTACTGGAGGAGGAACGATGAGTGAGCACATGATCTTCCTGACACATGAGGATCGCAGGATCAAGGAACTGGAGACTGAGAACACCCGCCTTCACCTGGAGATTGCCCAGCTCAAGGGGGAACTAGCCACATACAAGCGAGGCGAGCGGCATGTGGTCGAGCTGCGGGAAGACGGCTGGACGATCCAGCATCCGCTGTCCTGCCGTCCCAACCTGTTCGACTGCATCGTGAACTTCGCTGCACGTGAATGGGAAGAAGTGCGACAGCACCCCCACGGGAGGTTCTATTGCACCGTGGACGCCGGAGACTTGATCATCCAGGAAGAAGTCAGCTGATGCCACCGGGAGCTAAGGCGCTGAAGGTCTGCAAGGACTGCCTGGCCGAGTACCAGAAAGCCCAGGACGCCTGGACGAACCAGTACTGGATACACCCTGAAGCTGTTGAGCCGAAGCTCCCGAAGCGTGTAGCAGACAAGCCCGGCCCCCGATGCGCGACCCACTGGAGATCTGCACATAAGCAACAAAGAGAACGAGCCCACGAAACTCGGACACAACGGGTCTTTGGGTTAGAACCAGGAGAGTATGGTGCTCTCCTGGCATATCAAGGGGGGACCTGTGCTATCCCACGGTGCCCAGCCAAAGGCGTGGTTCGACGCCTGGCCGTTGATCATAATCACGCTACTGGCGCTGTACGCGGGCTACTTTGCTCCCCCCACAACCGGCTCATCGGGCAGTCCTTCGACGACCCGCAAGTGTTCGAAGGGATTGCCGAGTATCTGAGGAACCCACCCTACGAGAGGATGAGGAATGCCGAGCACCAAGAGCAAGCAGATCGTCCGGATGAAACCCCGGAACATCATCGGCACGAAGCCAGCGACTGAGATCCAAAGGGCCCAGCACCAAACCGCCGCATTCGTCTACGACCTTGCCCTGGAAGGGGGCGAGGACGCCGAAGAGGCCATGAAAGAGGTCCTGGATATGCTCGGCATCCGCGCCTGCGTTGACGAGGAGTGCTGCCCGTGACCATGGACGAAGAGGACGGAATCAAAGTCCGGATCAAACATGTAGGCGACGAGTTCTGGATCAACGCCCGAGAGATGATCGACTACCTCAACCAGATCGCTGTCACATCCGAGCAGCTTGCCGATGAAATCGGTCCCCGTGATCCGTTGCGCGGAGTTGGCTACCTTGCCTGCGCCGAGAAGTTCGGAACACTGGCCCAGGCTATGGACCTGTGTCTCATCGAAGCAGCCTCCGGCACGGTCACCGAGGAAGACAAGGAAGAATAGTGGTCAAGTCTCGCATCTATGCACAAATCGAAACCCAGCCTGAGATCTACCAGATCGCAGAAATCGAATACGACGGAAGCGAATTCAGCACAGCAACAACCCTCCCGGACGGAATCGCCTACGTCACCGAATCCATCCTCGAACTTCTCCAAGAGATCTACCAGGTCGCAGGAGAGATGCGGCTAAACGGCGCCACGGGCGGAGAACGCTCGGATGGCGACACCAGCACCGGACACATTCAGCAGCAGTTGTGACCCGTACGCCGACACTGGAAACACCCCAGTGAAGTAGGTCCCGTTGCTGGGCAGCGGATACGTCCGGTCCGACACCACCAGATCCAGGTCGAACCCGGACGGGATGTCCAACGTCACCGTCCGGGCCACGCCGCCGGTGAGGACCAGCTCCAGCCACGTGTAGCCGTCGTTCGGGGCGACGTTGCCGTTGGTGACGTCCATGTTGACCGGCGGAGCTGTCGTTGATGTCGTCAACGCGAACCGGCTCACCGGATACACCGCCAGCACAGTCCTGCTAGCCATGACCCATCTCCCTCTCCCGGGCCCGAAGCCACCGGGTACCCCGATGCATATGGGCTGGCTTCTTGACCTTCTCCTCGGACACGAGCTGCAACGGCACGTCAGTGAACTTGTCGAACTCTGTTAGCAGGATCCGCGCCCGGCGCCCCACCCACCACTGGTCCCGGTCGGTGACAACGATCTCGAACTCCAGCACCCCGAACGCCATGCCCCGGATCTCCGCGTTGTAGAAGTTCTGCGGGAACTCGGCCATCACATTCTCAAGGACCGCCCGGACTTGGACGCCAAGCGTTTCCGCGTCCGTCGGGACGTCGGGTGTGTAGCGCCACGTGTACTTGCGGTGGGTCCACATGCTAAAAGTTGGCCGTCCAGGTGCCGTTGAACGTGCCTCCGGTCGCGGCCCCGCCCGAACCCCCGGCCAGGATCCGGTCCAGCTTCTCGTCCATGGCCGCCAGGCGGGCCTCGATCCGCTTCTGGCTGTCCAGCAGAGTGGACAGTGTGCCGCCGTTGGTGGATGCCTGGGAATCGATCTTCTTCCACAGGGCGACAGCCTTCACCACAGCGCTGTAGCCGCCGTACCCGCCGACTACCTTCGTCTTATCCGCCGCCGGGATCTTCACCATGTCCGCCAGCTCGGCCATCGCCTGAGCGAAGAACGCGCCGGTGTACTCCTCAAGCCACATCGGGTCAGTCACGAAACCCTCCAAGTCCCAAAGGGTGCTGGTGTCGCTGATCGGCGCGTCCAACACCGAAACGTGTACGTGGTTGGTGTGCAGGTCCTCGCCGGAGTACGGCCGCCACGTCCATGCCGGGTAGCTACTCGTAGCGTACGAGGAGAACATCCTCTTGTTGCTGATGACGTACTTGATCCGCGCGTCACGGTGGATCCGCAGCACCTCGGCGAACTTGTACGAGTCGAAGCCGCCATCCGGATCGTGGGTAAGGTCAAGCGCGGTCACCATCTCCGAGCCGACGCCGGGCACGTTGTGCGGGCAGTGGTCGGAGGTCGTCGGATGGTTCTGGTCGCAGACCGTCCCGTCGGCACCCTTGTTTCGGTTGGGTGCGATCAGGTTCACCTGGTTGCGTAGAACCAGGATGCTGTTCATTGCCCGCCAGGCCATCAGGGCACCAGCTCTTCAGGGATCTTCGCGTCCGGCGGCACCAGCGCCGCCAGAGCAATGGTCACCTTGTGCTGCGCGTCGAGCTGCTGGCGCATCTCCTGGCGCTCCAGGGCAGCCTGGGCCCGCTCGAAAGCCATCTGGGTACGCAGCGCTTCGTTGTTGCCGTTGGCCAGCTCTTTGACCTGGCCGATCTGCTCGGACGAGACGGCGTTGTTCTTGTAGTTCTGGGCGGCATTGAACCCGAGGGCGCCCAGGATCAGTACCCCGAGGCTGGCGATGGCTCCTAGCTGCTGACCGAGCGCCACCAGCAGCACCAGTGTGGTGCACAAGATGAGCACCAGGGAGACCACGTGCCATCCATTCAGCTTGTCCATGATCCCTCGCATTCTCCGATCATGTCACCTTTGTACCCGTTTGACCAGTTAGGCCACTCGCCACACGTGCATCCTGCTGCGCGCTCGAAGCGTCGTGTTCGTTGCCAGAGCCGACGCCTGGGCAAACTGCATTTGCACCGTGCCGTTGGCGCCCGCGATGATCTCCCCAATGATTGAACCAGTGATCACGGTGCCGACACCCGAACCGCCATAAGTGATGCCAACACCGGACGTGTTCTGGGTGGCGTTCTTCACGACACCCGGAGAAGTTGCACCTACATCCATCATTCCGATGCCACCCCAGCGCACCGTGGAACCACCCGGCCACGTGTATGCGAACTGGATGTCCTCGGTAGTCGACGAGTCGTAGAACAGATCGCAGCGCCACTGATACGTGGCCGAAGTCACCACAGTGAAAGAGAACCCGGTCACGTTGGTCAAGGCGGCGCTGTTGTTGACGACCTGATCGACGGTGATCCGCAGCTGCCCGTACAGGGCGCGGGTGAACAGGGAGACCCAGTTTGCCGAGTCGAAGATCTCCGATCGGTCCACGTCGAGTAGCGCCGAAATCTCATTCTCGTTCGGGGCTGCGTTACGGCCGGTCCGGTCGGCGATGGAGGCATACCGCTGGGCCAGCCGGTTCTCCATGACGCCGTCCCACGACACCTGCGCGGACGGCAGGTTCGCCGGGTCGCCGCCCTGCTGCTCCGGAATGCCCTGGTTGGCACTGTTGACAGGCATATCAGACTCCGTAAGAAACGAGGACAGCCGCAAGCTGCGGGAAGGTGCTGAAGTTGTCGGTGCCGGTGATGGTGACCCGGACCGTGATCTGATCGGCAACAGCAAATCGCTGCAAGATCTCCACCGGGATGGGGGTGGGTGGCGATGTCCCGGCGAAACCCGGACCCGACTTGAAAGAGGAGATCGGGTTGCCGTTGAGCAGGATCTCGCACTTGTGCGACGTGTTATTCGACAGGTTCGTGGAACAGACCACGGTCACCAGATAGGTGCCTGCGGTATTGATGGTGACGATGGTCGGCGCTGCCGCCGTCCACATCCCATTCGTATCGACGTCCTCGGTGTTGAATGAGACGACGACGGGGACACCGACGGTAAAAGGCGTACCGGCAGTGTTGCGCAGCAGGACCGCCGGGCGCAGCAGTGCTGTGGTTGCCGAGGCGTCCACAGTGGAGATCGCCGCTTCGGTTCCCCGAGCCAGAAGTTCAAAGTTCGATGGGTTGACGGCCTCGGTCACGCAGGGGACTGTGATCCCAAAAGCGGGGCTGGTGTATGGCATCAGATCACCAGTCCCGTTCCCAGGTACTGCACCCAATAGCGGGCCCCAGTGTTGACCTGCATCGTGGAAGCGGTGTTCTTGTGGACGAAGTTGACGAGCAGCAGATAGTTGCGCAGCCCGTCAGCGAAGAACATCCCTGTCACCGTGGCCGCGTCCGCTCCGGTGTTCGATTCATAGGTGCTGTGTACCGACTGCTGGTCCCACTGGTTGATGCCGTTGACGGCATATGACCAGGTGAGGATCAGGTCCCGGCGCGTGTTGGCGCTGACTGCTCCAGTTGTCTGGAATGTGCAGGTCGCCCCGGCCAGATACCACCCGGCCGGGGGAACAGTCATCGTTGGCAGCCCCGACAGCCCGAATGCTGTCGTCGAATGGGCCAAGCTGCTGACTGCTACACCACCACTTGGCTGGGTGCCCAGGACGAAGTCGTTCAGGGTGTTGTTGGACGTGGCGCTGGCGGTGGTTACCGCTGTTGCCCAGGGTCGGTTGTTGTAGGCGGTCAGCCCCGTATTCAGGGTGAGCAGGGAGCTGTCCGCCTGCGCGGCGGAACACTGTTCGGCCAGCGCGACAGCTGCGTAGTCCTTGCCGGTCAGGCAGATCAGACCGCTGTCGGTCGTCTTCGTCATGGCAGATCACACAGCCAGAACAGGCCCATCTCGGCCCGCTGAACAGTGACCACATCGGCCCCCTGGATGAATGGCGCATAGGTCATGGTGATCGCAGTCCCGGAGGTGGTCACGAACCATGATCCGGTGGCCGACTGGTAGATGGGGGTGCCGCTGGTGTAGGGCATGCTGTCGAACAAGAAGTTGCCCCCGGCCCCGGCGATGTCGACATGGATCGATGATGTGGTGAGCAGGGCCGCGCCGGTACTTGTGGAGTAGAGGAACGCGTAGGCCCCATAGACGCCGGGGGTGTTGACCGTCACCTGGTCCGGGAACGCGGCGGTGAACATGTTGTCCGTGTCAACCAGGGCAGAGTCGAAGACGATCAAGCTGCTGGGGACGCCGGGCCCATACAGGGTGGGCACCGTCATCGCGACCTTCACCATCGGCGTGGTCACCGAGGTCCGGTTCGCCACCCCCTGCAACCTGTCGATCTCCTCCTGGACCGCGTCGTTGAACGCGCACATGGTGTCGTCGATGTTGCACGGCGCCGAGGCCCCCGTGGCGTACGGCAGCTGGTAGATCGGGGTGCAGGTGTCGCCGACGAAGCTCATTGGGTGTACTCCTGGGCCTGCCACTGGACATCGACGTTGATGGTGCCCGGAGCGGCTCCGAAGATGAATGCCGTGAAGCCGGTGGTGCTGACACCGATAGCCCGTGAACCCCATCCGGCGACAGACCCGGACCCGGAGTTGATGTTGGTGGCAATGGCCGGGAGCCGGGTGAACGGCCGGGCGAACGTAACCACTGCGGTTGCCGAAGTGGCGGCGACTACCACAACGATCACCGATCCGGACTGGAACACCGGACCGGTCGCCGTGTTGTCCGCCGACGACGTCTTGCCGAGGATCAGCCACGTCTGGTCCTGGCGCAGCACTGCCACGTTGTCTCCGACGACCGGGGTGTACGAGCCGACCGCGTGACCGGGTAGCGACGTGCCCTGCACGTTCACGGTTACGGGGGCGACACTGTCGATGATCCCGACCCGCATCCGGTCGTCGGGGGGCAGCGCTTCTTGGATCGCCTGGGGCAGCGTCATGATGCGTCCAGCAGTCCGGGAACCTGGGCGCGACCGGTGACACTCATGGCACCAGCAGCCTCCAGGGATATGACAAAAGCGGACACAACTTGAATAATGCCCGATTCGCCCCGAGCATTCAAGGTCACTACGTCCCCCAGCTCCAGCGCAGCGTCCATCGGCTGCCCCCACGCCCACGTTTCCGTCAACGCGATCGACGCCCTGAGATAGTCATTCGCCGCCGTTTGTGCTGACCCTTGAGTCTGGGGGGTCTGCAAGTTCAAGGTCGTGTGCCGCAAGCCGAAGTTCCCACGAACATAGGTAGGGCTCGCTGGGTTCAGGTCCTGCGCCAGCGCCCACACGGGGGCAGAACCGTCGGCTCGCTCCCCCGTGACTGTGACCGAGTTGTAGATGTTCTGCCGCCCCCTACTCGGAGCGGCCCTAACGGTGCCACCAGTGCCATCCGTGAGTGTCAACACTGACGGTGCGCCTGTAGCGAAGGCGTATTTGCGCAGGACGAAATCGCCATTGGCCAAGGCATACCAGTACGTCCCGGCGGAACGTGTCATCTCGTCGAGGGCACCCGCCCGATCCGACTCCCACGTCAACTGCGGGACAGGCAGGGGCACGGGGTCGCTGGCGCCAAAGGTCGCATCGGGTACGCCGTCGGTCACTAGTCGTTGGAACTCGGCGTACACGGTGTTGCCAACAGTCGAGTTCTCCGGGCGGACGAACTTTGCTTCGACTACCTCGTTAGCCCGGTCCATCGCACCGACGGTGACCTGGCCGTTAGCAGAGTTCACGTCGTCCTGGAGCCGACCGGTAAAGATCACCCATCGGTAGGTTGTTCCTTCAGCGAACTGGATCCCAGCCCAGACCCGGACCCGGTTACCGTAGGGCGCCAGGATGAACCCTGGTCCCACTGGGTACAGGGTTTCGTCGAGGGTCAGGTCCAGGGCGCGGGTGGTTCGGTTCCCCAGCGTCGCGGAGACAGTTCCCCCGATGAAGATCAGACCGCCCTCGTCGGAGCGTCGGTCGGCCGGGACTGGCAGCACATTCCCGGCCCCGTCCAGAACCTCCACAAGGAAGTAGGGGCTGTGAGAAGTTGCCAGAGCCTGGCGGTAGGTGGCGTCGAGCCCCCCGGGCAGCATCAGGCACCATCCAGCAAGTCGTCCCAGTCGGCGTTGCCCGCGTTGACGGCAGTCCAGTTGGCGTAGGTGGCGTTGACATCGTTCCAGGTGCGCTCCACCGTATCCGGGATCGGGGTGTCGTTGGACGCCTTGCCGCGCAGCAGATCCGCCCACGTCAGCCCGGCGGCAGCCACTGCGTTCCAGGTGGCGTAGATGTCGCATAGGTCATCGACCCGCGTACCGCATACGCCCTGGCTGGGGCCTGACGGGCGGGCCACCTCACTGTGGGGCATTGTGATTGCCCGTGGAGTCACCCGATGGTCGGAGACGGGACGCACCTCGACCACATCATCTACGCTCATGTACCTGTCGTTGATGCCGTACTGCGCAGGTCCGCGCAGGAACAGGGGAGACCCCGGATCGTTGAGCCTACGCATCGCATCCCGGTCCGGGAACGTCCGCGAAACCACAGTTAGCGTGGATGTAAGCGCCTGCCGCTGACGGTTGATCGCAATCGGATACTTCGAGTTCACCGGCATGAACAGCCCGGAGTTCGCCGGGGCGGTCTCGTCGGCCATGTTCCCGAAGAAGAGCCCCTGTGTGGGAACACAGGCCGGGTCGATCGGGGCGTCGAACAGCAGCGTCACATCGTTGCAGGGGCGGACGGGGTCGCCGAGGCGGAAGTCACCAGACGACGGCACCACCAGATCGTCGGAGCAGGTTTCGATTACCTGGTCTTCGGCGCAGGGGTCGTAGGCCCGGTAGTTGTCGAAGGCGGCGATCGGGTTGACGTTGGTGTTACCCGCTTCGGCCCGTGACAGCAGCATGCCCTCGGTGAACACGGTGATACCAGTGTCGTTGCCGGTCAGGGTCCAGTCGGGGGGCTCGGGAGATGTTGTGGGCCAGATCTTGACACGTTGCAGCCCAACGTAGGACTCCTGGGTGACGGTGAACTGGGTCCCGGCAGCATAGGTTCCGACGGTGATTGCTGCGGTGACAACAGTGCCGACACCGGCGAGCAGCCGGTTAATACCGATTTGCACGTTTCCGGCGGTGGTGAAGTCAACCCGGGCCTGGTACTGGTTGTTCAGGTCTGAGCCGAGCCCCATGCGGGCGGTGAGGCTAGCTCCCGTTGCCAGTTGCGACATGTTCATCTGTACCTGGTGGGCGCTGATGGTGACACCACCGGCACTGATCTCCGCGTTGCGCATCACGTTGACTGTCGACATAGTCTGGAAGCCCTTGGTGCCGTTGACGAGGAAGTCGGCGGCCGCCGGACCTGTCGTCGTCCACACCTGCCCCGACGTGGCCGTGCCCCACGAGTTGGCCACGTTGCGGGTGAACAGGTCGAAGATCAAATCATCAACTGGCTCGGTAACCAAGGCCCCAGCCGCGTCGATCGCCTGGGTGCAGTAGTAGACGCAGCGATCCAGCTGCGGCTCGGTATCCCAGAAAATCCCGTAACCGCACGACAGGGTCAGGAAGTCCCCGTTGAAACAGACGTACGGGCGCAGTGGCACCCGCTCACCAGTCAAGCAGTCCACACGGTAGACAGCTGCACCTGTGGCATTGCCAAGGTCAGCCCAGTTCACCTCGACCCGCACATACGCCGGGGCTGGGTACAGCATGGTGGAGATAGCTGGCACGTCAGCTCCTCGGTCCCGTGGTCAACTGCCGGGCAGTGGCCCGATTCGCTTGAGCAATGCGGTAGTCCGTCCGGGCGTCGAGCTGCTCGTTGCCGACGAACACGTTCACCACAGGCTGCTGGCCACCTGCGAGGACGTCGAGCATCCCCGCCTCGGCCAAGATGGAGCGGTTGCGGGCGACAGAGTTGGCGGGGTCGAGGATCGGTTCGCCTTGGTGAACTACGGCCATCTCGTCGTGGGGGACAACGCCGCCGCCCGAGAACCGGTCAAGGACGACACCGCCAAGGCCGCCGAGTGCCTGGCCGGGGGTTACCTTCTTGATCGGATGGGAGTTGATCCACTTGATGGCTTCCGCAATTGCCAGATAGGTTCCCAGGATCAGCTTGACGAACTTCAGCGCGATCTCCAGCGCGTCCGCAAATTGCCCAGCCAGGGTCACCAGGTCCTGCATCGCCTTCTTGCCCTCGGGGGACTTGATCCACGCGGTGATCTTGTCGAGGGTCTTGGTGACCTTCTCCAAGAAGCTGCGTCCACCCTCGTCGGTCTGGGCGAACATCTCCCCGAACAAGGTGATCAGCGACTGGATCAGATTCCAGATGGCCTTCAAGTCGTCCTTGCCACGCTGTAGCCACTTCTCGAACCGGCCGTCGGTGATCGCCCCCTCGATCCACCCGCCAAACTTTGTCAGGAAGTCGCTGAACGCCTGCAACAGATCCAACACCATCGGCAGTGCAGCCTGAGCAGCCAATGTCAACGCCGTGAACAGCCCCGCGAGGACTGTCGAGTTGTTGGACAGGAACGTTGCGATCATGTCCATGATCTCGATAAGGGCGCCGGTGACCTCGGGGCTGGCCAAAGCCGCCAGCAGGTTCTGGATCCCCACACCCAGCGCCGAGGCGATGTTTGAGAAGCCGACCAGAAGCACCGACAGGATCTCACTCAGCGTCGGACCCAGCTGCTGCAAGATAGGATCGAAGAACGCCTTCTGAACAGTCTTCTGGAGACGCTCCAGTTCCGTGCGGAACGGCCGGATCGTCTTGACCAGCGCCTGCATCGTCGGACTGAGCTTCTTCAGCCCCTCGGCGAACTTCTTCGGATCCTTCTCGAAGACCAGCGACATGGCGTCGCCGAGGCCCTTGAACGCAAGCACCAGCGGCAAGATGACGGTCAGCAGCACGCTGAGCGCCGCCGGGAGAAGCAGGGCCAGGTTCAGCAGGCCAGCGAACGGGGCGAGGATGACAACCAGCACCCCGGCGAGGGCAACAACAGCACCGACAAGCAGGCCGATCATCACCACCGCGCCGATCAGCCCCGGCAGGAACCCGATGATCTGGGAGCCGAACGCCAGCCACGCCTTGCCCGCTGCGGAAGCAGCTGAGGCGAAGTTGCCCAGCACTTCGGTCGTGTCGACAGCGAGGCCGAACAGCACCTTGAACCCGGCGATGGAAGCAGCGCCGAAGGCGGCGGCGAGCCCGACGCTTGCTTTCCCAGCGCGGCCCATGGACAGGGCAAGCCTGCCTATGCGTTGGGTGAGTCGGCCCGCAGAAGCGATCATCTGACCGAACAGACGGGTCAGGATGAAGTTGCCCTTCGACATCTTGTCAAAGGGCGCTAGGAGCTTATCGACCCAGCTCTTGCCTTCCTCGCCGATCTTGTTGCCGGTTTTGCGGAAGCTTTGGCGAATCTTCTCGGAGTCTTTGTCGACGCCGTGGGCAACACCCTGGGCAATCTTCTGCCCGATCCCCACAGTCTCGGGGCTGATCTTCGCGTCTACCGACTTCAGGATCGCCTTGAGCTGAGTGGCCAGTTCGCGGGCAAACGGCTTGGTGTCCGCATGCACCTCGATGAAGGCTTCGCCCAGCGTCGTCACAGAAGAATCATAGAGGCCAAAACGGACGAAAGGCTACCTACTGCCCTTCATCGCCGCAAGGAAGGCAAGACTGTTCGCCTCCTCGTCAAAGTTGCGCCCCTCCGAAGGCGGTGGTGTCGTCAGGGCCCGGCTGAACTCCTCGGCAGTCTTCGGCTTCTGGCCATGAAGGATCAAGTAGATGAACGTTGTATAGGCGGCATCCAGCCAATACGACAGTGGCACCCCGAACGGCGTGACCCCGTTCCTCGCCAGCTCCCCGCCGACCGACTCCCAGTTCTTGCGCAACGAGTAGCACAGCCGTGAAGTGATCCACCAGGCCCGACCGGACACCGATTCGAGCATGTCCAGGATCGCCCGCTCCAGATCCTCCGGCAGGATGTCTCCCGCCAACAGCATCTGGTTGACCTCCAGCACCGTCTCCGGCCCCGCCAGCCCCGGGAACAGGGCCTCGAAGTCGACAGTCTCCGCCAGGAGGACCTCCAGCCATGTCGCCGCGTCCAGCGACGGCACCCGGAACTCCTTGCCACCCAGCGAAACAGTCGCCCCCCACATTGTCATCGAGGCAACAGGATCCGGGTTCACCGCAGACAAAGTGATGCGCTCCGGGCCCCTCTGGGTGGGACTACTTGGCACGGGTCGCCTTCTTCGCGGGCGTCTTCTCCTTCTCCGTCTTCGGAGTCATGTCGTCGATCAGTTGGTGGATGTGCTCCAACTCCAGCTCTCCGGCCAGCATCTGCTCCGTCAACCACTCCTGGTCGATAGGGTCCACGGCCAGACGCTGGATCATTGTCAGAAGCTGTCCGATGCCGTCCATCCCAGCCGACAGGGCTCGCTTAGACGACTCAGACAGGGGCTGGCCGTCGGCTTCGGTGATGGAACTAGCAGCAGCCGACGCGATCTTCCCGATCCGGTGGGCCATGGTGAGCTGGACTTCGTTGAACGGTTTGAAGATGATGGGCCGTCCGAGCACCATCACGGAGATCAGTTCCTTGGGCTTCTCAACCATAAGCGGAACTTACCAGATTAGGACAAATCTGACCACAAGGTCCGGGTCACCACACGGTATCCCATCCCCCGGCCAACGATTCGCAGTGTCCGAGTCAGATAGCCGTTGCCGTCCATGCCGGGGTGACGGACAAACTTGAGGGCCACGTGTCCGTCGTAGCGACCGCCACGGGTGCGGGGGATGTACGCCGGTCCTTTGTCCCACTTGAACGACAGGTACTTCTTGAACCGGGGCTTGATGATGTGGAAGTCAGCGCCGCTATTCGCGGCTGCCGCATAGTCCAGGTTGGAGCCTACGCGGCCAGTGACCTCGGTCCAGGTGCCGCCCATGCTCCGACCGATCGAAGCTCGCAGACGTCCGCCTAGGCGGCCGTTCTCGTTCGGCTTACGGACCGGGGCCTCAGCTTTCGCCATCGACTCCATGCGAACCGTTGTCTTCGTCACGTACTTCCACGTCAGCTGGTGGCTGTGGGACCTCACCATCGCCTTGTCCAGCCTTAGCCTGTTTGCCACGGGGCCTCTTCACCACCTTCGCTGGCTGTGGTTCCAGATCATAGGTACCTGGCTGCTCTGGCACTACCTCCTCGTCGGAGGCCAGTGACTTCAGCCAGCCTGCCTTCACGAGGATCTTCGTCCGGGCGTTGTCGCGGTCACGGAACACGACCTCGCCGCGCAGCTTCCCCTCATGTCCGATGAGAACCTGGAATGCGTCGCTCACTTGCTACCTCCCCGGGAACAAGTCCACCTGGATCGTCATGGACGAGCCGACACAGCCGCCCTCAACGGGGGTCGTCTGCCACTCGCCGAACATGACACTCTTCTGTTCCCGCTGCTTGATGAAACAACACACTGCCGCCAGCAACGTTAGCCGGTCGTTGAGCAGATCCACATGCAGGCAGTCCCAGTCGCCCTGGGTCGGAGGCGCCTCCATGTTTCCCATCGGAGCACAGCGCCACATCGACAGTTCGATCTCGGCACCCTTCGGCTGGGCGCACGAGAAAGACGTCGCCGTAGCTGTAGGCACCCCAAACGACGGATAAGTCCGAATTACCCTGATAAAAGCTGCACCCTCGCAGCATTCGTCCTCGTTCAACCCCGCGAGGACCTGCCCCGTGGTACCCGTGCGGAAACCGACAATGTTCGGAGGCTTCGGATTCTCGGCCGCCGCCGTCCGCAGACACTCCAGAATCTGACGCGTCACCGGCAGCAGATGGCCATCGGGATAGCTCGTCACGGGAAACTCGTCACAATCGGGCCGTCGATGTCAGGACTCAGCAGAACAGTCCGCCCCTTCTGGCCATACGGATTGACCAAGGCAATAATCTGGTCCACCGACTGGATACCGGTCAAACCCTTCTCCAGCAACACATCCACATCGACGTTCTGGAACGTCGTACCCTGGCGCGTCAATGTCACCACCCGCGAAGGAATCAGGCACTTGTCTCCCCGACACATCTTCGCCCACTCGCAGGCGTACGTTCCGGCGGCGGCCAGCAGGTAGTCGGGGACGGGTGTGCCCCGGGTATAGGACACGATGAAGGTTCCCGCTCCAGAATCCTCATCAAAGTCCTGATGCGACGGCCAACAGTTGGCGGCCCCAGCAGCGTCTGTGCCAGTTCGGACCAGCCACCGATAATTGTCCACCCGGTAGGTGGCCGGATCGACGACCACACCGTCAAGGGTGACCGACGTGACCGTAGCCACAGGACCTGGCAGATAGACCCGGCAGCTGGCGCCACAGGAGCAGACGCCGACACAAGCACAGTTGAACCACTGTCCGTCGATGACATACGGCGTCCAGATTCCCTGATTCCAGAACCAGCCGCCAATGCCGTCCTCGCAGGGCCAACGGCCGCACGGACGGACGGTGACGGGGCACGGGCCGAACTGGCGGCCGGTTGCCGCCCACAGGACAAACGTAGCCGCTGCGGAGGCTGCTGCCCGCTCATCGGGGGTAAGTGTGCCCCAGAACTCGGAACAGCAGTCTGTCTGTCCCGTAATGTCCCAGGAGCAAGGAGCGGCCATGGGGAGAGTTTAGCCCCCCATGGCCCGAAATGTCTCTATGCGGTGGTTACAGCGAAGAGTTCGGCAGCGGAACCTTCACGATCGTCTGCCCCGAGTCCGTGGGACTCGACACGTCCGAAATGGTGATCGTCCACGTGCCCGGGTACGGGTACGTGTGGTTCGACGAACCCGACTCGGCCGCACCCGCAGTCGACGTCCCGTCGCCCCAGTCGATGTTCACAGTGCCCGCGCCACCGACGTTGGCGTACGTCAGCGTCGTAGCCACCGGGTTGCCGCCGACGTTGGTCACGAAGCTCGTCACCGTCGGCTGGTTCGTCGAAGCCGGGCACGTGTTCACGTTCTGCAACATGCTCAGGCCGTTACCGGCGTTGACGATCATGTTGCTGGACGCGACGAACGTACCCGACGTGCCATAGTCCGTCCCGGCCCGCTTCAGGACCAGAGCAGCAGGCAGCGCCGCCTCCGGGATCACCAGACCCCAGCCAGCGCCGTTGCCGGAAGCCGAGTTCACCTGAACCTGGCCCCGGTTACCGGCCGACACCTGGCACAGCACCCGCTGTGCCACAGACTGAAGCTGCGCGTAGGTGTCGACAGTGAGCGTCAAAGAACCTCCGGCCATCTGCGTTCTCCTTACGCGATCGGGGTGGAAGCTGCGACATAGGTAGGCGAAGATTCGCCCGTCGGACGGTAGGTCGGGGCGTAGTTGCCCGGCGCACCGTAGGTGTGCGTAGCGGTCGTGCCCGAGGTGACCGTGGTGGTCATCGCATCGCCCCAGGAGATAACGCCCGGCAGGATCGGCAGACCGTTGCGCAGCGGCAGAGTCACCGTGCCCATCAGTAGACCGGAGTCGGCGAACGTCAGAGACGGGGTGATGTCCAGGCAGTCACACGCGGCCACCGGCGGGGGCAGCGTTGTCAGCGTCATCCGCTTGAACGCAGTCGCCGGGATGGCAGAGAACTCCGGGACCGGCTGCCCCAGAGTCGCAGTCGCCTGCGACTTGTACACGTTGTAGGGACCGGTGCCCCAAGGGCTGTTACGGACAGCGATAGCGTTCACGACAAAGTTCGCCAGGTCGTTCTGCATGGTGAAGTCACCCAGCGTCCCCTCCTTCACGAAGGGGTAGACCACCTTGCCATAGAACACCGAGCCGTCGTCTGTGCAGCCGTCCAGGTCGTCACAGGTAGCAGCGATCCGGGTCCAACCCTCCAAGGCAAAGTTCGCCGTGGTAGCCGAGTTGTACACCTCGTCGATGCCGATCTTGTTCGGCGTCACCGTGTCGTCGTCGTCGAGAACGATCGGGTTGCCAGTCAAGAAGTTGGCCAGCTGCGGGTTCGTGTCGTTGAACGTCAGGACCAGGTTGCGCCACTTCAGCTTCGGAGGCGTAGTCACCGTGGCGCAGAAGTTGCCGTCACCGTTCTCGAAGAACCACTCCTCGCGGTCCTTGTACTCGCCGGTGTCCTCCACGCTGACGACACAGTCGTCAACGAAGTAGGAGCAGCTGGACGTGTCTGGAACCCCGCAGCTGTTCAGCTTGGTAACCCGAACATTCGTCAGCTTGTACTGGATGTAGCCTTCATTCGCCATCGGTCACCTCCTTAGCTGCGGCAGCCTTCTTCGGGCGCCCGACCTTCTTCTTCGGCTTCTGCGGCTCGTCTTCGGGTTCCTCGTCCGGCTCCGGCTCGTCGCCAGTAGCCAGGTCCCGAACCATCTGCACCCAGACCTCGTCCGGAACGCGGAACGACAGCCCGTATAGGCCGCTAGAGGTCGTTTCCACCACACCCGGCGGCAGCCCCAGCGTTTCCGCCGCCGCCAGAAGCCGCTGAGCCATCTGAGTGGCTTCCTCGGCTGGCATATGAACTTCAGCCACCATGCCTCCTAGCAGCAGGCCTCAATGTTCGCCAGGACTGCGAACGAGACACATTCGAAAGTGACCACATACGCCCGCTCCGCGAACCGGTGGATCTGGTTTGTCGTCTTGTCGATCGACTCCGCCCACGGCGACACGAAGATGTCGCTGTCGTCCTGGCGCCACACGTTGACCGGGCCAGTCAGATAGATCCACCGGTGCGCAGCATCGGCGGGAGCCACATCGGTGGGTCCGTAACCCTGGTAGTTGCCGATCGAGATGGCAGTTCCCACAGCCGTACGCCACACACCCGACGAGTCTTTGTCCGCCAGGTGCCCATTGGCCAGCTGGCCGCTAGCCTTCAGCGGCAGGTGGATGACACCTGGCAACCCGAACGCTGCTCCGTACGCCCCCTCAAGGGCCTGGATGGCGTTGACGAGATTGTCGGTAGCCGGGGTGGGCACCGTGACCGTTCCGACCGCTGTGGACAGGCCGGGAGCCTGCCCCGACAGTCCGCGCGAGAACACCGACTCCACCAGTCGCTGCTCGAACGCCTTCAGCTTGTTGATCACCAGGTCCCGGGTGTACTCATCCGGGCTGCGGTCATTGTCGGTGGTGATAGCGCCACACTCAGACCCCGCCAGGACGACAAACGGATCGCCGGTAACTGTGGTGTAGCCGCCCGTCAGGGCCGAGTTCTTCGACCCCGGCGGGCAGTTCACTACATAGCTAGAAGGAATCGAACAGAACGGAGTCTGATACTCGACACCAGCGATGTCGCCGTGTTCGGGCATCGACTGCGGCCGGGCCACCGTGAACAACCCATACGGCTGCGTCTCCACGCCCGGACCCGGGCGCGGAACGAAGCTGCGGGGCATCAAGGAGGCCACGGATCACCCGATCCAGAGCGTGATGTCGCCAACGGCCGTGGTGACCACAGACGCCGTGATGCCGTTGCTGTAGGCGACCGGGACAGGGATCGTGAACAGCTGCGTGTTCGCAGCGGTCTGCGTCGGGATCGTGATCGAGTACAGCAAGGTACCCGTTGACGTGGTCGCATTGTCGAAGAAGTTGATCGTCGAAGCGCCACCCGTGTTCGACGCGTTCACCGAGAACCCAACCAGCGACTTACCGCCAGTAGCCGTAGCCACCACGTTCGTAGCCGTCGCCCCGGCGATACTCAGCGCCTTGAACTCCTGCGGCCCGCCACGGCGGTACACCGAACCAGCGCCACCAGCCGCCGAAGCGTTGATCGTGACACCGTTCACGGCCGAGATCCCGACCGGGAAGTTGTACGTGCCCGAGACACCAGTGCCCAGCGTTGCCGCGAACAGCACCGTGCCCGAGTTCGTAGTCGCATTGTCGAACACCCGGAACGTGGCACCAGCAGCGCCACCGTTCAGCGTGAAACCCGTAACCGTTGTCGGCACAGCCGACACGACCACGTTGCCGATACCGCCGGAATAGGTCACCGGCCGGGCGACAGTTCCGTCAAGCATGACGGCCATATGTCCTCCTAGGTTTGAAGGGGCCCAGTCGCCTGGGCCCCCGGTGACTTATTAGGAGCAGTCCACCGCGCGCTGGTCGCCGGTCGAACCGCTCGGGCAGATGTTGACGGTGTACACACGGCTCAGCGGGCACATGCGCATCATCTTCCAGCCGGTCTCCGTGAACAGCTGCGTGTTCTGGTTCGTGACCAGCTTCGTGCTGTCGTAGATCGCGTTCAGGGTGATGACGTCGTTGACCGCGCGGACCCACGTACCCGTCGGATAGATCAGGAACTTCACACCGGTCGGGAACTGCTGGATCGCCGTCGCCGAACCCGGAGCGTTGCCCGCAGCGCCGATGACATCGGTCGGAGCGAACGCGTCCTGCCAGTCGTAGACCCACTGAACGCGGGCGTTACGCGTCGAGAACCACGAGTTGATCTGGGCGTCGGTGACGTTCTGGCGGGCCAGCGCGTCGCCGCCGTTCTGACGGGACAGGTCCGCGCGGAACTGCGCCAGAACCCACCACGGGAACACAACGTCCAGGGTTGCGTTGCGGCTCATCCGCAGCCGGTACTTCATGTCGACGATGGCCATCTCGACAGCTGCGAGCAGCTGCGAAGTGACCGTCAGGTCCGTGGTCCATGGGGCTGCCGCGAGGACGACCGCCGTCGAGCCGGACACGACGTCGGCGATCTGAAGCGAGTTGATCTGGTGTGCGGACACGACCATCGCCGCGCGCATCCAGTCCTTGACGAACTCCGGGTAGCCACGGTTCTGGAGGATGTTGCCGGTGATGCAGATACCCGTCACGCCGAGGCGGTCGTCGACGAAGCTCGGGCAGGGGATCTCGATACAGGTCTTCGCCGTACCCGAGATCACCTGGGCCTCGGACAGGTTGAAGAAGCCAGTTCCAGCGCCAAACACGCCCGTGAAGTCGATGCCCTGGTTGTGGCGGATGCCGCCACGACGGGCCTGGACCTCGGGAACGTCGAGCAGGCCGTCGATAACACCCTGGAAGCAGGTGTCGTACAGCGTTTCCGACGGGGCGCACCAGCCGGTCGCGGCGACCATCGAGTCGAGAACCAGCGGGTTCTTCGCCAGCTGCTGGCGACGCTGGTCGAGGCTGCGCAGCAGCGAGCCACCCGGTAGACGGGTTTCGTCGGTGACTCGGTCCAGCGTCGCCAGGTCGCGGTCGTCGCCGAAGACACTCAGGTCGCTCGGGTAGTCGCGGGTCAGCGTCGCCACGGTGTACGTGACCGGCTCAGAGTTGTGCAGGGTGCCCAGTGACGGGAACGTGCGCACCTTCGACAGGAACGCCTCGGTGAGTTCCTTCAGGTCCTTCAGCTCGGACCCCATCGGGAACTTGTCGAGGTTCGCGGCGGCGAACATCCGTCCGAACTGGCCCGGTTCGACGATTTCGCCTTCGATTGCCGGAGTGTGGGGGGCGACTTCGCCTACCGAAGGGGCAGCGAACTCTTCCTCAGCCTTGTCGGCTACGGGCTCATCGCCTTCGATGGCCAGGGGGGCATGCTCGGCCAGTTCCTTGGCGGCCAGTTCGCGGCTTTCCTTCTCCGCCTTCGCGTCCAGGGTGAACTGGCGCAGCGCGGACAGGTCAGCGCGGTTCTCGGCAGTGGCCAGGGTCGGGTCTTCCTGAAGCGAAGTCAGGAGGGTGTTGTATTCGGTGACGGCCTGCGTGCTCATCTGAGTCAACGCGGAGGCCGTGAAGATGCTGAGATCCTCAGGGATCTGGAAGATCGGCACGGTGGCTCCATCGGATGCGTGTCGGGGATCCGATAGGCCCACAGCCATCACCGGCGCGTCTGCGGTGCGGCCCACAGCCAGCCACCTTTGATCAAGATAGCGGCAGTTGAACCAGTTGTCCATATTGCCCTAGGACTATTCGGGCACTGGTGATGTATTCTCCCAGAATGGACGAAGATCTGGTTCAAGTAGCCTTGGCGAAGATCCGACGCAAGCAGCTGCTGAAGCCCGGAGAAGTGGCTGCCGTTCTGGACTGCGACCCGAAGACTGTGACCCGGTGGGCGTCGTCTAAGCCGCCGAAGATCCGCAGCATCCGCACCCTCGGCGGACACCGGCGGTTCTTCGCCGCCGACATTGCCTTGATCCTTTCTGGCGGAAAGCCTCCCGTACGCAACGAAGGCCCCCAGGGGTAAACCCGGGAGCCTTCGTTGTGGCGGCATCTCTTCGCTGGGATCGTGGCTCACTCTACCTTGAGCCGGTAGGTAGCGATCTGATCCTGCGGCGCGTCCGGCGGGCGACTCTCTGGCCGGGTCACCCGCGTCCGAGCGGTCTCCAGGTCCGGCACTTCCTCAACGAATCCGTTGAGGTACATGACCTCGTAGGGGCCATCCCCTACCGGCGTACGCGCCACCGTCTCCTCAGCCACAGCTACCCCTCCGCTCGTCGAGTTGCATCCACACAAGTTACACCTCCAGCAGTGTGAACTCGGCCAGCAGAGCCTTGCGGGCTTTGGCCTCGTCCTCGGTCAGCAGAAGTTCGTATCCGGCAAGCTTGTTACCCGGGCAGCCGCAATCCTCGTCTGCTTTCGACGCCATCTTCGCGTTGTCCTTCGGGTCTTCTTCCTCATCAGCGGGATCCTGCTCATCCGCCGCATCCTCGGTGTCGTCGTCTTCCTCGGCAAAAACGCCGAATGATGCGATCAGGCACACCTGCCGGTCCTCGTCGTCTACGCGGATGATCCGGTCACCAGCTTCCAGGTCAGCCCACACCGACTCTTCGTCGTCGCCGATAGCCGCGAGAACAGGGAAGCCGGGGGTGTTCGTCGCGAGAACAGCAACAAGTTCAAGGTTGCCGTTCAGGTTCCGCCAGTCGCCAGACGGCGGGGACTGGCGCATCTTCTGGAACGCCGCCTCCGACGCGTTGGGCCGCATACCACCCGCGAACCAGATACCGCCGTTGTCGAGGTCGCCGACCCGGACATCAGCTACCGCCTGGCCGGTGTCTTCGTAGTGGGCAACCGCCCGACGGGCACCATAAGACTCGTCAGCGTGGGTCGTGTCCCAGACGATGACACCCGTGTGAAGCAGGTCCCCTTCAGCGGTCTTCGTGGTGCCAGTGTGGAAGTTGGAGTAGCCGTTGCGGGAACGGGGCGGCATCTGGCAGTAGCCAGCCGCCGACAGGGCACCCCGGTGGCAGGTGTCTGGGGCTACCCAGCCGTACACCTGGCCGTCGTCGGTGACGACAACCTTCTGCTTGCCGGTGATCTGGGGCCGGTTGAACCACGCCTTTGGCGGGTGGACCGGCGCGGACGCAACCAGGCTCATCTGTTCACCCTCGCTGTAGCTTTCGGACAATCTGTCCAGGATCGTAGCAATCTTCGCCTTATCGGCGGAAGGGATGTCGCCTCGGTCCAGGTATGCCTTCGCCGCCCGGACAGCAGACAGGAACACGGTGAGCTTGCCATCAACCGGCATCGCGATCGGGAACTTGTACGACGTTTTCAGGGCCGGGTCTGCGCCGACCCACAGGAAACCCCGGGCGTATTTGGCCATGTTGTCCCCGGCCCAGGCGTCCAGCGCGGCTCGGGCGCGCCCTTCGTCCCAGCTGCTGCGTGACGTTGGCAGTCCCGACCAACCTGATGTCCGGACACCCATGGCTACACCTCGCATAATGGGGTCATGGCTGATACACGAAAAATCGTAAGCGAGACCTTCGTGGACGAAAAGGGCAACGTGGTCAAAGATGCGAAAGACGCCGCCCGGATCGAGGTGGTGGAAAAGCTGCCCAATGGGGAAACCCAGTCGACGGTGCTCATCAGAAAGGGTTCCTAGGGCCGTGCCGGGACTGCTGCTGCCCCGGCAGGTCTCCTCGGGCCCGCAAGATTGCGCGTTGCTGCTCGGCGATGTCGGAGAACACCCGGTCCAGTAGGGCCGCCCTTTGGGGGAACAGGTCCCGGAAGAAAACCGGCAGGGATCCGTTGGGGTGTTGCCCGTGGGCGTGGACCCTGCCGACCTCGTGTTGCAGGTACATCATCACCGATTCGGCGAAATCCTCCAGGAGGGAAGATTTTCCATAATCGGTGACACCGTCGGGGACTTCCCGGCCCGCACCATGCTTCTTGTCGACTCCGTCCTCCAAGACGTTATGGGGAACGAAACCCGGCGGTAGGGGGACGTGGGAGTCCGCGCCGATTGCAGCTCTCCAGGCGGGCCCTTCCGAGTTGACTTTGGCTAGCAGCGCCGGTCCGCGTCCGTCCACGTTGTGTCCGTACTCGTGGCGTAGCGAGAATTCGACATCGTTCGGGTGCATGCGGGTGCCAGCCCCCCAGACGTGTACCTTTCCCTTGCTTGCCGTCATCGCCGATACGTGTTCCGTGCCGAACCGTTTCGCCCAATACCCATCGTCGGGGTTTGCACCGTTGAGCCAGGCGATTCCGTGCTGAAGGGTACGGGCGTGGGGCAGCGACGACTGGAACCTGTCGAGGAAGCTCACGACGGCGTCATGGTTCTGGCCTGGCTGGTCCTCGATCAGATACGTGGTGCCGTTCCTGCGGACCATGCGGCCCCGCCCCACGACATACCCACTGGACAGTTTCAAATCGCGGACCGGTACGCCGTCGGCGTCGGTGTCGCCGGGGGGCAATTGTCGATGCCATTCGTCACCGTGGTCGCCTGTGATCACCGGCCCGCTAGGCGGTGTGGCGACTGGAACCTTTGCTCGCCCCTTCGCTACCACCGTTGCGGAGCCCCGAGCGGCTCCCGGGGCGTCAGCTTTTCCCGGCGGCTCCAAAGCAGAACGGTCCAGTTTTTCGACATCTTCGATGGCTTTACGGACCGCTGCATCGATCTCGAATTTGCCTTCCTTCGACTCGTGGCGACGGTTGGCGAGGTCGCGTAGCCGGGAGATGAGACGGAACTTGCCCAACTGCCCAGACTCCCAATCGTGGGCAATCTTGGAAAGTAGTTCCAGCTCCGATCCTTGATGATCGGTGTCGTGAGCTAGCGGGACCTGCGCCAGTTTCCGCATCAGCGTCTTCAGCGGCGCCGGTGTAGCCTCCGGTAGCTCCGGCGTCTTCCCTTCCGGAACTGACAGCTTCTCCACAGCGGCAGCCACAGCCGCCTTCGCTCTTGACCCGGCGGGCAGTTGTGCCTCCAGCGCCTTCAGCTTCTCCAGTTGCTGTTTAGCAGTGGTTTTTCCCGCCACAGTGTCGGTAGCGATATGGCCGAGGACATTGTCGAGGCGGTCACCGTCAACGTTTAGGCCCGCGTCCGTGCCCAGACCAGAGATGGCCACACCGATAGCTCCGTCGGGATGGAAGTGGACATCTCCAGGCTTGCGCAGGCCACCCCAACTGTTTGCAACCTTCGCCTTCGTAGACATGCGTCCCGCCATGACTGCCGTCTGCGGGGACGACGGAGCCTCCGGGCCACTTTCCGGTCGCTTGACTCTCGACCCGAGGATCGCGTTGCTGTCCTCGCTGGCGCCTGCCCAGCGGATCAGAGTGTTGCGCAACTGCTGGGCGGTGTCGCTCTTGCGGTAGGGAACGTTGCCCTCGTCGGCCAATGCGACCAGGTCCCGTTTCGGCAGATCCTTGATCATCTCGCGGGCCTTGTCGCGACTTTGCAGCGCGTCGAACTTCTTCCACTGCTCCTTGACGTCCTGAGACTCTTTCGCTGGGGCCGCCACCGTGGCCACATCGGCTTTGGACAACTGGAGTTGGTCTCCGCCCTCGTTTACCGCATGGCCGGGCCGGACAACAGTCACTTTCGCGCCCTTAGCTGGGGCCTTTCCTACCGCCTTGTGTTTCGCCGGGTCGAACGCCACCGTCTCTCCGGCCCGGCCGATCGGGGACAACCCGGCCCCAGCATGGGCACCCCTGGCGACGGCATCCATTTCCTCGATCGAATCTGCTGCTGCAAGCCTCTTGGCCAGCGCCTGGACCTGCGCGTTGTCTGGATATTGGCGAGCCTTCCCGGCCACTCGGCCCTTCGCCACATCGAGATCTGCCCCAGATCCGCGCATTTCATCGACTTCAGCAATGACGTCAGCCACCTCGGTTGCCTTCGCCAACTTGGCCCGAGACTCCCGAGCTGCTGTCGCCTTCGCCACGACCGTCTTACCTGCGGGTTTCTCGGCCTTCGGGGCTGGAGCTTCCGACTTGGTACTGGGTTCACTTGTAGCAGCAGGGGTCTCCTGGGCAGGCTTCTTCTCCTCCGGGCCCAGGCCGAGATGCTCACGGCCCTTGGGCGTCAGGAAGTAGTGCGAGGTCTTCAGCGTCCCGGCGCCAACCTTGTTACCTTCGTCGTCTCGACGTTCGATCAGGCCCCGATCCTCCAGGCGCCGGAGGGTAGTCACGTTGAGGCCCTTGCCCCCGGAGCGGCCACGGGCGATAACGCCAGCTTCGATCTTCTCCCCGCGCCCCTCCCGAGCAGCGACTTCTTCCAGGTTGCGCTGCTGGGCATCGGTCAGATCGCCCCTGGCGACAACCGTCTTCCCGGCGGGCTTCTCAGCTACTGACGCCCCAGCTGCGCTGACATCAGAAGCTTTAACGCCGCTACGGATCGCTTCAGAATTACGTCGGCTTCCTACCGTATGCTCACGAATATTCGCTCGGATATCAGCTACAGGGCCATTCGGGGAAACGTAGTAGGACCGGGCCAAATCCTTGAGCCGCTGTCCCTTTACTTCGGCTAGGATCCGGTCCGCCTCTTCGCGGGTTTTGACCTCACCCAATTTCCCACGAATGTCGTCCACGCCATCGGATCCTGCCCCCTTGGCAACTACTGTCCTCCCAGCGGGCTTCTCCGGCTTTGCCGTTTCTGGCTTCTGCGCCTCAGCCTTCGGGATGAGACCTTCGCGTTCGAGAACCTTCCGGGTGGCGGGGTGGATCTTCGCATTCGGGTCAGCTTTCAGCGCATCGATAGCCTTCTGCTGCGCCGGGGTGACCTTGTGTTCCTTCTTCGCGACGATCGTCTTCCCGCCGACCTCCTTGCCGGTCTTGGCATCGACTACCGCAATCCGACCGCCCGGGCTCTTTTCCTTCTCGCGCATTGCCGAAGCGGTCTGGTCAATGAGACGGTCCTTCTGCTCATCAGACAGGCCGTCCCAGACCTTCTTCTGCTCCGGTTCGAGCATGTTCCCAAGAACGTCACGACGAATCTTCAGCTTCTCTTCGTCGGTCATCTTCGGGTCTTTGGCCTCGGCAGCGTCTACCTTCTCTTCGACCCGTTTCGCATCAACCTCAGGTACTGCCACATCGACAACCGGACGGCGCAAGGTGATGTCCTTCTCGCCGTCGTTCAAGGTGTAGCCCGGACGGACGATCTCCACCTTCTCGCCCGGACGGTGGTCATCTGATCCGATCCGCTGATGCTTGGTGCGGTCGAACGGCGTAACCTGACCCGCCCGCCCGGACCTGCTCAGGCCGTGGGATTCGGCGTACTGGTTAGCGATCCGGCTCATCTCTGCCGTGGTCTTCGCAGCCTGAAGCTTGTCGTTCAGCTCGGCCAAGTCGTCTCCGCCGGGTTCTCCCTTGAACCGTTCGGCCATCGACGCCATGCGCTTCTTGGACTCGTCGAGGGTGTTCTCGTTGAAGTCCAGCTCGTCCATGGCGGAAGCCATCTCGGCTACAGCTCGGGCCCGGTCAACGTGATGCTGACGGGTACGTCCCTCGTCGTGAGTGCCTGCTGCTTTGACCTGCTCGCCGATGTGGCCCCGGCCCTTAGTCGGCTCTGGCGCTTTCTTCTCGGCGTTGCCCATGTCTTCGAGCTGCCGGTCAACCTGCTCCAAGCGGATGGAGACACGCTGGTGCTCGTCGAGCAGGGCCTCCTTCCGGTCACCGGTGACTCGTCGATCGGACTCTAGACGATCGTTGATTTTCATCAACTTTTCGCCGAGCTGGTCTCGCTCCTTACGCAAAGCATCTGCCGAAGTTGCCTTCTTCTCCGGGGCTTTCTTCTCCGGCTCTTTGGTCGGAGCAGCCTTCTTCTCTGGCGCCTTCTTCTCTGGCGCCTTCTTCTCCGGCTTCGGCTCCGGCTTCTTGTCCTCTTTCGGCTCGGGGCGGTGGCTGCCAGCCGCCGCTACATCGCGGAGGTGGGCGGCTCGTTTCCGGTCCGCTTCCCGCTCGGCATCGATGTCACTTTTTTTAGCGACAACTGTCTTACCGCCACCCTTCTTGGCGATGGCACGAGCCGACGCCTCCGGGTTCTTGGCGCCCTTAGCCGGGTACACCCACTTGTTGCCGACCTTCACCTGTCCGTGCGGGCCACGCCCGGGAACGTCTTCGAACTCGCCACCGTGGGGGTTGTCGATGTGGCGACTGCGACGGGCTCCAGGTACGCCGGGGACCCGGGGCTGACGGTGTCCGCCGGGCATGTCCCGGAACTCTTCGAGAGCTGCTCCGACAGCAGAAACGAGAGCGGCTTCGGCTACTCGCTCACTGCTGGGGTGACGGTCCCACGGGGCCTGGATGTTGGGGTCGTCGAGTTCGGCGGCAAGGTGGTTGTAGATCTGGGTAATGACGCCGCGCAGGCGGATTTTGTCTTCTTCGGGGATGTTCGGCAGGCCACCGTGGGCGCCGGACAGCAGGGCCGCAGCGGCGTAGACGGCATGGTAGATGAGGTAAGGCTTACCGTCGATGATGTCGCCCCAGGGGAGCTTGTACCCGTCACGGCCCAGGGCGTCGCCGTTCGGGTTGACCCACAGGAACATCTTGTCGAGCTGCGCCCGGTCCTGACCTGCCCACGCTTCGATCCGCGACACGGCATCGTCAGCGTCGAACTCAGCTTCCCGGGGCGCAACGGGTGCACCTTTCCAACCCGTGCCGTTGACGCTGAAGTCTTCGATGTCGTCGATGGCGGCGGTGACAGTCTCGGGTTCCTCGTCGTCGAACTGGAGCCGCAGGTCAGCGAACGCGGGGATGCGCACGATCGTCGCTGACCGCATCCGACCCTCTTTCAGGGTCTGGAGGTGCTTGCCGTCCGCGCCGGGACGCAGGGCTGCCGTGTACGAATCCAGGTCTACGCTAGCCCCGGCAACACCGTGTTCGATCAGGTGTTCGGCTTTGCGCACCTCGGGGATGATGTCCGGGTCGAGCATGTAGCCACGTCCCCAGATGAACGGCTGCCCATTATGCATGCGTTCCTCGGCATGCTCAATGACAGCAACGGTTACAGCGCCGTCGTGGCCGCGTCCGCTGTGTTCCTGCCATCCGAACGGCATCGGGAACGTCTGATATTTGAGGGTGTTCGGGGGGAAGATGCGACCGTCACCGGTCGGGGTGCCGATCGGTGCCAGCGGCCCGGACCAGGGGCGGCCTTTGAATCCGCTGCCCATGGCAGCGATGAGGTAGTCCAGGGCATGGGCGCCCTTGTGGGCGTTGACGCCGGGCCATTCACCGGTGGCGAGCTTGTGCAGGTTGGCGCAGAAGCCTTCGATCATGTGACCGGGAATGCCGTGCGCACGGGCGAAGGCTTCGCAGCGTTTGAAGTCGCCGGGACTGCCCCAGCCGATCTCGGCCGCGCCTTTGCCGTGGGTGTCCGAGCGGATCAGTTGCGGCGGGATCCGTGTGGTGACCGTGTTGTCGGCCAGGGTCTCCATCACGCCTCCAAGACGGCCGTACACCGGCAGTTGATCACTTCTTCGGGAGGTCCCGCTTTGTCGCCGGGGTACTGCATCGGCCACGTTCCCACCAGGAATGGTTCCAGAAGCGGACGAACCTGTCCATCTGCCTCTTTATGTGTCGGGCGTACATGGTCGTCGTGGGAGGCGACCCACCGTTTCGTCATCGGAGTGCCGAGGTCACGTTGGGCCCGCTGGGCGCTGGCGAACCAGCCAGCGTTGTGGGCACCGTTCACCTCAGTTACTGCGATCACGTTTGCCCTGTTCTTCCAGTTTTGCCCGTTGGTGTCCAGAATCGTATTGATACGTTCAGCAATGGTCTGTGTCGAGTCACCATTGGCGGTGCCTTTAGCGATCTCGTCACGGATCTCAGCGAACACTTCGTCCGGGATCCTCCGGAGAAGGTTCCGGACTTGGGCCAGGTGTTGCTGAATGAGCTGGGTGGGCGTATAGGGCGTGGTGTCGGGTACCGAGTCCCAGCCTTCGCGGACCGGGCGCCGCTCCAGCGAGTCGATTACCGTTTCGACGGACCTGAACCAGTCGTCGTTGTCGGAGTAGACGCCGCCAGGATCAGGAAGCATCCCCCATTCGGTCCAAGGAAACATCACCTTCTTGGCGATCCCTTTCACCCATCGGATGAGGATCGCCAGAATGAACGTGGCAAATGCGGCCTCCATGGGGGTCACAGTAGGCCCCCACGCTCCAGATAGCCGCGCATTAGCCGGGGCTCATGCTGCTGATGGTTGACCATCAACGTCGCCGTGTACTCGGTGAGGATCTTGCGGACCAGGTCTGGGTCGCCGGGGATCGCCTGCCCGTTCATCGTCGACTCGATGTGTCCGAAGCTCGCCGCCAGCAGCTGCCGGGCCCGGTCCTCGGTCACATCCAGAGACAGGTACGCCTCGTCGGCGGCCATGTTGCGGAACTGGGCGCCGCCCGGACCGCGCAGCAGAGCCTTGCCTGCCTTCTCCAGTGCCTGGCGTACGTGCAGATCGGCCATAGTGACCAGGGCCCAGGTGGCAGAGGCCGTCAACTGCCGGTCCTTCGGGCCCGGGGTGGCGTTGTTCGGGGCGCCCGGCAGTGTGGACCGCTGCGGCTGCGACGAAGGGTTGATGTCCTTCAGGGTCCGCTCAGGCGGCGGCGGAGCTGGCGGCCGTCCCTGCGCGCCACCGATTCCAGGACCGCCAGGCTGACCCGGAAGTGGCGGGGCGGGCATCGAAATGTCCTTGATGCCGAGTTCGGCCTTCTCCCGGATCTCAGGGATCTGCAACAGGTTCGCGGCGTCAGACTTCAGCAGGGTCCGGATGAAGTTGCGCTGGTCTTCTTCCTTGCCGATCTTCGCCGACTCGGGCAGATCGGCCGCCTTCAACACCTCATCTACGCCGACCATGCCCTCAGCAAACATCTCCATCGTCTCTTTGAGACGATTGGGCCGGGTGACCAGGGAGGCACAGTCGAACCAATACTTGTACCTGCCCGGATCCTTACCCTTCATCCTCAGGACAGGCTTCAGATAGTTGTCGGTGAGCGCGTTGCAGATACGCGTCATGACCGGCTTGACCACATTATCCACTGTGGACTGTTCGATGCCGGGTCCGTTCCAGTGGTTGCTGTCGGACATGCCGTTGACGATCTCGGGCGCCACGTCCATGCCCCGCGACACCGTTCCCCGGCACTCGCCACGCAGTTCCATGGCCTGCTGGGACAGGATGGAGCCGAAGATGATCGGGTCTTTGATCGCGGCCAGGGCTTCAGGGTCGGCTCCGGCGAGAATGGGAACGAGCTGTGAGGCGTTGCCGAAGTTGTTGATGTTGAACTTGGCGCCGTCCATCAGCCGCCGGAACAGCCCGTCCATGCCCGCCGGATAGTCGTCAGACGCCGGGAAGTCCAGGTTGTTCGGCAGGAACCAGACACCACCAGACGCCAGGCGGCTACGGGCCTGGGCGAGGATGTACTGGGTGAGGATCTCCAGCTCGATCAGTGTCATCTGCAACGAGCGGCCCGGGGAGTAGGCGGCGATCGTGTTCTGCGGATGCGGGGTCCAGGTGCGGAAGATGATGTCGCGGCCTTCGCGCAGCGTGTATTCCTTGTTGCCGAAGCTGTAGGCGAACTGGCGTTGCGGCTGAGCGCCGGGGTACTGGAAGAAGTCTTCGAGACGTCGCAGCTCGTTGAACTGGACAACGAACCAGCGGTCGAATTCTTCGCCAGCACCGAGCGCGTCCAAGCCGATCGTCCAGAACTCTCCGGACACCATCTGGGCGGTGCCCATGAGATTCAACAGTTCCGGCTGAGCTTCGGGTCCACCGAGGACAGTTGAGGCGAGCTTGCCGACAGGGTTCGTCGGGGCTACTTCCTTCTGGATCTGGCCACGGTCGTCGACTTCAGCAACATAGATCCGGACCCGGGAACAGGCTTGGCCGACATAGTTCGCGCATCGGGCAAACTCGGGCACACAGTCGTATAGACGCCACAGTTCCTGCTGCCAAGCAGAGTCGAGGGACGCGTAGATCGGCCACAGCGGGTTGTTGAGGTCAACGGCTGCCGCCGAGGCGATGACGCCTGGCGTCTTTTTGCGGCGACCGATGGCCACTGTCAGCTCCCGTTGTTGAGACGACCGGCTGCGTGGGCTACCGACCAAGCGGCTAAAAAGTACAAACCCCACAACTGTGTATTCATGATAGGGAACCAGGCAGCTGCCGTCACGGGCCAGGCGGTCCACCATCCAGCGCACCAGGGGCAATGTGCCCAGCGGGTGGCCAGGTGCTGGGAGCCAAGGTGCTTGATCAGCCAGGCCCGCCACGGTTCTGTGATCTCATCTTCGGCGATAAGCCGAGCAACCCGGGCATTAGCCCCGTGGGCTACGGCCAGCGATACCACAAGCATGGCAATCGTCGCAAGATCTGGCATGCGCCCAGGATAGTGGCAAATCGGGCAGCTTGTCACCAACCCGGATTCTTGCCACTCGCACTTGTCGATCGCCGTTTCCCTTATTAGTGTTCTGAGAGTCACGGCTAGCCGGGGTTAGGCTAGGCGGGTCACGGCTAGGCAGCCACGGCTCGGCCTGGCACGGCGGGTCTAGGCAAGGTTCGGCTAGGCAAGGCAGCCAAGGCGCGGAGCGGAAGCGGCGTGGCAGTCAAGGCTAGACAAGGCGCGGTTGGGCTGAGCGAGGCAAGGCAGCCACGGCTGGACGTGGCGAGGCAAGGCTCGGCATGGCGGGGCAGCCACGGCGAGGCAAGGCCCGCATAGGCAAGGCTCGGCTGGGCAAGGCTAGGCAGTCAAGGCGAAGCCAGGCGTGGCAAGGTCCGGCAGGGCACGGCTAGGCGGGGCATGGCAGCCACGGTTAGGCAAGGCTCGGTAGGGCATGGCACGGCCAGGCAGCCAGGGCTAGGTAGGGCTAGTCGCGGCGGGGCTCGGCTAGGCGCGGCAGCCAGGGAACGCAGTGGCTGGGCCCGGCACGGCTGGGTACGGCGTGGCAGTCACGGTTGGACCCGGGGCGGCATGGCCTGGCAAGGCGTGGCATGGCAAGGCAGCCGAGGTGAGCGCTGGAGACGCGAGGCATGGCTAGGCGCGGCAGTCGAGGCGCGACGGGACGTGGCAAGGCAAGGCACGGCAAGGTCCACATTGTTCAAACGAGAGAGGAATGAGAAGTTGGCACAGGCGGAACGAGAAACAACGATTGATCTTCAGCCGATCAAGCGGTCCATCATCCCGGTGGAGATCGTGGGCGTAACGCCTCTGATCCCTCATAAGTGGTCCGAAAAAGCCAAGCGGCTCATGCGTGAGGCCCAAAGCGGCGTCAAAACCAAGGCCGCCAGGGATCCGAAGGTCCCCCAAGAGGAGGCCGAGGCGAGCCTGTATCGGCTCCCCGACGGAACCCCGGGCATGCCCTCGACAGCGTTCAAGGCAGCCATGGTCGGCGCAGTCCGACTGTTTCAGGGACTGACCATGGTCCAGGCGAAGTCTTCCCTGTTCGTTCTGGGCGAAGGCCCGGACCAGCTGGTACGCATCGACGCCGGGGATCTGATCCTGCGCGAGGACACGCCACGTAACGCGAACGGCAACGCCGACCTGCGTTACCGATACGCCCTGTGGCCGTGGACGGCGGTGCTGGAGATCGAGTATCTGGAGTCGTTCATCAGCGAGTCTTCGGTGGTCGCGCTTCTGGATGCTGCCGGTGACGGCGGCGTCGGGGACTGGCGTCCGAGCGCGCCGAAGTCTCACACGGGCACGTTCGGTCGTTTCCGCGTGAAGGCGTTGACGGCCTAATGACTGATCCCACGCAAATGATCGACGATCCGGAGGTTGTCGAGGCGCTCGAAGTGATCGCCAAGGATGACCCGGATGGTTTGGTCCAGCCAGAGAAGGTGGTGGAGGCGGCAGCGGATCCGTTGTCTCCGCTACACAAATTCTTCGAATGGGACGATTCGGAAGCCGCACATCAGTGGCGGCTGGTCCAGGCCCGCAAGCTCGTGGTCCGGGTCGTGGTTCGAGATGCTAGCCACAAGCCCGCACGGATGAACGTGATCATTCAGCGGGCCGACGGCAGCAAGGGTCAGGGCTACATCCCGACCGAGCGAGCCGTGAACGACGAGGAGCTTTGCACTCAGCTGATGCACGACGCGAAGCGGGCGCTGATCGCGTATCGAACGCGGCTTGCGCCTTTCGAGCGGGCCCAGGACGTCATCGCCAAGCTGGACGAGGCTCTAGAGCAACTTCCGTAACGCGGCAGCCTTGGCTCGTCAGGGTTGGGCAAGGTTGACCAGGGCGAGCCGAGGCGTGGCAGGGCAGCCAAGGAAAGGATTGGCCAGGCTCGGCACTGCGGGGCTTGGCGCGGCGCGACTGGGCCAGGCATGGCGGTCACGGAGTGGCGCGATGCGGCGCGACTAGGCAAGGCCCGGCTGGGCCAGGCGTGGCAGCCATGGAGAGGGTTGGCGAGGCTGGGCGGGGCTCGGTATGCAATGGCAGTCTTGGCAAGGCGCGACTAGGCAGGGCAAGGCTTGGCTCGGCCAGGATTGGCCCGGCTGGGAAGCCCCGGGGTCTTCGGACCCCGGGGTTTCGTATGTACGGTGGTCCCATGGCCGAAGGCGACTGGCACGAGAACTCCGGCGGGCAACCGTTTCTGGAGACACTGCACGGACCGAACGTAACTCGTTCATGTATCGATTGTGGGCACGTGTGTTACAGCGTCCCCGATTATCCTGATCCTCGGTGTGAGGAATGTTCTATCGCCCGGCGGGGGGCATTACGTCCAGTGGACCGGATGACCTTGCGAGTTAAGTTCCCTCGCGCTCGCTGATCACCAACGGGTGTAGTCGAATCCGGCGCCAAGACCTTGGTCGAAACGGTCGAGGCTGTTGCGATCATAGGTGCGGGGGTCCAGGACCCGGACCTTGTTCTTTTCGCTGAGCATGTGGAACCGGCACGCGTGGACGAGCGCGTCCAAGCGGTCGGGGGATTCTTTGCCATCCCATTGGTTGAACTGGGTCAGTTGGTCTTCGAGCCGTTCGAACACGCCGACCATGTGCAGACGTTTCTGTTGGGAGCGCATGGCGACAGGTTCAGCTCGGGTCCTCTTGCCGAGCTTCGCGTCGACTCCCTCGAAGAAGGGTTCGGTGTCGGCGGGCATGAGTCCTTGCAGCTGCAACTCCCGGTAGGCGTCGTGGAACACGTCGCGCATCCACCGTTTCGCTCCGACGTCTTCGCAGACAACCCGGGAGGCGTTGTAGCGCAGGGCAACGAGCCACACGTGGACGGCTGCGCTGCGCCCGGCGGCTTGAATGGATTCGTCGGCGAGGACCCACAGGTCGTCGTCGCGGGTGCGGGCTACAACGATGACACCCATCTCGTCGTGGGATTCGGCGGACGTGCGCCGAGGGTTGGCCAGGTTGCCCTGGTCGTCTACTTGGGCTGGGTCTACTCCGACCACAATGGATACGATGTCGGCGTCGAGGGGCATGTGGTCCACGCGGGCGACGTCGAGGTCGGTCCGGGCGAACAGGGCGCCGTCTTCGTCTTCGAGGATTTCTCCGTACAGCTCTTGGCGGCCGATGCTGGTTCCGGCGTATCGGTTTTCGAGGGCTTGGAGGCTGTGGCTGTTGAGGTTGCTGGCGTTGTCGAAGGTGCTGCCTCGGATGACGCGGATGGCGCCGGACTTTTTCGGGTCAGGGGATTGGACTTCTTGGAGCCAGCGGCGCAGGAGATGTGATCCCTTTTTCGGGGTGCTGGTGGCGAAGACGCGGGGGTGGTCTCCGGGGATGTCGACGCGTAGGGCCGGGACGAGACCTTCGTCGTAGGTCGCCACAGCAGTTGGCCATTTGCAGATCTCGTCGCACCAGATGGAGACGAGGTTGTAGCCACGTCCGGCGTCTTCGTCGTCGGCTCCCTCGCACATGATCTTCGCGCCGGAGGAGAAGATGATCGTTGGCTTCGGCGACTGCTTGTAGCGGTAGTCGATGTCACGCACAAGTCCGCGCCGGGTGAGGGCGTTGAGGACGCCGGAGTCACCTTCCATGCAGATGTTCTTGGCGTCGGCGAGGGTTTCGGCGACAACCAGGTGTTCGGTGGGGATGCCTGCGACGGATAGGGGATAAAGCAGGGGCCGTTCGGCTATCCATTCGGCTCCGGCTCGGGATTTGCCGAAGCCGCGACCGGCGAGGATGAGGAACAGGAACCAGTCTCCGGGCGGGGGTACCTGGGCTGGCCGGGACTCCCACCACCAGGCTCCTCGGATGATCTCTTCGAGCAGTTCGACGTCTTGCTCGGCCAGCCAGGCTTCCCGCTCGGCCTTGGTGCAGAGGGCGAAGCGTTCCCGCAGGCTCATATCCCTGGCGTCCATATGCCCGAATAGTACAGGTTAAGCCACGTTCTCCGGTAGTCCTTGCACCCCCGGACCGGGGTGTGCTACGTTTCTGAGGCGCAAGTCGCGGCGAGGGTTCCGGAAGATTCGGTGAGCCGATTCATACGGGGGTATGGCCGGTCCCGGGTTGTAGACGCGCAGGCCCCTGTTCTCTTCTCAGGTACAGGGTCCAAGGCGCACAGGTGTAATGGTGCACACGGGGTGCATAACCCCGAGGACTCCGTTCGAATCGGAGGCAAGCCACTCCATATCGGGGGATGTGGGTGAAAGGCCCCTGGATCTTTGGGTGGGGATCCAGGGGCGCATCGCGGGGTGGTGCAGTTCGGTAGCACATTGGGCTCATAACCCAAAGGTCGCAGGTTCAAATCCTGTCCCCGCCACGAAGGATGCCGCCATGGTGTCCAGGGAGATCCTGGAACGGGCGTGTTTGGTGTGTTCGGCCTACATGAAACAGCGGCATTCTTGAATACCTCCCTGACGGTCCCCGTCCGTGATCAGGGAGGACGTGGGAACCGAGGCGACGTCAACGAGGGAGCCTCCGTGAGGCCAGGTGGTATGGGTTTGACCTGGTGAACAACTGCCCCGGAGAGATACTGGGGTGAACCCCGAGTCTTAGGACTCGGGGTTTCTTTTTACACTTGCGGTTACCGGGGGGCCGGGGTAATGTAGTTGGTAGCCGGGCCCCTGTCGAGGAATGTGCTGAGGGGCGTAGAGCCGATTGGGCCCGGTGTTCGCAGGGGTCTGTTTCTTGGTCACCCGAGAGTGCGCATACCGGTGACTCGGTGCAGATGGCAGCTTCGACCGGTTCAAGCCCCGGTCCCCTGCTCGGTGAGGGTGTACAACTTCACAAGTCGGTCCCCCTATCCGGTTTGACTCCGGTCAGGTGAAACACCAGCGGATGGCCATCCAAGGTGAAGCGGGTTCGAGTCCCGGCGGACGCCCGGGGTCCGGCGTCTAGGGGAGGGAGACCCCCGGAAACGGGACATCCGATAGGCAAACCGGTTAGTTACCGGGAGCTGGGTTCGAGTCCCGGCCTCTCCACGGTGTTCGCTGCTACCGCCCATGCACCAACCCCAAAAGCAGCAAGCAAGCAAGACAGGATCGGGGTCCAACACACTGCGGACTGGCAACGTCTGGGTGGCGTCCGCACCCAGAGCCCCGATCCTTAACGGCAGGAGCCTATGACCAGGGGTTCGACAGCCAGTTCCAGCACACTGGTCCTGCGAAAGTGCTGGGCAGGGGAAAGTAGCTCAAAGGGGAAAGCGACGCGTAGCAGACCCCGTGGCAGAGCGGGACGGTAAGTCCGAGGTTGCTGGTTCAAGTCCAGTCTTTCCCACAAGTGCATGGCTGAGGTACAGCGTCCGGGGCCGGGGCCTCCGCTATGCACCAGGGAGACGTTCTGTACCAAGAGGCGTCTCCCGGATCTAGGGCCGGTAGCTCAGGGGTAGAGCAGGGGATTCTTAATCCCTGTGCCGGGGGTTCGATACCCTCCCGGCCCACAAACGCAGCCTCCCACCAGAGGATCGAGAAGACACCGGGTGGAGCAAGGGGCGGCGTCAGGGAGGTCCGTGTGCGCACACGGGCATGGGCGGCAGTCCGGAACGGTGGAAGATGACCCCGGGCGGTCATGCAGTCCCTCCCGGGCCTTGGCCTATAGCACAATTGGTAGTTGCAGCGGATTGTTAATCCGCAGGTTCCTGGTTCGAGTCCAGGTAGGCCAGCGTAGGAGAAGACATGGAAGCTACACGAACGTCGAGGCGTCTCGATCCTGTCGACAAGGCAGCTCGGGACAAGATCGTGAAGCGGGTTCTGGGCCAGGACAGGCTGAACCCAGCGCCGCCGGTGGATGTGGCAGCGTTTAGCTCTTCAATCTGAAAAGGGGGGCAGGTGGTTCGACGGGTCCAGGAAGGTCCGTGCGAGGCTGGCGTCAGTATCGACTATTCGAGCCGACATCCGGTGGTGATCAGGTGTCACCAGCCTGGTGTCCTACGTTCTGATTTCAGGTGGTTCGGCGTGGTCCTGTGCGACGACTGCTACGAGATGATCAACCAGCCGGAGCTGATGGGCAAAGGAGGTGAACAATGGCAGCGAAGCGACGCAAACCTGGAGACTGGCGCAGCGTAGCGGCATCCCGCAACCAGATCCCCCGCCACGCCGAACGTGGCAAGGGACTGACCAACATCCCCGGAATGAACGAGACTGGCAGTGCCGCATATCGGCGGCTAATGAAGAAGCACTGACCCCGTAGCTCAGCTGGTAGAGCAGGGGACTTTTAATCCCTTGGTCCTCGGTTCGAGTCCGAGTGGGGTCACGACAGGAGCGCATGCACCTGCCATTTGGGGGTAACAGGGGGAACGTTCACGCCTTGCCCTTCAAGGCAAAGGACAGCCATGACCCTGGTGTGTGGGGTAGCTGCACCTGCGTTCCCTCTGACCCCATAAGCTTCCGGCCGGGATCGTGGATGCTCAGCCTGGCCGGGAAACGAAAGCCCCCAGTTACCTGCATGCGCTGGGGGCTTTCACCTTTTCAGACGACGCGTACGTTGCCTGCTTCGAGGACGGGGATCTCGGGGTTGTCGGTCACGCGTACCCACATGCGGTAGGTCCCAGCGGGTAGGTCGATGACGGCTCCTGGCCCGGGGCCAACGAGGGCCCGAGCGAAGTAGCTTGTTCCTTTGGTTTCCCAGGATCCCAGCCTCCAGTCAGGGGCGGCAGGGTTCGTCCCCGGGGCTACGAAGGCCGCCTCCACCACGTCGCTGGTGGGGTTGTAGGGGTAGACGCCGTTGACGGTAGCCGTCACCTGGCTCTTGAAGTACACAGTGGACAGAACACTCTTCGTGGCGCTCATCAGCAGCAATCCTCCTCGGGTTCCAAAGCTGCCCAGCCGGTGACAGGGCCACCGACGTACCAGTCGGTGACAGGTGAGCTGGCATACCAGCCGGTGATCGGTGACAGGGCGCAGAAGTCGGGCTGTGGTCCCGGCGGGGTCGGTGCAACGACGCCTTCGGCCCGGGTGAAAACGGTCGGGGGCCGTGTTGTCCTATGTGGATTAGGGCCAGGGAAGACGTATGGTCCCAGCGGCGGTGAGCCTGGTACGTTAGGGGTATCAGGCAGTCCCGTTATCACGATCGGCCGGGGCGCGAGAACCTTCGGGTTGCGTGGGTACACCACCAATGTCGGGCCAGGAACTGGCTCGGCGAGGCCCTGGCCGATCGTCGGACCCGTGATACGCAGCAGCGTCCGAGGAACTGGGGCTGCCACAACCACGATGGGGCCTGGAACGGGCTCGGCTGCGCCTTGGAGCACCCGTGGCTGGTACACCTGCTTGAACCGGCGGTCCACGGGCGTAGTGACAACCGTGATCTGCGGGACACCGGACACAGCAACGCCGGACCCGATCACAATGATCGCGTCAGCTGGCTGTCCTCTACCGAGTTGGGCCACGGGTCACCACGTCGAGGCTCGGATGACGGCGGCGGGCGGCGACACGATGATCAGCTTCGGTGATTCGCCAGCTGCCGCAACAGGTGGAATGATGCCGACCCACGCGTTCATACGGTTACTGGATACGTTGGTCGCCTGCGGGGTCGTAGTTGCCGGGGTGGGCATCGTCAGGTCGGCGAAGGTGACGATCCGGTCGTTGGCATCCCACTGTTCGGTGTAGCCAGTCGGCGGCGTCCACGCTCCTCCGGCCCAGTTCGTTGCCACATAGAAGGCGTAGCAGTCGTTCTGGGCACTGGTTGACGAAACCGATGGGGCGGTGGAGACGTTGGTGTTGCCCGATGTGGCACCGCTGGGGGTGCCTTCCCAGACTGTCCCGGCGTTCTGGATCGCAGCCGACCGTCCCTCACAGAAGGGTGTCGGCGATCCGATGCCAGGGACGACGGTGAAGGTGTACGGACCGGCCCCGACGGCGGAGAAGGTGCCGTAGTACACGTTGAGACTGTGGGATGGGGATCCTGCTGCCGGGTCGTTGACTTGGGGGCTTCCAGTCGCCTGGAGGAAGCCGGTCGGCAGCGTCCCGGACACGCTGGTACGCCCGTCGTCTTGGAACCAGGCGCAGATGATGAGGTCGGCTGCAACGGCTCCGGCCGGGGCAGAGAAGCTCGGGGTGCCAGTCGACGACGCGAGGACCGTGCCCAGCGCCCGCAGGGACGGGGCGGCCACCGGATCTCCTTAGCAGCGCTCGAAGTGCAGTGTTGCCCGCAGGTTGACGATGGCAGCGAATGTGCAGCGGATCACGAAACCAGCCGACACGGCGTTGTCAGGGCTGGTGCCCAGCGGGTAGTCGTAGATGACCAGGCCGCCGGTCGGGGTCAGCGGCCACGAGTCGATGACCGACAAGACGGTCGGCTCGGCGGTCCAGTTGTATGCGGCGGTGAAACCGGCGGTGATGCTGCGGCCGTAGTCCTGCTGGACGGTGGCCGAGGTCGAGTTGGTGCCCGGGGGGTTGGTCGCGAAGGTGGCTGCGCACAGCTCAACGAGACCAGGGACGGCGCCTGCGGTGATGCCCGTGAAGCCGATACGGAACTTGGTCAGGTCCACGCCGAACTGGGCGGGGGACAGGACTCCGATGACACTCTTCGCAGTGGCCGCTGCCAGGGCCACATCAGCCTGCGTTGTCGCAGAGTATCCGGCCTTGGCCATGGGGGCGCTCCTTTGAAGGGTTGTGCGCCAAAGGTAACACGAGGTCCCGTTGGTCTCAAGTGTCCGCTTTAGCCGAACTCTCCAGCCTTGACGCCCGCGAGGAAAGCACCCCATTCGTCCTGGTCGAACCACACGATCTCTCCGGGCACTCTGCTGTTGCGCACAGCAACTAGCGCCTGCCCGTCAAGAGCTGTATCGACTTCGAGGAAAACCTCTACGCATTCGCCGCCCCCGCATGCGGTGCTACGGATCCACTCGATCATGCCAGTCCTCTCGTTTCGGTCCCGAGGTGTTCCAGGTGGGGCCGGTCCAGCGCCATCCGACGATCAACGTCTCCCCGTTGCTGCGCCTCTTCGTGTACTTCATCAACATCGCCAGGGATACCCCGAACCTTTGCGCAGCAAGGGAATGATAACCCTGGTCTTCGCACCAGTAGGCGTTGGCGCGGCGCAGGTGGCTGATGTTCGTCTCAGCGGCCGGGTCCTCAACCAGGTCCCCGCGCTCCTGGGCGTACGCCACCCACTGTGCCAGCGGGTCTGTCTCGGCCCGGTGGTCGGCGACGGAGTCTTTCAGCTCCTGCGGTTCAACGAGCCGACCAGCGGCCCGGTACCTGCGCAGAGCTTCGAGGAGCAGGTTGAACAACCCCGCCCCTTCTTCGGTGGCAAGCGTGCGGCCGATGTTCGGGATGGCCTGGTAGCCGCTGGAGCCGTCGTCGGTGAACTCGTTGGTGAACCTGATGGTCTTGATGCGCCGCCACATGGCTTCGCCGTCGGAAGAGAACCGGGGCAAGTTGTTGGTGGCGATCCAAACGGCACACTGCGGAATCCACCACTGGGGCTTCTCGTACAAGGTCCGGGTGGTCATGGTGTCTTTGCCGGTGACCCGTTTGACGAGTTCTTCGTCGAGCTGGATGTCGTAGCTGGTTTCGGAGGTGTACACGAACCGGGCACCGCGCATCGCGTGGAGTTCGGCGTTGGGACCGTGTTCGCGGCGCTTGGTGAACGTGCCCGGGGAGACGGAGACGGCGTAGTCGCCGAACATTCCCTGCATCATCTCCGCGACCTGGGTTTTGCCGCTGTTCGACGGGCCCTGGGAGATGAAAAGGGCCTTGCGGTCTGCTTCGCCGGTCATCGAGTACGCCAGGGAAGTGAGGGTGAACTCACGCATGTCCTCACTCGGCAGCAGGTCCGAGAAGAAGGCTTCGGTGCGGGGGGCTTTCGCGTCGGGATCGTAGGAGACACCGGCGACCTTGGTCAGCATGTACTTCGGGTCGTGGGGCAGGAAAACGTCGTCTACGAGGTCGTAGACGCCGTTCTGGAGGTTCATGTAGCGGGGTTCGGTGTCGAACTCGGCGATGTGGGCGGTGACTTTGTTGCCGATAGACGACAGAATGTTGGCCTTGTTGCCGTTTCGGCACGTTGTGACATGTTTGCGTAGCGCTTTGGCTATCGGCATCTTGTCCGGGTCGGCTTCAGCTTCGGCTTCGAGGGTGGCCAGTTCGTCGAGCATGACCTCGGTCATGGAGACGAAGGCTTCGGAGACGCTGGAGCCGGTCTCGTCGCGGTCCCAGAAGGTGCCGTTCCACACCCGCCAGGAGCGTTCCTCGACGACGTAGCGGATGATGTCGCCCCAGGTGTTGACGAACCGGGACGCTGCACCTTCGATGGTGTAGTCCTGGCGGCCTTTGGGGCGGGGAAGCAATCGGCTGTCCACGGGCGCCGGGCTGTTAATGGATCTGTCCACATTGGAGACCGGCTTCGGCTGGTCGCCGTAGCCTTGGCGGCCGAGGTCGCGGGCTGCTGCCTTGTGGTCCCCGTTGTGGTGCAGGAGACTGTAGGCGTGGAACTTGGTGATGGGCTCCCAGGCGGGGAATTCGGTCTCAGTGGACATGACGAACAGCCGGTCGCGGGCGGAGTCGTGCCCGGTGGTGGCGCTGTGGCCGTCCCTGCGGGGCTTGCCGGGCCGCGTCCAGTAGTCAGTTTGTCCAGTGCGGTGGTGCCAGGTCCATCCGGCTGGTTCGAGAATGTCAGCCCAACTGGTTCGGTTTTCGTAGTCGTCTCCGGGGGTCAAACCCTCGGACGTGCGTGGCTGAACTCGTGGATTCGCGACCGGGGCGGGCTCTGGGATCGCTTGTACGGCTGAAACCAGAGCATCTTTGAGTTCGTCGAGGGTGTAGCTGCGGTCCCAAGTGTCTTCGATGACCCGGCAGGGACGGGCGAGGCCCTCTTTCCGGTTGATGGTGCCAGGCAGGCGCAGGACTCGTGACAGGTCGCCTACGCCGGACCCGTAGTGCAGGCCGAGGGTGCTGGCGGCGTACGCAATGACTTCTTGCCATTTGGCACACAGGACCCGCAGCTGTTCGAAGTCTTCGCGGCTGGCGATACGGTGACTGTGGGCGAGGAGCCACATCGGGTACAGGCCGCCACCGGAGTGGACCCAGACGGTTGGGGTGGGCAGGTTCGCGGCGGCGAGGATCCGTTGGGCGTCGCCGAGGGTTTCGGGGAGCCGATGGGTGGTTTTGTGGCCGGGCCCAGCGAGGTCGATGTCTGCCCAGAGGCCGGGGAAGCTGGCACTGTCGGTGTCAGATCCGCGTTTGCCAGGTTCGAGCGCGCCGAGGAGCGTGGTCACACGCAGGTAGATGCCTTGGGCGTTGTCTTTTGCCCGGATGTAGCGGGCGGCGTCTTCGCGTTCAATGGCCCAGTCGAAGCTGCGGCCTTCCCAGTCCCCGAAGGCACAAAGGTGGACAAATCCAGGAGAATCTCCGTGGATGATGTCGATCCAGTTGAGACAAGATTCAACATCCAGTTGCGGCGGACCTTCAAAAGTGTCTATCGTGGCACCGTCCTCTCACCGCTAAGGCTTGTGACCGTCCTCCGAGCCTGTGGTGATGACCATCGGCCCCGGTGCTCACAACACGCGGGGCCGCTTAGCATCTAGCGGCCGAAGGTTCCCTGAGGCTACTCCTGATCACGTCGCTGGCGCCAGTGCCAACACGCGTGATAAGTTTGGTCTAGTGGATCTGCCCGAGTCCTCGGTGCATGCTTCTACTCCTCTCGGAAACGGCCCCGGTGCCTAGGCACCCGGGCCGTTTCTTTTGCCGAGGATCAGAACGGCGGCTCGTCGTCTTGTTCCTGGCCCCAGTGGTTGGTGGCCTGGGCCTGGTCGAGGAATGAGCCACCGGAGTTGCGTGGGCTGTCGTTGCGGTCGTGCTGGCCCCAATTCTGGGCTCCGCCTCCGCTGCTGCTACGCCCGTTGTTCTCGACCTGCTGCTGCTCCTGGCGCTTCTGGTCGTCGAAGTTCCACGGCGGCGGCGGGGGCAGCTCGTCGAACTCGGGGTGCCGAGCCAGGAATGCCATCCCGGCAGCGAGGGCTCGCTCGTTGGACTTCATCTCCGTAATGGCGTACGGCGAGGACTTGTCGCTGCGGTCCTTCTTGTCCCACATGATGAGGATCTTGCGGCCGACGTCTGCCTTCAGGTCGGCGACCAGCAGCCCGGTGAAGATCATGACCTGCGGGTAGATCTTGCCTGGCTGCCCGTCCTCGTTCAGTTCGTCGATGTCGGCAACAGCGCAGCGGACCGCGTTGTTGGGGTAAGACCGGCCATTGCGTTCCACGTAGCCGGTCTTGCAATAGGGCGTGATGACCGGGGACACCTCGTCGAAGACGCGGACCACGAGCAGGTGGCCGAGGTGCTCTCGGGGGTCGAACTTCTCTCGGGGCTCATTGGCCCTGGAGTCATCGAAGCCGCTCACTTCTTTCCCTCTCTCTTCATGTTCCAACCCGGGCACCCCTTGTCGGTGGCGGGCTGGTCGGCGGCCATTTCCTTGTTGAACAGGCCGCACCAGGTACATCCGAAGCCAGGCGTGGGAGCAATCGTCTCCCACAGGTCCGGATTGCTACGAATGTCTATTTCCTTCAGGTGTCGGGCGATCCCATACGCCCGGGTCAACGCCGCCACTGGAACGTTCGGATCATATGGGGCCGCCCAAACGAACATGTCACGCAGCCATCCGGCCCTGGGCAGGTAGACGATTGCTACCTGGGTGATCGGGTGTCCGGCTTCGTTGAGCCCCTTGGCGTATGAGTTGATCTGGACTAGGTACTTGCGGCTGGGGCCTTCTTTGCGGGCCCGGTCGATGACGTCTTTGCCGCCGGACTTGAAGTCGACGACGAGCGGGGACCGGACGATGTCGGCGTGACCGGAGATCAGGGGATCGACAACCACCTGGTTTTCGATCAGCCACGCGCCGCCGTGTTCCTTGGCGTATGCCCGGATCACGTCTCCCAAGCGGGCGTGGATGGACGAGCCAACGAACCCCGGCCAGGGGTCGCCGTGGTTGTACCCCCTGATCCCGGCGATCTTGTAGGCGAGTTCCCGGTCGCATTCGGTGCCGAGGTCGCTGGGTCCGAGCCCGAGCTGCCGGGAGCGGGGGGTGAACTCTTCATGCCAGCGGATCATCGTAGTGAACTCTGCCTGAAGGTCCGCTGCCAGCTCGGCCAAAGGGATGAATCCGTTGCGGACGGCCGAGTCGTCGAACGGGTTTACCTGGTTGACCGAGGCTGGGTTGTGCTGTTCGGCAGGTACACCCTCCACCGAACAGCCGGGATGGGACATCATGCCAAGGGACGCCATGATGGGATCCAGCATGTCGGGACACACCGCGCATTTGCGCTGGATCACTTTAGGCATACGACCACCCTAGATTCGGGGTCTGACAGTTTAGTCGCGTCGGCATGCGGCCAAGTCCTCGTCGGTGGCCCACAGTCCGAGCGTGCCGAAGTCCCACAGTTCCCGTTTGCGGCGTTTCATCATGGATTCGAAGGTGTGTGCCGACACCCCTAGTTTCATGGCGACGATCCGGGCTGGTGTGACGTCGTCCCAGGTGAGGCCCTCATCGTCGAGGGCGTCTGACGCGGCGAGGAAGTCGTCGAGCAGGTCGTTGAACTGCTGCTGGGCGTCTATGGGGATAGTTTCGGAGTCGGTTTCCCAGCGGAGGATGGCGGTGGGGGAGTAGCCGAAGATCTCCGACAGCTGGTTGCGGGATATGCCGGTGATGCGTTTGACATGTGCCAGGGTCACGGACGGCTTCATACCCGGTGATCATAGGCTACCGGGGGGCCCGGGTAAACAGTAGCCCCGGCTCCGGGGAAGTGGGGCCGGGGCTACCCGAGGGGATGGGATCAGTTGGGCTTCAGCCTGAACAACTTGCGCCACCAGGGACGGTCGTCCATAGCTGCCTTTTCGAGGCAGGCCCGGCAGCCAAAGTGGCAGCAGTAATGGCACTCGCCCCCACACCCGCACTCTTCCTCGGGTTCATACCGGTGAAGATCTTCGCAATCTGGATCCTGGCACCTCATCGGACCGCCTCCTCTCCTCGCTCAACGAAGCCCTGAGAACGGTCGAGGAGGCCCGAGGAATCGAATTCCACCCATCCTCTCAACTCGGCCACCAGGCCAACGCCTATCCGGACGAGGGACTCCAGGTCTTCGTAGGCGTCCAGTAGCTCTTCGACCGCCATGCCTTGCTCCTTTGAAGCGAAGGGTTCGCGGCGCAGCTTGTCGGTGATCTCATGAACGAATTTGCTGGTCACTGGCCCCCCTCTTCCCGGAGTTCCTTGGCTGCCGCGCGGAGCAGATCCTGGACCTGTTCCTTGGTGCGCAGCGGGGCATCGTTCCAGGCGATCAGGGGCACGGGGATGATCCCGGTTGGCACTGGCAGTCCCAGGACCCTGCTGGCGGTTTGCCAGTCGAAGGACCAGATTGTCCAGAATGGGTTGCCGAGCCGTTGCCCCGCAGCTTTGCGCAACGCACCTGCCAAGCAGGCGGGCTTACCTGGGTGGCCAAACTGCCCCTGGCACCAGCCGTCGATGTCGAGGATGTCGGCAGCGTTGTCGTAGTCCTCGGCGATGAACTCGACCCGGTCTGCGGTTTCGCCCATGATCATTAGGACCGCCCCTCGTTGCGCAGCTTCTTCGCCGCGAACTCCAGCCGCTCGATGACCTCTTCCTGGGTCCGCTCCGGCTTGTCGTTCCAGTCCTGGACGCAGACGTAGCCGTCGAGTTCCATGTCTTCGGCGACCCGGGAGCCCTCGATTCGGAAGTCCGTGCCCACCATCCGTTCCTGCATCGCCGCCACCATGACGCCACCGGCACACATGCCGCCGTCTACATCCTCGGCGACACCCTTGGCCAGGCCACCGCTACGCAGCATCTCTGCTGCTCGTTCGTAGTCTTCGGCAACGGGGGTCAGCATCGGCCTCGCGAGCCAACGCATGGCTTCGACCGCCGACATGCGGTCCGGTACTCGCTGTACCTTCACCAATATCTCCTTACTCCTCTCGGCCGGAATCTCATCTTGAGACGCCGGTATCTACGAACTTTGGCGAGAACTACGAGCCGGTGAACCGATTTCTCGAAGCTCAACGGCTCGTAGTCTTCGTCTACTCCTTCTCCTGGATCACCAGTTCCATGCCCAACAGGTCCAGAAGTTCCAGCAGGTCGTGGGGGTGGACCGTCCGTTCCGCTCGTTCCCATTTACCCACCACGCTCACAGTTGTGCCGAAATGGTCCGCAATGTCACGGGTGGACTTCCCCCCGGCGATACGTGCCCGACGGAGGGCCAGCATCAGTTTGCGCCACTCCTTTGGAGTATTGGCCTGGGTGATCTTCCGCCGCGACATCTGCTTCCCTACCGTAAGACCACGATTGGGGTTCGTCACGTCAGTTGACCTCCGGCCACTTCTCCGGGCTCTTGCCGCCCATGCGGAAGCCGATCTGCTGGATGTCGGTGCGGCCCTCCAGGTACCAGTTCCACACCTTGATCAGGACAGCGGTCTGCCAGACGACGTTGCGCTTGGACTTGTCGCCGCTGCTCTTCCAGTCCAGCGACTGGCGGCGCAGCTCCCAGACCGGGTTGCCGCGTCCCATGTTCTGCCCGTCGGCGAGACGCTCGAAGAAGGTGTCGGCTTCCTCCGGGTTCGCCTGCTCGAACAGCCACATGCACAGGCCGACGACGGACGGGGTCAGCCCGGCCTTCTTGGCGACCGTAGCGGCCCGCGACACGATGAATCCCAGCTCAGGGTGCTCCAGGTACGTGTGGGTGAGCTGCTTGCCCGAGGGGATGTAGCCGCTGGAGCGGTACTTGTAGCCGCGCTTCCACAGGAACACGGCCCGGACGAGGGCGGCGAGGGCCAGGTAGTTCGGCTCCTTGAACGTCATCCGCAGATCGTCGGCAAACTTGCGGGCCGTGTTGCGGTCGATGGTCGCCTGGGCGCTCATCTTCAGTCCCCGCACGACGAGCAGGGTCTGCGTCTTGCCGCTGTCCTTGATCGCCTGGAGGCGGTGCTGTCCGTCGATCAGGGTGTTGTCTTCGGCGAACTTGATCGTTTCACCGTTGAGGTCCCACTCGTCGGCTTCCATGTCGACGGCGTAGGAGCCTGCGATGCGGTAGCGCATGTTGCGGTTGTGCGTGTTCCACGCGTCAAGCCACTCGGTGGCCTGCTCGGGGGTGACGTCGATGAACTCGACGGTCACTCCGTCCTTCTCGATTCTCTCCATGTCCCTTCTTCCTCTCACGCGGTACATGTCCCTGGTGAACAAGTACCACGCCCCCCACGTTACCCCTCCCCCAGGGTTCTGGCAACTGCCTGTTGGTCCAGTGCAACCCAGTCGCATCCCTGTTGATCTTCAAAAGGGTATGCACTGTGCCGTCTACCTGCGCAAA
>Ga0310810_10000285_pt1 | contig 52714 bp, 53 predicted proteins | sample NCmetagenome_FD_207641 | JGI IMG/M metagenome (GOLD analysis project Ga0310810, IMG submission 207641) | Soil microbial communities from experimental microcosm in Duke University, North Carolina, United States - NC | ecosystem: Engineered > Artificial ecosystem > Soil microcosm > Unclassified ...
CGCAGTGATTGAGGCGGCAGGCACGCGACTTCGCCCAATTTTGATGACCACGGCCGCGACTGTGTTCGGGCACTTCCCGCTGGTATTCGCAACCGGGCCTGGCGCTGGAGCGCGGAACAGTATCGGTATCATGCTGGTCAGCGGCATGATCATCGGAACCGCGTTTACATTGTTTGTGGTTCCATCGATTTACATGCTTGTGGCCAAGCGGCACGTGCGACTGGAGGAAATTGAGTCAGAGCCGCTGATGTCGGAGCAGGAGGTTGCGGTTTAACTTCAGCTTTTCCCAATTGAGGCAGATCGGCACGGCCGGTTTGCCTTTTCTTTTCGCAGATGCTCTAAGGGGTGGCCTTGCCTGCGGCCAGCGTTTTTTCCGTAGCACCTAGAATCTTTCCCTGGTTCGTTTCCTGAATAAAGGCGATAACGCGGTAAGGGCCTTCCGGCTTTACTTTGACCTCAATATCTTTGGAGAAGGCCGCACCCCTTCTCTGCTTTTCCAGCTTTCACCAGATTGCGTGCCACGGCCACGTGCTCCAAGCGATGGCCGCTGTTCTCGCCACGCAGAACCTGCGACTCGGCGTGATCGAGGGCAAGCGCGACAAAGACCTCGGCCTTTTCCGGCACGCTCCCGGTTTCAACGTGCGCGTGCAGCTTGCCGCCTTCGACGATCGCCGAAGAAATCTGAATAGAAACTTTGGCTTGCGTCCGCGCCTTCTCGATCACATCGATCGCGCGCTTGCGGTCGTTTCCCGAGCATTCCGCCGCGCCGTCGACGATCAGTTGCGGCGTGTATGAAGTCTTGAGCCTCAGGCGATCCGCGTAAGCAGCCTGACGCAGCGTGAGGTCGTGGTCCGAATAGATGTCGCGCCAGCCCTGATCGTCCCAGTAGTCCACGTGCTCGCCTAGGACGATGACCTGCGTTCCCTCAAATGGCTGTTTCGCGTCAAGCGCTCGCAGAAACTCGTCCGCTGGGGGACAACTGGAGCAGCCTTCGGAGGTGAACAGTTCAACCACGACGGGTGTAGCCGACTGGGCCACGGCACACAGACACGTGGCAACCAGGGTGAACAACAGAGCGGACGCGCGAGTATACATAACAGTCACAGATGCACGACTGCAAAGAACGTTACACTAGGGGTTCGCAGGCATTCAACCCCGAAACATCTTAACCGCAGAGTTCGCAGAGGTGTCGCGAAGGACGCAGAGAAAATATGAAACGCAAGGTTCTCGCTTTAGCATTCCTGCTCTTCCCGGTTGCATACCCGGCGGACAAAAAGCCCGCTGATTTCTCCTGGTCTTTCGCTGTCTCCGGCGATTCGCGCAATTGCGGCGACGTAGTCATGCCGGCAATTGCCGCCGACGCCATCAAGCACAACGCCGCCTTCTACTGGCATTTGGGCGACCTGCGCCTGATTTCCGGGCCTGACCAGGACTTCATTGAACAGCGTACGCAGCAAGGCAAGGGCACTGATCTCGCAGATTATGAAAAGCACGCGTGGGATGATTTCATTCAGAACCAGATCAAGCCGTGGGGCAGTATGCCTTTTTTCTTGGGAATCGGCAATCACGAAACGACGCCTCCGAAGTCGCGGGCTCTCTTTTTGGCGAAGTTTCGAAAATATTTGAACAGGCCTGAACTGAGGACACAAAGGCGTAAGGACGAACCCAGCGCAGTCCTTCCGCGAACGTATTTTCACTGGGTCCGCGATGGCGTCGATTTTGTCTATCTCGACAATGCCACGCAAGATCAGTTTGGTTCGGAGCAGATGAAGTGGCTTGAAGGCGTGCTCGATCGCGATGGCAAAAATGAATCGGTTCGAACCGTAGTCGTTGGCATGCACGAAGCTTTGCCGGAAAGCATTTCTGCCAATCACAGCATGAATGAATATCCGACCGGAACTGAGACCGGCAGGCGTGTTTATCAGATGCTGTTGAAGCTGCAGAACGAATCGCACAAGACGGTTTATGTTCTGGCCAGTCATTCGCATTTCTTCATGGAAGGAATTTTCAACACGGCGTATTGGAAGGCAAACGGCGGCGAACTTCCCGGCTGGATCGTAGGAACCGCTGGCGCGGAGCGGTATCCGCTCCCTCCGGATGCCAAGGACGCCAAGCAAGCCAAGACCAATGTCTACGGATATCTGCTGGCGACGGTAAATCCTGAGGGAAAGTCGCCGGGGACGATCAAATTCGAATTTCAGGAGTTGAAAGAGGACAGCATTCCTTCAACAGTAGTGCAGCGATTCACTAAAACATTCGTGCACGAGTGCTTTGTGGACAATCGCAGGACCGAAGTATTGAATCATTGAATCATCGGGGGATTGAATCATTGGGTTTAGCGGCGAGCAATAAGCAATGAGCAGCGAGCAGCGAGCAGGAAGTTCGCCGAATTGCTTGCTCATCGCTCGCAGCTCAGCGACTCAATCCCCCCGATGCTTCAATTGGCAGCCGTTCTTAAACGGTTTTGCCAGTGCGATCGGATGAACCAGACGATACCCACGACAAGAACTACCACAATCACCACATCGAACTTGTGCAGATATTTTCCGATCACCCGCCAGTTTTCTCCGAGCTTCATCCCCAGCCAGGCCAAGCCGAAGCACCAGGGCCATGATCCGAGAAACGTGTAAACGTGAAAGCGAACCCGCGGCATTCGTGCGATACCCGCGGGCAGCGCGATGAACGTCCGAATCACCGGAAGCAATCGCCCGACGAACACTGCCAGGTATCCCCAACGTGCAAAGAACCGGTCCGCGGCATCCAGTTCGCGGCGGCCCATCAGGATCCAGCGGCCGTAACGCTCGACCAGGGGACGGCCACCATAGCAGCCAATTTCGTACGCCACCAGCGAGCCGACGTTGCAGCCGATCGCGCCGGCAGTCGCAACCCACACCAGGCTCATGGTGCCCTGAAACACGAGATAGCCTGCAAAAGGCATAATCAGTTCTGAAGGCAATGGAATACACGCGGATTCGATCCCCATCAGGATCACGATGCCACCGTATCCGGCAAATGCAATCAGCGATTTGATGAACAGGAAGACTACAGTAAGGATTTTCTCAGTCATGAAGAGCTATGAGGCTTGCGCTGCGAGCGAGCGTTCGCGATAGAAATGCATGAGATCGGTAAGGATCGGTTCGGCGCCCAACTGGCGCAACATGGTCGTAACCTGTCCGCGATGATAGGTACCGTGGTTCACCACATGCTGCATGGATTGCCAGAGCGGATTGCGATAGAACCCGAACTTCAGAGTTTTGTATTCCATTTCGCGGTCGAGGTCGGATTGAGTCAGGCCGCGAACGAAAGACAATAGACGTTCTTCATGCTCGAGCCAACGAGCGCGCAGGCTGGCGAGGTCCTCGAAATCTTTGACATTGGGTAGGCCCGATGGCGAACGGCCTTGAAAACGCTCCAGCCAGACCCACTCAGCGCCGTAGATGTGTGCCAAGGTGTCGCGCACTGAGCTGAAGCTTGAGCCGAGCGGTTTTACAAATTGCTCATTCGTGAGCTTCTCCGCAGCCGACATAAAGCGATGGTTTGCCCAAGAGTTAAAGTCGTAGAGCAGTCCGATGTCTTCTGGCGACATTCTTAGAACGAGCCTTCCTGGGTGAAGGTGAAACCCGGCAGACCCACACCGCTATCGCTTTTCGCCACCTTCACGCGCACGGTAGGCGCGTCAGGAGCGTTCACCTCAGCTGGACGAAGCACTGCGAACTGAGTGAAAACTTCGTTGTAGAGCTTCGTGACCAAATAATCCTGGCCATTTTCGTCCTTACGCCAAACCTGCCCAAGCTGAATAGTTTTCACCGCCATGTGAGCGCCTCTGATTCAGAGTAACGGGTGCGGAACGAGACCGTCAATTCTCTGGCTGCACAAGTGGAGATGGACTTTCGGTGCGTATTTGCTTTCCGCGCGAACTGCGAAAGACATTAACCTCAGAGGCCGCAGAGAACACCCTCGGAGGTCGTCGCTGAAAAAACCGTTAAGACTTTCTCTGCGAACTCGGGGCTCTTTGCGATTAAGGGCTTTATTCGTTAAGCTTCGCGGCCTTTGCTCGAGTGCTGGTGACGAACTCCTCATCTTTCAGCGAATCCAGATTGATCTCCACGTTGGCCAGCGCGCCTTCGATGGCGGCACGGGCGAGCGCAGACGCGGTGGTCAGGTCTGACTTCATATTGGGATTCGTGATCGGGCCGAGAGTCTGCGAGATGGTGAGCACTTCCCTCGCCCGCTCGGCCACGCCCAGAGGTACGCTCGTCGCCTGCTTGAGCGCTGAATCGATAAGCCCGTCCGCGGCCGCCGATTCGCGTGACTTCTTGTAAGCAGCCATGACCGAGTTGTACGACTCTGCATCGGCGTCAATGGAAGCCTTTAATTCTTCCCTAAGTTGCGAAAGCCGGAAAATCGCCTCACTGAGTTGCCGCTCGAACTGTGCGTAAGCCTTCTTGCCGCGAGACATGGACGCAACCATAGCCGCCAGTCCCGCCGCCATCGCGCCGCTTGCCGCTGCGGCACTGCCTCCACCTGGCGTTGCAGTGGGCGCAGCTAATTGCTCAATGAACGGTTCGACTCCGGCGCGCAGACCGCCGACCGCCGTTTTTCCGCCCATGACTGAAACGAGTCGATTCTCGAGGATCAGCGACGAATCAAAATGCTCAATCTGCAGAAACCACTCGGCAGCCTGCTCGAGAGCTTTCTTGGGAATGAGCCCGACAATTTCGCTGCTCACAGGAATTACACCGTATCGCGCTGCCTCCGAGCGAACCATCTCGAACACGCGATGGATCGGCGTCTGCTCGAAATCGGTCAGGTTCATGGAAACCTGCGCTTGTCCGCGAACCAGAAATCCCGCAGCTTTGACAAAACGCAATCCGCCGGTGGAAAAACGAACTGCCTTCGCGATCTTTTTGGCAATGTCAACATCAGGTGTATTGAGAAAAACGTTGTACGCGACAAGAAACTTGCGCGCCCCCACCACACATGCGCCGGCAGTGGGATGAAGCCGGGGTTCGCCAAAATCCGGCTTGCGCGCGGGATTGGTAGCGATCTCATCGCGAATGCCTTCGAACTGTCCGCGACGAATGTTCTCGAGGTTCTGACGTTCCGGCGAAGCGGCCGCGGCCTCGTAGAGATAAACCGGAATCTTGTGGCGCTGCCAGATCTGTTGCCCGACATGGCGCGCCATGGTGACGCAGTCTTCAATGCTGACGCCCTCAATTGGAATAAACGGCACAACGTCGGCTGCCCCGAGCCGGGGATGCGCGCCTTGATGTTGATTCAGATCGATGAGCTCTGCGGCTTTCCCAACCCCACGGATCGCCGCTTCCTGGATTGGTTCGCGCTCTCCGACGAGCGTGATCACGCAGCGGTTGTGGTCGGCGTCCATCTCGCGGTCGAGAAGATAGACGCCGTCGAGTTTCATGGCCTCGACAATGGCGTCAACTTTGGATTTGTCCCGGCCTTCAGAGAAATTCGGGACACATTCAACCAGAGTTTGCATAAGCCAGAAGAATATCTGGGCGGCGTGGGCGCTGCAAGAGAAGGCTTTAACGGCAGAGATCGCGGAGAAAACCCGCGGAGTTTGCTGAGAAAACCTCTAAGATCCTGCGCCGGCTGCACGCGCCTTAGTCAATACCTTGCGCGCATTGGCAATCAGGTCGCCGACTTCGAACGGCTTAACCAGGAAAGGTATGTGATTCTCGTCGAGAAAGGACCGTATGTCGGGATCGACGAGACTCGAAAATGTGAACAGCAGGTGGCGCGCCAATCCGGGACAGTTTTCAGCAATCCACGCATGCGTCTGCTGGACGCTTCCTGCACCGGGCATCTTGCCATTGATGATCAGAGCATCGAAGGTCTGATTTCCCAACGCTGTCTTTGCCTTTGCCAAGTTGGCCAGCGTCGTAATCTGCGCGCCGGCGCCGGCCAAGACGTCGCGTTCGAAGTCGAGCACAGCTTCCTCGTCCTCGACCAATAAAATGCTTCCGTGGAGAGCGCCTTCGCGCTTGTTCATAGTTGACGCCGGCTCGGGAACGGCCTGACGTCCGGATGAAGGCAGGCGAACCTCAATGATGGCGCCGCCTCCTTCCGCATTTCGCGCAGCGATCTCTCCGCTGTGTTCTTTCACGATCCCGTAGCAAATGCTCAGGCCCAAGCCGGTGCCCTTGCCGACGTCCTTGGTGGTGTAGAACGGCTCGAATATCCGGTTCGGTTCTTTCAGTCCCGGTCCGGAATCCTGGAATTCAAGCGTGACATGCTCGGCAGTGGCGCGCACGCGAACCACCAACTTGCGCTCCGCACCGTCAGGCCGAGAATCGTCCATCATGGCGTCGAGCGCGTTGTTGATGATGTTCAGGAAAACCTGTTCAAGCTGATGGGGATCGCCGGAGACAGCGGGCAAGCCGTTGGCAATTTCGCGCTCCAGTTCGATGCTGTTCACCTTCATGTCGTAGTCGCGAAGCAGCAGCGCCTCGTCGAGGACCTTGATCACATCAAACTCGTGCTTCTCGGGCTTACGCTGCCGGGCAAAGGACAGCAGATTCTGGACCACGCGGTGCGTGCGTTGCGCCTGCTTGAAGACTTTGGTGGCGTAATCCATAGCGCGCGCTTCCAGTTTTTCGGACTCAAGTAGCTGAGCGTAGCCGAGAATCGCGGTTAGAGGATTGTTCAGTTCGTGGGCGACACCGGCGATCAACTGGCCGACGGCAGACATTTTTTCGCTCTGCAGCAGTTGCTCCTGGGCGCGGCGTAGATCGTCGTAGGCCTTGCAGCTTTCCTCGTATAGGCGGACCTTTTCGATAGTGGTCGAGAGCTGACGGCCAATCGCGACCAGGACATTTTCGTCGTTGCTGGTGTACTGAGAATTCGGCGCTCGGCTGATGCCCATCAATCCTGCGGGCGCGTCCTTCCCCCACAGCACAACCCAAATCGAAGAGCCAGTCTCAGAGGCAAGGACAAACTCCGTGACCGACGCTGGCACGTGAGGCAAATATTCCCCAGTCAGCACCTCGGCGCGGGAACGTGTGACCAGGTCGCCAAGGCCATCGGGGAACGAGAGCTCTGCGAAGCGCTTGCGGTCTGTCAAACGCTGTCCCCAACTGGCGCGGCGGCGGAACTCGGTCTCGGACTCAGCCAGGTAGACAGAACCAGATTCCGCGCCCAACAGCGAAATGACCTGCCGCAGCGTGAGATTGAGGATCTCGTCGAGATCGAAGCTCTGTGTGGCTATTACCGCCATGGCATTCAAAGCATTGAGCTCGCGATTGCGGCGGTGGATTTCGTCCTCAGCTTTTTTCTTTTCGGTGATGTCGAGCAGGAAACCCTGATAGCAATCGATCTTTCCCGAAAGATCACGGGTGGCAAAGCTGCTCTCGAGGGCGATGAGTTGCGAGCCGTCTTTACAGCGAAGGTTGACCTCGAAATTGCGAACGAAGTTGTGAGCCTCTACTTCCCGCCTGAAGGTCGCCCGCTGCTCGGGAGAGACATAGAATTCGGTGTCCACATTGTGGCCGAGCAACTCTTCGCGGCTTGCGTATCCCAACATGCGCACGAAGGCATCGTTGCAGTCGAGCAGCTTGCCGTCAGGGCTGGCCACAAATGCGCCTTCCTGCACCTGCTCAAACAACGACCGATATTTCTGCTCAGCTGCCCGGCGCTCGGTGATGTCGCGAATAACGTGGATCGTGCCTTTCTGCTTCGTGCCCTGGTCGGTGTAGGTCGAAGTAGAGGCAACGGAAAATCCTCCAAACGGGTCCGGGCCTTCGTAGAAGCCATCTTCTTCGCCGCGGCAGTAGGGGCACTTGCTCCAGTTCAACTCGGACTTGGGCAGGACGGCTTCGCACAGTTGCCCGACAACGTCCGACTGAGACTTTTCTAATCTCGAAAGTAAAGCTGGATTGGCTTTAAGAATTCTGAAATCCGGGTCGTGCAATAGGACCAGGTCTTGAATCGATTCGAAAGTATTGCTCCACTGCCGGTGCGAGCGCAGGATCTCTTCGACCAGATGCAGATTTTCAAGAGCCAGCCCAAGCTGCTGCGCGCAGGTGGTCAGGAATGTCATTTCGTCCGGGGCATAGGACTTCGGCTTACGGTTCCCCAGAACGAGCGTGCCAACCATCGTCTTCTTTCCAGGAACCGCAACCGTGATGACCTGGCCAAGCTTTTCGCGTTGAAAGACTGGAAGCACCATTTCCCGCAGTTGTGCAGGCCCGAAGATGCACGGCCTGGGCTGATCCGGAACGCGTTCAACCTGATCACCGATGACGATTGAACCGCGGTCTTTGAGGAAATCCGGCGAAACGCCGATGTGCTGGAAAATGGTGAGGCGACGGCCGTCAATCAGGCGAAACCAGGCAGCATCGGCCGCCATAAGGTCTTTCAATTCCTTCAGTGCCGTTGCCGCCACGGCGCCGTTCTCTCCCGCTCTGGCAATGCTGGTTGTCAGTGCATTGAGTGTGGCAAGCCTGCGAGTGTGCAACCGGGACTCCTCAAACACCACCAGCAGCATGCCCAAGCCAAGCAACATGTCGAACAGAACGCTGGCGTCGGCCGGCAACTCGGAGTTTGGCCACCATTCCAGATGCAGCAAGAGCAACCCGGCAGCAAGCACCCAGGGCCCAATCTCTTTTCTCGCCCGACGGAAGCGAAGTATCTGGACGGCAGCTGCAAGTGCGACGATGCGGAACGAGAGCTCCAAAGCAAAATGCAGCGTTGTGGAACTGGGCCACCAGATTCCCTGGACCACGGCGAATGTGATCAGGGCAAGGCTGATGCCCAGCAATGGCGCGAGCAAATCGCGCGAACTGGCATAGATGAACGCGCCCGCTGCGAACAATGTCACTGCCAGCACAAACTCGGCGTGACCGACGGGATTGGCGTAGGGATTGGCCTGTCCTGAGGGCGAAAGCAAGGTATGGTGGGCGCCGAGGTATGCGATCCAACCCACGATCCAGACCATCAGGCAGCGTTCGCGCAGGGTACGGAAAACGAGCAGGCTGGCCGCCAGAATGAGAAGCACGGCGGTTTCACGGGTCACGAATTTAGGTGTGGCGAGGCCGCCGAGGTGTTCCCAGGCGCGCCACAAGACCGTGTTCATACACTTCGACCCTTAGCCAATCCTTCGGTTTTAGCATGGAAGGGCCGGTAACCAGGAGGGTTTCCCCCTAACCCTTGGTTACTTTGGGAATTAGGCGGCTAGGGTACAATCAGCGATACACTAAGCCGTCTCCGTATGCCAGCCGACCGTATTCTGATTGTGGATGACGAAGAACCGATCCGCGACTTCGTGTCCGCAATGCTCAGTTCCGCGAATTTCGTCTGCAGCCAGGCTGCGTCGGGAAAAGAAGCGCTTGCGCTGCTCGACTCCGGCGAAGAATACGAACTGATGCTCTCCGACTTGATGATGCCGGTCATGGACGGTATCGCCCTGCTTGAAGCCAGCAAAGAACGCTATCCCGATATGCCGGTAGTGATGGTCACGGCGGTCACCGATGTATCCATCGCGCTGAATGCCATTCGCAACGGCGCTTATGACTATCTGCTGAAGCCGTTTGAGCGGGAACAGTTGCTGGCGACAGTTCGCCGCGCGCTTGAGAACCGGCGGCTGAAATTGGAGAACCGGGCGTATCAGACGAATCTTGAAGCTCTGGTCACGGCGAGAACCGAACAGTTGCGCAGGGCGGTCAAAGAGCTCGAAGAATCCTACGACATTACGCTGGAAGCGCTCGGTGATGCGCTCGATATGAAGGACCGGGAAACCGAAGGACACTCCAAGCGCGTGACTGCCTTTACGATCGCCATCGCCAAGACCATGGGACTTCCGTCGGACCAGATCCGCGTGATTGCGCGTGGCGCCTTCTTGCACGACATTGGCAAGATCTCCATTCCAGATGCAATCCTGAACAAGCCAGGAAAATTGGACGCGGCGGAATTTGCAATTATGCGGGAGCACGCATATCGCGGCTATCTGATTGTGAGAAAGATTCCGTTTCTGGCGGAAGCGTCGGAAATCGTTTATGCCCACCAGGAGAAATTCGACGGAACGGGTTATCCTCGCGGGTTGAAGGGTGAAGAAATACCGCTCGGCGCGCGGATCTTCTCGATTGCCGACACTCTGGATGCGATGACGACGGATCGCTCTTACCGCAAGGCGTTGCCGGATTCGGCTGCCAGGGAAGAAATCGAGCGTTGGTCAGGCAGGCAGTTTGATCCTGAGATAGTCCAGGTTTTTCTCAACATGCCAGAGCATATCTGGCCCGCGTTACGCGCGGACATTGAGGGCCCCCCGAAACCGCCGGCACCGAAACCACCAGCACCGAAACCGCCGAACCAACCGCATTCGGCTGCCGCTAAGGTTTAGTCACCTCCGCCAGGGTTACCCGAACACAATCTTTGGATGAAACAAGGTTCCCGCCACGCGACTGGCAATGGCAATGAGATCGCGCTGGCCCTGGAACACTTTGACATGCGGAGACCGGGACACATCCGGGAGATTCACCGACTGACCGTGGCGAATGCGTCCGGCAACTTCGTCGGTTGCGGTGACGCTTGGCAGCGATGGCAGAAGTTTTCGCGGATGCACGAATATCTCTTCCGGAAAAGCCTGATCTGGTGAGACCTGTTCCAGCTCTTGCAACCGGTGCGCGTCGGAGAGGGTGAATTCTGCGACGGACGTGCGGCGAAGTGATTCCAGATGTGCGCCGCAACCAGCCATCTGACCAAGCTCGTGCGCGATCGAACGCACATATGTACCGGATGCGACCCGTGCGCGAAAATGAACGCGAGCGCCATCAAGCTCGATCAGTTCAAATTGTTTGATTTCCACTTTGACCGGCTCTAGAGACACTTCTTTCTTTTTTCGCGCCAGCTTATATGCTGGCACGCCCTGAATTTTCTTGGCCGAGAAGGGGGGTGGCACTTGCTCGATTACTCCACGAAACCTGCCCGCCAGGTCCTGAAGCTGCTCAAGCGTCAGCTTAGGCTGTACGGTTCCCCCCACGGGTTCGCCCTCCGCATCGTACGTGTCCGTGGCGAAGCCAAACCGGATCACGCCTTCATAGCTCTTCTCTGATTTCAGATAGAACTGTGCCAGCCTCGTCATATTTCCTAAAACCAGCGGAAGCACGCCTGTAGCCAGCGGATCGAGCGTGCCCAAGTGCCCGACGGCCCGCTGTTTACAAATTCGGCGCACACGTGCGACTACATCATGCGAGGTCAGGCCCGGCGGTTTGTCGATGATAAGGACTGCGTTGAGCGGCTGGGTCATTCAATGGCCAATTTGGGTCATTGTAGAAGAGACTGGAGTTTGGCATGCGCTCCCTAGGTGCTTGTGATTTAGTGGTCCACTGCCTCCCGCAGCTTGGTATAAGCTGATAGATCGTCCTGCTGAAAGACCCCTGCCATGTTCTTTCCCATCCGTGACGATCAGCCTCGCTTCAGCGCCCCGGTGGTGAACTATTTCATCATTGCTCTGAACGTCGCGGTCTTCCTGTTCATCGAACTGCCGGCGCAATTTCAGGGGCCCCGCGCTATCGCCATCCTGGTTTCGCAATACGGACTCATCCCGCACGACCTGACACGCGCAGTCGCAGGCACTCCGCAGTATCCGCTTTCGGCAAACCTGCTCACGATTTTGACTTCAATGTTCCTCCACGGAGGCTGGGAACACATCCTCGGGAACATGTGGATCCTCTGGATCTTCGGCGACAACGTGGAAGACCACATGGGCCATTTTCCATATCTGATCTTCTATCTGCTTTGTGGAATCGTGGCCGCGCTGACTGATTTCGCACTCAGCCCGCTTTCTATGGTGCCCATGATCGGTGCCAGCGGCGCGATTGCCGGAGTGATGGGGGCTTACTTTCTGCTTTATCCGAAGGCCCATGTATTGACCTGGGTCACGTTCATCTTTTTCTGGTGGATCCCTGCGTGGGTTTGGCTGGGCGTCTGGTTTCTATTTCAGTTTCTTCTTACCAGTGTCACTGCCAGTGCCGTGCACCATCAGACGGGTGGTGTCGCTTTCGCAGCTCACGTTGGCGGTTTCATCACCGGGCTGGTGTTGATCAGGATTTTCCCCAAGCGAAGTTACGCGGCACGCTATGGGACCTGGTAGGCGAAGCTCTTAGTTCTCAACCCCTATAATTAAAGGGTGAACTCGCCCAAAGCCAAACAAGTCGCCTCAGCGGATTTCCCTACCCGCTGGGGACATTTCCGCATTCACGGCTTTACGCTCGCGACAAACAATGGGAAACCTGAAGAAGCAGTGGCTCTTGTACTTGGTGATATCCACACTGTCCCGCCGCTGGCGCGCATTCACTCACAGTGTTTAACGGGCGACGTTTTTGGCTCCTTGCGCTGCGATTGTCGCCAGCAACTGGAAATGGCGCTGTCTTTGATCGCGGGCGAGGGCGCCGGAATTCTCATTTATGAGCAGCAGGAGGGCCGCGGCATTGGGCTCATGCCGAAGCTGCAGGCCTACGAACTTCAAGACACGGGACTGGATACGGTAGAGGCAAACGAAAAGCTTGGGTTTAAAGCCGACCAGCGGGAATACGTCATGCCGGCGGAGATCCTGAAAGCCCTGAATGTGAAGGCAGTGCGGCTGCTCTCAAACAATCCCGACAAAGTTGCCTCGCTCGAGCGCGCCGGCATCAAGGTGGTCGAACGAGTGCCCTGCGAAGTCGTACCGAGCTCCCACGCCGAGGACTACTTGAAGGTCAAGAAAGAGAAGATGGGGCATTTGTTCAAATAGTGGTCGCCCTCTGTGGCATTTCTCTGTGGACCTCAGTGTCCTCTGTGGTTAGCTTCTTAGACCGGCCAAATCCTCAGCGCTGTCGAACTCAGAACTTTCTCCTTGGCGTCCTCTGAGAGGGGTAACGCGCGGAACTCGTCCAGATTTTGTTTGACGTCTGGAACTCCGGGCCCAGGCCAGTCTGTCCCAAACAGGGTCTTGCCTGAAATCTCATCGAGCCGCGGAAAATTCTTCAGCAGCGTTTTCGGAGGGATACCGCTGATATCGAGATAGACGTTTGGGTGACGGCGAAGCAGAAAAAACGCGGTGTCCATCCAAAGCGGACGGCCACCGTGGGCCAGCAAAATCTTTAACTTGGGAAAATCGACAGCGACATCGTCCACGTACATGGGATCGCCGTACTTGTTGCGTGCACCGGGGAAGACGGAAGTACCTGTGTGGAACATGACCGGAATGCCGTTCGATTCCGCGACACGATAGATGACTTCGAGCTCGCGCACGCCGTTCAAATAATCGTTCGGATAGAGCAACTGATGCGGCGGATGAATCTTGATCATCCGAATCTTGAGGCGCAGCAATTGTGCAACGTCTTCTTCGATGTTGGTGGTGTGCCGAGGATGAAGGCTGCCGCAGGGAATAAGACGTGTCGGATTCTCCTTCACGTAGTCCGCGATGAACTGATTCACGCCGTTGGTGAAACCGATCACTTCGGGTGCCACGTAGTTGATCAGCGCGGCACGATCCACTCCGCAAGAATCGAGATACTTCAGGAATGCCTTCGGCGAGCGGCAGAATTCGGCAATCTGGTCGTAGTTAGCGCGCTTCTTCTTCATCAACTCAAGCGCATGCGGCTTGAACATTTCGAGCGGTTGAATGTGGATGTGGCAGTCAGTAATCAAGGCGGCTCTTGGCTATGGGGTCATGAGTTCAAGCACTGCACGCTTGGTGAACACTCGAATCATCTCACGGCGGTATTCAGGTGTGAGTGCAGAAGTAGTCAGCGGCTTGGCCGTGCGGGCGGACAGACCGGCAGCGGCTTCAGCGATGTCTTCTGACTTCGAGCCATTCGCGATCAGACCATCAGTTCCCTTCACCAGCATCGGCGCGGGATTCACCGCAGTTATTCCTAAGCGGAAGTCTTCGACGTGTCCATTTGATTTCTTGATGGCGACGGCGACTCCGGCCAACGGGTAGTCAATCGATCCGCGAATGCGGAGTTTGCGATATGTGCCTTGATATCCGGCAGAGTTCTTCGGAAGAATGATGCGCGTGAGGAGCTCGTCTGGCTGCAGTTTACGGTAGTTGTCGCCAATACCTGTATAGAAGTCTCCGAGTGGAATCCGCCGGGTTCCTGCTGCGCTAGCGATTTCTATTTCTGCATTCAGACAGAGAAGCGCCGGAGGAGTGTCTCCGGAAAACACGGCCCAGCACTTGGTGCCACCCGGCGCAACGTGGCATAGGTCGCCATCTTTCTTAATGCAGAAGCCGCACGATTTTCGCCAGGCAAGCGACTGGTTGTACCACAGACAGCGTGTGTCGAGGCAAATGTTGCCGCCGATCGTTGCCATGTTGCGGATTACCGGCGAGGCGACGGTGCGGGCGGCTTCGGTAAGCACAGGATATTGCTGGCGCAGCAATGGAGACGTTTCGATCTCGCGCAGCGTGGTCAGCGCGCCGATCTCAATTCCCTCCTCGGTTTCGCGAATCCCTTTGAGCTCTTTCATGAGGCGGAGGTCAAGCACACGCTCCGGTTCAAAGAGTTTCTGGCGCATGGAAGGGAGGAGATCAGTGCCGCCGGCGAGCACACGTGTGGCACCGGCTGGTGTGGCGTGGGCGCCCTCGCCCGCGTTACGGTGCAACATAGACAAGGCGTCAGCGAGATCGCGCGGTCTGAGAAGTTGAAAGTCCGATAACCCCATTAATCCCCGTTGGCGCGTGAGGGCGCCCGCCCCACACGTTCCGCTCCCTTTCCCTTGAACCACACCTCGCCACCATGTTCGCGAAAGCGTTCCGGCTTGGTGGGGTCGACGCCTTCGGTCAAATTCAAAGCCTTTGCATTCTTCTTCGCGCGCAACGCAGCCAGAACACGCTCGGGGGTGAACGGAGACTCGTGCAGCCGAACCCCGACTGCATCGTAAATGGCATTTGAGATCGCAGGAATCGTCGCCGCGAGCGATCCTTCGCTGCATTCTTTCGCGCCGAACGGACCTTCTGGATCAACGCTCTCGACGATGATCGGCTCAACCTCTGGCGACTCGACGCTCGACGGGCTGCGATATTCGAGCAGGCCGGGATTCATCAGCAGACCCTCTTTCCAGATCATCTCTTCAGTGAGCGCCTGGCCCATACCCATCCATACAGAGCCGATGATCTGGCCTTCGACGGAAACCGGATTGAGGGCGCGGCCGCAATCGTGCGCCGCCCACACTTTGTGAACCGCAACTTCACCGGTGTCTTCGTCAACGCTGACTTCGGCGACTTGAGCGGAATAAGAATAGGCCGGCGACGGGCCGACCCCCCCACCCTTGTGTTTGCCGCCGCGGGCTTCGGGAGGCGGAGCGTAGGAACCGGTGCCGGTCAGTGCGCCGTGGAAGTCGATGGCGGCGACAACGGCCTCTTCGAATGACATCGAATCCTTGGGACCTTCGTCTTTGCGTTTTTGCTGCAGCGAGCCGCGAAGAATTTGGCCTTCGACGCGGCCGGAGACGGAAGGCTCCAGCGATTGAACCGTCGGCGCAGAAACCGCGCCGACCGGACGGGCGCCCGTCCCTACGTGGTTTGGGGAGATTGCGTGACCCCTGACAACTCGATCATCGCGAAACCCAAGCTCTTCTGGGCTGCAGTTCATTTTCTTTGCGGCGGCCTGCGCAATCTGCTTCTTCACTGACTCGGCGGCGCGTAGGGTGGCATTCCCCGCCATGAAGGTCACGCGGCTGGAATAGGATCCGATGTCGATGGGCGTGAGGTCAGTATCGGCGGCAATCACTCTTACACGTGACAGCGAACAGCCCAAAACTTCGGCGGCGATTTGCGCGGTCATAGTATCCGAGCCTTGGCCGATTTCTGACGCGCCGGTATAGACCACGACTCCACCGTCACGATCGATTTTGATGTTCACGGTCGAGTGCGGCATGTCAGAGCGGATGATCGAATTGGCCGCGCCGCTGACGTAATGGCTGCAGGCGAGACCCAGGCCGCGGCCTTTCGTCAGCTTCCCTTTGCGATCACGCCAGCCGGAGCGATCGACAACTTTCTCGATACATTCCGGAAGTCCGTAGCTTTGAACTCGCAACCCGTTTACCGTGACGCACGGCGGTTGCAGCAGATTGCGACGGCGGATTTCGGCAGAATCAAGCCTCAACTTCGCGGCGATCTCGTCCAGCTGCGACTCGAAAGCGAAGCGGACGTTGACAGTTCCGTGTCCGCGCATGGCCCCGCAGGCGGGCTTGTTGGTGAGCACACGATAGCCGTCGTACTGAATGTTGGGGATGTCGTAGAGCGCGCCGAGCAGCGCGCCAGAGTAAAGAATTGTGACCACACCGTAAGAACAATATGCGCCGCCGTCCTGAACGACGCGGGCCTTCACCGCCATAATGCGGCCATCTTTCGTCGCGCCGGTTTTGAGGTCAATGATGGTGCGCGGCCGCCCGCGATGCGCCCAGAAGACTTCCTCACGCGTGTACGTGATTTTTACCGGGCGCTTAGCTTTACGCGCCGCGACCGCTGCGATGATCTCCAGAGGAATAACTTCACTCTTGCCGCCGAAGCCGCCGCCAACCAGTGGTTTGATCACGCGGATCTGCGACATCGGCATTTCGAGCACGAGCGAGAGCTTGTGCTGCAAGTAGTACGGCACCTGCGTTGACGACCAGACGGTCAGCCGGCCGAGTTTGCCGGTTTGTGGGTCGATTTCGAAGTTTGCTAGGGTGGAATGCGGCTCCATCGCTGCGTGCGTCACCTCGTTCGCGATGAAGCGCGCTTCTTCGATGACATCGGCTTCGGCAAAACCTTTCTCGGGATCGCCAAACGCGTGGTGGTAGTCCTTTTCGAGGTTCTGCGGCTTGTTGTCGTGAATGAGATCGCGCTCGGCCTTCATAGACTCTTCGGGATCGAAATATGCTGGCAGAAGTTCGCATTCGACTTCGATCAGTTCGAGTGCTTTTTCTGCGATGGCTTCGTCTTCGGCGACAACGCAGGCGACATTGTCGCCAACGTACCGGACTTTGTCCACAGCGAGAGCGTGCTCGTCGTGTCCGACGGGAAGGATGCCGTAGGTGTTTGGAGCATCGGCTCCGACTGCGACCGTGACAACACGATCCAGCTTTTCGGCTCTCGTTGTGTCAATGCGTTTGATCCGCGCGTGCGGATGCGGCGAGTGCAGAATCTTTCCGATCAGCATGCCGGGAAGCGAAAGGTCATCAGTGTATTTGCCCGCGCCGGTGGTCTTGCCGGCGGCATCAACCATGGGGATGGGCTTGCCGATGATGGAAAAAGGAGTCATTGGTTGGTCGTCGTTGGTCGTTGGTCAGTCTGAGGTTTGCAAAGCCAGATGTGCGTTACCAACCTGAGCGAGACTGGCGAGGACTCGTCACCAATCTGCATGGAACCGCGAAAACGGCTCTTAGACATTTGCCCCTTCAACCTAACGTGTTGAGTGCGTGAGATGTGTCGCTTGCTGGGGTATTCGATCAAGTCCTCGATCCAATCCCCTTCAAGGCTCAGGATTCCGCCTTGAAGAACACCACTAAGTGCGATGCCATCCGTATTTGGAGCACCTTCATACAGGTACAGCAGGGCGTCGTAGAAGTCTCCGGCGGTTGGCTTCAGCGCAAGCTCGTCACCGAGGACATCACCAGTTTCCTCAGACAACCTTGCGTCAGAATAGAATTTGTATACCGTATTTTGCGGACACTCGTCTTTCCCTTGAACGAACGTCCAAGTGGCGGCAACCGTCAGAACAATCATGAGCCATTTCATCTTGCCGCCTCCCTCCCCTTCTGCTCCGCCTCAATCGCCGCCTTGACTGCCTGATACATCTGGCTGTAGCCGGTGCAGCGGCAAAGATTGCTGCTCAGGGCTTCTCGGATTTCATCGTCGGTTGGGTTTGAATTCGTTCCCAGCAGATGCTTGACGGTCATCATGAATCCCGGCGTGCAGAAGCCGCACTGCGCGCCACCCCAGTCTCCATAAGCTTTTTGGATTGCCGCAAGCGCGCCGTGCTCAGCCACGCCTTCAACCGTCGTGATCTCCTGGCCTTCACAGCTGGCGGCGAGCATCGTGCACGAGAGCATCGGCGTGCCGTCAATCAGAACTGTACAAGCTCCGCAGGAGGAATCATCGCAGCCGCGTTTCGAGCCGGTGAGTTGCAAGTCCTGGCGGAGAGCGTCGAGCAGAACCCGATTGGGCTCGAGCGCAAGCTCATGCGTGCGATCATTGACCCGGAGCTCAACAATTTTCTTCTTCATCAAACGCTCAGCTGCAAAAACCAAAAAAAGCCTTTAACCGCAAAGGTCGCAAAGCCCGCGCAAAGGACGCCAAGAAGATCGTCCGTTGATGCGGAGTTCGAGGAGTTGTTTCTTCATGAACCAGCACTCAGCATTCAGCACTCAGCATTCAGCCAGCAAAGAGATGTTCGGTGAAAGCACAGCCCGCAGCGGGCTGAGTGCTGATTGCTAAGTGCTGAATGCTCAATACACCGGCACCTTTGAATCCACGCTCCTCGACCAGGCGTCTATTCCGCCAGCCATCGATTGCGCCTTCTCGAATCCTTGTTGGCGAAGCCATGCGGTTACATTCAGTGAGCGCACGCCATGGTGGCAATAGACCACGATGTGATCTTCTGGATTGAGTTCCTGGTGAACGCGGCTTGGCACATCGCCCATCGGGATCAGTTTCGCGCCTTCAATGCGTGCCGTCTCAAATTCCCAGGGCTCGCGGACATCGAGCAGCGTGAACTGCGTTCCACTTTCAGATAACTGACTCACGGATTTGGGATCGATTTCGTAATCCATCAAACCTTTGCTTTCTCTTGAGGGCGCGCCAGAGTCGTCAGGCTTGCCAGCGCGGCAAGAATCCAAAGATAAAACACAGCCTCTCGAGCGTGACGAGCGTAGTTCAGTGGCGCGGAGTTCCACAGCAGGAAAACCAATCCAACAACCAGATCCAGAAACACCAGTGCAAAGAAAATCCGCTCCCGCCAGCAGCGTGTCTCAGAAAGCAGCCCAAACGCCAGAACTGCCCAGACCGCGTATGTCAACGTTGACCACCAGGTATGGGGCCATAGGAAATCAGCGTCGCGAATATGAATATAAGCCAGATATGCAAAATAAATGCTGGCCCCGGCCCCGATCACACCCCAGAAGCGATTGCGGCACATCAGGTGCGCTGGCTTTGCGCGCGGCGCCGGCCGCGGGGCTAGCGTCCCTGCCACATCGGGTTTCGTTTCTCCAGGAATGCCTGCACCCCTTCGCGTACGTCTTCCGTCTTGAGCAACTCTTCCAGATAGATTTTTTCGGCCCGCGCGAGACCCTTATCAAAATGTATCGAATCCCAGCAGTATATGGCCTTTTTCGCAATGGCTAGTACGGCTGGGCTCAGTTGTTGCAGATGATGCAGTACACCCTCGAGGGCAGCCTCGATTTTATCGGCGGGAACGGCGCGAGTAGCCAGACCGATCTCGGCTGCCTCCGTTCCTGCGACGGTCGCTCCGGTGAGCATGAGATCGGTGGCTCGCTTATGTCCAATCAGCGCACCCAGCGCGGCTGCAGCCACTGGCGGAAAACAGCCGAGCCGAATTTCTGGAAATCCCCAGGTCGCGTCGGCAGCGGTAATTACCATGTCGCACAACATGGCGAGCTCTGCGCCGCCACCCAGACAGTCGCCGTGCACCGCAGCGATCGTCACTTTCTTTGAGGCGGCGACGGCACGAATCACAGCGTGGAATTTTTGCAGCATGGAGACAACTTTGTCAGGGACATGCGCGGCCACGTCAACGCCTGCCGAGAAACACTTGTCATCTCCGCGAAAAACCATGCACGTAACTCTTGGCTCGGCTTCAATTTCGGCCAGTACCGAGGCGAGTTCGTCCATCATTGGGAGGTCAATTACGTTGACAGGCGGATTGCTAAGCGCGACACGAGCAACCGGAGGCTCAATGGCCACGGTGAGGCGATCCAGAGGGGAAACGTCGGTGGCCATGATGGTGGGCGGGCGTGAAAAGCCGCAGCTACACTCCCTTAAAGATTGATTGCCGACTTCCTCGGCTCAGCGATCGTTTCCAGCGGATCGCGAGCGCCTTCCTTCTCGACTATCCACTTCTTCTCATTCCCGATGATTTCGAGCAGCAGCTTCTTGTCTTCCGCTGTAGGAAGAAAGTCGGTCAACTGCTGATCATATTCTTTGTCCTCAAGGTGCTGGCCGGTTTGCGGATGAAACTTCTGGTTTGCCCACTTGCCGATCATACGATTGAACTTGATATCCGGCGCATAAAGCTTGGGATCGCCGGCTTTGAGAACGCTGTTGAAACGCTCGATCAAGCCTGACACTTCATCGCGATACAGGTGCCGGTTGTAATCGTTGAGATCGTCGAGATCGGCCTGCTTCTCGTTTTTCGGCTCGTCATAGCGGCCTTTAATACCCCATACGTAAGCCCAGTGAGCCGAGGAAGAATGGTCGGTGCCAAAAAGGTCGTACGAACTGGACAGCCATTTATTCAGGTATTTCTGAATCAGCCAGCCAGGAATAATGCCGGCTTGAACGATCCGCCGCAGGCCGTCGTTGCCGGTGCCCATGTGAAAGGCTTCTTCGCGCAGCATGTATGACATCGAACGGCCGAGCGGTGCAAACGCCGAGTACTTCAGCATCTGCAACTGAAATTTTCCGTCGCGGTCAACGAAGTCGGTGTAGGTGAAAAAATCCATCCAGTTGTCGACATCGACATTGAATGCGCCGAGCAGGCGCTTATTCTCGAAGGCGCGGCGCTCCAGCATTTTTTGCGCTTCCACTTTGCCGGAGTATCCGAAATGCTCGACCAGCAGTGCGCACATCTGCCAGCCGTGGCGCATCTCCTCGATCATGACGCGAGTGATGGCACGGCGATCCCAGTCGGTCGGGGCGGTCTCGAATAGGTGCCGCTGCTGTTCGACGCTGGCGAATTCGGTGTCGCCCTGGTAGACGATCATATTCAACAGGGCGTCGCGCATCTGTTGCGTGGGGATCTGGCGCAGGTTTTCCCACTTCTTCTTGCCTTTGAAGTGGCCAAACTGGATTTCGTCGGTCTCGATGGCACCAAAAAGCGTGTCGAATTTGAAGCTGGCGATCTCATCGCGATTGACGCCGATTTCCTTGCGCCATTCGTCGAAGAGTCCGACCCAGTCGGAGAAGGTGCCGATTTTTGCTACTTTGCCGGGCATAAGATCAAAACCTTTGAAACACAGAGGACTCTGGGATCACCGAGAAAACCATCAAGCCATATTCAACCAAACCGTCTTCAACTCCGTGTAATGCTCCACAGCATGCGCGCCCAACTCGCGGCCGAAACCGGATTGCTTGTAGCCGCCGAATGGCAAGGCTGCGTCCATCAGGCCGTAGGTGTTAATCCACACCGTCCCGGCGCGCAACTGCCGGGAGATATGATGAGCTTTTTTGATGTCGCGTGTCCAGACGGCGGCGGCTAATCCATAAGGATTGCTGTTGGCTTGCTGAACAGCCTCGTCCACATCATCGAATGCGATCATCGAAAGTACAGGCCCGAAAATCTCCTCGCGGGCAATTTGCATGTCGTTCTTCACGTCTCCGAAAATCGTGGGCTCGATAAAGAAACCCTTGCTGCCTTCGAGCGAGACACGATTACCGCCCGCGATCAGCTTTGCGCCTTCCTTCTTGCCCGACTCTATATAGCCCAGCACAGTCTGCATCTGCTCCTGGCTGACGATTGCGCCCATGCGGGTCTTCGGATCAAGTGGATCAGCCGGTTGCATCTTCTTCACGCGTGCAACCAGCTTTTCGGTGAATTCGTCGCGAACTTTACCTTCGATGAACAGCCGCGACCCGGCGTTGCAGACCTCGCCCTTTCCGTAGAAAATGCCGTTGATTGCGCCTTTGACAGCCCCATCCAGGTCGGAGTCGGCACAAACAATATTCGGCGACTTCCCGCCAAGCTCGAGCGTGACCCGCTTCAGCGTGTCCGCCGCCGAGCGCATAATCTCTTTGCCGACGCTCGTCGAGCCGGTGAAGGCGATCTTGTCGATCCCCGGATGTTGCACGATTGTCCGCCCAGTTTCCGCCCCGCCAGTTACAACGTTTAGAACCCCGGCGGGAAATCCAGCTTCTATTGCAAGTTCGCCGAAGCGCAGCGTGGTCAGCGGCGTCTGCTCGGCCGGTTTAAGCACAACTGTGTTCCCGCAGGCCAGCGCCGGCCCGAGCTTCCAGGATGCCAGCAGAAGCGGAAAATTCCACGGCACAATCATGCCCACCACGCCGACCGGCTCGCGCAAGGTGTAGGTGAACGCAGTCTCGTTTGTGTTGACGGTATCGCCGTGAATTTTGGTCGCGAGCCCTGCATAGTAGCGCAGAACGTCGGCAACCATCGGCAGGTCAACGTACCGAGATTCGAAAATTGGCTTGCCGTTGTCGAGTGTTTCAAGCTCTGCCAGCTCATCTATGTTCTTCTCGACCAGGTCGGCGAGTTTCCAGATCAACCGGCCGCGCTCGCTCGCGGACATTTTGCGCCAGGCCCCGCCACGGTCTTCCAAAGCACGGCGGGCAGCTTCGACTGCGCGGTTGACGTCCTGCTTTGAAGCTTCGGCAATTTGAGTGAGAACTTCGCCGGTCGCGGGATTGACCGTACCAAAATGCTTTTCGGCGTCAATCCACTCGTTGTTGATGAGCAGGCGGCCGGGAGCAACTCGGGATTTGGTGGCAGTCAACATAGAGCGCTTTACCACAGAGGACACTGAGGTTCACAGAGGAAAAACCACAGGGAAACTCTACGACTATCTTGCCTTGAACTGTGCCGGCCGCTTTTCCACGTACGCGCTCAGGCCTTCTTTTGCGTCTTCGCTCTGGAACAGGATCTGCTGGTTTTCGCGTTCAACCGCAAGCGCGGATTCCATCGGAATTTCCCAGCCGGTCTGCACTGCGCGCTTGATTCTGCCGACGGCCTTTGCCGCCTTGTTCGGCGGGCAGAATTGGCGGGCATACTCCATGATGTTGTCCATGAAGTTTTCGCGGTCGTAAATGTCATTGATGATCCCGAGCTCGAGCGCTTCCTCGAACGAGTACGTGTTGCCAGTAACCATCAGTTCGATCGCCTTGCTCTTCCCTACCAAACGCGACAAACGTTGCGTGCCGCCGGTGCCGGGAAGCACGCCCAGGTTTACTTCGGGCAGGCCAATTTTTCCGGCATCTTTTCGGGCGATGCGGATGTCGGCAGCCATGGCGATTTCGAGACCGCCACCGACGGTGTGGCCATTCAGCGCGGCAATGACCAGCTTGGGCGTGTGTTCGAGCCGCAACAGAGTTTCGTTCGCGTGCAGGCAGAAGAAGTACTTGAAAGTCGGATCAACGCTGGCCAGCATTTTGATATTCGCGCCTGCGGAGAAGAACTTGTCGCCTGCTCCAGCGAGGACAATTACGTACACGTCATTGTCCATGCGAGCGCGGAGAATCGCTTCGTCAAGTTGCCGGTTCATCTCATAGGTATAGGTATTCGCCGGCGGATCGTTCATCTCGATGACGGCGACTCCGGCATCAACCCGGTAGTTAATCAGCGTTTTCGTTTCTTGCTCACTTGCCGGCTGCAACGTGGTAGCCATATTCGCTCCTTTACATCTTCCAGCGTCCGAGGTCCTCGTCGCCGAGGCCTTCGAGAAACTTTCGCATCTCTTCGCTGGATGCCTCGGCGGAGGCGGCGCCTTTCTTCGAAATCTTCAACACTTCCTCTTCTACGAAGATCGGGCAATCCATGCGCAGCGCCAATGCCAGCGCGTCGGAGGGCCTCGAGTCCACACTAATGATGTGGCCTTCGCGCTCCATCCAGATCACCGCGTAGAAGGTGTCGTCTTTCAATTCTGTGACCACCACCTTGTGCACGTGCGCATCGAGTCCGGCAAGCACGTTCTTAATGAGGTCGTGCGTCATCGGTCGCGGGGTGGTGACCTTTTCAATTTCCAGCGCAATCGCGTTGGCCTCATAAGCGCCTACCCAGATTGGCAAGACCGTGTCGTTCGAGTCCTTCAGAATCACAATGGGAGTGTTGGTCACCGGATCAAGCATCAGCCCGCGAATTTTCATTTCCACTTCCATTGCAACTCCTAAAACATCGGGTCATCGGATCATCTGGTCATCGGGTGAACTCAGATCATCCGATGGCCCGATCACCTGATTCGATCATCTCTCCAACCAGGCTGTTCGGAAACGCGACCGTGACTTGCACCGGCACGTAGCTTCCTGAATCAAGTCGGCGGTCTTCGCGGGCCGTGAAGTTCAGCGTTTTGTTCTGCGAAGTTCGACCAATCCACTGCCTGCGAGCATCGTTTCTGCCTTCAACCATAACTTGAAACATCTCACCTATGTGTTTCTGATTGCGCTCACGCTGAATAGTCCGCTGGCTCTCCTGCAGAGCAATAAGCCGCCGCGATTTCTCGGAATCGGGAATTGCGTCCTCCATGCCGACAGCCGGCGTATTCGGGCGCGGCGAATACTTGAACGCAAATATTCCGTCGTACCCAACCTCGTCTAACAGCGAGAGCGTCTGCGTGAAATCTTCCTCCGTCTCGCCAGGAAAACCGACGATAACGTCGGTGGTGATGCTGATGTCACGGCGCGCAGACTTCATCCATGAGATGCGTTCGAGGTATTGCTCGCGGGTATAGAGCCGCTGCATAGCGTCCAGAACGCACGTGGAACCGCTCTGTACGGGAAGGTGCACATGATCGCAAAGCGTGGGTACGGAATCGATCGCCTCAATGATGTCCCGGCCAAAATCGCGGGGATGCGAGGTCGTGAACCGGACCCGCCGAATTCCGGGGACTTCACCGACGGCAGCCAGGAGTTCCGCGAAAGTCTTCCTGGCCAGCGGGTCGCGGTACGAATTGACATTCTGGCCCAGCAGTTGGATTTCCGTGTAGCCCAGATCAGCCATCTGGCGCGCTTCCGCGAGAACTGAATCGGATGTCCGGCTGCGCTCTTTGCCGCGGGTAAACGGCACTACACAGTACGAGCAGAACTTGTCGCAGCCCTCGATGATGGTGATGTACCCGCGATAGGGATTGGTGCGAGCGGTGAACTCGGTCTCGAAGCACTCGTCGGTTTCGCGGTCGTCGAGGCCAGTCACACGGCGGTTGCCGGCTTCGATCTGCACCAGCATCTCCGGCAGATTTCGATAAGAAGCCGAGCCGCAGACCATGGAAACATGCGGCGCGCGCTCGAAAATCTTCTGACCTTCCTGTTGAGCGACGCAACCCAACACGCCGAACTTCTTGCCTTGCGCATCCAGCTTCTTGTAGTCGGCTAGCCTGTGAAAGACCTTCTGTTCAGCCTTGTCGCGAATCGAGCAGGTGTTGTAGAGGACCAGGCCGGCTTCTTCGACGGTTGGAACCTGGCGGTATCCCTGCGAAACCAGCGTGCCGACGACCTTTTCCGAGTCGTGTGCGTTCATCTGGCAGCCGAAGGTTTCGAGGTAAAAAGTCTTTGCGGGCGCGGCCATCCAAGCTCAAGTATATCGCAGTGCGGGCGTCAGGCCTCAGGAGTCAGGCTTCAGTAATTCGATGGCCGCGCGATCGAAACTGCTTCCTTCACCGCAGCGCATCTAAATTGGGTAGAATTGCACTCGATGACGCCTGAGGGCCCCCAGCCAGTTTCCGAAGTTCGGGCTACCAACCGCCGCGCAGCGGGGTTGTCCTCGTGGCTTTGGGACGTGATCGTTTCTCTCGGGATCTCGGCCTTCATCATCGTGTTCCTCTATCAGCCGGTAAAGGTCGAGGGAACGAGCATGATGCCTTCGCTCGACGACCAGGAACACATCTTTATCAACAAGTTTGTTTACAGTATCGAGCCGATTCAGCGCGGCGACATTGTCGTGTTTCGTTATCCGCGCGATCCCGCGAAAAGTTTCATCAAGCGCGTAATCGGCGTCGCCGGAGATCATGTGCGAATCGTCGATGGCCACGTGATCCTCAACGGGAAGATGCTCATTGAGGATTACGTCCCGATGACCTACGAGGACGAGCGTTCATACGCGGAAGTAGTTGTTCCGCACGGCTCGTATTTCGTGCTTGGAGATCATCGCAGTTTGTCGAACGACAGCCGCGACTTTGGTCCGGTGGAGGCCTCGTACATTTACGGCAAAGCGGTGTTCGGCTATTGGCCCATGGACAAGGTTGGAAGGCTGAGGTAATCAGCTTTCAGTCTCAAGGCGTCGTGCGATCCCTTCCGATACTTCCTTTGTGCCGAGCTCGCCTCTGAGGTCCTGCGTCGTCGTCTTCTCGCGCACCGCTTCAAGAACTGCGGCGTCAATTCTCTTTGATTCTTGCTCAAACCCCAAATGCCTCAGCATCATTGCCGCGGTCAGAATCGCGCCCATGGGATTTGCAATATTCTTGCCCGCGATGGGCGGCGCCGACCCGTGCACAGGCTCAAACATCGAGGTCTGCCCGGGATGAATATTGCCGCTGGGAGCCATGCCAAGACCACCCTGCAAGCCCGCAGCAAGGTCGCTGACGATGTCGCCGAACATGTTGTTAGTGACGATCACATCGAACTGGCGGGGGTCGCGGACCATCTGCGCACACAGGGCATCCACGTACATGTGCTCAGACTTGATTTGCGGATATTCGGCGCTCAGCGTCTTGAACACGCGCTGCCAGAGGCCACCGGCGTAGGTCATGGCATTGGACTTGTCGCACAAGAGGACGCGGGTCCGCGGACTACCATCCGCCTTCTTGTTGGTCAGGCAATATTCGAATGCGTAACGAATGATGCGGCGCACACCTTTGTAGGTATTGAGATCCTCCTGGATCGCAACTTCGTCCTCGGTTTCTTTATTCTCGATACGGCCTCGGTCAACATAAGGACCTTCCGTGTTCTCGCGGATCACGACGAAGTCAACGTCTTTCGGCTCCATTCCTTTGAGCGGGCATAACGAAGCATCGAGCAGGCGGACCGGGCGAACGTTCGCATACAGGTCCATCTTGAAACGCATGCCCAGCAGAATCTCTCTCGCGTGAATGTTTGACGGCACTCGCGGATCGCCGAATGCGCCTACCAGGATGGCATCGAAGTCGCGGCTAAGCATTTCGAAGCCGTCGGTCGGCACCGTGGTGCCGTCCCGGAGGTAGCGATCGGCGCCCCAGTCAAAATAAGTCAGATCGATCGGCGCTTGCACCGCCCCAAGAACTTTGACGGCCTGCGGAATGACCTCCTTGCCGATCCCATCGCCGGGAATGACCGCGATCCTCTTTCGTGTGCTCACCGGGGAAACTTACCACAAGCAATCAGCTCTCAGCACCCGCGGGTTTGGCGAACGACGTACGACGGACGACCAACGACGGGTTCTTCCTTCGCTATAATCGAATTAACCATGCAGGTGGATGTGCCAACCCAGCCCAGCGTTTCGGTCGAAACCCGCCAGGAATTCGCGGCCCTGACGACGGCTTGCGGGATTTTCAGGCTTGATCGCAGCTTTGTCGCACTCACCGGCGCGGACCGCGTGCGCTGGCTTAATGGCATGGTCACCAACAACGTACGGGACCTTGCCGCCAACAGCGGCGTCTATGCCTTTCTGCTGAACCCGCAGGGAAAGATTCAAGGCGATTTATATGCATTCAACCGCGGCCAGCGCATCGTAGTTGAAACCGACTCTTCCCAAGTCAATGCCATCCTCGAAATCTTCGACCGCTACATCATCATGGATGAAGTCGAGATCGAACCTCTGCCGTGTGCGGTGATTGGGTTAGCTGGCCCGGCCTGTGCCGAGGTTCTGCAGCGTGCAGGATTTCCTGATATCGGCCAGATGCAGCCACTGCAAGTATCTGAATCGGAATTCGACAACGACAAATTGAGACTGGTTCGCGGCGACAACCCCTGGGTTACCAGTTACGAAATCTCCGTAGGGAGCGATTCCGCGCAGCAGGTTTGGGATGTTCTGGTAAAGTCTGGCGCACTGCAGATTCATTCGGAAGCGCTCGAGATTTTGCGTGTCGCCAGCGGCATTCCCAAATTCGGCGTGGACATCCGACAAAAGGACTTGCCTCAGGAGACCGGTCAGGACCGCGCGCTGAATTTCAATAAGGGCTGCTACATCGGACAGGAAATTGTTGAGCGTATCCGCTCGCGGGGCGCGGTGCATCGGATGTTTACGGGATTCGAGATCGAAGGTGCAGTTCCGGCGCCTGGTTTCCGCATTCAACATGAAGGTAAAGACATCGCGGAGTTGACAAGCGCGGCAACACTGCCGACTGATGAAGGCGACCGCACAATCGCGCTGGGATACGGCCGCAGCGAGCTGATGATCGCTGGAAAAGAGTACGTAACTGGAGAGACGAAGCTTCGAGTTGCGGTGTTGCCGTTCCTAAAGAGCGCCTAAGATTCTGGTCGGACAAGAGTGTCCGATCCACACGACTTATGCCAGAAAAGAAAAATGAGACCTTTACCGTAACCGACCGGCGGCTATTCACCGCCGACGGCGAGTTGCGCAAAGACGTTCCCGAAGAGCAGGAGCAACCGCCCAGGAAAATTGAGGCCATACCACAGCCCGAGACGAAGGAGCCGCCTCCACCAACTGCGGCTGAGCAGAAGCAGCAGGCTGATGAGTACGAGAAGTCTTCAGCGGAGATGGATCGCCAAGCTGAGTTAAGCGGGATTTCCACCAAAGACATGGAGATCAGCTTCGAACGCTTCCTGGCTTCGATCTACATGACCGGCATGCTGCAGCTGGGGCTCATGCACGAGCAGGGCGCGCCACCGCAACTCGACCTGATTGGTGCGAGGCAGACCATCGACTCACTCGCTCTTCTTTCTGAGAAGACCAAAGGCAATCTCACCTCAAAAGAGCAGAATTTTCTGCAGAACGCCCTCTACGAGTTGCGTATGGCATACGTCGAGGTAACCAACGCCATCGCCAGGGGTCCGCAGCAGGTCCCTGCTGCGAAATGAAGGCAACGCTGACGGTGCTCGGCAGCGGCACCTCCATGGGTGTGCCAACCATCGGATGCGACTGCGCAGTGTGTCATTCCAGCGATCCGCGGGACCGTCGAACCCGACCCTCGGTTTTGATCGAATACTCAGAAAAGGCCGTCCTGATTGACACCACGCCAGACTTTCGCGAACAAGCTATCCGCGAAAATATTCGCCGTCTGGATGCCGTGCTCTATACGCACACGCACGCCGATCATCTGTTGGGCATCGACGATCTGCGACCGCTCAGCTTCAGGCACAAACCCAATCGGCTTCCGCTTTATGCGCAACCCGAGGCTGCAGAATTTATTCGTGGCATGTTTCGCTACATCTTTGACGCTGATTACAAGTTCGGCGGCTTGCCCCAGGTTGAAATGCGCACCCTCAACGGCCCATTGGAACTCTTTGGTGCGATCTTTGAACCTGTTGTTTTGATCCATGGCGACGCGGAAATCTACGGCTTTCGTTTCGGATCGGCAGCCTATCTGACCGACCACAGCGACATTCCCGAGAAATCACTCAAACAGTTGGAGGGGCTGGACGTTCTGTTCCTGGATGCGTTGCGATACAAGCCGCATCCGACGCACTCTACTGTGGAGCATTCATTGGCGACTGTAGCGCGCCTGAAGCCGGCCCGGGCGTTTTTCACACACATTTGTCATGATCTGCCGCACGAAGCAACCAATGCGGCGTTACCGGACAACGTGAGGCTTTCCTACGATGGGATGAAGCTGGAATTCGAGATTTAAGGCGCCGCCGGCGTAGAGCTTTTAACCGCAAAGGTCGCAAAGAAAGGCCGCTAAGAGCGCAAAGAACGACGGATGGAAATATTTCATAAGATTGAAGAAATTCCCACGGGCTTCGGGCCGACTCTGGTCAGCGTTGGGAATTTTGACGGCGTTCATCGCGCGCACGAGCTAGTACTGAGCGAGATTGTTGCTCGCGCGCGTCAACGCGGGGCCAAGTCGGTTGCGGTCACCTTCGAGCCACATCCGATGCGAATTCTGCGTCCGGACTCGGGGCTTAAGCTGCTGACACCCAAGCCTGAAAAGATCCGCCTGCTGGAACAAACCGGCGTCGACGCGGCTCTGCTACTTCCTTTCACTCGCGACCTGTCGCTGATGGGGCCGAAGGACTTTGTGAGGCAAATCCTCGGCGATCGCCTGAAGGCCATCGAAGTTCACGAAGGCTACAACTTTCATTTCGGGCACAAAGCGGCGGGCAATGTCGATTTGCTTAAAGAGTTTGGGCGTGAACTTGGCTTTGAGGTTATTGTTTATCCGGAGATGGGCCTTCGTGGAGAATCCGTCTCGAGCACTCGCATCCGGCAGTTGCTGCAACAAGGGAACGTCAGCCGCGCGCGACCTCTGCTGGGCCGCCCGTTCGCCATACGATCAAACCCCGGGCGGGGACGCGGCTACGGTGCAAAATACACCGTACCTACAATCAACCTGAGCCGCTACGAAGAACTCGTCCCGCGTGACGGCGTCTACATTACCCGAACCCGCGTTGGTGGCGAATGCTTTGACTCAGTCTCTAACGTTGGGAACAGGCCGACGTTTGGAAGCGATTCCTACGCGATCGAAACGCACCTGCTGAATTTTCATCCGCTGGAGTTAACTGCCGAGACGGAAGTCGAGCTTTCGTTTTTGGCGAGAATTCGCGATGAGATCAAATTCGATTCAGTGGAGGCTTTGAGGGAACAGATCGGAAAAGACATCAGAAAAGCAATACGCTATCTCCGATTGCTGAAAAGCACGGGCGGGCCGCCCGTGCCACACGATCTCATTGAGTCCGACCGCAGCGGTTAGTGCGGCAGATACCCTTCTTCCAGCGGCACTTTGCCGTCGATTCGCACGACGGTTACGCGATCGTTGACCGAGTGAAGTTCGACCAGGCCGATCGCGCCCGGCGTACTCGCAACGTAGCTAAGTACGTCGCTGTCGGAATCGACCAGCTTGATCGAGTCTTTATGGTCGCGGATCCATGCCTGCCATTGTTGCGCCGACATCTTGTTCAGTCTTTGCAGGGTAACGCCTTCCCCGGCAGACGCACGGTGCAGCACCACGTTGATGGCTTTACCGTCCGGCCAGCTCTTGGTTTCCGCGAGGAGAATTTTGGATAACTGGGCTGAAGTCATCGCACTCACCGCGTTTTGTTTGGAGACGACAACCGCCATGTGGTGAGCGAAGCAGGGTGCAGCAGATCCAAGCGCGAGCGCTAACAGGATGGTGGAGCGGACGATCTTCACGGGCACTACCTCTTCTTCTGAAAACAGCTGGGTCAAAACTAAGACAGTGCCGAAGCTAACGGAAGTGTTGAGAATGGGGCATTTTGTTAACAGTTCGTCAATAAGGCGTGAATCGGCTAATCCACCGGCTCGACCGGAAGCTGCGATCCCGTGCGCGTGGGCCTCTGAACGACAAGAATTGCCGACAGAACCATCAGGATGCCCAGACCCTGCAGCGGATGAACTGCCTCTTTCAGGGCGAACGCCGCGATGAGAATGGTGAACACCGGCTCCAGGCAACTGGCAACGATCGCCTTGGTCGGATCGAGGTGCTGCAATCCCGCAAAATAGAATGAAAAAGGCAACAAAACCGAGAGCATCGCAAACACCAGCAAGAAAACCCACACGGATAAGGAGTAATGTGCGGCGGCGATCTTCGCCGGTGAATTCACAAAGATCCAAAACAACGATGCGAAGAGCGTAGTGAAGAGCAACACAATCCAGCGATCGTACTTGGCAAGAAGCGAATGTCCGCCGATGTTGTAAAAAGAAAATGAAAACGCAGCCAGCAGGGCTGCGAGAACCCCGAGCGAATCAAGTTGCAGACGCCCTTGTCCGAACAGACCTATGACCAGAGCGATCCCGACAATCGCGAGTAAGACTGACAACATCTTCGCCATGCTCGGCCGCTCGGCCCTTCTCGCAATCATGTACAGAAGCACCCAGACCGGCGCGGTGTATTGCACGATGATCGCGGTTGCCACATTCGTGCGCTGAATCGCGAGGTAATAAAAGTAATTGGACGCCGCCACTCCGGCGACTCCCAGCACAACCAGATGCACCAGGTCACGTCGGGGCAACAGCAGTACACGCCAGCCACGGCGGAAGAGCAACGCAATCACAACCGCCAAAAAGGAGAAGCTGGTGCGCGCCTGGGAGAGCACGATCGGGCTTACGTCGCGTATGCCCGATCCCGGCAGCAAACGGCCGGTGAAGGCCGCCCGTCCAAGGCTGGCCGAGATTCCCCATAAAACTGCGGCCAGGCCGATGTAGACGTAGCCAAGATGGGAATCGTGAGGCTTCGGTCTATTCGCAGCTGGCGCTGCAGCATTCATTGCGACCCCAAGTGAATTTCGTAAGTGATGCGGGCGGTCTTAGTGAGCATCGCGCTCACCGAGCAGTATTTTTCTTCTGACAGTCTGACCGCGTCCTCTGCAGCCTTCCGCGATACTTTGCCGGAAATTCGATAGAGAAGTTTAATAGCGGTGTACACGCGCGGCGAGTGAGGCGCCTTCTCCGCCTCGGCGCTGACCTCAAGCCCTTCCAGCGGCTCACGCTTCTTTTTCAGAATGCTGACGACGTCATAGCCAGTGCAACCGCACAGCGCTACAAGAACCAGTTCCATTGGACTATTCGCGGTCTTGCCATCCCCGTCGATGGCGACGGCCACGCCGCCATTTCCTTTGCCTTCGAAACGGAAGTCTTGCTCCCATCTGACGCTGGCCCGATACATATCTATCTCCTGTTGTCAGTTTTCGGTTCAGGGTGAATGAGCACGCGGAACAACTCCGGCGCCTCCCGCTTGAATCGGCTCTCGAGGGCGGTGGAAACGTCGTGCACGCGCGAAAGCGGCAGCTCGTCAGGGAAGGTGCAGTGGCAGGAAACGTACACCCGCCCGCCTACATGTTTCACATGGATATCATGCGCATCGAGAATCTCTGGAAACTCGGCAGCAACGGTCTTCAATTTACTCTCCAACAGAGCGTCGCGATCCAGGTGGGTCGCGGGCTCGATGGTCGCCGGCTCGCTCTCAATATGCGTAAGGATGCTGGCGATCTCTGGGTTTTCGTCGCGAATCTCCGCTTCCAAGTTGCTCACGCGATCGTGCGCCTCTCTCAGCGGAAGCTGCTCATCCAGTTCCAGATGCTGCTCGACATGCAGCCGGCCATCCAGGTCCTGCACGCTGACGTCGTGAACATTTAGATTGTGCCGCGTAGCGACTGCGCGAACCCGGTCAAAGATGTTTTCAGCATTGGCAGGCCGTGGGACCGACCGCACCACCACGTCCGTATTGGGAAGAATGCTTTGTACTGTTCTTGTGACCTCATCTGCAAGCTGGCCGGAGCGCTGGAAAGTTACGTTCCGCGCCAGCCCCACCGAAACGTCGGCGAAATAGCGGTTCCCTGCTCCGCGAATCCTTACGCGATCAACTTCCAGCAAACCTTCAACATTATGCAGGGCCGAGATGATGCGATTGCGGGCGTCGGCCGGACCGGTATCAAGGAGCGCATCGATGGTGCGGCGGGCAAGGCGAGAACTGACGAATACGATCACGACCGCTACAAACAGCGCGGCGATCGCGTCTGCATCGCCCAGCCACTGCGAGTGAAATCTGCGGCCTAACAGGACGACAATCAGACCAGCCGCCACTACACCGGTTGACCAGATATCGGTGGAGAAATGCAAGGCGTCGGCTTCCAGCGCCTGACTGTTGTATTTATTCGCAATTTTTCCGAGAGCCCGCGAACGCCAGAAATCGACCACCATGGAAGCAAACAACACCAGAAATGCCGTCAGGCTTGGTTCGATCTCCACATGATGGAAGAACAATCGCTTGACGGCTTCATAAACGATGACGACGCAGGTGATCAGTAAAAGTCCGGTCTCGATGAAAGCGGAAAAGTTCTCAACCTTTTCGTGGCCATACTGGTGATCTGCGTCTGCGGGCTTATCGGAGAGGCGTACCGAAAAAAAAGTGATGACGGCAGCAATCAGATCGAGCCCGGAGTGGGCGGCCTCTGAAAGGATTCCGAGGCTGCCGGTGGTGACACCGACGAGAATCTTAAGCGCGGTAATCGCGAGCGCTGCAAATACCGAATTGGCCGCAACTGAGCGTTTTTCGGCGCGCATGGCGTCCGAGCCAAACGCCGGGTCAGTCGTAGCCGGTAATCCCGCCATGCGAGCATTATCGCTTTGCCACGCACTTCCGCCAAGCGACCCGAGGTCAAAAGGGAGACGACTGACGCCGCCAAAAACTTTTAACCGCAAAGGTCACAGAAGTTTCGCCGAGATCGCTGAGCCATGTTATCTCCGGAACTCTGGGAAGTTCACCGGAAACCAGGTCGACAATTGCATCTGCGTCCTCTGTGCTACGATTTCTATTAATCCCTTCCGTTTCGGAGGATCCCCTTGAAAAGCTTTATCAATGCGCTGGCTTGTGTGCTGCTCGCGGCGAGCGCCATGGCGCAATCCAACCAAACTGCGGCTGCTCCACAACAGAGCTCGAAAGGTTCCGAGATGCTTCCAGTGCAGGCTGCTGGTCCAGCAGATGACGCCCCGGTCATCACCATTCAAGGCCTTTGCGAGCGCCCGGGCGGAGGCAGCGCCGCTCCTTCAGACTGCAAGACGGTGGTGACTCGCGCCGATTTCGAGAGGATCGCTCCAGCCAATACGCCTGCTCCGCAGAAAAAGCAGATTGCAGACAGGTATGTCCAGGCGCTGGTACTAGCGGAAAAGGCGCACGAAAGCGGAGCAGACCGCAATCCAGATTTTGAAAAACAGATCTATCTGATGCGCCTACAGCTGCTGGCCCGAGCGGGCTATCAGGACCTGCAAAAGCAAACCGCGACGGTTTCCGATAGCGAAGCGGAAGACTATTACAAGCAGCACATTGCCGACTACAAGGCCATCAGCTTCGACAAGCTGTATGTCCCCAAGCAGAAGTTCACAGATGCTTCCTCTACAAAGCCGAACGCTGCGGATGCCGAAAAGAAGGGTCCGGCATCCGAAGCAGAAATGAAAGATGAAGCTGAGAAGCTTCGGGCCAGGGCGGCTGCAGGCGAAGACTTCAAGAAACTTCAGCAGGACGCCTACGATTTCACCGGACTCAAGCAAACTGCCCAGAACGCGCGCATTGAAAACCAGCGCAAGAACCAGGTGCTGGCTGCCGATTCAGCAATTTTCGAGTTGAAGACAGGCGACACGTCGCAGGTGTTCAACGATCCCGCAGGGTTTATGGTTTACAAGATCGTCGAAGTGAAGGATCTGCCGATAGCCAGCGTACGCGACGAGATATCGCGTACGTTGCAGGCTGAGAAGCTCAAGGCTGCCATGGACGGTCTGCAGAGTTCCGTCAAAACTTCACTCGACGAGAGCTATTTTGGAGCTACTGCCGGCGCCCCCACTCTCCGAAAACCCGGCGAGACGCCGTCACAAAATGCGGCTCCGTCGGCACCCAAAACTCCTCCACCGCCCGGTCATAAATAAATGGCAGAAGGTCCTCCGGCAATAGTAGTTACCGGAATCTCCGGCAACCTCGGGCGAAGACTTCTGCCCATGCTGTCCGGCTTTCGCGTGGTAGGTGTGGACATGCGTCCGCCCGAAACCAGCTCTGCGGTGCAATTCACAAAGATCGATTTCGGGGTTGAGTCATCCTGCCTGGAGTTCCTGCAAGTGCTGCGGGAAGTCCGTCCGGTTGCCGTGGTACATCTCGCGTTCGTGATGGACGCAGTCCGCACCGGAGTGCTCGACCGCGATCGTATGTGGCAGATCAATGTTTCCGGCACGGCGCGGGTGATGGAAGCTGTTGCCGAAGCGAACCGCGACTGGCCGATGGTCGAGAAGTTTATTTTTCTGAGCAGCGTTTCTGTGTATGGCCCAAATCTCTCCCAGCCCGCAACCGAGGAAAGCCAACTCGCGGCGCACACGTATGTGTATGGCGTGCACAAGATGGAAGCCGATCGCGTTGTGCAACAGCGTTCACCGGGACTGCGCGGCTGCAGCGTGTATATTCTTCGACCGCACATCTTTGCGGGCGTCAGTGTGGACAACTATTTCATGGAGGCGTTCCGCGGAATACCCGGCGGCGCGAGTAAGCGCGCTGAGCGAATGCGGGAGCGCGGTACCAGATTACCGGCCATGCTCCCCAGTGGAAGTCAGTACCTGCAGAACAAAATGCAGTTCGTTCACATCGATGATGTCGCCCGCCTGACCACCTACATCCTGAAAAAACAGGACCCTGAGGCGCAGAGGCTCACACTTTTGAACGTCGCCGGGCGCGGCGACCCTCTCACCTATGCCCAATGCTTGCACATGGCCAAGGCGAAACTGTTGCGCGTGCCCACGAAGAAGATTTTTGAACTGGTGCTGCGTTTTCTCTGGAACCGGAAGATTTCAACGATTCCGCCGGACGTCGTGCCTTACATGACCTCGAGCACAGTCATGGACACCACGCGAATGCAGGAGTTTCTTGGGCCTGAGTACAAGAACGTGATTCGCTATTCGATCGCCGATGCCTTTGCGGAGTGCTTCAGGATTGAAGCGCCTTCGGCCAAAGTATAGCCATGTATCACAGCCGGCTCGGCTGTGAAAGGGATGTTGCTCACACTTCGTTCAGGGTGCACAGGCGGGCCGCCTGTGCCACACGGGCTCAACACTTTCCGCGGTATAGGCCAGCAATGCCGAACGTGTAAGGCTTCCAGGTAGCTTCCCTGAAACCCGCGGCATGCATTCGCTGCAGGAGTTGATCTGGCTCCGGAAAACGCTGCACCGAAGCCGGCAAATACGCATAAGCTCCGGACGAACCGGAGATCATCCGCCCGATCCTGGGCAGCACGGATTTAAAGTACACGTTATAGATTTTCCCCAGCATTCCGCGCGGATCACTGAACTCCAGAATTCCGCATTCGCCGCCCGGCTTCAGCACGCGTCGAATCTCGCGCAATCCGGCATCGTAGTCAGCGAGGTTACGAAAGCCAAAAGCAGAAGTGACGAGGTGGAAACTCTCATCGGGGAATGGCAGACGCAAAGCGTCGGCTTCGATCCAGCGCATTTTTTCTTTCTGATCGGCCTTGGCGTCGGCGCGCACCAGCATGGCATGGGAAAAGTCTGCACCTGTGATGCGGCACTCACTTCCCTGCCGCCGAAGGGCGAATGCCATATCGCCGGTCCCGCAACAGAGGTCAAGAACTTGAGCATCCGGTCTGGCCAAAACCCCAGCGAACGTTCTCGCCGTTCGCCGCCACCACAATTTGTCCACGTTCGCAGAAAGAAGGTGGTTCAACAGGTCGTATCGCGGCGCAATCGCGGTAAACATCTCGCGGATTGCGCGTGACGCAGCCTGCGGGTCTTTCGCGCCCTCGGGCGATGCACCGAGCACCTGTGGTTTCGCGGCCTCACTCACGTGATGCCTGCCGTATCTCTGCCATGGCCGCGGCCACCGCGCTTTCCGGGATGTCCTTCACGACCTCGACTCGGCCAATGGCTGTTGGAAGTACGAAGTGTAAAACTCCAGCCTCGGTTTTCTTGTCTGAACGGATGAGCTTGATTGCTTTTGCGGTCTGGACTTTAACCGGCGCCAACTTCCCCCACCGAAGCGTAGCGTTGCGAATGCGCTCGTACACTCCAGTCGGACAGCAACCGAGATCAGCGGCGATCCGCGCGGCCGCGATCATGCCCCACGCCACGGCTTCGCCATGAAGAAACTGCCGATAGTTTGTGGCAGCTTCGAGCGCGTGCCCGATCGTATGTCCGAAGTTCAGCACCCGGCGAAGGTCCCCCTCGCGTTCGTCAGCTGAAACGACTTTTGCCTTCAGCCGTACTGACTCCGCGATCGCCCAGGCAAGAAATTCCGGCGTTTTCCGCAAGTCTTTGATCGAGGAGTTCTCCAATCGCGCGAACAATTCTTCGTTACCAATTACGCCACACTTCAGCGCCTCATACATGCCTGCACGGAACTCGCGTTCCGGCAACGTCGCCAGAGTAGCGGGATCGATGAGCACCAGTTCGGGTTGATAGAAAGTTCCCAGCAGATTTTTTCCGGAACGGAGATTGACTCCGGTCTTGCCGCCGATCGCAGCATCGAGCTGCGCCTGAACGGTTGTGGGAACCTGCACCAGCTTCACGCCTCGCATGTAGACCGAAGCCAGCATGCCCGCGACGTCTCCCACCACGCCTCCGCCAAAAGCAAGCACCACCGCTCTTCGATCTGCACCGGCGCGCAGCAGATCCTCCGCAAGCGACTCGACAGTGGACAGCCGCTTGAAACGTTCGCCTTCGGGCATCTCAATCACATGTGCGGCAAAACCAGCGGCTTCCAGGGACCGCAAGAGGCCTTTGATCCATCGCCGCCGCACCGGAGAGACCGTCACGATGAAAAGATCGGGGGTTGCGCCGAATAGCTCCTTCAGAATGGTTCCGACGCGCGCGAGTCCGCCAGACTCAATAATTGCTTCATAGCAATGAGACGGGGTATTTACGGGCGTGCGAATCATTGCAACTCATCATAGCAACCACCGCGTGACTTGAGGCTTGCAGGTTCGATTGCAATTAAGGTCGGCTGGCGTCGCAGCCGAGTGAAAAGTCGATGGCAGCACAGATTTCCCGCATTCTAACCGCGGACAGGCGAGCCACTTGTTTGCCCAGACGTGCTTGAGAAACAGTCGTCAGGTTGTAAAGATTTACGGCGCAAGGCTGCTTCATGCCATCTTCTTCCGTAAGCAGAACTTCCGATGGCACGCCGCGAATTGCAGATGTGATCGGCGCCACAGTGATTCTGGACAAATAGGAAAGGGCGCCACGACGCGTCAGAACGACGACAGGCCGCTTCTTGTCTGGGGCAGCAAATTCGTACAGGCGGACATCACCTCGCTCTATTCGGGTGGCCATGCAGCCTCCGCATCCCAAACCGTCAGGTCAGCGGCGTCTTCCGGGAGCCGCGAATAACCTTCGCGATCACGATCTTCTTTGGCACGAAGCTCTGACCTCCGAAGATATTCTCGAAGTGCCTCCCGAACCAGGGCAGAGCGATTCTGTTTTGATTTTCTAGCAGCCTGGTCGGTGGCCTGGAGCAGCTTTTTGTCCAGGACGATTTGAATCGTTTCCATGTGTTGAATGTATTACACAGTGTACTCCACAGTCAGGAGAATACCAAGCTCTCCCGCTTGCCTTGCTCCGGAGCCTTGACCGCGCCGCAAGTTGGAGCCCTTAAGTTTGCCGGTGTTACCATTCCTCAATGCCAGCCGCTGCCCCTGGGGCGGATTTTGTCGTCATTGGCGCCGGAGTCGCCGGACTTCGCGCCGCCATCGAACTGGCGCCCGCCGGACGCGTTCTTGTTCTGGTCAAGCGTGAAATCGCCGACTCCAGCACGCAGTATGCTCAAGGGGGGATCGCTGCGGCCCTCAGCGACGAAGATGAAATCAGCCTGCATCTTCAGGACACACTCGCTGCCGGCGATGGCCTCTGCAATGAAGCCGCTGCGCGAGTTCTGGTGGAAGACGCGCCCGAGCGTATCGAGGAGCTTATCGCCTGGGGCACGCAATTCGATCGTGACGGAACCAAGCTGACATTCGGGCGCGAGGGCGCTCATAGCCGTAATCGCATTTTGCATGCGCACGGCGACTCCACCGGCCGCGAAATCCAGCGCGCGCTTTATGCGAAAGCGCAAACCCGGCCCGAGATTTCCATCCGTGAATTTGAATTTTCAACCGATCTGGTCACCGACCCTGGCCGGGTTTGCGGCGTTCGGGTCATCGACGAACGCGGCCAGGAAGATACGATTCATGCCTCAGCCGTGCTGCTTGCGACCGGAGGCATGGGCCAGCTGTACTTAAACACGACCAATCCCAGTGTCGCCACCGGCGACGGCGTGGCGATGGCATACCGTGCAGGGGCGGAAGTAACCGATCTGGAGTTCATCCAATTCCATCCAACCGCGTTGTACCTGAAAAAGGCGCCGCGATTTTTGCTTTCGGAAGCATTGCGCGGTGAGGGCGCGTATCTGCGGAATATGGAGATGTCGCGGTTCATGGCCAAGTATCATCCGATGGCCGAACTCGCGCCTCGCGATGTGGTCGCGCGCGCAATCATGCATGAACTCGAGAGCAGCCGCGCCAAAGACCCGGTCGTCTATCTGGATTTGACGCACCTCGATCCGGCGCATGTTCAGCAGCGGTTTCCGCGTATCTACAAAACCTGCCTGCAGTACAACATTGACATCACCGAGGAACCGGTGCCCATCCGTCCGGCTGCGCACTATGCGATGGGCGGAGTTCGCACGGACCTGGATGGACGCACGAGCCTTCCCGGCCTTTACGCGGCCGGTGAGGCTGCAGGAACCGGCGTCCATGGAGCCAATCGGCTGGCGAGTAATTCCCTGCTCGAAGGCTTGGTCTTCGGAGCGCGTGCCGGAAACAAAATGCGTGACGAACTGAAACTTCCCACGAGTCAAGCTTCAAGCTTGCCGCCCGCCGCCTACTCCAACGGACCTGTAAGCGTTCCGGTAGAAGCATCGATCAGCGAATTGCAAAGGCTCATGTGGAACCAGGTCGGAATCGTGCGCACCGGCGGCGGCTTGAAGCAAGCCGTGAAGCGCCTGGAAGAGATGGCTCCGCAGCTCTCGCGCCCGCACAGCAGGCGCGAGTATGAGGCACGCAACCTTCAGATTGCCGGATTGCTGGTCGCCAGATCGGCGCTGGCCCGCGAAGAGAGTCGAGGTGCGCATTACCGGACGGATTTCTCCGACCACAATGATGCTAAGTTCAGGAAGCATTCGGTGGTTCGCGGCGAGAAATTAGCATTTGAGTGACTTGGATTAGCGGCTTGTTTTTGTGCTTGCGTTCTGCCTACCATGAACTGAGCCATCAGTGACCAACTCCGTAATCACTCGCGATCCTAATGTCCTCGTTGGCGCCCCCGTTTTCTCCGGCACACGCGTGCCCTTCGCGACATTTCTGCAGTATTTGGAGGCGGGCGAAACGCTCGACGATTTCCTCGACGATTTCCCAAGCGTCACACGCGATGCGGCCGTCCGTGCTCTGGAATACGCCAAGTCGCTTGTGGTTGACCAACTCGGATGAGGTCCTTTGGGACGAGTGCGTTCCGCGCAAACTCAGCCAACATTTCGGCCAACATGAATGTTAAGCCGTTCCTGATTTGGGCTCGAATGGCAAGAAAAACGGGGAGTTACTCACTCTCGCGGAACAGATCGCAATTGAAGTCTTCGTCATCGTAGATCAGGGAATCGAATATGAGCAAGCATTGCTAACAGGCGATTCGGGGGCGTGATCTTAAGGTCCAAATCAGGTCGTTACTCGGGCCTGGTGAAATGCGTGCCCGAAATGCTGCGGGCGATCAGCACCATTCAGCCTGGCCAACTAATTCGCATAACCTCACCCTGAACTGGGCGAGCGTCTTCGCTTCAATACTGACGCCAGAATCGTCACCGCAAGAATTCCCGCAATTATCCCAAGCGAAATGTCCGTCCTGATCGGGTAGTAGTGGGAGAGCAACATCTTCAATCCCACAAACACCAGCACGCACGATATCCCGTAATGCAGATATTCAAAAACCTCCATCAGCGACGAAAGCGCGAAAAACATCGAGCGCAAGCCGAGGATGGCAAAAATGTTCGATGTGTACACAATGAAAGTGTCCAGCGTGATGGAAAGCACCGCAGGAATGGAATCGATGGCGAAAATGACATCCGTGGTCTCAATCACCAGCAATACCAACAGCAGTGGGGTTGCACAGAGTTTTTCCCGGCGCACAAAAAACTTCCCATCGACATAGTCCGGAGTTACCGGCAAGATTCGTCGAAACAGGCGTAGCACTGGATTCTTGTCCGGCTGTACCCGTTCGCCGCGTTGAAAAAGCAGCTTCAGGCCGCTATACACGAGCAACAAGCCGAAAGCGTAAATAATCCAGTGGAACCGGCGAATGAGCCCCACGCCCGCAAAGATGAACGCCGCGCGCATGGCGATCGCGCCGATGATGCCCCAGAACAAGACCCGATACTGCTCATGTTCAGGCAGATGGAAGTAGCGAAAGATCAATAAAAAGATGAATAGATTGTCCGCGCTGAGCGAAAGCTCAATCACGTAGCCGGTGGAAAATTCGAGCGCCGCAGTTTTACCATGCCAGAAAAAAATAAGCAGTGCGAAGAGGGCGGCAAGGGCAATCCAGATTCCGCTCCACAGCAAGGATTGCCGCAGATTCGGCCGTTGTGCCTGGCGATGGAACACCCCCAAGTCAAGCGCCAGCATGACGGCAACGAAGACATTGAATAGAACCCAAAAGGCGGTTTCGTTCACGAGCGATCTCAGGTAATGGACGATTAGAAATGAAAATCGAGGAAAGTGAAAGTCAGGCGGCGGCCTTGACCGGTCATCTCTGGTTTAGCAGGCGCATGGTTTCGAGCGTGACTGTTCCTACGATCGCCAGGCTCTTGGGGCTGAGCTTATCTGCCGTGTCTTCGACGGTGTGCCAGAAAACGTTGTTGTAGCCGTAGTCAAAATCAATGAGGTCCACTGCAGGTACGCCGCGGGAGAGAAAAGCCGCGTGATCGTCCACAATCGGGCCTTCCCTCGCAAAGAAATGCGACTGATAGCCCAGCCGCGTTGCCGCATCCCCAACAAGGTCTTGTAGCCAACGAGTCGAACTTGTATCGCGTTCAATGTTCAGGTCAGCATCCCCGATCATGTCTTCGAGAATGAACGCCTTGATCTTCTTAAGCGTTCCATCCGCCTGCCACTTATCGGCGAGATGCCGCACTCCGTACAGACTCTCGGGGTCGTACCAGGGCAGCCGCATGGATTCTTCGCCGTCATCCCATAACAGCCACACGCTGTAGCCCTCGTTTTTCTTCCCGCGCAGTTGATTCGCTATTTCGAGCAGGAGAGCGCTGGATGAAGCGCCGTCATTCGCGCCAACGTAATTGATATTTCGCAGCGGCCAGTTCGTATCGTAGTGGCTGGCAATGACGATGATGCCTTCCTTTGCGCCCGGGAATTTTGCAACGATGTTGTGGATCGGAAAGTGCCCCTCCGACGCGTTGATCTCGAAATCGTCGCGCTCAACATTCTCGCCTTTGATCTGCGAAAGGATGTATTTCTCCACTTTGATGTGGTTAACGCTACCGATCGGCCGTGGACCGAAAGCGACGATCTCCTTGACGTACTGCATGGCCCGGCTTGAGTCAAAGGCGGGCGGAGTGACGGGACCGGAGGAAGCCGGAAGCGATGCCGGCGCCGAGGTTTGAGACTCAGCGCCTACGGCGGTTGCAGCGACGGCGTTTTTCTGCCTGGAACATCCAACTGCTAAGAGCAGCACAACGATTCCGGCTATTGCTGCGAGCCTCATGCGCTTCTTTTCGCCTCACGGGCTCTGCGCTGAGTGGGGTGCACAAACCAGGCGATTCCGATGCTGATCGCGTACAGCACGAGCATAGGCGAGGCGAAGATGATCATGCTGCTTACGTCCGGCGTAGGCGCCAGCGCGCCGGCGACGATGAAGATGCCGAGGATTGCATAACGGATGTTCCGCCACATCCAGCCTGCACTTATGACTCCCATGAGGGCCAGAAAGAACACCAGGATCGGCATCTCGAACACCAATCCAAGCCCCAGCGTGACCGTTAAGAACAAGCCTGTGTACTCGTGAATGGTGATCATCGGCGTGAACTGCCGCCCAAATCGAATCAGGAAGTCCAGTGCCGCTGGGTACACGATGCGATAGGCGAAATATCCGCCGGCGGAAAACAGGAAGATCGTCGAAACCATGAAAGGTATGGCGTACTTTTTTTCGCGGCGGTACAGGCCCGGCGAAATGAACAGCCATACCTGATAGAGCACGTACGGAGAAGTCAAGAACAGACCACCCAGTGCGGAAATCTTCAAGTAAAGGTTGAAGGGGTCAACTGGAGTCAGGTACACCAGGTGGTCCGGCAAGTTGTACCGGTGCAGGGTATCGATGATCGGCTTCTGCATGAGGGCAAACAGCCGTTCACGGTATATGAAACACACTCCCATCCCGGCACCCACCGCCACCAGCGCATGAAAAATCCTCGTCCGCAGCTCCTCGAGGTGTTCGAGGAAACTCATGGAGGGCATCTGCTCCTGATCGGTTTCGGGAGACTCCAGCTCGGAGGCGACTTCAGGCATGGTTTGTATTTGGCGCAGAGAGATTCAGATCGTGGGCATCGGCCGGTTCCGGTTCAGGCGGTTTCGCAGGGGAATGTTCAACGGACCCTTCCGGTGGAAGGGCATGCGCCGGCAACTGCTTCTCCAGCTTCTCAGCCTCTGCTTTGCGTTTCTCCTCAATTTCCAGCTGCGAGATCTCCGCTTCGATCTGGGCCTTAAATTCGTTCGAAGCGCGCTTGAATTCTGCTAACGCCTTCCCGATCTGGCGTGCAATGCCGGGCAGCTTCTTCGGACCGAAGAGCAGCAGCGCCAGGACGAACAGGACCACAGTGTCGGCGAAGCTCATGCACTAATCATAACGAGGATTGGCGGCGATTGGCTATCCGCGGTCGCAATTTACAAATTTTCTGCCTGGATGAGACATCGACTTGACTTATGCCGGCAAGCTGTTAAGTTAACGGTTTTGCAAATACCAGGAGGGGTGCACCCGTGAAGCGCTGGGTCAAAATCGTGCTCTTAGTTCTACTAGTCTTGATAGTTGTTCTTGGGATTGCGGCAGTCCAGATGTTTGGACTTCGCACATTCATCGGCGCTCGCAAGCGCGACCTCACCGATCGCAAGTTCGAAAGCACGCCCGCCCGGCTGGAACGGGGCAAATATATCGCGACCGCCATGGGCTGCTTCTATTGTCACTCGCCGCATGATTTCAAAAACCGTGAGCATCCGATTCCGAGCGGGATGGAAGGCGCCGGAGAGCAACTGCCTTACACGGATCTCCCTGGCCGAATCATCGCCCCGAATCTCACACCTGACAAGGAAACCGGCGCCGGCAATTGGAGCGACGATGCAATGGCGCGAGCGGTTCGGGAAGGCATCGGCCACGACGATCGTACGCTGTTTCCCATCATGCCCTACGAGCATTACCGCAACATGCCCGATGAAGATGTCGCCTCGGTCGTGGTGTATTTGCGATCTTTACCTGCCGTGAAAAACCCTTTGCCAAAGACCGAAGTGATCTTTCCGGTAAAATATTTCATCAACAACGCGCCTGAGCCGATTACGACCCCTGTTCCTCAGCCGGATTTGTCCGACCCAGCGAAGCGCGGGAAGTTCCTGGTCAACCTGGTTGGTTGCGCCGATTGCCACACGCCGCTCGATAACCACCGCCAAGTGATCGCCGGAATGGACTTCGGGGGTGGGCAAACAATTCCAGCTCCCTGGGGAAACTTCACCAGTGCTAACATCACTCCTGACCCCACTGGCATTCCCTATTACGATGAAGCGCTGTTCATCAAGACCATGCGTACAGGTTCGGTAGGCGGCGTTCGCGAACTGAATAGCACCATGCCCTGGATGGTGCTTCGCAACATGACCGATCAAGACCTGGCAGGGATTTTCGCGTATCTGAAGACGTTGAAGCCGGTGCGGCACAGAGTGGACAATTCGCTGCCTCCAACGCTATGCCCGCTGGACGGTACGAAACACGGCGCGGGAGACCAGAACGTGAAATAGCAGGCAGCACTCAGCATTCAGCATTCACACTGGCACGCGCACGCCTTGTGACTCGTCCTGTCAGAAAAATGGTCCTACTCATTTCCCACTGTGGTTCATCGCTTCCGTCCGAGGCAAAAACTGTTTCCCGCCTCACAGTAATCGGGTAAGTTCTTAGGAGTACCCTTCCAATCCCCGCGATGGCTGATGTTCTTGAACGATTAAAGGTTCTGATCGACTCTTCGACTCCCATCGTGGTGATGGAGACGGTTGAAGAGACGCGCGCGGTGCGCCTGGTGCGCGCGGCCTCATCGCCGCTGAATCTGGCGGTTTTCGAATGGAGTATTGCCAGCGGGCTGGTTCGCTGCGGAAGTGATACCGTCGTCCACGAATATGGAGTGCCCGGAGGTTTTCCCGGCTCAGCACACAACACCGACTCCGCCGGCGCCGCCGCAATCTACAACAGCCAGGACCCCGCCCAGGCGCTCGGCAACCTTGAAGCGCTCACCATCGAAGCGGTTTACATTCTGAAAGACTTTCATCGTCACATTGAAGACCCGGTTGTGGTTCGCCGCCTGCGCGATGTGGGGCAGAAATTTTCCACCAACCGCAGGACTATTGTGATCACCGCACCGACGTTTTCTGTCCCCGCGGAACTGCGATCGCTGGTCGAGTTCGTTACTTTGCCCTTACCGGACCAGATCCGCTTGCGGCAACTCATCGACGAAGTCGTGGTCCGTCTTGGTAAGACCCGCACTCTACGTCGGGCGCTCGACAATCGAGGTCTGGACGCCGTCGCAGCTAATCTCCGCGGTCTGACCGAAGAAGAAGCGGAACGCGCGATTTCGCAGGCGATTGTCACTCGTTATGGAATGGTCAGCGAGACCGTGACCGATGTCCTCGATGCAAAGAAGGATCTGCTGCGTCGCGCAGGCATGCTCGAGTTCGTTGACACGTCGGAAAATATGGCCGGGGTTGGCGGGCTCGAAAACCTCAAAGCCTGGCTCGGTGAACGCCGCGGCGCCTGGGACGATTCGGCGCGGCAGTTTGGTCTCGAACCGGCGAAGGGCGCGATTATTCTGGGCGTTCAGGGCTGCGGCAAATCGCTTTGCGCGCGGGCTGTGGCCGGCGAATGGAAGCTGCCGCTGGTGAAGTTCGACACCGCCGCCGTCTTCGACAAATACATTGGCGAAACTGAAAAGCGCATCCAGCAAGTCTTTCGTGTCGCAGAAGGACTGGCTCCGTGTGTTTTGTGGATTGACGAACTTGAAAAGGTATTCGCCGGCAGTGGACCGGACTCGGCCTCGGTGGATGCAGGCGTCTCATCTCGCATCCTGGCGTCGTTTCTCTCGTGGATGCAGGACCGCAAAGCGCCGGTATTTGTCGCTGCTACCTGCAACAACGTAACCGCCCTTCCGCCGGAACTCATTCGCAAAGGACGCTTCGACGAGCTCTTTTTTGTCGATCTGCCGAATCCTGCTGAGCGCAAGCAAATCTTTGCAATCCAACTGAACAAGCGGCGCAGAAATCCTGCGGAGTTCGACCTGGATAAGCTTGCGGCCGGAGCAGAAGGCTTTTCCGGCGCTGAAATCGATGCGGCAGTTCAAAGCGCGCTGTACGCGGCATTTGCCGGCAAACAAACACTGACAACCGCAACTATCCTTTCCGCCCTGTCGCGGACCGTGCCGCTCTCAACCACCCGCGCGGAAGAAATTCAAGCGCTCAGGATGTGGGCCAGGCAACGGGCTGTGCCGGCATCGGGCCCGCTGGTTGTTGGAGAAAGCGCATAGTGCGGCAGGTTGAATCCGAATCGGAGGAACGTTGAACGATTATTTGCTTTCGCTGATTTTGGGAATTATCGAAGGATTGACCGAGTTTCTGCCCGTCAGTTCAACCGCGCATCTGCGCATCGCCGAGTTCCTCTTCCACATCAATCTCGGCGATGGCTACTGGAAGATGTACACCATTGTCATTCAATTGGGTGCAATCTTGTGTCTTCCGATTTATTTTCGTGCACGCATTGCAAAGTTCCTCAGCACGTTTCCTCATGGCGAAAACGGTGATCGCACCGCCCTGACGCACCCGCTGGGATTGACACTGATTGCTTTCTTAGTCACTGCAATTCCCGCGTTTCTGTTGACCAAGGTGATCGGCAAGCACCTTGAGAGTTTGTACATCATGGGAGCTTCCCTGCTGATCGGCGGTGTCGTGATGTGGGCCGTCGACGCGTTCAACGCCCGCGCGGAACGCAATGGCCCAAATGCCACCGGCGGCCGCATTCATACCTGGACAATGGAATCTATGAGCCTGGCTCAGGCAGTCTGGATCGGCGCATGCCAGGTCCTCTCGGCGGTTTTTCCGGGAGTCTCTCGATCCATGTCCACCATAGCCGCCGGACAGCTGGCCGGCATGTCACGCGAGTCCGCTTTAGAGTTCTCTTTCTTTCTTGCGTTCCCCACGATGATCGCGGCGACAGGGTGGACCCTGCTCAAGTCGGTTTTGGGGAAAGGTGAGAATCCGATTGGAATATCGCACATCACTTCACCGCAGTGGGCTGTGCTCGCGATAGGATTCGTCGTTTCATTCGTGGTGGCTTACGCGGCGGTCGCCTGGTTCATGGCTTGGGTGCGGAAGCGTGGCTTTGCCCCATTCGCCGTCTACCGGATCGTCGTTGGAGCGCTGGTGCTGGCATTCGCGGCGAAAATGACATAACCGGAAACGACACGAAAAGATCACGAAGGATTGCTGGGGTTTGCCTTCGTGCTAATTCGTGCCTTCGCGGTTAGTCCGTTTCAGAAGACTTCTTGAGCTCTTCCATTACGCTCTGAATAAGTTGCTTGGCGTCGGTCAGACTCTTCATCACAATCTGGACGTCCAGCACGGGCCGGCCCGGCCAACGCTGGCTTTGGCAATACACGCCGTGTTGCCCGACCAGCGCCATCGCGTCGGTGATCATGTCCATGGTGACAGCCAGGCGGCCGCGCGGCACGCCCATCATGGTCTCGTAGTGGTCCAGTTCTTCGCGTTTCTCTTCAAATACGGGCATGGAAGGATTCTAAACAACCAATCAGCATTCGACCTTCCAGCAACGCCAAATTGCTAACTATCGCCTGGCGGGAATAGTCTAATGCCTACGCTCAGCAGCCCACGCGGCTTACTATCCCAGACTGGGTGGGTGCTAACTGTTGAATGCTTAAAGGAGAGTCTTCATGAAGAGAATCCCTATTGCGCTTACTTTCATTTTCCTTATGTGCGCGGGTGCCGTCGCACAACAGCCGCCCGCAAGTCCGCCTGCCAAGGCAGATTGCAAGTTTTCAGACGGTAAGACAATCACCGTAAACTACTCCAGCCCGCGGGCGAAAGGTCGCAAGATTTTCGGTGGATTGGTTCCGTACGATCAGGTATGGCGCACTGGAGCAGACAAGGCGACGGCATTTGACACAACAGCGACATTAAGTGTCGAGGGCAAAGATGTACCCGCTGGGAGTTACACAATTTTCACCCTCCCCGCTAACGACAAATGGACGCTGATCATCAACAAGCACACCGGCGAATGGGGCATTCCCTACAAGTACGAATCAGAAGAACTCGCGCGGGTGCCGATGTCGGTATCGTCCTCCGGATCTGCGGTTGAGAATTTCACTATTTCGTTCGACCAAGCGGGGACCGCCTGCACCCTGAAAATGAGCTGGGAGAACACGCAGGCTTCTGTAAAGATCAGTGAGAAAAAGTAATCGATGATGGGGGCACGGGCGTCCTCGCCCGTGCTATGGTTTCCAGCGCAATACCGGCTTCCGCGCCGCCGCAGTCTCGTCCAACCGCGATACCCGTGTCGAATGCGGCGCGGTCTTGACTAGTTGCGCGTCTTCTTCAACCTCTTCCGCAATCGACTTCATCGCCTCGATGAACAGATCGAGCTCTTCCTTCGACTCGCTCTCGGTCGGCTCGATCATCATTGCGCCGGGAACGATGAGCGGAAACGCGGTCGTATAAGGGTGAAAGCCGTAATCGATTAAGCGCTTCGCGATGTCCATAGTGCGAGCGCCATTTTTCGCCTGCAGCTTGTCACTGAAAACAACCTCGTGCATGCTGGGGCTTGAATAGGGCAAATCAAGAACACCTTCGAGCCCCTTACGGATGTAGTTGGCGTTGAGCACCGCGTCTTCGGTGGTTTGCTTCAGGCCATCCGGGCCATTCGCAAAAATATAGGCGAGTGCGCGCACGAACATGCCGAAGTTCCCGTAAAAAGAGCGCACTCGGCCGACGGATTGTGGGCGATCGTAATCGAAACCCAAAGTTCCGTCGGACTTCGAAATCACAACCGGCTTCGGCAGATATGGCTCAAGAACTTTCTTCACTGCAACCGGCCCAGAGCCCGGCCCGCCGCCGCCGTGCGGGGTTGAGAATGTTTTGTGCAAATTCAGGTGCATGACATCTACACCGAAGTCGCCGGGACGCACTTTGCCGACAAGCGCGTTCATGTTGGCGCCGTCCATGTAGAGCAGGCCGCCCTTGGCGTGCAGAATTTCGGCAACTTTGTGGATCTCCTGCTCGAAGACGCCGAGGGTATTCGGATTCGTCAGCATCAATGCGGCAACATCTTCGTTCATCTGCGCCTCGAGCGAGGCGATGTCCACCATTCCCTTCGCGTTGGACTTCAGATTCTCGACCGCATAGCCGACCATGGCGGCAGTCGCGGGGTTGGTACCGTGGGCAGAGTCAGGAATCAGAATCTTCTTGCGCGCCGCACCCTTCGATTCATGATGCGCGCGGACCATGAGCAGGCCCGTGAATTCGCCATGCGCGCCCGCTGCTGGCTGCAGCGTGATCGCGTCCATGCCCGTAATTTCGAGAAGGCATTCGCTAAGCGTCTTTATGATCCGAAGCGCGCCCTGAGAGATCTTCTCCGGCTGATAGGGGTGACCATTCGCGATTCCCTCGAGCCGTGACACGACTTCGTTCACTCGCGGGTTGTACTTCATCGTGCAGGACCCAAGCGGATACATGCCGAGGTCGATCGCATAATTCCAGGTTGACATCCGCGTGAAGTGGCGGATGATTTCGATCTCGCTCACCTCGGGCATATTGCCGAGGTCTTTGCGCTCCTGCGCACCCAGCTCTGCCGCTGTATTTACCTCAGGCACATCAAGCGGGGGCAGCTTCCAGGCGGCTTTTCCCGGTGAGGACTTTTCAAAGATCAATCCTTCGTTTTGATTGACGTGGCGCGTGGCCTTGCGGGTCATGTGTTTCGACATTAGCGCGCCACCTCTTCCACATTCTCCTCGACCGCACCATCCACTGACCGCTCACTCTCGGCGACCAATCCGACCGCTGTGTCGATGGTTGACCGCGTCGTCAGCTCGGTGCAGCACCATACTGACGCATTGCCAAGTTCCGGATAGAACTTCTTCAACGGAAGCCCGCCGACGATCTTGTGTCCTAGCAATCGCGAGTTGATTGCGTACGGATCTTCGCTGGTCTGAATTACAAATTCGTTGAAACGGGGAGAACTCTCGAATAGGACATTCGAGTGCTTCCCGAACTGCTGGATCGCGTATGCGGCCTTGGCGAGATTGTGTTTGGCAAGCTCCTTGAGGCCAACCTTGCCGTAAATCGTCATGAAAATATTCGCCATGAGCGCAATCAGCGCCTGATTGGTGCAGATGTTCGACGTAGCCTTCTCGCGCCGGATGTGCTGCTCACGGGTGGCGAGAGTCAGAACAAATCCGCGTTTGCCGTTATGATCGGTGGTTTGTCCGACTAGACGTCCCGGCATTTGCCGGACGTAGGCCTCGCGGGTCGCGATCACGCCGCAGTAGGGACCACCGAATCCGAGCGGCACGCCAAAAGACTGCGCTTCCATCGCGATGACATCGGCCTTTCGCGGCGGCTCGACAATACCAAGCGAGATAGCCTCAGCGATTGAGACCACCAACATTGCGCCTTTGCGGTGGGCAATTTCAGCCAGAGCTTCCACATCTTCAATCGTGCCGAAAAAATTGGGAGACTGAATCAGCAGGCAAGCAGTGTCCGAGGTCAGGCTCTCTTCCAGTCTCTGGCGATCTACTCTGCCAGAATCCGCGAAGGGCACGATTGAGAGCGGCATGCCCTGGTGAAATGCGTAAGTTGAGAGCACTTCGCGATACTCGGGATGCACGCTGCTCGCGACTGCAACCGATCGGCGGCCGGTGAGGCGAACGGCCATCATCACCGCTTCGGCCGCGGCGGTTGAGCCGTCATACATGGAGGCGTTCGCAACATCCATGCCGGCCAGTTCACAGATCATCGTCTGGAACTCAAAGATCGACTGCAGCGTTCCCTGCGAAATTTCCGCCTGATAAGGCGTGTAGGCAGTGAGAAATTCACCGCGCGAGATCAGCGAGTCAATGATGACGGGACGATAGTGGTTATAAGCTCCGGCTCCCAGGAAGCTGGCATGGTTCTCGCCATTTTCACGGGAGCGCTCGCGGAACCAATCCACGATCTCAGACTCTGCCATCTGCCGGTAAATCTTCAAATCGCGGTTCAGGCGGTATTCCGACGGAATGGGAGCAAAGAGATTATCAATGGAACGCGAGCCAATACTCTTCAACATGGCCTCGCGATCAGCAGGCGATTTGGGTAAGTAACGCATAAGAATCAGCTGTTGGCTATTGGCTGTTGGCAAAAAGAGCCAAGAGCCAACAGTCAATAGCTGGATCTAGTGACCTCCCTCTTCGGCAACGAACTTCTCGTAGTCGCCCGCGGAGAGGAGTGCATTCAGTTCGCCCGGATTCTTGAGCGACATCTTCAGCATCCAGGCTCCGTGGGCATCCTTATTGATATTTTCTGGGGAAGTCGCGAGTTCGTTATTGATTTCGGTCACGGTGCCGGAAGCGGGAGCGTACAGGTCGGAGACAGCTTTCACGGATTCCACGCTGCCAAAGGTCGTCCCGGCCGAGAGTTCCGTGCCGGGCTTCGGCAGATCAACGAACACAATATCGCCCAGCGATTCCTGCGCGTAACTGGTGATGCCAATCGTGGCCGTGCCGCCGTCGGCTTTGATCCACTCGTGCTCTTTGGTGTATTTGAAGTCTGCGGGATACCCCATCTTCGCTCCTGGTTTAGCAGTTAGCACCCGGCATTTGGCATTTAGTCGTAGCGGACGGCGCTCGCCAA
>Ga0310810_10000286_pt1 | contig 52699 bp, 44 predicted proteins | sample NCmetagenome_FD_207641 | JGI IMG/M metagenome (GOLD analysis project Ga0310810, IMG submission 207641) | Soil microbial communities from experimental microcosm in Duke University, North Carolina, United States - NC | ecosystem: Engineered > Artificial ecosystem > Soil microcosm > Unclassified ...
CCCACGCCATCGTCGGATGCACCTGTCCCGACATCCCACGAATCGAGGTGTCCACCGAGCAGCACGATTTCGTTCGGCTTCTCGCGACCGACAATCTCCCCAACAACGTTGGCTGACTCGACGTCAGCTTCGCGATGGCCCTCCAGCAGGAGGCGCAGACGCACGCGACGGCCGTTACGAGCAAGGCGCACCAGGCGATTGGCATCCTCGGCCGCAATCGCGGCCGCGGGGATCGCCGTCACTTCGGGAACGTAGTTGACGCTGCCGGTATGCGTCGTTCGCAAGCCGACGGGCCCAATCGATCGGACGAGCACGGCAACCGCGCCTTGCTGTGCCGCGGCGCGAGCACCGCCGTTGCGATACGTGACCGTCTCGGCATAGCCGCCGTACGCCACGTCGAACAACACGATCTTGCCGCGCGCGTCCGACGCACGGCTGCGGAGATCTTCAAAGCTGCTGACGACGAGCAGGTCGGCTTCGAGACCTCCGGCGGGCGTCGACACCGTTCCACCGAGACCGAGAATCGCCAGGTCGTGCTGCGGCGGATCGATGATCTCCGCCTGCTCGCGACCTCGCACCCAGCGCGGAACCATCACGGGTTCCGTGTGGACGTTCTCGAGGCCGTCGGCCTTCATCGTCTGAACGGACCACTGGATGGCCCGGTTGAGATTCGGTGAGCCACTCAATCTGGCGCCGAACGTGTCGGTCAATTCGGCAAGACGTCGCCACGCGAAGTCGTCCGCGGTCGCGGCCTTAATCAGGCGCTCGGCCTCGACCCGAAGGGGTGTGGCGACAGAGTGGGTGCTTTGCGCGTCGAGGGAGATGGCAATCGCCGTGGCGCAGGCCAGCGCAACCAGGTGGGACGACGAGAGCCGCATGTGGGTCTACTTTAACGCAGGCGCTGCCTTTGCTCGATCACGACACACAGAGGCACAGAGGCACCGAGGACGCTTTCCGGTCTAATGGAGATCACGGTTAAACCGCGCAGACGCGGCGACGCGGAGATATAGCGTCGGTCACTGCCGGCCTCTGGCCGGCAACCGCACGCTATGCCTCATCCTCCGTGTCCCCGTGTCTCCGTGGTGATCCGATCCCTCCGATCTCTCCGTCTCTCCGGGACTTCTACGCGCCCTGTTGGAAGTAGGCCGGCAGACCTTTCTTCGTATTCCGCAAAATCGAGACGATTGCCTGCCGGTCCTGGGCAGCGAGCCCCTTGTAGCGAGGAGACGCGTCCTTGCCTGAGAGCACTTCCCACAGACGCGAATAGACGGCGTTCGTCGCTGCCGGAGGAAGGGCATCGAACGCGGGCGTGTAGATCATGTAGCTGCACGGATACTTGAACAGCCGGCGCCGCAAATCGAATTCACGAAGCGATCGTCCTTCTCCGTCCTTCGGGCCTCTCGCGACGAACGACTCTGCAAAGCCGGACGTGCTCTTTACCGGACCGACGAGCGGCGCTTCGTCGACAAAGAGCATGTAGTCAACCAGGTCGCGCGCGGCTTCCGTGACGCGAGTCGAGGCAGACTGGCTCGGGGATGCAGCAGCTAACCTCGCTTCCCATCCCGTGCGTGTGATCAGGTTCGTCATATTGGCCTGATGGTCGATGACCAGCAACGCCACGACGTCGCTATACGGAGTGGCATATCCCTTCAGATCGAAGAGCCCGTCGAGCGACGGCAGCGCTCGCGTCGGATTCGGCAGCTTCGATCCTTTGTCGTTGTACATGACCGACACGTTGCCGATGTGTCTTGCGCCACCAGGATCGCCGGTGACCCACCATCCACCCCAACGCTGCTCGAGCGGACTGCCATGCACGGTCGTAAAGCCGTTGGCGTACGAGTTCTCATCCTTCAACGGATAGACGCTCTGCACCATCAGTCCGGGAACACCGAGCGTCTCCCACGACAGATGACACGCAAGGCAATCGTTGTTGCGCTTCAGAACCGGCTTCGCGCCAGCGTCCTGCGCGAGGTCGTAGAAGATGACGCCCTGAGCCGGATCCTGCGACGCGACTTCAATCACCTTCGCGCCGCGGATATAGCCGACAGCAACAGTGTCGTTGAAGAACACCGCGCGCGGGTTGTGCATCCGGATTTGCGACGCCTGAAGGCTGGTCTGCGAGAAGACCATCATCTGCGACTCGACCGGCACACTCAGCGCGTCGAGGACTGACCGAAGGTAGCCGCTCGACTCGTCGTACTTCAGCGTCGCCGACCCGGCTGCGAGCCTGGCGTTGAGCGCTGAGACGGCGTCGGAGGTGGCTGCGGTCGAATAGCTGATGGCCGGGTGATCGCGCGATTCCACATAGGCATCGCGCCGCTGGGCAACCGCCAGCAGGCTACAGCCGAAGATGACGGCAACCGCGCACAAAAGGCTTGACGAAACTTTGACTGGAGGGACCACAGGTGAAGGCTACCGTCGAGGACCGCAGCACCGCAAGCGCGTCTGCGGGGATATGATGGGTGTTCCCGCCCTCGAGGCCGGGTGCCGCATATGAATCAGGCCGTTACGCTCAGCGTCGACCAAGGCGTCGCGCTTATTCGCATCGACAACCCACCAGTCAACGCGCTCAGTCCCGAGGTCATCGGCGGGCTCGATGCCGCGATCGATCGCGCCTCCGGTGATGACTCCGTTCTGGCGATCGTCATCATTGGCGCCGGTCGAACGTTCATCGCCGGCGCAGATATCAAGGGACTCGAACAACTGGCGTGGGGCAGCGACTCGGGCGCGCCCGAGATGCACGAGCTGTTGCAGAAGCTCGAGGACACACGCAAGCCGGTCGTCATGGCGATGCACGGCACCGCGCTTGGCGGGGGCCTCGAAGTCGCGATGGCCGGGCACTATCGCGTCGCGGTGCCGGATGCGCTGATGGGACAGCCCGAGGTCAACCTCGGGATCATCCCCGGGGCTGAGGGGACACAGCGGCTGCCGCGCCTCGTGGGCCTCGAGAAGGCGATCGAGATGTGCGTATCGGGCAAGCCGATCAAAGCCGCCGATGCGCTCAGCGCCGGCTTGATCGATCGCGTGATCGACGGTGAGCTCGCTGCCGGCGCGTCGGCCTTCGCCCGAGAGATGGCGTCACGCACGGGTGCCCTGCCGAAAACGCGCGAGCGACAAGACAAGCTTCCACCGGCCAGCGCGCTTCCCGGCATGCTCACGGCCGGTCGCGATCTCGCACGCAAGACACGGCGCAACCTCGAGGCTCCCGTCGCCGTGGTTGACGCACTCGAGGCTGCGGCCACGCTTCCGTTTGCTGAAGGGTGCGCGCGCGAACGCGACATCTTCTTCCGGCTCGCGAAGTCCGAGCAGGCAAAGGCACTCATTCACGCGTTCTTTGCAGAGCGTGGTGTCTCGAAAGTGCCAGGCGTCTCGAAAGACACCGTGGCCGCACCGGTGCACCGTGTCGGCATCATCGGCGCCGGCACGATGGGTGGCGGGATTGCGATGGCGTGCGCGAACGCCGGAATCAACGTGCACCTCACGGATGCGTCGCAGGAAGCGCTCGACCGGGGTATCGCGACCATTCGCAAGAACTACGACGTCTCTGTGAAGCGGGGACGCTTCACACCGGCGCAGGTGGACGAGCGGATGGCGCGGATCGCGCCGCAGGTCGGCTACGACGGCTTCAGTGACGTCGATCTCGTAATCGAAGCCGTGTTCGAGAACATGGCGCTCAAGAAACAGATCGCCGGCTCCGTCGCGTCGCAGGGTAAAGCCGACCAGGTGTTCGCCACGAACACGTCCACGCTCGACATCGACGAGATCGCCGCCGCGACGGGACGCGCCGCAAAGGTGATCGGCCTGCACTTCTTCAGCCCGGCGAACGTGATGCGCCTGGTCGAGATCGTCCGCGGCAACGCGACCAGCCCCGAGACGCTGGCGACTGCAATGGCCGTCGCCAAGAAGCTGGGCAAGGTGGGCGTCGTCGTCGGCAACGGCCCGGGCTTCGTCGGCAATCGCATGATGTTCCCGTATATGTACGAGGCGCAGTTCCTCGTCGAAGACGGTGCGACACCGCAGCAGGTTGACGATGCGCTGACCGGTTTCGGGATGGCGATGGGCATGTTCGCCGTGGACGACATGGCCGGACTCGACGTCGCGTGGCGCGTGCGTCAGGAACTGAACCAGTTCAGCGAGCCTGGTGCACGCAAACCGCTCGTCGCCGATCGTCTCTGCGAAATGGGACGCTTCGGACAGAAGACCGGCAAGGGGTGGTATCTCTACGGTGACGATCGCAAGCCGCAGCCTGACCCTGAGGTCCTCGCGCTCATCGAGCAGCTCGCCGTCGCGAACGGCATTCGACGGCGCTCGTTTACCAACGAAGAGATCATCGAGCGCACGATCTACGCGCTCATCAACGAAGGCGCGCGCGCGCTCGACGAAGGCTACGCGCTTCGCGCCGCAGACATCGACGTCATCTACACCAATGGGTACGGCTTCCCCGCCTGGCGCGGCGGCCCGATGTTCTACGCCGATCGCATTGGCCTGAAGAAGATTCACGACCGGGTCTCGGCCTTCCATCAGGAACTGGGACAGCGATGGGCACCGGCGCCGCTCCTCGCCAAGCTGGCGAAGGAGGGGACCACGTTCAAGGAGTTCGACACGCGTCGCGCAGGCTCGCTGGTTGGAGCGAGCTCGTAGCGGATTCCATGGAGTCCACCGCCCGCCGAATCAGGCCGGTCAACATCACGCCAATCGAGACGACGATCCGCCATGGATCCGACGGGTCCGTCTATCTCTCGGCGCCGCAGGCACTCGGTCCCTACCCGGATCGCATCACGGATCGACTCGAGCACTGGGCCAGAGAAGCGCCGGGTCGAGTGTTCCTCGCACAGCGGGATCTCACCGGTGACTGGCGAACGCTGACCTACGCGGATGCGTTCAAGAACGTCGGACGGATCTCGCAGTCGCTGCTCGCGCGCCGGCTCTCGCCCGAACGGCCGATCCTGATCCTCTCCGGTAACGGCATCGACCACGCGCTGCTTGCCCTGGCGGCGATGCACGTGGGCGTTCCGTACGCGCCCATCGCGCCTGCCTACTCGCTTCAGGCAAAGGACTACGGCACGCTGCAGCAGATCTTCCAGCGGCTTCGGCCCGGTCTCGTGTTTGCAGCCGAGGGTGCGGCGTTCGAACGGGCACTGTCGCAGGTGCTGCCGACAGACGTCGAGCTCGTCGTCTCGACTTCATCGCCCTCGACGATGGCCTCTACGCCGTTCCGTGAACTTCTCGCACCGCGGGAAACGGGTGCGGTCAACGACGCGCGTCGCCTCGTTGGCCCCGAGACGATCGCCAAGGTGCTGTTCACGTCGGGCTCGACTGGACATCCCAAGGGCGTCATCAATACGCAACGGATGCTCTGCTCGAATCAGGAAATGATTCGCACGGTGATGGCGTTCCTTGCCGACGAGCCGCCGACGCTCTGTTGCTGGCTCCCGTGGAACCATACCGCAGGCGGCAATCACAACTTCGGGCTCGTGCTCTACAACGGCGGCACGTTCTACATCGACGAAGGCAAGCCGACGCCGGGTCTCTTCGACGTCACGCTGCGGAACCTGCGCGAGATTGCGGCGACGGCACACTTCACGGTCCCGCGAACATACGAGATGCTGCTGCCCCACCTGCGCAGCGATGCCGTGCTCCGCGAGACGTTCTTCAAGAAGCTCCAGCTCTACTTCTACGCGGCCGCCGGATTGGGTCAGCGATTCTGGGACGAGCTGCGCGACCTGGCGATCGACGCCTGTGGCGAAGAGTTGCTGATCGTGACCGGCTTCGGCGCAACGGAAACGGCACCCTTCGCCCTGACGACCGGCGGCTATGGCGCCGTGTCCGGCATGATCGGGTTGCCGTGCCCGGGCATGGACTTGAAGCTCGCGCCGGCCGGCTCCAAGAAGGAAGCGCGCGTGCGTGGCCCCAACATCACGCCTGGCTACTGGGGCGACTGGGCGATGACGCAGGCGGCATTCGACGAAGAGGGTTACTACAAGCTCGGCGACGCGATGGACTTCGTCGATCCGGCCGATCCCAACAAGGGATTGATGTTCAACGGGCGGCTCGCCGAGGACTTCAAGCTCTCGACGGGAACGTGGGTCAGCGTCGGTCCGCTGCGCGCGAAGATCCTGATGCAGGCCGCGGGATTGGCCCAGGACGTCGTCATCGCGGGCCACGACCGGGAGTTCGCCGCGGCGATGGTCTTTCCAAATCTCGCGCGCTGCCGCGAGCTCGCCGGCCTGACGGCGCCCGACACTCCTGCGAGCGAGATCGTGCGGCACCCGTCAGTCGTCGCGCGCTTCCAGACCATCTTCGACGAGCTCGCGCGTCAGGCGACCGGCAGCTCCACGTTCGTGACACGCGCGGTGCTCCTGGACCTGCCACCCTCACTCGACGCGCGCGAGATCACAGACAAAGGATCGATCAACCAGAAGGCGGTGCTGCGGAATCGCGCGGCACTCGTCGAGGACATCTATTCCACTCCCCCGCCTGCCCACGTCATCGTGAGCAGCGCGGGTTCCGCACAACGGACACGATGATGGCACCCGCAACGATTGACGTCGACAAGATCGTCGCCTTCGACGTCCACGTTCACCTCGAACACACGGGCGAACAGACGGACGCCGACAAACACGCCGCCGCATACTTCAAGGGCGGAGCGGCACGCGATGGCGCGTCGCTGGCGGAGTACTACCGCTCGCGCAACATGGCGTGCGTGATTTTCACGGTGGACGAAACCCTCACCGGCACGCCCCGGCTGTCGAATGACGAGGTCGTCGAGTTCGCGCAGAAGAATGCCGACATCGCGATCCCGTTTGCGAGCATCAACCCGACACGCGGCGCCGAGGCGGTGCGTGAGGCGCGCCGCCTGGTGAGCGCAGGCGCGATACGCGGCCTCAAGCTTCATCCGCCGATCCAGGAATTCTTCCCCAACGATCGCGTGGCCTATCCGTTATACGAGGTCTTCGCGGAAGCGAAACTGCCCGTCGTGTTTCATACGGGACACAGCGGTATCGGCACCGGCATGCGCGGAGGCGGCGGCATCCGGCTGAAATACGGCAACCCCATGCCGATCGACGATGTGGCGGTGGACTTTCCCGACATGCCGATCATCATGGCGCATCCGTCGTTTCCCTGGCAGGATGAAGCGATCTCGATCTGCCTCCACAAGCCGCAGGTCTACATCGATCTGTCCGGATGGTCGCCGAAGTACTTCTCGCCCACGCTCGTGCAGTACGCGAACACGCTGTTGAAGAACAAGGTGATGTTCGGCTCGGACTATCCGCTGCTGACACCGGATCGCTGGCTCGCGGACTTCGAGAAGCTGCCGATGCGCGATGAAGTGCGCCCGCTGATCCTGAAGGAGAATGCGGTTCGATTATTGGGGCTGAAGTAGGGCGGTCCTGTTCTTCGGACCCGCCGGGTCTCCAGAGCAAGACCCGGCCTACGAGGGAATGAGAGTCACAGATGCGCCGACACTCGATTGCTATCGCCACGCTCGTTGCGCTCACCTGCGCCAGCGTCTCCGCACAGTACCTGAAGCATCGCGACCCCAAGGCACCGCGCAACGCCGACGGCTCACCCAACATGACCGCCCCGGCGCCACGGCTCGCGGATGGTAAGCCGGACCTCGGCGGACTGTGGAACGCCACCGACGGTCGCTTCCTGACCAACCTGAGTAAGCGTGCGGGAATCGAGCCGCCGTTCACGCCGTGGGCGGCAGCGCTCTTCAAAGAGCGTCAGGAGAACGAAGGGCGCGATCGCCCTGCCGGCCGATGCCTGCCGCATACGATTCCCAACGCGATGCTGGTGCCGAACTATCCATGGAAGGTCGTGCAGACACCGGGGCTGACGATCATCCTGTTCGAGAACTTCACCCAGTTCCGGCAGATTTTCACCGACGGCCGCGACTACCCCACCGAGCGTCAGCCCGCGTGGTTCGGCTACTCCCTCGGCAAATGGGACGGCGACACGTTCGTCGTCGAGACCCTGGGCTTCAACGATAAGAGCTGGCTGGATGACGGCGGCCATCCGCGCAGCGAGGAGATGCGGACGACCGAGAAGTTCCGGCGCATCGATTACGGCCATCTCGAGGTCGAGTTCACGTTCAACGATCCGAAGGCATACACGAAGCCGTGGTCGGTGACCGTCCCGTTCATCCTGCTGCCCGACACGGACATCATCGAGAACATCTGCGAGAACGAAAAGGACGTCGAGCACATCTTCTTCGACGGCGTGAAACCCAAGTAGCGGTGTCGACGGGCCGGCGCTTCGCCGGTGTTCCGACGGTTCGCCGACAGCCCCAGCCGTTTCCGAACGGCAATGGCGTGGCGCTGTGTGCAGTCCTTCCCAAACCCATCCATGGAGTCCCTCTTGCTGACCTGCCTCGCCGGAGGCACAGGAGACCGACCATGATGGACGTGCTCGTGACGATTCGCACCGAGAGTGGTGAGACCGAGAAGTACACGATCGACTACCTGCCGACGCTGGAGGCTGCGTACGCAGCGAGCGTCACGAGCGCGGGCCCGGGTGAAAATAGAAGTCATGTGGGCCCTGGCCCTGAGCGTTCTCCTCGTCGCCGCCCCGGCCTTCGCGCAGACCGACGGCAAGGATCCGGACAAGCTCTACGCCGATCGAGAGCAGCTGTCGAGCGCGCGGCAAGCCGCTGACATCTGGGACGCGAGACTCACCGCCAACCAGAAGGACTTCGAGTCGGCGTGGAAGCTGGCGCGCGCAGCCTACTGGCTCGGCGGCCACGTTCCAGCTGACGAGCAGCGCCAGCAGTTCGAACGCGGCATCAAGGCGGCCACACGCGCGACCGAGCTCGAACCGAATCGGCCCGAAGGTCACTTCTGGCTGGCCGCCGACATGGGAGCGATGGCCGAGGGCTTCGGTCTGCGCAACGGCATCCGCTACCGCGGTCCGATCAAGCAGGAGCTCGAGACCGTGCTCAAGCTCGATGCCTCGTATCAGCAGGGATCGGCCGATCGAGCGCTTGGTCGCTGGTACTTCCGCGTCCCGCGCCTGTTCGGCGGCAGCAAGGACAAGGCGATCGAACACCTGAAACAGTCGCTCACCCATGCGCCGCAGAGCACGGCCACGCACTTCTTCCTCGCCGAAACCTATCTCGATATGGACAAGAAGGACGATGCCCGTCGCGAGGCGCAGTCCGTCCTCGACGCGCCGCTCCACCCGGATTGGACTCCCGAGGATCGCGAGTTCAAGCAGAAGGCGAAGGAACTGTTGAAGCAAATCAAGTGAACAAACAGTCGTTCACACTTCGGGTTCGGCGTGCCGCATGCATTCATACATCGGCTCAGCGGGTGACCCTGGACGCGAGCGACCTGTGAGCGGCAACTTTCAGCCAACGCTGCCGTAATAGGTATCGATGATCCGTGATTCAGCAACCTGGATCCCGGCAACGCGCGTGTGGATTCCGATCGCAGCCGCGCTCTTCACGGTCGGCCTGATCGTGTCGGCGGTGGTCCTTCCCGAACTTCGGCTCCTTCACTTTCTCCAGGCGCTCATTTACGTCGCCATCGTGATCCTTGCGCGCCGCAACAGCATCTGGGCGATTGGTGCGGGCTTGACGATCGCCGTCGCCTGGAACGGTCTCAACCTCTTCGTGACTCACAACATGGAGAGGGGGGTGACGGTCTTGTGGTCCCTCCTGCAGACGGGCCAGATGCGAGAGTTTGGGCCGCACCCGATTATCCCGATGATGGTGCTACTCGGTGGGATCGCACATTTCGTTCTCATCGGTGCGTGCCTGGCCGTTCTATTCGATCGACGAATCGATGACAAGACGCCGTGGAAGATGGTGGCCGGAGGTGTATCGGTCCTCGGGTATTTCGCCCTGATTATCTTTGTCTCCGCGCCACGCTAGATCGCGATCCACGAGCAGGTTGAATCTTTCCCAAAAGCGTGAAATCGTACGCGCCCCAGGGGAGGCATCATGACTCGAGCGACTCGCGTAATGGCTCTCGTTCTTTCTACGATGATGCTCGGGCCGGCAATTGGCTCGGCGCAGCAGGCGGTGGGCCCAGGCATCGAATTCACCGCACCCGACAAGATCAAGTGGGTCAGGAACGCAGCCGGCACACAGGAGACGGCCGTTCTGGCCGGCGACCCCGACAAGGCCGGTCCGTACGTGATCCGGCTGCGGTGGCTGCCCGGCAACATGAGCCGTCCGCACTTTCATCCCAACGATCGCCACTTTGTCGTCATCGAAGGCACGTGGTGGCTCGGCGCCGGCGAGAAATACGATCCCGACCACACCACGCCAGCTGGTCCCGGCACGTACGTGTTCCACAAAGCCGGCGCGATCCATTACGACGGCGCCAAGAAGGAGCCGGTCGTGATTCAGGTCTGGGGAATGGGGCCGAACTCCTCCACTCCTGCCGAAAAGAAGTGACGAGACTCAACTCCCAAATCCCAACTTCCAACTCCCAAACGTCCTTGGGAGTTGGAGCAAGCAGCAGATTGGGAGTTGGGAGTTGACCAGTTCTCGCTCGCCGACGACCGCTCTCCTTTTCGGCCTCGTCATCACCCTCGCCACGGTCGTTGCGTACTCGTGGTACATCTCCGGGCAAATCTCCGGGCTGCGTCGTCTGCAGACCGAGCTCACCGATCGCAATCGTCGCGACTCGCTGCAGCTCCTGCGCATTCAGAACGATCTCAATCAGCTCGCGCTCGCCATGCGCGACATGCTCGATGCGACGGAGCCCTATCCGCTGACCGCCTGGTCCACGCAATTCGATCGCATCCGCCTCGATCTGGACGACGCGTTGAAGCAGCAGGGAGAGGTGGCGCTGGCGCGTCAGACGCCGGAGCAGCGTGAGTTCCTGGCGACGTCGCTCAAACAGTTCTGGGACGCGGCCGATCGCATCTTCGAGCTGGCGCGCACGAACGAAGCCGAAGCGCGCACTCAGATTCAGCTGTCGCTCCAGGCACGACAAGCCGCGCTGAGCACTGCCGTCGCCCGGCTGCTCGTGCGGAACAACGAGGCCGAAGAGCAGACCGCGCAGCAGGTCCAGGACATTTACCGCCAGGTGCAACGGCAGGTGTACTGGTTCCTTGCCGCGACGCTGGCGGCGATCGTCGCGACGAGCCTCTACCTGATTCGTTCGAATCGACTGCTGTTCGCACGACTGGCCACCCTCTCGGACGAGCGGCGCGAGCTGGCACAGACGCTCATCTCCACGCGCGAATCGACGCTGCGCGAGATCTCACGCGAGCTCCACGACGAGTTCGGCCAGATTCTGACCGCGATCGGCTCGATGCTCGGGCGGGCCGGCAAGCACGCGCCCGAGGGTTCGACGCTGCGAGCCGACCTGCGCGAAATCGGCGAGGTGGCGCAAACCGCGCTGGACAACGTCCGCGGCCTGTCACAGACGCTGCACCCCTCCATCCTCGAAGAACTGGGGCTCGCCAGCACGATCGACTGGTATCTCTCGACCGTGCCGAAGCAGCTCGGAATTCAGGTCACGCTCGAAACAAAGGGCACGTCACGGCAGGTCGATTCGACCAAGGCGATTCACGTCTATCGGGTGCTGCAGGAGGCGTTGAGCAACGTGGCGCGCCACTCCGGGGCCGATCGCGCGATGGTGCGCCTGGCGTTCGAGCCGGATAGACTTGAGATGGAGATCGAGGACCACGGCAAGGGCCTCAATCCCGAGACCGCACGACGCGGGCTCGGGCTGGTGGCGATGCGCGAGCGTGCAGCGATCGTCGGTGGGACGCTCGACTTCCTGAAATCGCCGCAAGGCGGCACGCTGCTTCGCTTATCCATGCCGTTGTAGAACATGGCTGACAAGATCACCGTTCTTCTGGCAGATGATCACGCCCTGGTGCGACGGGGATTTCGCCGCATTCTCGAAGACGACCCGTCCATCGAGGTCGTCGGCGAGGCGAGCAATGGCGAGGAAGCCATCCGACTGTTCGGCGAGCTCAAACCCAATGTGGTTGTCATGGATGCCGCGATGCCGGGAACCGGCGGCCTTGCCGCGACGCGTGCCATCATCGCCACCACCCCGGACGCCACCGTGCTGATGCTGAGCATGCACTCCGAGGAGACGCTCGTGAAACAGGCGATGGCCGCCGGCGCGCGCGGCTACATCCTGAAGAACGCGGTCGACCTCGATCTCGCTGCGGCCGTCAAACGCGCTGCCGCAGGCGAGACGGTCCTCGACCCGACCGTCGTCAAGCCGGCGCCGCTGGCCGGTGAGCGCTCACGACGCCTCACGCCTCGGGAAACGGAAGTCCTGCAGTTGATCTGCAACGGGTTGTCGAACCGCGAGATCGCCGCACAACTGGATCTCAGCGTGAACACCGTCGCCGTCCATCGCGCCAATATCATGAATGCGCTCGGCGTCCACAAGACTGCCGAGCTCGTCGTCTACGCGCTGCAGCACGGCCTCGTCAACCCGCTGTGATAAGACGCGACTTCCTGCGTCACGTTACCGCCGGCGCCGCCGCATCACTGCTACCTGCGACGTTACTTCACGCGCAATCCCCCGGCTTTCGACTCGTCGACGCGACGGCGTCGTCCGGCCTTCAGTTTCGACACAACAGCGGCGCGTACGGCGGCAAGCTCCTTCCAGAGACGCTCGGCTCCGGCTGTGCGTTCATCGATTACGACGGCGACGGCTGGCAGGACATCCTGTTGATCAACGGCATGGATTGGCCGGGCCACGCGAAACAACGATCGACGCTGAAGCTCTATCGCAACAACCGCAACGGGACATTCACGGACGTGACGCGCGCGGCGGGGCTCGATGTCGAGATGTACGGCATGGGCGTCGCCGTTGGCGACTTCAACAACGACGGCTTTCCTGACGTCTTCATCACGTGCGTCGGCCAGAATCGGCTCTTCCGCAACACCGGCAAGGGAACGTTCGTCGATGTCACGCGTGCGAGCGGCCTCGGCGGACGCGAAGCGTTCAGCACATCGGCCATGTGGATCGATTTCGACCGCGACGGCCGTCTCGATCTGTTCGTCTGCAACTACGTTCGCTGGACCGCGGCGCACGACGTGTTCTGCAGCCTCGACGGCAAGCAGAAGTCGTACTGCACGCCCGAGGCGTATCGCGGCGACACCTGCTGGCTGTTCCGCAACCGCGGCGACGGCACATTTGAAGACGTCACGGCGACGTGCGGCATCTTCGACTCGAGCTCCAAGTCACTCGGCGTCGCGCTGATCGATTACGACCAGGACGGCTGGCCCGATATCTTCGTCGCCAACGACACGCAACCCAACAAGCTCTATCGCAACCTGCGCAACGGCAAGTTCCGCGATGTCGCACTCGAGGCGGGAGTCGCGCTCAGCGAGGACGGCAAAGCGCGCGCCGGAATGGGCATCGACGCGGCAGACTTCGACGGGAGCGGCCGGCCCGGCATTGCGATCACCAACTTCGATAACGAGATGATCGGCCTCTACCGGCCACAGTCGAGCGGTGCGTTTCTCGACGTCGCGAACCGATCCGGCGTGGGCGTCGCCTCGCTCACGCGACTCGGCTTCGGTTGCGTCTTTGCCGACCTCGATCTCGATGGCGCGCTCGACCTGATCGTCGCCAACGGCCACATCGACGAAACCGTTCGAAACATCCGCGGCAATGTCGGGTACGCGCAGGCGCCGCTGCTGTTTCTGAATCAGGGCGGCGCCACCTTTCGGGACGTCGCCAGCCAGGCTGGCAGTGACTTCGCTCAGCCGCGTGTCGGGCGCGGGCTCGCGTATGGTGACTTCGATCGCGACGGTGACCTCGACCTGCTGATGACGACCAACAACGGACCGGCGGTGCTCTTCCGCAACGACCAGACAGGCGGTAATCGCAGCGTGCGCTTCAGGCTGGTCGGCACGCAGTCCAATCGCGACGCCATCGGCGCGACCGTCCGCATTTATCACGGCGGCACGAGTCAGTCTCGAGTGGTGCGGAGCGGCTCGAGCTACCTGTCTCAGTCAGAGCTGCCCGTCACCTTTGGCGTCCGCACACGCGACGTCATCGATCGCGTCACGATCGCATGGCCGAACGGCCGAGCCGAGGAGTTCACCAAGGTCGCGGCCGGCAAGCAATACGACTGTGTCGAGGGCAAAGGAATCTCTGACAGCTCCCGCTAGCCGTCAACTCTCAACTCCCAAGAAGCCCAACTCCCAAAGGTGGCTTGGCACCACCGGTGCATCCATTCATGGGAGCGTCAGATTGGACACCTCAGAAACCGTTCGATCTTCGCGAGCGTCTGCTCGAGTTCGCCTGCCTCATCGTAGGCGTGGTGCAGTTTCTCCACACTCGAGGTCCGGTAGCCGCGGCACTTCGAGAACTCAGGAGACCAGATTTCGTCTCCGAGTTCTCAGACGGTGTGACATGTTGACGCGCGAACAGGATCCGGTCATCAATGAATCGGACGAGTTGATTCGAATCGTCGCGACCTTGCTCCGCAGTGCTCCACGTCGACGATGAACGGTTTGGGAGTTGGGAGTTGACTTGGCCAGTCGATGTTTGGGAGTTGAAATGAGGCAGCTATTACTTGTGCTGGTGGCAATCAGCTCGATGTCGATCGGGATGCAGGCCCAGGAAAAGCCTCCTGCATTTGAGGTCGTCTCCGTCAAGCCGAGCAACCCGAATTCCACCAGCCCTCTCGGCGCGGTTCCGATGGTCCTGCCTGCCGCCAACGGTCGGTTTACCGCAACGAATGTCCCGCTCCGGCTGCTCGTGCGCATGGCATACGGCGTCCAGGATTTTCAGATCGATGGCGGCCCGTCCTGGCAAATGTCGCAACGGTACGACATCACTGGCAAGGCCGAAGACGGATTCGCAGGCACCCCTCAATCGATGATGCCGATGGTAAAGACGCTGCTCGCCGATCGCTTCAAGCTGAAGGTGCACACCGAGACAAGAGAGATGCCGGTCTCAGCGCTCGTGATCGCAAGAGAAGATGGAAAGCTGGGGCCGAACCTCAAGCCGTCGACGTCCGATTGCTCGAACGCACAGGCGGAAAACCAGAAACTGGCCGAAGCGTTCGCCAAAGGCGGACCCGGTGCGCTCACAGGAATGCTCCCGAAGCCTGGTGAGACACGGAAGTGCGCGATGATACCGGCATTGAGCCCGGGCGGTTTCGGCATGAAAGCGGACGGCCAGCCACTGTCGGTGATGATTCAACTTCTGACACAGGCCACAGGGCGGGTCGTGACCGACAAGACTGGCCTGACAGGTCTGTACGACTGGGAGATCAAATTCGATCCGCAGGTGCTCCTGCAGATCGCGTCGCAGGCGGGCGTCAACCTGCCGGCCGGCGTGAATCTTTCGGCGTCGGACAGCCCGTCACTCCTGACCGCTCTCCGCGAAGACCTCGGTCTCAAGCTCGAGTCCGAACGCGGCCCAGTCGAAATTCTCGTCATCGACAGCGCCGAAATGCCCGAAGCGAACTGAGAACAGTTTGGGAGTTGGGAGTTGGCTTTTGGGAGTTGGGAGTTGGCTTTTGGGAGTTGTGGATTGGAAGTTGGGAGTTGAGAGTTGACCCCTTGGGAGCCGGAAGTTTGGAAGGTGGCCCCTTGGAAGTTGGAACAAGAAGCAGATTGGGAGTTGGGAGTTGAAGTAATAGTTCCCCACTATTGCCCCCTACCTGATCAGGTCAGTACAGTCGCCCGGTGGCCCACATTCCACTGCCTGGCAACGCAACGGGAATGCGCGGACTGCTTGCGTTCCGTCCTGAAACGGCCCAGGCGATCGCGGACCTGACCAACACCCTGCTCCACGCACCGAACTCCCTGACCCAAGGGGAACGCGAACTGATTGCCGCCTATGTGTCGTCGCTGAACGAATGCACGTTCTGCCACGACAGCCACGCGGCGATCGCGTCGTGCCACTTCGGCAATGACGAGCAGTTCGTCGAGTCGGTCGTAAGAGATCCAGCGAACGCCACGATCTCGGACAAGCTGAAGGCACTGCTCAACATCGCCGCGCGCGTCCAGCGGAGCGGCGCGCTCGTACGCCCGCTCGACGTCGAGCGCGCCCGCCAGCATGGCGCAACAGATGTCGAGATCCACGACACCGTCCTTATCGCCGCCGCCTTCTGCATGTTCAATCGCTATGTGGACGGTCTCAACGCGGGAGTGCCCAGCGATGCGAAGAGCCGCCAGGAACGCGCCCGGCTCGTCGCAGAACATGGTTACAGCATCTCGCTCCCGCAGCCGACGACCTAACGTGGCCCCTCGCTTGCCGCACTCTTTGGGAGTTGGGAGTGGGTCCTTGGGAGTTGACAGTTGACCTCTCCTCCGCCTTTCGCCTGGGATCAGTGGTACGCGCTCGTCGGCGGCCGCTCGATCCGCATTGAGGAATGCGACGACATCCTTCGCCAGATCTACAACGATCAGTACCAGCGATTCGAAGGTGACGTCGCAGACATGCGTGTGGAGTTCGATTCCCCCGCCGATGCCTCACAGCATCTCAAAGAGAAAGCCAGCGAGTTCGGCGCGGACATCGTCGGGATCTGCGAGATTGAGCCGACCGACGTCTATCGCGGCCGTGTGGTCACAGAGAAATATGCGATCGCCGTGGGACAGCGCATGCGTTGGCGCGAGTTCCAGGTCGTGCCGTCGCGTGAGTCTGCGATCGAGTGCCTGCGCGTCTACTACACGCTCGGCGAGACCGTCATCAAGCTGGCGGCGTACCTCCGATCGATCGGCTATGCCTGCAAGATCGAGCATCCGATTGGGGATAGCGACTTGCTGCACGTCCCCATCGGGCTGAAGGCTGGGTTCGGCGAGCTCGGTCGGCACGGGTCGATCATCAATCCGACACTCGGGCCGCTCTTCCGCATGGGCAGCGTCGCGACGTCGATTCCGCTCGCGATCGACCATCCGATCGACGCCGGCATCGCCAAATTCTGTGACGCGTGCCGGGCGTGCCGGAAGTTCTGTCCAGCGGACGCGATCCCGGACGAGCGCACGCCCGAGGCCGGGAAAGATCACCTCGGCTACGACCGCTATGTGGTCGACACCGGTCGCTGCTTTCCCTACTTCGCGAAGCACTCGTACTGCTCGATCTGCCTGCCGGTCTGCGCCTACAACCACAAGGAGTGGGCGAAGGACTTCGACGGATTTCACACGAAGCTGTTTCCCACAGTCGTCATGCCCGATGCCCCTGCGCCGGTCGATTTGCCGCAGGACCAGCGACACTCCTACGCGAGGATCCATCGCCCGTGAATACGTTCGCCCGCACCGTCGTCACCCTGATGCTCTGCCTGCTTGCCGGTCCGGCTGCCGCACAACCGGCTGTCACAACATTGATCGGCAGAGTCGTCGATCAGCAAGCCGCCGCTGTGCCTGGCGCCACGATCACCGTTCAACAAGTCTCGACATCAACGATCTGGTCGGCCACGAGCGATGGCGAAGGCCGCTTCACGTTTCCGGTGCTGTCGCCAGGTCGCTACGACTTCGAAGCCAGGCTCGATGCCTTCAACCCGTGGCGCACGAGCCTGACACTGGAGGTCGGCCAGCGGAGAGCGATCGATGTTGTCCTTACTCCTGCCACGGTACGCGTCGACGTCGTCGTCACAGGCGTGGCCGATCGTCCAGTCTCGACCGCGGTCGACGGCGTGCTGTCGTCTGAGCGTATCGAGTCATTGCCGCTGAACGGACGCAATTTCCTCGAGCTCGCGTTCCTGGTGCCAGGGAACAACCCCACACCTGTTTTCGATCCCACCAAGACCAATAGCGTCCTGATCGCATCAGCGGGTCAGATGGGACGCGGCGGCAACGTGACCATCGATGGGCAAGACAACAACGACGATGTGGTGGGTGGACCGCTGCTGAATCTGCCAATCGACGCCGTGCAGGAATTTCAGATTGCCACCAGCCGGTTCGGCGCAGACATCGGTCGATCGGCATCTTCCGTCATCAACGTCGTCACGCGCTCGGGCACCAACGCGACACGAGGCACCGCTGCCATCTTCGCGCGTGATGACGGATGGCAGGCCCTGCCGCCGACGCTGGACAACCCGGACGAGGCGCCCCCATTCGATCGGCAGCAGGTCTCGGGCGCATTGGGCGGACCGCTTCGCCGCGACCACCTGTTCTGGTTCGCTTCTGGTGAATACCGCGATCAGGACGGCGGCGTCCTGGTCGGCACGCGCAATATCTCGTCGCGCACAATCTCGCGCAGCTTCGCCCCTGCGGCTTTGAGTGATGGCCTGTGGTCACTGCGGCTCGACTCCGGCGGTGCCGCGAACCGTTTCATGGCTCGCTATGCCGGAGAATGGGCGACTGACACCGCCGCGAGTGCGGTCGAGCGCGCGATCGGTTCAGCGTCGCAACGCCAGGACGGCATGAATCGCTACAACAGCGTCCTCGCGTCGTGGACGTCCGCACCGCGCGGCAACTTCGTCAACTCGCTGAGCGGCAGCGTCAGCACGTTCCTCAACGAGACCCTGCCAGTCACGACGGCACCGCAGCAGACGTTCCCGAGCATCGTGGATGGCGCGTCGTTCCGCATGCCTCAGGAGACGCTCCAGACCCGTGTGCAGATCACTGACAGCGCCACGCTGGTCCGCGGCGCTCACAGCCTGAGGTTTGGCGGCGAGGTCCAGCGGGTCGACGCGGAATTCAGGCTCGGCGTCTTCCAGCAGGGCCGCATCGAGTACGTCGAGGACTTCGCCACGTTCGATCACAACGGCGACGGCGTGATCAACGACAACGATCTGCTCTTCGCGGTCACGCTTCGAAGCGGCAAGCCTGATCAGGCCTTGATCCAACCTGATGCCGACAACACCCACATCGCCGCTTTCATTCAGGACGATTTCGCAGTCTCAAGCCGCCTGCAGTTGAATCTCGGCCTGCGCTACGAGGTTGATTCGGAGGTCAACAATCAGGGTCGCGTTGGCGACCTCAACCCGATCGTCCTGCCGTTTGTGAGAGATGAGCGCCAGCGCGATTTGAACAACTTCGGCCCGCGAGTCGGGTTCGCCTGGAACGCCAACGATCGTGGACTGCTCGTTCGCGGTGGCTACGGCCTCTACTACGACAAGATCGTGTTGCAGATCCAGTCGCTCGAGAGGGGTCTCGACGGCCGTGCGCTGCCGATCGAGGTGCGTGCCGGCAATGTCTTCTTCCTCGATCCGGCCACCGGGCGCTTCCCACCGTTCGCACCGACGACGTCCAATCCGTTCACCGGCTTCGTGCTGCCGGGTGCCGGCGCATCGGGCATCAACATCATCGATCCGCACCTGCAGAATCCATCGGTGCACGAGTTCCACCTCGGGGTCGAGCAGGAGATCGCCGGCCTGCACGCGCGCGCCGACGTGATGCACAACCAGGGCATTCACTTCCTGATCGGCCGCACGGTCGGCGAGGTGTTCAACCCGGTTGTTGGCGGACCCGATCGTGTCGTGAACATCGAGTCGAGCGCGAAAACGCAATACGACGGACTGTTGCTCTCGCTCGACCGTCCGTTCAGCAAGGGCTACGCAATCCGTGTGGGGTACACACTCGCAAAGGCGTACAACTACGCCAACGACGATCAGATTCCGTTCCTGAACGGTCCGGTCGATCCCAACGACCTCGGGAAAGAGTGGGGCCCGACGCCGAACGAGCGTCGCCATCGCCTCACGCTGTCTGGACAGACGCTGGTATCTGGCGTGAACATCTCGGCCCTCTGGACGATCTCCTCGGGAGTGCCGATGGACATCATGATGCCCGATGGCCAGTCGCGGATTCCGGTGCTTCAGCGCAACGCGGGCGGCCGCCAGTTCCACACGGCCGCGGAGCTGAACACTTACCTTTCGAACCTCAATGCGGGCGGTGGCGTCGGCGGCGTCCTGCTTCCGCTCGTGACCGACAGCGCGCGGTTCAACGATTCGTTCAACTCACTCGACATCCGCGTGTCGAGGCCCTTCTCGATCAATCAACGCGTTCGCGTGGAGCCGATGCTCGAGGTCTTCAATCTGTTCAACGTCACGAACATCCTCGGCATTTCCAACGTGAATTACTCGGGGTACTCGAGCGTCCTGGTCCGCGATTCGGAGGACCCGGCGAATGCCGGCTATCTGCGATCGTCACGATTTGGTCAGCCGGTCACAACCGCCGGCGGCGTATTTGGGTCGGGAGGCCCGCGCGCTATGCAACTGGCCGCACGCGTGACCTTTTAGTGCCCTCTACACAACAACGTAGCGGCGAGTCTTTAGACTCGCCGTGGTCGTCGTGAATACCTCTAAACCGACATTGCTCGGCCCCTGGACCGCCACGGCGATGGTGGTCAGTCAGGTCGTGGGTGTCGGGATTTTCCTCACGCCAGCCACGATGATGCGGACGCTCGGCAGCCCGAGGGCGGCGCTCGCCATGTGGGTGGTGATGGGGACGCTGAGCGCAGCCGGCGCGCTCTGCTTCGCGGAACTGTCCACGCGTTTCCCGAAGGCCGGCGGCAGTTACATCTACTTACGCGAGGCGTTCGGCCCACGGTGGGCGTTCATCTACGGCTGGATGGCGCTGCTCGTCATGGATCCGGGCCTGACTGCCGCGCTCGGGATCGGATTCGCCCAGTATCTCCTCGCGACGATTGGTGCCTCCCCCACGCTCACGTCGCTCGTAGCTGTCGTTGCCATCGTCGCGTTCGGGCTCATGACGCTGGCCGGCATGGGCACCAGCGCGCGCGCCATGCAATGGACGGCGGCGGCAAAGCTCTCCATCGTTGCCATTCTCGTCATCGCGGCTCTCTTCAAGGTGCGCGATGCGAGCGGTGCCGCGAGCATGGTCGCCCCTGCGACGCTGACACCTGCCACACTGGCGGCCTCGCTAATCGCCGCGTTCTTCGCGTTCGGGGGTTGGTGGGAACTTGGCCGCATGGGAGAAGAGGTGGAGTCACCTCGGCACACGATGCCGCGCGCGCTCGTCGGTGGTCTGGCGCTCGTCACGGCGATGTATGCACTGGTCAGCGTCGCCTACATGTTCGGCGCGTCAGAGCTGGCAGCAGGTACGGACGAAGCGTTCGTCCTTCGTGTCGGCGCGTCGCTCTTCGGCGAAACCGCCGGGCGCCTTCTATCTGCGATGGTCGTGGTCGCCGTGGTGGGCAGTCTCGCCGCCGTCCTCCTCGGATCGCCACGCGTCTACGTGGCGATGGCGCGCGACGGCGTGTTCCCGGAACGGCTGGCCCGCTTCAATACAGGCAGAGGCACGGTGCCGGCGTCCACCATCGTGCAAGTCACGCTCGCCTGCATGCTCGTCCTCCTCGGCACCTTCAACGACATCCTGGGCTTCTTCGTCCCATGCGCGGTGTTCTTCCTCGGCCTCGCGGCAACCGCGATTGTGATCCTTCCGAGGCCGGACACTGGCGCAGACGTCTTTCGAGCGCCGCTCCATCCGCTCCCCTTCGTGATGTTCCTCGTGATGGTCGTCTCGATTCTCGCGCTGTTCGTCACCGGCCAGCCACGACAGACCCTGCTCGGCGCGCTCGTCGTGGCGCTCAGCATCCCGGTCTCGTGGTTCGTCGAGTCACGTCGTCCACGCTGATCCTTCGCTTTACCAACGTTACAGTTCTCGGGTAGGCTGCGGCCTGATGCGTGTCCTGGCGACGATGCTCCTGATTGTTGTGTCGGCACTGAGCGTGTCCGTTGCGCGATCGCATCAGGACGTTCCACAGCCACAGACTCGGCGGCCGCGAATCGTCACCGAGCTCTCCGAGCTCCTGATGCACTCACCGCTCTCGGAATGTCGCATGAGCAGCACGAGTGATGCCGCCGGCGCAAAGCCCCTGCGCATCGGCACGTGGAACATCCGAGCCGCGCAGTCGGCGCCCGTGGACATGCTCGCTGCGGAGATTCGCGCGATGCAGGTGGACGTCATCGGGCTGCAGGAAGTCGACGTCCGCACGCGCCGCGGCGGATTCGTGGACGAACCGACCGAGCTCGCCAACGCGCTTGGCATGCAATACGTCTTCGCGGCCAGCATCAAGTGGGACGAAGGGCACTACGGGCTCGCCGTGCTGTCTCGATGGCCGCTTGTGAAAGTCGAACGGCATCGGCTTACCGGAACGCCAGAGGCCGAACCTCGCATCGTTCTCGACGTCACCGTGTGCGCGGCAGGACGACCGCTGCGCCTGCTCAACCTCCATGCCGATCGACGGACAGAATCGCGCGCGCTCGGGTTCGGTGATCTGCGACAGATCGTCAGGGAGGAAGTCGGGCGCGGCATCCTGATCCTCGGCGATCTCAACGAGTATCCAGACGCTCCCGGTGTCCGCAGTCTCATCGACGCCGGCCTCGTCGACGTCAGCGCAGGCAGTTCGGACACCGTCAGCGTGGGAAGGGTTGACTACGTTCTTGCCGATCCGCCGCTGGCGCGACTCTCCTCGACCGCGCGCGTCTGGACGACGGATAAGAGCGACCATCACGCGGTCCTCGTTGACCTGGCGTGGTGAGGATTCGACGACACTCGTCGACTGGGGCGCACAATGAACTACACCAGAAGAGACCTGCTCGCGATGGCCTCTGGCGTCGGCCTTGTGAGTGCGATGGGAGGCACTCGCGTCGTTCACGCGCAAGTAGCTGCCGCGCCTCGTTCGCGGACCATCGACACATCGGCGCTCACGATCGGATTCGAAGAGAGCGGCGATCCACAGGGCTTTCCCGTGGTCCTGCTCCACGGGTTCCCGGATGACGTGCGCGCGTTCGATGGCGTCGTTCCCCCGCTCGTCAATCTCGGCTACCGCGTCATCGTTCCCTATCTTCGCGGCTTCGGCTCAACGCGCATTCGCGACCCGCGCGTCCGCACCGGCGAGCAAGCCGCCATCGGGCAAGACGTCATCGATCTGATGGACGCGATCGGCGTCACGCGCTTCGCCGTATCGGGCTACGACTGGGGCGGGCGAGCCGGGTGCATTGCGGCTGCCCTTCATCGCGACCGGGTGCGCGCGGCCGTGTTCATCAGCGGCTACCTGATTCAGGACACGATCTCCGACCCACAACCCGCGCCGCCAGAGCGGGAGCGGGCGATCTGGTATCAGTACTACTTCAACACCGAGCGAGGCCGGCGAGGGCTCGACGCCAATCGTCGCAGCCTGTGCCGGCTGCTCTGGGAGACATGGTCGCCGACCTGGAAGTTCACCGACGAGGAGTACAACAGGACAGCGGCCTCATTCGACAACCCGGACTTCGTTGACGTGGTGATTCACTCGTACCGGCATCGCATCCGGAACGCACCGGGTGAGCCTCGTTTCGAGGAGATGGAGCGCGTGCTCGCGAAGCGTCCGCGCATCGAGGTGCCAACGATCGTCCTTCATCCCACCGACGATGGCGTGACCGGTGCGCCATCGACGAACCCTGCGGGGGACAAGGCGAATTTTTCTCAGCTGATCGATCGTCGCATCGTGCAGGGTGCGGGACATTTCATGCCGCGCGAGAAACCAGAGGCAGTCGCGACGGCGCTCATCGATGTGTTGCGCGCGACAAAGTAGGGGCGGGTCTTAGACCCGCCCGCACGATCAGACCGCCCGAAAGGGCCGCCTCTACGTCGCTGCCTGGCTCTACATTTTCGTGAAGATGAACAGGTGCTGCCAGGGCAGGTCGTCGTAGACTCGCGACTGCTTGAAGCCCTCGTGCTCGAGTTCCTGCTTCACCTGAGCCTTGGTCATCTTGTGATCCGGGAGGATCGGAACGTTTGGATCCTCGGCCCGGTATTCGAGCAGCACGAGTCGCCCATCGGACTTGAGGGCCGTGCGGATGCGCTGAAGCATCTTCTGCGGCTCTGAGAACTCGTGATACACGTCGACCATGATCGCGAGGTCGATGCTGTCGGCGGGAAGCTTCGGATCGTCGAACGTCCCGAGCACAGGCACGATGTTGTCCATCTTCGCGCGAGCCATGTTCTGCTGAAGCAGCGTCAGCATCCCCGCCTGGATGTCGCTCGCGTAAACCTTGCCCATGGGTCCGACGATCTTCGCCATCCGCAGCGTGATGTACCCAGAGCCGGCCCCGATGTCCGCAACCGTTGCGCCTTTCTTGATCCGGAGCAAACGGAGCGCGAGATCCGGATTCTCCTCGTCCTCACGTTCGCGACGATCGAGCCATGGCGCGCCGTCCACGCTCATGGTCCGCGCATACACACGACCGCTGACCGGGTGAACGCCCGGCTGTTGTGCGACAAGCGTCGCAGCTGAGAAGGTCAGTGCGAGAAGCGTCCTGCTGAGTGCCATATAAATGTCGAAGGTTAGCGTACGAGTGACTCATAGCTGAACTTGGTTGTTACAACTAGGTGACAGATCCGAACATGGCGTCGGTTCTTTGACATCACTATTGCTCCGGAACACGAATTGGCGTGCATTCGGGCGCCGGCATGACGCTTGCTACGTATCAGGAGTGATAGCGAACCCCTCGGGGTCGTTGTCCTCCACTGGCCGCTTCGCACTCGCCGTATGTGCCTGGTGAGGCGGTCAGCGTGGGTTTTTTCCAGCCAGGGTGACATTCCCCCTTCAGCTCACGACGCGCGGACGAGTTGCTTGCGCGTTGTCTCGAGCGTGAACGTCAGCGACTCCTTCGGGATGCTCGTGACAAAGGGGCCGATAATCCAACCGAAGCCTGTCGGAATCCCTCTCGTCAACGAAATCGACTCGCACTGAATGTAGAGCCCGCCATCGCGAGCGAGCAGCCGCCAGTACGTGTTCAGCCGCCACATGTAGCCGTCGTCGTTGCCGACCGGTTTCTCGCGCTCACCCGGCGTGTTCGGGTTCTCCACTTCAGCGATACGCGTACTGTGTATCCAGCCTTCCGCGCGGTCGGCGCCTCTCGTGAAGTTCGCTTCGTGCTCGCTATTGACCACCACGGTAATGACCTTCGTCATGGCGTACCTGAGGAAGAAGCGAAAGCGATCGCCGTTACGGGACAGGAGCTTTGATTTCGCAATTGACGGCGAATAGATGCGTTCGTGATGGTCGTAGTCCTGAAGCAGCTTCAACGCCTGATCGATCGTTGCGCCAGGTACGAACACGGTGCCGACCCAGTGATGAATCATGCCTCCAGGCACGTCGATCTCGCGATCACCTTCGAGTGTTTTAACCACGTCGATCGAGAGTTCGCCGCGATTCACAAGTGCGAGCACCTCTGCTCGACGCGCCGGAGGGAGACTGCCCACTCGAAGGAACGGCTCCATCCTGAGCTGGGCTTCAGTGGCGCGTACGTAGCGATCGAAAGCCGCGACCGTAGGTGTTCTAAGCTCGACAGCCGAAAGCGTGGCGCTTGCGGCCAGGGCCAGCAACACTACGAAGGCCCATCGACAGGTCATAGACATCCCCCCTGATGTAAGGTGCCAACCACCAGCGATTCGGCTCATCCGCGTGTTCCAAAGACCCTGGTCAGACGTTCTTCTCTCATAGCCGACAGGGCGACACTGACGTGCCAAAACTGGGCGAATCGAAACGATGCGGTGCGTGTGGAGGGGTTGCGGTCCTCCGGATCGTGCAACCCTCGATGGCCACGCTGGGCTGGGTCGACGACGGCTCCATTCCGTACGACGTTCCACAGATGCCGATGTGGCAGTGCGAAGACTGCGACGATCTGCAACCACTGGACGCCGCCCTCGAGGAATAGCGCCCCCATCAGGCTGGCGTCAATCAGACGTACGAGCCTAACATCTCCTCACACAAAAGTCGGGTACACACTCGACCATAGGAGCGGAAAACGATGATGAGACGTGTCGTCATATTCATGACCGCGGTCGCGGTCATGACAGCAATTGCGGTGCTTGCGCCAGTCGTACGCGCGCAGCGAGGCGGTCCGGTCGGGTTGGCACAGGGGCTCCAGGGCAACTACGCAGGGCTGAAGTCGAATCTGACGCAGGCCGCGGAGATCGTCCCTGAGGCCGGCTACGGCCTGAAGCCGAGCACGATGGCGGAAGTTCGCACGTACGGGCAGGTGATCGGACACGTCGCTGACGCGCAGTTCGGTCAGTGCTCCGGCGCGCTCGGCACGGCCAATCCGAATCAGGGCAACAGTCTCGAGGCACCCGGCAAGAGCCGTGGGGAGATCATCAAGGGTCTTGCGGATTCGTTCGCTCTCTGCGACAAGGCGTTCGAGGCGCTCACCGATCAGAACGCCAGCGAGCTGATCCCGAATGGACGCGGCGGTCAGAACGCGCGCGCTGTGGCATTGCTCGGCGTGATCGCGCACGGTAACGAGATGTACGGCATCTCCACCGTCTATCAGCGCGCTCAGAACATCGTCCCGCCATCAACGGCGGCACGAGGACGAGGTCGCGGCGGCCGCGGCAACTAACTCCGTACACCTATCGGCAGGCGTGATGCCGCCGCATCATGCCTGCTCCTCAGTCCGCTCGCACTGCCAGAATCTTTCTTCCCTGAATGAACGCTTCTGCGACGAGCAGCGGCACCGCCCAGCAAAACCAGCTCGCCAGCCCGATGCGCTCCTGCACGGTCCCAATCTCCGACGCCTGCAGCACCGTGGAGAGCACGCGGAACCAGACGAACGCGAACGTGACAACGTAGCTGCGCAACATCCACTCTTTGTGCTGCTCGTAGAGATGCCGGCGGATCGAGAGGAACGCAAGCCCGGTCGTCGTGAGCCACGCCGTGGCGAGGCCCACCAGTCCCGCGCCGAAGACCCAGCCACCATCGGTATGGAATGCCAGGTAGTAGGCGGCGACAGAGCTGGTGACGACGGCGCTCAAGTAGATCAGGCCGAGCCGTCGATGGAGACGGACGCTGCGATCGCTCAGCCCGAGCCAGATCTGGATCGGTCCTGTGAACAGCGCCACCATGCCCGTGGCGATGTGAAGAAGCAGCCAACCGCGGCGCGGCCAGTAGGTGCCGAACTGCGCCTCGTTCACACCGAAGTACGGCACGGCGACGACGGCAGCGAAAATCAGGGCGATGAGACTGGCAATTCCAAGCGTTGCGATGACGCCGCGACCCGCGCCGGTTGTGCGTCCCGGCATGTCGATGACTGTGGCCTGACTCATGTCGGACCTCCGATCCGTCTGGATGGTGAATCGAGCGGGCTTAACGATATGCCAGAATGAAGCCCCATGAGCACACTCAAGATCAAAGTGATTGTAGGAAGTAGTCGAGCAAATCGATTCAGCGAGAAGCCGGCCGGCTGGATCTTCGACCTTGCGAAGCAGCGCACGGACCTGGACGTCGAACTCCTGGATCTTCGTGACTACCCTCTGCCCTTCTTCGAAGAAGCGATGCCGCCAGGACTGGCGAAAGATCAGTACTCGAATCCGATCGTGATGAAGTGGCGTGACAAGATTCGTGAAGCAGACGGCTTCATCATCTGTTCACCGGAATACAACCACGGATATCCCGCGGTCCTCAAGAACGCGCTCGATTACACTTATTTCGCCTGGGCGCGAAAGGCTGTGGCTTTTGTGAGCTGGGGCGGCGCCGGTGGCGCCCGCTGCGTCGAGCAGCTTCGGCTGGTCACGATCGAGCTCGACATGGTTCCCACGCGATGGGCAGTGCACATTCCCAATCCGTGGTTCATCAAGGACGTCAGCGAGATCGATACGGACCAGAATCGAAACAGCGCGTCCGCGCTGCTCGACAACCTGACATGGTGGGCTGGAGCGTTGAAAGCTGCGCGGTAGGCTGGGTGGACTAAGGTAGCTGGGTGGACTAGGTAGCTGGGTCGCTGGGTGGACTAGGTTGCTGGGGTCAATTCATCCCCAGCTACCCAGCAACTTAGCAACCCAGCAACCCAGCAACCTAGCAACCCAGCAACCTAACAACCCCAGCTACCCCTCTAACTTCGCGTCCATTGTGATCGTCGCGTTCAACACCTTCGACACGGGACATCCGGCCTTGGCATTTCCGGCGGCTGTCTCGAACGCCTGCTTGTCGGCGCCCGGGATCCTGGCGCGCACGTCGAGATGAATCGCCGTGATCGCAAACCCTCCGTCGGTCTTGTCCAACGACACTGTCGCCGTCGTCTGAATCTGCTCCGCCGTCATGCCTGCGTTACCGAGCTGTGCCGACAGCGCCATCGAGAAGCATCCCGCGTGTGCCGCGGCAATCAACTCCTCGGGATTCGTGCCTTTCCCGTCTTCAAATCGCGTGCTGAAGGAGTACTGCGTGTTCGACAGGACACCGCTGTCGGTTGACACGGTTCCCTTGCCGTCCTTCAAGCCACCTTGCCACACTGCTGAGCCTTTTCGCTTCATATGACCTCGCCGGATCACTCTACTCCGGAACGTTATGATCGGAGAGACAGTGACAGACACCAATCGCGCGATCGACGCCGTCTGGCGCATCGAGTCACCTCGTCTCATCGCGGGCCTCGCACGCATCGTTCGCGACGTCGGGCTCGCGGAAGACCTGGCGCACGATGCGCTCGTTGCGGCACTCGAGCAATGGCCGGAATCGGGTATCCCGCGCAATCCCGGCGCGTGGCTCATGGCCACGGCGAAGCATCGTGCGATCGACGTCTTGCGCAGGCGCACGCTGCTCGAGCGGAAGCATCAGGAACTCGGCTATGAGTTGGAGAGCGCGCAGGACGCCTCCACACCCGATCTCGATGCGGCGCTCGACGACGACATCGGCGATGACCTGCTGCGACTGATCTTTACCTCCTGCCATCCCGTGCTGTCTGCCGAGGCACGCGTGGCGTTGACGCTGCGACTGCTCGGGGGCTTGACCACCGACGAGATTGCTCGCGCGTTCCTCGTCTCTGAACCCACAGTCGCACAACGGATCGTCAGAGCCAAGAAGACGCTCGCGAAAGAGCGCGTCCCCTTCGAAGTGCCGGGCGGTGACGAACTCGCTGGCAGGCTGTCCTCCGTGATCGAGGTGATTTACCTCATATTCAATGAAGGATATTCAGCGACATCCGGTGACGACTGGATGAGGCCGGCGCTCTGTGAGGATGCGTTGCGTCTGGGCCGCATCCTTGCCGGCCTGATGCCGGACGAACCCGAAGTGCACGGTCTCGTCGCGCTGATGGAGATTCAGGCTTCGCGTGCAAACGCACGCGTCGGCGCCGACGGCACACCGATCCTGCTTCTCAATCAGAACCGGGCTCTCTGGGATCAGGTGCTCATTCGCCGCGGCCTTGCCGCTATCGAGCAGGCATCGAAGTCAGGACGGCCTCGTGGCCCCTATCTACTGCAGGCGTCGATCGCCGCCTGCCACGCACGCGCGCGACAGCCTGAAGAGACGGACTGGATGGCAATCGCCACGCTCTACACAGAGCTCGAGGGCGTGACCCCGTCGCCCGTCGTTCGACTCAATCGAGCCGTGGCATTCTCGATGGCGTTCGGTCCACAGGCTGGCCTCGATCTCGTGGACACGCTCTTGGCCGAGCCTTCGCTCGAGAACTACCACCTGCTTCCAAGCGTGCGCGGCGACCTCCTGTTCAAGCTGGGACGCACGCAGGAGGCTCAGGCGGCGTTCGAACGCGCCGCCTCCCTCACGCGGAATGCGCGTGAACGCGAGCTGCTGCTCGAGCGTGCCCGGTCGTGCGACGCGTCTGCGTCACGAGCCTAGGCGTTCGGCCAAATGCTAAAATTCGCCCCATGAAAACGCTCCTCCTCTCGGTTTCACTGGTCGTTCTCACAGCCGCGGCCACGCTCGACGCGCAGTGGGATCCCTATCCATGGAAGAACATGCCACGCACTCCCGACGGCAAAGTGGATATGAACGCGCCCGCACGCAGGACGGCCGACGGCAAACCTGATCTCTCTGGGTTCTGGATGCCAGTCGACGCGGTGAAGCATCTGCTGAACCTCGCTGCCGATCTGAAGCCCGGCGAGGTACCGCTGCAACCGTGGGCAGAGGCGGTCTACAAGGAGCGCATCGAGACCAACGGAAAGGACCATCCGGGTGCGCGCTGCTGGCCCTCAGGCATCCCGGAGAAGAACAACATCCCCGACGGGCTCAAGGTCGTGCAGACACCGGACGTGATGATCTTCCTGCACGAGTCGCGGACGATTTACCGGCAGATCTTCACCGACGGCCGCTCGCTGCCCAAAGACGCCCAGCCCACTTGGATGGGGTACTCCATCGGTCATTGGGAAGGCGATACGTTCATCGTCGAAACGATCGGACAGAATGGGAAGACGTGGCTGGACATGCGCGGCCTGCCCGGAACCGAGTCGCTCCACGTGATCGAGCGCTTCACCAGGCCGAACATTGGCCGCATCAACATCAACGTCACGATTGACGATCCCAAGGCGTATACCAAGCCGTGGGACGTGCAACTCGCGTGGCAGCTCGTCCCCGACACGGATTTGATCGAGAGCATCTGCGAAGAAAACAACAAAGACCTGCCACACATGGTTGGCAAGTAATCGGGGTTCGGGCTTCGGGATTCGAAGGTCGTAGAGCGGGGTTCGGCCCTGCGGGAGTGCATTGCATGAGATCGATACTCAAAACGCTCGCCGGCCTCGGGGCCGTCGTACTGGCCACGAGCGTCCTCGTGGCGCAGCAGAACACGACCGTGCCGCAGCCACGCGCAGGGGCACTGCCAACACCGACGACGGCAAGCCCCAAACCGAGCCGCGCGGTCTCACGCCCCGAAGGCATGAGTCCGAAAGCGGCAAACGGCTTCACTGTCACTGTCGCCGCCGATCTTCGCGCGCCGCGCATGATGGTGTACGCGCCGAACGGTGATCTGTTCGTCAGCTCGCCAGGGGCGAACAACATCACGGTCCTGCGCGACGCGAACAACGACGGCGTCTTCGAATCGCAGAGTGTGTACGCACAAGGCGCACCTCCTGCACCGCGTGGTGGCGGTCCACCTCCGGCTCCTGCTGGCGGCCAGCGAGCGGGAGGACAAGGCCGTGCGGCCGGGCCACCTCCTGGACCCGGACGTGGCGCTCCACCTGTGCTCGGTGCGGATGCGCCGGCGTGCACGCCTCCGCCAGAGTTCGCGGTGAAGGGCCCCGGCACACTCGCAGCGCCCTTCGGGCTCGCCTTCCATGACGGCTATCTCTACGTCGGCAACACCGCCTCGCTCGTTCGCTACAAGTACGCGAACGGCGATCTGCAGGCGCAGGGCGAACCCGAGAAGCTGCTCGACCTCCCGAATGGTGGACACTCCACGCGCAACATCATCTTCAATCGCGCGGGCACGAAGATGTACATCGCGGTCGGCTCGCAGTCGAACAACGATGCAGGCGAGGACTGCCGCCGCGCGGCGATCCTGGAGTTCAATCCGGATGGAACCGGCTATCGCGTCTATGCCTCGGGCATCCGCAATCCCGTCGGCCTCGCGCTGCAGCCGGGCACCGACATCATCTGGACTGCCATGAACGAGCGCGACAACCTCGGTGACGACCTCGTGCCCGACTACGCCACGTCAGTGAAGGACGGCGGCTTCTACGGCTGGCCGTACGCCTACATCGGCGAGAACTACGACCCGCGCTACGTCGGCTCGTTCCCCGACCTCGTCAAGCGCGCGATCGTTCCCGATGTGTTGCTGCCGGCACATGCCGCGGCGCTCGGCATCACGTTCTACACCGGCAACCAGTTCCCGCAGCGTTATCGCAATGGCGCCTTCGTCGCGCTGCACGGATCGTGGAATCGATCGGTCGCATCAGGCTACAAGGTCGTGTTCTTCCCGATGGTGAACGGCAAGCCAGGGCCGATCGAAGACTTCCTGACTGGCTTCCTGGCGAGCGACGGAGCGAACAACACGTCGATCGATCAGTGGGGCCGGCCGGTTGGCGTGCTCACGGCGCGCGATGGATCGTTGCTGGTCTCCGACGACACCGGCAATCGCGTCTGGCGGGTCGCCGCAGCGAAGTAAACACTCGCGACGAACTCCCAATCTCCAACTCCCGACTCCCAAAAGGACCCAGCACCAGTTGGGAATTGGGAGTTGGGCTCCTGGGAGTTGACGCTATCTGGGTTTATCAGAAAGCGTTTGCGCGATCGCAAGACTCGCCCAGCTCGTGCCCGCCGCCGAGATCCACTGATGGCGGCCGTAAGGGAATCCGCTTTCGAAGTACCGCTGCACGGGGAACGAGTGCGTCCTCACCAGCCACGTCCCGTCCTGATACTGGCTACCCAGCAGGAACGCGACGCCCTTCTTGTAGGTCTCGTCCGTCACCGCGATGCCCGCGATGTGCAGTGCATAGAGCGACAGGCCGGTCCCATAGGCATCAGGTGGCGTGCGACCAAACTGTGACCAGCCGCCGCTCGTCTCTTGCTGCTCACGGACGGCTTTCACCGCATCGGCGATCCGCCCGCGAGAGGCGTCGGTCCACACCAGGCCCATGAGCCGCATCGCGCGCTCCTCGGCCGACTTCGGTTGCGCCGCAAGCAGCCAGCCTCGCGCGCGGTGCAGGCTCGCCTCGACTTCGCTCTTGCGGCCGGGAAGCGGATACGACTTCAACCCGCCTGCCGCGATCGCGGTGTGCGTGATCAGGCTGTATTCCGACGGCGGACGATTCAGCCCGTTGCCAAGCCAGCGGCCGTCGGGCATCTGACGCGCCATCAACCAGTGCGTCATCACACCGGTCGTGACATCGAGCGGGTGGCCTTCGGCGAGCAGCGCCATCTGCGCGTAGCCAGTGGTGATCGCTTCGCCACCTACGGCCGGATCACCCATCATCATCCGCGGGACCGCGGCGGTGAAGAAGGTGAAGATGTCGTCGAGGTTCTTCTTCGCCCTGACCTCGTCGATCTCGATACCCTTCCGTCTCGCCGTCGCCGCTGCAAGCGCAGGCAACGCGTTGTGATGGCACGAAATGCAGGTCGCCTGATCGCGGAACTTTGGCGCCACCTCGGTCAGCCTCGACAGGCTTCGCCTGAGCGACACGTGCGCGTCGCTGATCCCACCAGCCGCCGGCGGTGCGATTTCCTCGCGACGAGGGCCACGACCGCGCATCGCGCCGTACTGCTCGAGCACCTGAATCTTCGCCTTGTCGCCTTTATAAATCGCCCAATCGAGCGGTCGCTCCCCTTCCGTCATCTCGGCATTGGGATTTGCGCCCTTCTCGAGCAACAGCTTCAACGTCTCGGCGCCTTCGGCCTCTGACGTCACCGCGTTCATCAGCGGCGTGCGAGCATACTGAGCGGCGAGGGTCGTGTTGACGTCGGCACCAAGCTCAATCCACTTCGCCAGAACACTGGGCGGCTGCCACATCGCCGCCATGTGAAGCGCGTCCTGATTCGGCGCCGGCACCTTCGACATCACATAGTCCGTCGTCGCCAGATCGTTGCGCGTGAACGCCTGGCGCCGTGCAGCGGCAGGCAGTGCCGCCAGATCGAGCCCGCGCTCGACGAGAAAACGCACGACGTCGACATCCGCGGACCGCACTGCGAGCGCGAGCGCCGTCGCACTCGCGCGATCCTGCGCGCGAATGTCGGCGCCACGATCGATCAGCAACCGCAGCACCTCAACGGTGCGTGGATAGCTCGATGCAATGAGAAGTGCGGTGCGATCAGTCTCGGAGCGCGCGTTTACATTTGCGCCGCGATCGAGAAGGAGACGCACCTTCTCGATATTCGGGACCGCCCACATCAGCGCCGTGGTGCCGCCGACCCCTGCTCGGTTCGGATCGGCACCGCGCTCGAGCAGGAGCTTCACGAGAGAGGCATCGCCGAAGAGAGTAGCCGCCATCAGCCCCGGCGTGCCGTCGGCGTCGGCGACGTTCGGACTGGCGCCGCCTTTCAGGAGTCGATCGACGTCCGCCACGGAGCCGCGACGGATGGCGGCAAAGAGCGCGTCACTCGAGGGTTCGGTTTGCGCCGAGACCACGGCGCCGAGCAGCACGAGGAGCAGGAGTCGTAACGAACGCATGCAGCGACCTCACTGCCCGACCGGCGGGCGCGCCTATGATGCTGGAGCGCCCCGGCGAATTCAACTAGTCAGGCCATCCCCCTTGCGAAGGATGTCGCGCAGCCACCACTCGTGTTTCTCGTGGATTTGAACGAATTTCGAGAAGAGATCCACCGTTCCCGGATCGTCGTGCTCCTCGGCGACCTTTGCGCCTTTCCGCATCTCCGAGATCACGATCAACAGATTGCGCTGCCCCTCCTCGACCATCTCGCGCATGTTCGAGTGGTGACCCGCTGACGCCACAGTCGCAAGATCGGATGATTCGATCAGATGTCCCGGCGGGTCCTGACCGATCATGCGCACGCGTTCCGCGAACTCGTCGACTGTCTCGAGCACCTGCTCAGCAAACTCGTCGAACAGCTTGTGCAAGTCGCGGAACAGCGGGCCGAATGTTTGCCAGTGGTAGTGCTTGTAGTTGGTGTAGAGCACGAACGCGTTCGCCGTCTGCTGACGAAGCGCCTGCACGACCGGGCTGTCCGGCGTGTTCTCGCGCGATACGTCGCGCGCGAGTTTGTCAGTCTCACGAAGTTTCGTGGTAGTTGCCATGTGCGTCCCCCTGTAGAGGCGGGTTTTTCCTGGCCTGAGCCATGTCGAAGGCAGAGCCGCCTGCAAACAGTAACTCGATGCAAGGCATGAGCCGCTGAGCACGGAGAGGACGCGCGGTTCAGTTAGCGATTGGCTGGAAAGATGGCGATGCGATCGCCAAGAAAGGATCCGACCCAGATCTGATTGCCGACTTCCACCGCCACGGTGCCAGCCCCAAAACCAGGTTTGGCTGGCTCACGGATGGCATCGCGCACCGCGAGCGTCTGCGGATTGATCTTCACGACGTTGGAGGTCTGAGCCTGAGGCGTGCCTCCCTGCCCGGCAGCGAGGAGCGACCCGTCGGCCGCCCACCTGATGTTATCCACACGAAATCCGAGAGGCACCTCGTCTCGCTTGGGCGGCGTCTGCCCGCGAGTGAGACGGAAGAATGACTGACTCCCCCACGCCGCCACGTAAAACCACTTTCCATCGGGCGAGATCTCGAGACCGTTCGCGCCCGCCGCTTCGCTGCCAGGTACCTTCTTCCAGCCGCTCGCGGTGTGCCATTCCCACAACTCGCCGTTCTTCTCGCCGGCCATCATCTTGTCTCGTCCAGCTGTGTCGATGCCCCGCGCAAGGAAATTCGTGGCGAAGAACCCGCCGTCCGGAAGACCGCGCACGGAATTGAGCCCGACCGGATCTGGCGCAACCGCGCATCCGATCCACGTCAGCGTCGGCATCGTCGTTCGTGCATCGACCTCGAACACTTCAACCGACTCGCGACTCCCGTGTGCGACGACGAAGAGCCGATGAATTGAATTGCGCCCCTCCAGCAGATACAGGCCGTGAGTCAGGAACTTCGCTTTCGCTGCTGCGTCGGGTGGACCTGGACAGGTCGAGTACACCGTCCTATCGACACGGTCGCGCGGCGTCGCGCCCGGATAGGCGAGTGAGGAGACTCGATCGCTGGCGTGAATGAGGTAAATGCCGCCGTTACCACCGAAGCTCGACGCGATCACCCACTGCGCGCCAGGTAACACGACCAGATCCTCGGGTCCGTTCTGACCGCACACAAACTGCACGTCGCCTGACGGCTGGCAGTTCACCGGCGCCTGCGCCGAGAGTGCGAACGACCAGACGAACGCGACGACCACAGCGGCGAGGATCTGTTTTCTCATCGTCGATCCGCGGACCAGCCTCGCGCATCATGCGCCGGCCGGCCCGCGTCCCGTGTGCTTACTTCGCCGGAGCTGTCTCGTTGCGATAGCGACCCACGTACGCCGCCTTCGCTGTCGTCTTGCCGACCATCGCCTTCAGTAGATCGTCGCGGCTCGCGGTCGCCGGCAGATCGAGATTGGCGTTGAGGGCGTAGAGCTCGAAGACGTAGTGGTGATAACGCGGGCCGTTGGGCGCGCCGGGGCCCATATAGACGGGCTGCCCAGTGAGGTTGTTGCCTTGCACGCTGCCCTCGGGAAGCTTGCCTTCCGGGATACCGCCCGCCGACGCCGGGATGTTCCACGCCATCCAGTGCAGGACGTCGCCTGTGCCGCCCTGCAGCGCGACATCGATGTCGTGGAAGATGATGGCGTAGCTGACCGTGCCCTCGGGTGCGCCGGTGAACTTGAAGCCGGGCTGCACACCACCACGGCCGGCAAACTTCTGCGGGACGATGCCACCGTCAGGGAACGCATCGGTCTGCATCAACAGTGGCGGAAGGTTGAAACCACGACCGCCGCCTCGACCGCCGCCACCACCCTGGGCAGCGCCACCCGCGCGCTCACCTTGCTGAGCGGACATCTCCACGCCAACTGCGGTCGCGAGCATCACGACCAGAAACGACATCAACCATCGGCTTCGCATCTATCGATACTCCTGGGTAAAAAAGTAGGCTCCGCCATCTTAAGCTCACACGGCATCCGACAGCGAGGCGAAGTTGAAGTCGCGCACGCGGAGCGCCGGCATCAGCCGTCCGGCAGCAGTGGGTTCAGGGCGGCCGATATCCTCGACGCGATTCAGCATCAGCAGCGGGCTTTCGTTCCAGCGGAAGTTCTTCAACGGTCGTGTGATCTTGCCGTTCTCGATCAGAAAGGCGCCGTCTCGCGTCAACCCGGTCTGAAGTACGGTGCGCGGATCCAGAGACCTGATGTAGAAGAAGTGCGTGACGAGGATGCCGCGGGAACAGCCGGCAATCAGCTCGTCTGTGCTCTTGGTTCCACCCACGAGCGCGAGCCCGCCGAAGAATGGTGAGCCAGTTGGCTCCTTCCCCTGCTTCTGTGCCCAGAAACGACTGTAAGCGAGGTTCTTCAGGATCCCTTTCTCGATCCAGACCATTCGACGGAGTGGCAGTCCTTCTTGATCGAATGGCTGCCCGAGCAATCCGGCGTCAGCGGGATCCGAGTAGAGCGTCACGCGTTCGTCGGCGACCTTCTCGCCAATGCGTGTGCCGCCTCCGGGCTTCGAGAAGGCGCTTCGCCCCTCGTCCGCACTGCGTGCGGCGAGGGCGCCCGCCAGCAACGGAATCAAGTCGTTGACCGCCTGGGGCTCGAGCACCGCCGTGTAGAGACCGGGGGCAATCTCCTGCGGATTCCGGCTCGCCACGGCCTTCTGCGCGGCCACACGACCGATCGCTTCCGGATCGACGGCGCCCCAGTTGCGCGCGCCGCCGTGAGCCCATCCGCTGCCCGTGCCGTCCGGTGTACGTGCAGTCACCGAGAAGTCAGCGTCCGTCGTGCGGTGATAGGCAAACAACCCGTTGCTCGTCGCCACGGCGATCGCACGCGTGTTCGCTTCGAGGAACCCCGCCGAGAAAATCGTCCCCGCCGACTTCCCCGCTGCGGTCGCAGCGCCGATAGCGCGCCCGATCGCTTGAGCACGCGCCTCGGCGTCGAGATCGGCCGTGGTCGCGACAAATGCCTCGACCGCCGTGTACGTCTGTGGCCCGAGCTCCGGCATCAGTTCAGGATCTTCCGGCGCGAGCCGCGCGAGGCGCGAGGCGAGATCGACCGTCCGTCGCAACGACGCATCGTCGAGCACGTTGGTGGATGACGATGCGCGACGCCTGCCGAAGGTGACGGTCACCGTGACGGAGGTGTCCTGCGTGCCCCCTGACGTGGTGATGCTCCCGTCGGCGAAACGCGTGTTTCCGCTGCGTTCGCTGACGACGGTCACGCGCGTCTGGTCGGCGCTGCTGAACGACAGCACGCGCGACGTCAGCGCGCGCGCCTCGTCTCGAGACAGAAATGCTGATGCACCCGGCGCCGGCGTCGGCTGCATCAGGACTTCCTCGCCGTGTTGAGGATGTTGACGTTCCGGAATCGGGCCGGCACGCAGCCGTGGCTCACGGAATTGATCTGCGACGGTTCGCCCTTGCCGTCATTGAATGCGCCGCCCATCCAGTAGGAGCTCTTGCCCCCGATCATGTCCATCGACTTCCAGAACGTCAGCGTATTCGCCTGGTAAGCGACGTCCTTGAGCATCCCCACGATCTTGCCGTTGCGGATTTCATAGAACGCCTGACCGGAAAACTGGAAGTTATAGCGCTGGTGATCGATCGACCACGAGCCGCTGTGCCGGATCAGGATGCCGCGGTTGGTGTCGGCCACGATGTCCTCGACGCGGATGTCGCGTTCACCGGGCAGGAGTGACACGTTCGGCATGCGCTGGAACTGGACGGCGTTCCACGACTCGGCATACGAGCAACCGTGCGATCTGCTCACGCCGGTAAGCTTCTGAATTCGCGCGACCTGCTCGCGCGTCGTCTGGTAGTCCTTGAAGACCCCGCGCTCGACGAGCAGCCACTGGTCCGCAGGCACGCCCTCGTCGTCCCATGCGACGCGAGAGAGCGAACCTTCCTGCGTGCGATCCGCCTGGATGTTCATGAAGTCGGGGCCGTAACGAAGCTGCCCCAGCATCTTTTCGGGGGGCGCTACGAAGCTGGTCCCGGCGTAGTTGGCCTCTTCACCAATCGCACGATCAAGCTCCGTAGCGTGGCCGATGGACTCGTGGATCGTGAGCCAGAGATTGGTCGGCTCGAGAATGAGATCGTAAGCGCCTGCCTCCACCGACTTCGCAGTGAGCTTTTCGGCGGCGAGCGATGCCCAGCGCTCTGCGTTGCCCGGCATGTCGAGCGACTGCACGTATTCCCATCCGAGGCCGCGCGGCGCGAGCTCCTCGTCGTAACCCTGGAAATCTCCTCCCGAAGTCGCTGTACAGCTGAATTCAGGGCCTACGCGGATCATCGTCTGCGTGACGTTCGTGCCCTCGGACGTGAGCAATGTCTTCACTTCACGAAGCAGCTCCAGCCCGGAGCTGGCAAATCGCACGTCCTTGACCTTCAGCGCCGCTTCGTTCGTGGCAAGCAGGAGCGCGATCTTGTCCTCGATGGGAACTTCGAGCGGATCCTGCCGCACTGGCGTAATCCACGTGCCGATGGCAGGCGCCGCCGGCGCCAACTCGACCCGATGCTTCTGTACTGCTCGTGCAGCCTTCGACAGTGCCACGGCCTCGAGCGCAGCCTGCCTGGTGCCCGCTCGGCTCATCAGGCTCGTCGCGGCAAATCCCCAGCAGCCGTTGACCAGCGTTCGAACGCCAATGCCGTAGGACTCGCTGTCGTTGACGCCACTGACCTGGTGCTCACGAGTGGCAATCGTCTGGCGGCGGTAGCGCCCGACCCTAACATCAGCGTACGAGGCACCCGCTGCGCGCGCGGCGTCGAGTGCCTCTTTTCCCAGTTCGACCGCCAGGGGATCGGCGCCCGGAGCGGCGATCGTTTGCGCTGATCCCAGATCAACCGCGGGACCTGCCGCAATCGCTGCGGCGGTCGCGGCCGTCGTCTTGATGAAGTCGCGTCGGGTAGGGCTCAATTCTTCAGCTCCGATGTCACCCCGTTCGGGAGGGGAAATTCGTCCACCACCATCATCATCGCAACCAGTTGATACGCGCCGAGGGTGCCGACCAGATCGACCACGCCGCGATCGCCCCCGAGCACTTTCCTCGCCGTCTGAAACGTTGCGTCACTGACACGATGCTTCGTCAGCAACTCATTGCAGAAGTCGTACACGGCAGCAACATCCGGCGTCATCTCCGCCGGACGACGTCCATCGCGTACGCCGACGATCACCGCTTCAGGCAGGCCCGCGCGCTCCGCCGCGCGACGGTGCACGTACCAGGCGTAGTGCGCCGTCCACGCTCTCGCACCCATGATGATCGCCAACTCGGACAACTTCGGCGACACGACCGAGTAGCCCTCGCGACCCGCGAACCGCGAGTACGCGATCGTCTTCTGAGCGAGGTCCGCGAACGCCGGGCTCGCGATCATCACGCCGAGCGATCCACTGATGTCCGGCCTCGGGCCGCTCAGCACGCTCTTCACGAACGCCTGCTGATCGGGCGTCATCGCCTCATACGACGCCGGACGCGGAATGCGTCCCCCACGCAGATCGGCCACGGCCTTCCGCATCTGCTCGACCGTCGGGCCCTGACTCGACGGGGTTTGCGCCAGCACGGCCACCAGGCCCACCGTTACGCCAGCACCGACGAGTCCGGCTGTGATCAGCTCGAGTCGCATGAGATCCTCCCGTAGGCTGCGAATCATACCGCCGCGAAACGCGCTATGATCTCAGCGTTTTCGAGGAGGCCTCATGAAGCGATTAGTGGTGCTGGGTATCCTGTTCTCCACTGGCGCGCTGTCCATTTCTGTGGCGGCGTTGCAAGCGCCGGCAGGCGGCGGACAGCCCGCGCCGCGGGTGGTCACGGTCGAGAAGCTCCGCGACAACCTCTACATGATGGGTGGCCAGGGCGGTGGCGGGAACAGCGCCGTGTTCATCACCGCGGGCGGAGTCGTCGTCGTCGACACCAAGAATCCAGGCTGGGGTCAGCCGCTGCTCGAGAAGATCAAGAGTGTCACCGACAAGCCGGTGACGATGATCATCAACACGCATACGCACTTCGACCACGTGAGCGGCAACGTCGAGTTCCCGGCGACGGTCGAAGTCGTCACGCAGGAGAACACCGCCAAGAACATGGAGGCGATGCGTGTACCGACCGGCGTCACCCCCGCGCCAGGAGCGCCCGTGAACATCTTCAAAGAGAACGGCGGACGCGGGATGCCGAAGCGGACCTTCAAGGACAACCTGACGCTCGGCAAAGGTGATGAGCGTATTGAGTTGCACTATTTCGGTCGTGGCCACACCAATGGCGATGCGTTCGTCGTGTTCCCCGCCCTGCGTGTGATGCATGCCGGCGACATCTTCTCTGGCAAGAACCTCCCGCTCCTCGATGCCAACAACGGCGGCAGCGGCGTCGAAATCGGCAAGACGCTGGGCAAGGCGGCCGACAACGTGAAGGGCATCGATCAGATCATCACAGGTCACAGCACCGTGATGACCCCGGCCGACCTCAAAGAGTACGCGGCCTTCAACAACGAGTTCGCCGCCACAGTGCAGGCGGCAAAGAAGGCTGGCAAGACTCCGGACGAGGTCGCGAGCACCTATAAGATTCCCGCGAAGTACACGGGCTACGCGGAACCGCAGGCCGCCCGACTGAGAGCCAACGTCCAGGTCGTCTGGGACGAGACGAAGTAGAGCGGGTCCTGCGTTCCGGACCCGCTGTAACATCCGGCCGCACAACATGCGCGGACCACTGACGGTTGCCGTCGTGATGATCCTGGGCAGCGTCGTTGCCCAGGGTCATCATTCCATTTCCGCGGTTTACGACCGCGCACGCCCCGTCACGCTCGATGGTGTTCTCGTCGAATTCGCGATGGTCCAACCACACCCGTTTGTCGTCGTCGACGTCAAGAACGGACAAGAGACGGCGCGATGGCGCGGCGAGCTGGACAACCGCTGGGAGCTCGAAGCGATCGGCATGAACGCGCAGACCCTGAAGCCGGGCGAGCGTGTGATCCTCAACGGCAGCAGCGGACGCAACCAGGCAAAGACGCTCTATGTCTGGAAGCTCGAACGGCCCGCAGACGGTTTCTGGTACGAGCAGGTCGGGATGAGTCCCAGGATCGGGTTCAAGTAAGGGCGCGTGCGGATCTCGACATGTCCTCTCTGTGAAGCGGCATGCGGCATCCTGGTTGACCTCGACGGCGAACGCATCCGCTCGATCCGCGGTGACGCCGACGATCCTTTCAGCCGCGGCTACATCTGTCCCAAAGCGGCGGCCATCCCGGATATCCACAACGATCCGGATCGCGTTCGCACGCCGCTCATCCGCGATGGCACGCGCTGGCGTGAGGCATCCTGGGACGAGGCGCTCGACCGCGCCGCCGAGGGCCTCGTTCGCGTGCGACGGCAGCATGGCCGCGACGCCGTCGCGATCTATTACGGCAATCCCGTCGCCCACAGCCTTGGTTTAATCACTCACGCGCTGACGTTTGCCCGTGCGCTGCGAACACGGAATGTCTATTCGGCCAGTTCGGCCGATCAGATTCCGCAGATGCTCGTGGCCCTTCGCATGTTTGGCCACCAGGCGCTCATCCCGGTCCCCGATCTGGACCGGACAGATTTCCTCCTCATCCTCGGCGCCAACCCGATCGTGTCGAATGGCAGCCTGATGACCGCTCCGGACATGAAGCGTCGTCTTCGCGCAATCCGCGATCGCGGAGGACACGTGGTCGTCGTCGATCCGCGGCGGACCGAGACGGCCGAGGCCGCCGACGAGCATGTCCCGATTCGGCCTGGAACCGACGCGTTGCTGCTCGCCGCGATGCTGCATGTGGTGTTTGCCGAGCGAATGGCCGACGCCGGCCGCCTCGAAGGTCGCATCAAGAACCTCGACGCGCTGGCATCGCTCGTGCGCGATCTCTCGCCAGAGCGGGTTGCGCGTCGGACCGGTGTCAGCGCGGAGACGACGCGCCGCCTTGCGACGGAATTCGCGCGGACCGAACGCGCAGCCTGTTACGGCCGGGTCGGGCTGTGCACGCAGCGTCACGGCACGCTTGCGTCGTGGTTCGTGCAGGCGCTCAATCTCGTCACTCGCCATGTCGACGAAGTGGGCGGGATGATGTTCACGACGCCGGCAGTCGATGTCATCTCGACCCTGTCGAGGATGGGACTACGCGGGACCTACGATCGATGGCGAAGCCGCGTACGCCATCTACCCGAATTCGGCGGCGAGCTCCCGGTCGCGACACTGGCTGATGAAATCGAGACGCCTGGTGACGGGCGCATTCGAGGACTGATCACCATCGCTGGCAACCCGGTACTCTCGGCGCCCAACGGCGGACGCCTCGATCGCGCGCTCGCGTCGCTCGAGCACGTGGTGGCCGTGGACCTTTATCTCAACGAGACCACGCGCCACGCGCACGTCCTGTTGCCGCCCGCACCGCCACTCTCACGCGGGCACTACGACCTTGCGCTCTACGCGTTTGCCGTCCGCAATGTGGCCAAGTACTCAGCTCCCGTCGTCGAGCGCCAGTCCTCCGAGCGCCACGATTGGGAGGTCGTGGCCGACCTGAGCGCGCGGATGTTCGCCCCCCGACCGCTGCGCTGGCTGGCGATTCGAGGCCTGCGCGCCGTGCGTCCGGAGCGGCTCCTGGATGCCGGTCTGCGCTTCGGGCCTCATCGCCTCTCCCTCGCACAGCTCCGCAAGAGTCCTCATGGCATCGATCTCGGGCCGCTCGAACCTGGCCGGCTGGTACGGTCGATCGGCACGGGTGACGGCAAGATAGACATCGCACCGGCTGATTTCATGCGCGAAGCGCGCGATCGATTGTTCGCCGACGTGAACGTAGAAGCCAACGGTGAGCTCCTGTTGATCGGACGACGACAGCTGCGCAGCAACAACTCCTGGATGCACAACTCTCATCGCCTGGTGAAGGGAAAGCCGCGATGCACGCTGCTGATCCATCCGCATGACGCGACCACGCGAGGGCTGACAGACGGGGATGTGGTTCGGCTCGAATCGAAGGCGGCCGCAGTCACGGTGGCTATCGAAGTGACGGACACGATGTTTCCGGGAGTCGTCAGCCTCCCGCACGGGTGGGGTCACAGTCGCCCGGGGGCTCAATTGACTGTGGCGAGTCAATCTCCAGGTGCGAGCATGAACGACGTGACGAGCGAATTCGACGTCGACACGCTGAGCGGCACGGCGGCATTCAATGGCGTCGCGGTCAGCGTGACGCGCGCGTGATCGGATTCATCTAGGGGCGGGTCTTCAGACCCGCCCGCCGTCAGGCGGGTCTAAAGACCCGCCTCTACTTCAGTAGCGCATCAACCGTACTCTGAGCAACCGGGTGGTAGCCGTCGCGCGCCTTCGCGTAGATTTTCATTGCCACCGACTTTCCTTCCGGCGTCGCCGCGAGATCCCGATAGAGAGGAACGATCAGCTTCCGGCGGCCGATGCGAACCATGTACCGCTCCATCGCGGGATACGCCGCCGTGTAGCGATTGGAAATCGCCAGCCGGAACCAGACGTGTGCGATCTCGGCGTTTGGTGAATCAGTGAGCTTCAGTTGCCGATCCAACGTCGTGAGCTTCTCGGCGCTCATCTTTCGCGGCAACGAATCGATGAAATGGACCCACTCCTGCGTGGACCAGGCCGACGCGGTTTTCGCGAGCACGTCGATCGAACCACCGTTCAGCCACCCGTCCCGCGCCTGCTCCACCTTCTCGAGCGCATCTGACGTCGGCATCACGGCGAACGCCGGAATCGTTCCCGTGTGCAGCCATTCCTGAACCTGCGCGTCGGTCACCACACCAGGGTGAGCGGACAAAAGGTTCTTCGTCAGGAACGCGAGGAACTGTTCGGTGCTGACGCTCTGGAACGCGTGCTCGTCGAACCAACGACGCAGGAATTGGTCGAACGTGTCGCGTCCGAACTTCGCTTCGAGAAACGACAGGAACAGCGCGCCCTGTTCGTACGGCACCACTGAATACGCATCGTCAGGATCGCGTCCTTTCAAATCGGGCTGGAGCGTGCGATCCCCGGGAGAGGTGACCTCCTCACGTGCCTGCGCGAGATCTCGAAGGCCGATGACGCGCTCCATCTCCGCGAGTCTCTTGCCGTAGACGACCTCCACGATGCGGCGCTCGAGGTAGGTCGTGAAGCCTTCGTTCAACCAGAAGTCGCTCCAGGTCGCATTGGTGACGAGGTTGCCGGACCATGAATGGGCGAGCTCGTGAGCCACCAGTGCGACGAGTGACTTGTCGCCGACGATGACCGTGGGCGTGGCGAAGGTGACGCGGGGGTTCTCCATGCCACCGAATGGAAACGAGGGCGGAAGCACAAGCAGGTCGTAGCGACCCCAGCGATACGGTCCGTAAAGCGCTTCGGTCGTCTTGATCATCTGCTCGGTGTCTTCGAACTCCTTTGCGGCCGCATCGACCATCGCCGGTTCTGCCCAGACGCCCGTCCGATCGCTCATCGCTTTGAACGTCAGGTCGCCGACCGCAAGCGCGATGAGGTACGACGGGATCGCCTGGGGCATGCGGAAGTGGAAGATACCGCTGCCCTTCTCGCCGGGAGTTGCCTCCGCGGCCATCACGGCCACGAGGTCTTTCGGCACATGAATCGTCGCGTCGTACGTCATGCGCACGGCCGGTGTGTCCTGAACCGGGATGAACGAGCGCGCCTGAATGGCCTGCGCCTGGCTGAAGAGAAACGGCTGCTTCTTCCCTGACGTCTGCGCAGGCGTCAGCCACTGAAGCCCCTTGGCCGACGGCGATGAGGCGTAGGTGATGCGCACGCGATCGGCGTCGGCCGGCACAGTCACGCGCAGCGCGCTCCCAAATGCTGGTGTCGACGGATCGAGTCGGAACATCGTGGCCGCCCACGACCCGTTACCCGACGCCGTCTCTGTCTTCTGAATCTGCAAATCGCGCGTGTCGAGCACGAGTTCCGTTGCACCTGGATCTCGCCGCTCGAGTTGTAGTTCGGCTGTGCCGCGCAACGTCTTCGCGCCGAAGTCCGCGGTGAGATCGAGCAGCAGATGTTTCGTCACGAAGGCGTCGGTATTTGCGTAAGTAGCCATATCTCGTGGCAGCGGCGTGGAAGCAGGAGCAGGTGGTGCGGCAGCCGGCGGACTGCAGCCCATCGTCAGGAGCACGGCAAGCGCAGCGCCTGCACGGGAGAAATACGCACGTGATTTCACTGCAGTGATCGTTGATCGAATTATAGGTATCTGCGGTGCTTGACACCGGCGCGTACGAGGCGTATTGATAGCTGTAGGCCCCGTCATTTAGACGCGGAGGTTTCGCATGGAGAGGCCACCGGGCTGAGTACGCGCATCGAGCGAGCGTTCCGTCGCACGACGGACAGATGCTCGATGCGCAACAAAGCAGAACGCTTCGACAGTCTGTAAATCCTGGCTTTCGTCAGGATGCGTGGCGTCAGTCACGCACGCAAACGCCCGGCACTGGGTTCCTCCCAGGTCGGGCGTTCATGCGTACGCGAGTTTCAGTTGGCAGGCGCCAGGAAACTCTTGCCTGTTTTTTCGTTGCACCCACCGGCCGGCAAAGTGGTTCCGCAATTGATGAGGGCCCCACCGATCGCGCCAAACGGGCGACCGTCCCGGAGCGGGTGCAGGCTCACGGTGAGAATCGTGCCCTGAGGGAACGATTCCACTGTGACGCCCTGCCGCGCCATGGCCGCAGCAGAACCAGTTTCCACACCCCACACGAGCGGCTTGCCCTCGTTCATCACTGGTTTTCCATCCGGACCGATCACTTCGAAGATCAGCTGAGCGTGATTGCTGCCGGGAATGAAGCGCGTGAGCTTGCCCGTCATCGTCTTCGATGCCGTCATGTCGTACATCGCGAACGAGTGATGCGCGTGGGCGATCGTCGAGAGCGTTAGAACGAGTAAGAAGGCGAATACTCCAACAATCGAGGACCTCGGTACGAATCCAGGTATCACAGCCACTCTCCAATTGGACCGTCATGCGGCCCAGATATGAATCTCATGCTCGTTGTGCGTCCGCATGACCGTCCAGGCGCGCGAAGCGCGCCAAGAAGGCAGCGGAGGACTAGCTCACCGCGAAGCATTGGCTAGTCCTTCTTCCAGCCCTTTTCGAAGTGCTGTTCCCAGTTCTCCGCCCACGGCCGGCCGAAGTAGTCGATGTAACCCGCGTCCACCGGGGTCAATTGCGTCGGCCGCCCGTCCGGGCCGTTGATGATCGTGCTCTGCACGCGGCATTCGACGTAGGTAAACCGCTGCTCGGGATCGCTGATCGGTCGCGTGCGCTCCCACGGCGTCACGGTGTGGAGAGGACGCGTGAACGCCTCGGGATCGTAGAACGTCGTTTCGACGGTAATCGTCTTGCCATCGGCGCTCGGACGAAACACCTCTATCGTTTCCATCTTGTTGCTGAACTCGAACATCGAGTGTGACAGCGTCCAGCCCTGGACGTTCGCCGTCCACGCCACGAGCGTGTTGCCGTTCCAGAAGCCGACGGTCTCGCCATACCACTGCGGGACCTGCTGAACGTGCTTGCGACCGATGAGGACCTTGCGCAGGAAGTTATCCGCGATGCCGCTCACGAACTGCACCTGGTAGGGTGTCGTCAGCACCTCGATGGTGCCGCCCAGCGAGGCCTGGGCCCACCAGCGCATGAACCCTTCGGGGTAACAGAAGGCCGCCATCCATTGCGGGGAGTTGGACACGCCTTCGTGGTAGTTCATCTGCACCATCCGCTTCTGATACTCCGGCGTGAGCAGCGAAAGCATCGTGGCCGTCTGGAGATTGACACCCCAGATCCACTGATCTTCGTTCCCGCGGCGCTGGTAGTAGCCGTCCCAATCGGGGAGCGTCTGGCGCGTGTGATTCGTCGGGCCCCCGGCTTTCTTCGCCTCGGCCATCAACGCGTCGTAGTGTTCGGACGCCGTCTTGTAGCTGTATGGGCTGACGATCTTCTCGACTGGATAGTCGCGGTTGCAGTCGCCCCAGTGCGCCACGCGGTTCTCCCGCGTCCACATGTCGGTCAACTGGCGCGGCGTGTTGCAGCGCGCGTAGCGCTTGTCCGTCCAGTTCGCGCGATCCAGATAGAAGTTCTTGGTCGTGAAGAGATCAACGGCCAGAGGCGTGACGCCCGCGGGCGGGGTCGTTGACGTCGGCGGGCCTCCGCCACGTCCCCCTCGTCCCTGCGCATTCGCCTCGTTCCCGAGTAACGTCCATGCGGCAGCCATGGCAACCACTGCCACCGCCACAACGATCCTGCGTCCAATACCCATGAATGAGAGCTCCTCGTGTGCACGCAGGTCTCTGCCAGGCCCGCGTGACCGGGGAATACGCTACCACGCCTCGCTGAATGTGAGATGTCAGATGGGTTGATCGGTAGCTAGGTTGCTGGGTGGCTGGGTCGCTAGGTTGCTGGGTGGCTGGGTCGCTAGGTGGCTGGGTCGCTAGGTGACTGGGTTGCTGGGTGACTGGGTTGCTGGGTGGCTAGGTGCCTGGGGACGCGGCATTGTGCTTGCTCGACGACGGGCATGTCGCTACCGCATCACTCCTTGATCGCGTGGCAGCGCGCCGACGACCTATTCATCGATCTCCATCTGCTGTCTCGGGGATTTCCTCCAATAGAACGCTTCGAGTTGGCGTCACAGCTGCGACGCGCCGCATTTTCAGTTCCAGCGAATATCGCGGAAGGCTACGGAAGGCACACAACCGGCGAGAAACTGAAGTTCCTGCAGATTGCGTGCGGCTCGCTCGCAGAAGTGGGCTACTGCCTCCACGCGGCCAAGCGTCTTGGCTACATCGAGGAGTCGGTCTATTTGCAGTTCGAGTTGCGTGTGCGGCGGACGTCGGCGCCACTGCGCGGCCTGATGAAATCGATGGGTCGCGAACACCCCTGAACCGACCGTCTTCGTGATCGAGCTACCCAGTTACCTAGCGACCCAGCAACCCAGCTACCTAGCAACCCAGCTACCCCTGCGCGCCGGTCGTTCCGCGAGCGGCAACGCCTGTGCCGTGAGCGGTCGGCCTGCTGCGGCGACCGGTTGCGGATGTGCCGCAGGTGGCTTACTGCGCCGGCTTTCTGGGCGTGACATTGACAGCGAAGATGAACCGCTGACCATCCGGGCTGGCCACGTTACTCAGTTGCGCAGGCGCGAGCACGGGCGTTGGCAACTTGAACAGCATCTTCGGTGAGGAAGTCTGAAAGGGTGCCGTCCCGACGATGTCCACGGCCATCATGCCTTGCCCGCCCTGCACGGAGAGATAGAACAGTTCCTTGCCGTCACGTCTCCAGAAGATGCCGCCGACGGATGGTCCGTCCGACACCTGCGACCCCGGCGGCGCGGGCGTTGCGGCTGAGGCCGCCCGCGTCGACTCCTCGAGACTCTTCACGTAGACCTGGAACGGGCCGGATCGGTTCGAGTTGAATGCGAGCAACCGTCCATCGGGGGAGAAGCGTCCACCACGCTCACGTCCGAGCTCAATCGGCTTGCGGTCTTCGTTCAACGGCAACACGAACATCGTCTCGCCTGACCAGAAGCAGATGAAGCGTCCGTCGGCCGACCAATCGGTGAGGATCATCTGACCGCCCGTGGACTGCTTGTAGATGATCTCCTCATCACCGCTTCCGTTCGAGGCGCGTCGAACGATCGCGTTGGCGTTCTCCCGGTCGGAGACGTACGCGATGTAAGCACCATCAGGCGACCAAATCGGAGCCGAGTCCTGTGGCGCATCGGAGGTGATAGCTGTCCCCTTGCCCGTCGCGATGTCGAAGGCCCAGATGTCGCGTCCGTCGGTGTCGGGGTCGTTCTTCACGACGGCGATGCGGGAGCCGTCGGGAGAGAACGCCGGTTGTGAATACGATCCAACCTCGCCCAGCCGGGTCACCGCGTTCCCCTGTCGATCGAAGATCGTGAGTTGCTGCATGTTCCGACGCAGTCCGCGCGCCAGCAGACGACCCAGCGTGCCGTTCTTGCCTGCGGTGTCTGTGGCGATCTTGTTTCGGCTCACGAGCGCGGCGTGAAACGCGTCGACCTCGGCCTTGTTCACGATCTCGACTTCGAAGCCGATCGTGCCCATCTCGTCGAGCGACTGCTCGCCGAAGATCGCCCGCCGCGGCGGGCTGATCGGATTGCGCGGATTCTCGGACGAGTTGTCGTACGTCAACGTCACGTCGATGCGTGTGCCCCTGGGAAGGATGAACGGCTTCCTGTAGCTGTAGCCGTCCTGCCAGTTGAAATCCCAGTCGCGAATCCAGAGGAGTGGTCGTGTCGACCCATCCGGCAGAGTGGCTTCCGCCTTCATCTGTTTCGCCAGGTAGTGGGCATGCGCAAACGCGTTGTATACCCTGGCGTCCCCGGGCAGCGTGAATGAGTCCTGGATGGTGAACTGTTTTTCGCCAGGAGGGATGTCTATCCCGGCGCCGAGCCCAAAGACTGCCGGCAGCTGCACGGACGCAAGATCCTTCTGACCTCCGTTCTCGGCGAAATAGATCCCGATCAGCGACTTCTCGAACTCCGCCTTGCCGCTCGGGTGAAAGTGCACTTGCAGCAGGAAGTCCGATCCCTTCGGCAGCCGCGACACGATCCCCTCGGTAAACATCGCCGGTTGCGCACCCGGGACCCATCCGCCGAGACCGGGATCCGTGCGGTCCATGAAGCCGACGGCGCTGAGCCCGCCAAACCCCGGGCGGCCATCGACGCCATCGACGTTCGCCCGGCTTCCGCCCGGTACCTGCGCGAAGAGCGCGTGATGGACCACCTTACGCGCGCTCGGACGGAACTCGATACCTTTGACCCACTTGTCTTCCGTCAGCTTCGTCGGGATCACGAAGTTCCGAAACACGTCAGGGCCGCTCGCCGGGACATCGAACGCGATCGGCATCTCGAGGATCAGATCCGGTTGACCGAGCCGCCAACCGTCTGCCGGAAACTCGGGAACCTTCGGCATCCTCGCCTCATCGCCACGAGGCATGCCCTGTGTGACCCACGCGGCGATCGTCGCGATCTGCGCATCGGTCAGACGTCGCTCACCGACGAAGTCACCGTATCCGGGCTCCGCATGCCACGGAGGCATGTAGCGCGATTCCGTGACTTTGGCGATCAGTGCTCCGCGCTTGGCGACGTCCTCGTACGAGATGAGTGCGAACGGCGCCGCTTCCCCGGGCCGGTGGCACGTGACGCAATTCGCGTAAACGATCGGCGCGATCGTGTCAGCGAACGTCACGCGAGCAGTCGTCGCCTGTTTCGTCGTGGGCGTGCGCGGTGACTGCGAGTGACCGACGAGTGGCGTCAGCACGAGCGCGGACACGAAGAGACACAGCAGCCGTCGGTTACTCATGATCGTGCTTCCTCAGCAAAGCGGGATCGGTGATGAAGCAACCCAGCGCTTCGGTCTCTGGGTGCGGGACGCTGCCTCCAGCCAGTACGGCATTCAGGGCGTCACGCAGGTCGTGACTCGTCACCTGTTGCCGCGTCTTGCCGAGCGCGGCGTACAGGTTGTCGATGCGCCCCCGGTAGCGAATCTCGCCCGAGCGGTCGATCACAAAGACCTGCGGGGTGATCGACGCCTTCACGTGCGCAGCCGCCGTTCGATCGCGATCGACGATGGCCGTGAAGCCGGCGTAGCCGTACTCCTGGAGATGCGTGCGCACGAGCTGATCGAGATGTGCGGCCGACGGATGTGTATCGACGTCTTCGTACACCAGTGAGCACTCGACTCCGCGCGGGCCGTAGTCGCGACAGACGCGCTGAATCTCAGGGGCGTAGGAGTTGGAGACCGGGCAGTCGGTTGCGACGAAGAACACGGCACTCGCACGACTGATCGGCGTAAACGGCGTCATCGGGCGTCCGTTGAGATCGCGCAACTGGACGCGTCCGCGGTCACCTTGTGCCAGGCCGACTGCGGCACTCAAGACGAAAAGCCAGATGACAAGTGCACTCGATCGCATGTGCAAGTCCGGTATGGGGTCTGACCCATCTGGTTCTGTTGTCGATGGTCTAGGTATCGCTATTGTCGATAGTCGAGGTATCCTTGTCAAGCCCAATGCCGAAGCCATCTGACCTCCTTCAAGGCACGCTTGACCTGTTGATTCTGAAGACGCTCTCGCGCGAACCGCTTCATGGGTGGGCGATCTCGAAACGCATACAACTGCTCTCCGACGAAGTCCTCGCGGTCCAGCAGGGATCGCTGTACCCGGCGCTCCATCGCCTGGAGCAGCAAGGGTGGATCACCGCGGAATGGCAGGCCACCGAGCAGGGACGCAACGGCAAGTTCTATACGCTGACGCGTGACGGGAAGCGTCAACTCGAGCGCGAGCTCGAATCCTGGAAGCGCCTCTCGTCGGCAGTCGGCTTATTACTCGAACGAGCGTGACTCTCTCGCGCCTGTACCGGATCGCGCGGCAGCGCCTTCGATCGGTGCTTTACCAGCACGCGGCCGACGAAGAACTGACTCGCGAGCTCGCGTTGCATGTCGAACTGCTCGTCGAGGAATTTCAGGCCGACGGGATGTCACGCGACGAGGCGCAACGCGCCGCGCGACGAGCCCTCGGCAACCTGCCCCTCCTCGCAGACGAGTGCCGCGATCACCGTCGCGTCTCCTGGCTTCTCGATCTTCAGCAGGACCTCGTTCACGGCCTGCGGATGCTGCGCGTCAACCCCGGCTTCACCGCGGTCGCGGTGTTGTCGCTCGCGATCGGCATCGGCGCCAACACCGCCATCCTGAGCGTCATCGACGCCGTCATGCGAGCGGGCCTTCCCATCCCGCAGGACGATCGCCTGGTCGTCGTGCGCACGTTCCCACTCGACGACCCGAGCCAGGAGACGCACGCGCTGCTCGATGACTACACCACCTGGCGCGACGCGAGTCGCTCCTTCGATGTGATGGGGCTCGCGCTGGGACTGCAAGCTGACTTCGGCGCCGATGGCGACACTGCCCCGGCAGAGCGCATTCAGGGACAGGCCGTGACCGGCGGGACGCTGTCCGCCCTCGGAGTCCAGCCGTTCCTTGGTCGCGTCTTCGCTGAGTCAGAGACCGACATTGGCCCTCCAAGTCCTGTTGTCGTCATCAGCCATCGGCTGTGGCAACGGCGTTTCGGATCTCGCGGCGACATCCTCGGTCAGACTGCCCGACTCGATCGCGTCACCCGGACGATCGTCGGCGTGATGCCTCCCGCCTTTCACTACCCCAACGAGGGCGTGGAGTACTGGGTCCCGCTGGCTGCCACCGAACCGTCCCGACTACCGAACCTACAGCGCTTTTTTGTCGTGACCGCACGACTGAAGGACGACGTCACGATCGAGCAGGCGCAGTCGGACATGGACATCATCGCGGCGAGGCAAGCGCAGGAGGACCCCGATCGCCACGAAGGGTGGGGCGTTCGCGTCAAGCCGGTTCGCGAGGCGATGTACGGCTGGACGCGAGAACGCCTCCTGATACTCGAAGCCGCCGTGTTCCTCGTCCTCCTCGTCGCCTGCGCCAATCTCGCCAGCTTGTTGCTCGCACGCGGACTCGT
>Ga0310810_10000287_pt1 | contig 52595 bp, 42 predicted proteins | sample NCmetagenome_FD_207641 | JGI IMG/M metagenome (GOLD analysis project Ga0310810, IMG submission 207641) | Soil microbial communities from experimental microcosm in Duke University, North Carolina, United States - NC | ecosystem: Engineered > Artificial ecosystem > Soil microcosm > Unclassified ...
AGCCTTTGACCCGTCCTTCGGGCACACCGGATTCCTTCAATAGCTTGTCCAACAACATCCGGCTGCCGGATCCGACCTGCCGATTCGTAAACTGGACGTTTTTCCGTGCGAGATCTTCGACGTTCCGGATCCGCTTGGGATTACCGGCGGCGGTAACCAACCCTTCTTCCCACTGGGCGAAGGTGACGACGGTGAACTCGTCTCCGGCGAGATCACGTTTGATGAAGGGCAGATTGAACTCTCCCGTCGCCGGATCCTCGATATGAGAACCCGCGATATGAATCTTTCCCTCCTTGAGCCATTGCTTCTGGCGGGAGATTATCAGCAGAAGCAAAGAAGCGATTTAACCCACGGCCGGGGAGAGAAGACTATAAATGTGGTTTGGAACTGCTGAAAAGCATGCCGCGCCATCGCGGTACCCTCAAAAACAGCGATGCGTGATGCGGCGTGGTGCCGAAAAGGGTTGCGACGCGTGGCCGTGTCAGGCGCTCCTTTCATTCACTTTCTACTGGGTTTGTCGACCGTGCCGAAACCAAAACCTTTTGTCGCAGCAACTCTAAGCTATGGCACGTTATGCGGGAATGTTCGAAAGAATCGACCTCGGCGAAGCGGGACAATGGTCTGGTGACCCATGGCCCCAATGATTTGAAGGCGACCACCAACGCCCCGATAAGTCCGTTAATACGCCCCTTTCAGGAATTTGCGGCGCGGGAAGCGTCGGGCGGGATCCTGTTGCTCTTCTGTACCGTCGCGGCGCTCATTTGGGTGAACTCTCCACTGGGCTCACTCTATGAAGCGTTGTGGCACACCAAGGTAACCTTCGGCCTCGGGGGCCATACACTCGGCCGCGATCTCCACTTTTGGGTAAACGATGGACTCATGGCCATATTCTTTTTCGTCGTTGGCCTGGAGATTAAGCGCGAGTTGTTGGTCGGAGAACTCGCGTCGGTGCGACAGGCCGCACTACCGATCCTGGGGGCGCTGGGGGGCGTTGTCGCGCCGGCGCTAATCTACACGGCTCTGAACTTCAGTGGGGAAGGTGCTGCGGGCTGGGGAATCCCGATGGCCACCGACATCGCGTTCGTCATCGGCATTATGGCGCTCCTGGGCGATCGAGTGCCGCTGGGCCTCAAAGTCTTCTTGACCGCACTTGCCATCGTGGACGACATCGCCGCCGTCTTGGTCATCGCGCTCTTCTACACCGCCCAGATCGCCTGGTTGGGCGTGGGAGTAGCAGCCCTATGTGTTGTTCTCCTCCTCGCCGCAAACAGAATGGGGGTTCGCCACCCGCTTCCTTACGTACTGCTGGGCATCGTACTCTGGCTCGCGGTGCTCCATTCGGGTGTCCACGCGACCATCGCTGGTGTCCTGCTGGCTATGACCATTCCTTCGAGCACAGAATTAAATGCGCCTGAATTCCTCCAACGCAGCCGGGAAATCCTCCAACACTTCGAGCGTTGCGCCGACAGCGAAAAGGGAGTCATGACCGATGAAGAACAGCAAATTGCGATAGACGCTCTTGAGGACACTTGCGAAAAAGTGCAGCCCCCTCTGTACCGGTTGGAGCAGGCGCTTCACCCGTGGGTAACGTTCTTGATCATGCCAGTGTTTGCCCTCGCCAACGCAGGAGTGGTCCTCAGTGGCGGCATCACCCAGCCCCTGCGGGAGCCCGTGACTCTGGGAGTCGCTCTGGGCCTCCTGCTCGGCAAGCCGATAGGCATCGGGCTAGCGTCCTGGCTTGCGGTGAAGATCGGTCTCGCGATGTTACCCTCTGGTGTTAGCTGGAACCACATTCATGGTGCCGCCTGGCTGGGCGGAATCGGGTTCACGATGTCTCTATTTATTGCCGCCTTAGCGTTTCCCGCTCAGGAACTGCTGGCAACTGCGAAGATGGGGGTCTTGGGTGGGTCTTTTTTCGCGGGAATCATCGGCTTCGTGATCTTGCTTCGTCGCGGTCGTGGCGGGGTCAATCCCGGCACGAACAGCGACGACGGCAATTCGAAATGATCGAGAAACGAAAACTCCTCCACAGCCAAGTATGAAGATAGACCCAATGTGAGACGGCAAGGTGTAGGGGAAATGTCGGATCGCGTGGGCGCCCCTAGAAGGCAGGGTCATCAACAGCGGCGTTCGGGTGATGTTCGAGCGAGCGTTGAGGACTTGTCCTTCCACCTCCAGTCCGTAGAGCCTAACCAACCTGCGTCACCGTTCCGAGAGGTTGAGGTACGCCGCTTGTAAGCCTGTTTTGAAGGCGGGCGTGGCTGAAGACGCTGCTCCCTGAGATAATGAACGCAAGGGGCGTTGCCATGCAGATTACGCTGGAACTGCCGGAAGACATCGCGCAAGGAATGGAGTCCAAGTGGAAGGACCTGGCCCGCGCAGCGCTCGAAAGCTTGGCGTTTGAAGCTATCGGTCCCATACGATCACAGCCGCTCAGCTTCGCCGGCTCCTGGCATTCGAAACGCGTATGCAGGTAGACGCCTTTTTGAAGGAACACGAAGTCTACGACTTCACGGCGGCAGACTTCGAGCAGGATTGCGAAACACTTCGTCAGCTCCCGATGAAAGAGGCTCAGCACTGAGCCGGCTCTCGAAATGGTTGTCGGCGCCGAAACCGGTCCGTGACTGGGCCGATAATGCGCCCAAGTGGGTTGAAGTTCTCAGTCCAAAGAGCAGTCTCCTTCTGAAGCTCGACCTGGGAGAGAGCGAGGCGATTCCCCTCGCAACCGAGTTGCATGCAGACGTGGTGCTCATTGATGAACAGGCCGGCCGGCAAGAGGCACTTCGCAGAGGGCTGAAGATTGCGGGCAGGCTCTCCGTGCTCGATGAAGCTGATAGGCGGGACTCGTCGTTTTCGATAACGCGATCGCTGAACTGCGAAAGACCAGCTTCCGCGTGTCGCAGGTGATCCTATCGGAGATCAGGCAAAAATGATCTCACTAAGGACCGCTATTGTCTCATTAGCGACGCTGGTTGAGCGCAACGGTTCAGCCCGGTCGATAGCTCGATCACTCCCTCGGCCTCTGAGCGTAGTCGCTTTGAGATCTCGCAGGCTCGTGCATAATTGTTTCAAGACGGAGAGCGGCGTATCAGCGCTTGGACCTCTGTTGGTCAGAGATTGCATTCGGCCATCAAAATCCTGACGCCGTCTGGCCTTTCAGTCGCTAGCCGACTTGGCTCGTGCACCACCGTGGCAAAACCCCTCCCGTTGAGCCGACTTGGGTTGCCCATGAGCGAAAAGCAGATTCCCCAAGTTGTTGAAGATCTTGAAAGTGGAGGGAAACAAAAGAAGCTTTGGAGCGGGCCGCTATGCCCCTGACGCCGCTGAGCCCCCGTTGAGGACTCGCCGCATCTTCAGCTCAGGACGTAATGCCTAGCTATCTCCTCGAACGCCTGCAACTGTTGCGCCTTCCACGCGTCGTCGCAGTTGAGTTCCGCGGCCATCAACTCGGCCACGCATGGCGACATCGCCAGCGCCGCCTTCGCGTTCAGAAATAGCGCTCGCGTGCGCCGGGCGAGTACATCTTCAACCGTACGTGCCATCTCGAAACGTACTGCCCAGATGACTTCAGCACCCGTGTATGGGAGCGCCGGATGCAAAGGTTTCGCCAGTTCGGGGTCCGCCTGCATCAGCGCTTCAACCGCCGGGGCATCGGACCCATAGACATAACGGGAGCCGAAACGCCGCGCGTCGCTGTGGAAGCCGTGAATATTGAGGCTCTGCGTGATACACGCCTTCTCGGGTAATTGCGCCAGCATGGCTGCCTGGTTCACGCAGTCTTCGGCCATACGGCGATAGGTGGTCCATTTTCCGCCGGCGATGGTGATCAAGCCTGACTTTTCGATATGGATGGTGTGGTCGCGCGAGAGCGCGGCAGTATTGCCGATGTCCGCCGATTTCACCAGCGGCCGAATGCCCGCAAACATGCTGAGCACGTCGCCGCGCGCCGGCTTCTTCGCCAGATACAACGCCGCTGTATTGAGGATGAATTCGATCTCGGCTTCGGTGGCGACCGGCTCGAGCGTGGCGGCTTGCACCGGCGTATCGGTAGTGCCGACTAGCGTGTGCCCGTGCCAGGGAATCGCGAACATCACGCGGCCATCGCTCGTGTGCGGCACCATCATGGCGCTGTCGCCGGGGAGGAACGAACGGTCGAAGACCAGGTGCACACCCTGGCTCGGTGCGATCATCGGCTTGACAGACGCGTCCGCCTGGTGCCGCAGGCCGTCGCTGAAAGCGCCGGTGGCGTTGATCACCACCTTGGCTTTTGCCTGGAACTCCTCGCCCGTTTCGGCGTCGTGCGCGACGATGCCGTCAATGTAGCCGTCGTTGTCCTTGGCCACGCCGGTGACCGGCGCGTAGGTCAGGAGCGTCGCACCCTGCTCGAAGGCCGTGGTCGCCATGTTGATGAGCAGCCGCGTGTCGTCGAACTGGCCATCAAAGTAAATCACTCCGCCACGAAGACCGTCAGTCTGAATGGTCGGCAACCGCTCCAGCGTTTCTTCCCGGGAAAGAATCCGCGAGGTACCGAAGCCGTACTTGCCGGCCAGCACGTTGTAGAGCTTGAGCCCGATGCCGTAGAAGGGCGCCTCCCACCAGTCGTAGTTGGGCACCACAAAACCGAGGTCGTGCACCAGGTGCGGCGCGTTTTGCAGCAGCAGCCCGCGCTCTTTGAGCGCCTCCATCACCAGCGAGACGTTGCCTTGTTCGAGATAGCGGACGCCGCCGTGAACCAGTTTGGTGCTGCGGCTGGATGTGCCTTTGCCGAAGTCGCTCTGCTCGAATAAAACTACGTCGTAGCCGCGGGAGGCAGCGTCAATGGCGGTTCCGACTCCGGTGGCTCCGCCGCCCACCACGATCATGTCCCACGGCTCCCGATGAGCCCGGACACGGCGCAACATTTCCGATCGGTTCATCGGTCTCTCGTCCCAATTTTACAGGATGCGGCCAAGGCTCATGGCACTTACGGGTAGAGGCCCACGCACAGGATTCCCATCCGCGTGGCTTGCAAAAAGCCACCAGGTGGTTGCGCTTAAGATTGACAGAAAATATTGCGGGAGAGATCTCTGCGGAGGAAGCGCTGGAACAATGACCACAAAAAATGTGGCGCCACCCTGGTGAAGGATGGCGCCACGAACACTCTACTGCAAAAACACCGTTGCCTGCGGGCTACAAACGGGCTGGTTCGGATCGGCGCCCAGCGCACACACTTGCAACGAGGTGGGTCCTGGTGGCAGATCCGCGGGGATGATCAGGTTGACCTGCTGCAGTCCGGGGATCCCGGGAGCAGGCCCGGCATAGCTCGGCGTGGGAATGTCGCGGCCGGCAATGCGCGCGGTGATGGTTCCGCTTCCAGGCGAAAGGAGGCCGGTTGCGAAAATCTGGATCACACTGCCCAAATCCGCCGGGAGCGCCGCGCCGTTTAAGGTGTTGTCCTGATTGAGAATGCCCGAGTTGAAGATCGCCGGCGACACCAACGCGAGCCCAACAGTTTGCGCCGCGGTCTGGCCATCCACCATGACGATCATCTGCGCCGTGGTCTTGAGGGCCATCTCCGCCGGCACTTGCAGATTGATCTGCGATGCGCCGGTATAAAGCAGCTTCGCCGGCACGGCATCGAACTTCACCGATACGCTCATGCCGCCGAGATTGGACCCCGTAATGGTGGCCAACGATCCCGCCACTAGCGGCACCGGCTGAAAGCTCGCGGCATTCAGCACCGCGCCGATAACGGGAGCGCCTGCGCCCGGCCCGCCGGTCACTGTCAGCGTAACGGGAAGGACTTTGCTGCCGGCCAACGGACCGGCATCCACGGTGATCGAGGCCTGATAGGTTCCCGGCCCGACCTTATCGGGATGCACGGTGACGAACAGCGTGGCATTATTCGTTGCCGATGCAGGGTCGGCCGTGAGCCACCCGGCGCCACTCTGATAAGCCACGGTCGATGTCCAGTTCAAGAAGCCGCCACCATTGTTGAGCACGCGCACGTACTTGATCTGGATACCCGCGTTGGCGGGTGAAGTGAAGTCGAGCGGCGGCGAATCCACGAACAGTTTCGGGAAGTAAGCCGCATTGCAGTCACCCAGCGCCTCGCAATCGGATTGCGGTTGCACGTCGGCGAAGCGTGGTACTGGCGCCGTGGACGCCACGTTGACGGTCGAGAGCGGCGCGAATGAGACTTTGGCATCGGCCACGATCGTGCCACCGCCGCTGTTGGGCAGAACGCCGACGAATGTCGGAAATTGCGCGCTCTCGCGGACGCTGCTGTTCGAGTCCACCACTTCATAGACGACATTTCCCGCGCCACTCACCAGTGTCACTTCGCTCGCGGAGGTGAAAGTCGTCGTTCCCGCGCCCGGGATCGGAAGAGCAATCGCCCCCCCGGCGCCTGTCGCATCCGCACCCGTTACCCGGATGAGCAGCAGCGAACCAGCGGCGCTTGGCGCGTACTGTCCGCCCGACGCCGCAACACCCAGATCGCCGCCGGCCGTCTGCTGCACCGCGCTCGATCCCGCCAGATAATCGGGCACAAAGATCCGCGCGCCCGCTGGAAATCCCGAATACCGTACCATGATGCGCGTGCCGGTATCGGAAAGCGGATCCTTCGGCTGGAACGAGCTGGCAAAACCTTCCGTGAGGCGAGTGGAGAAGAAGCTCGTGCCGCGGGCAAGCAGGCTGGCGAACGTGATGGTCGATGGCAGCTGCGACCCTTTGCAGCGCACCTGGCTCGATGAGGATTGCGTCAGTAGGCCGCGCGTCGCGAAGGCCACCGTGGGCTGAACGGCGGGGAAAGCGGGCGCCTGTTGATTGAAGGCAATATATGCAGTGATCCCCGTGGGGTCAGGCGGGAAGTAGATGCTATTCACGTCGCCGCGCAGATTGCTGATGCGCAGATTCGCCTGGCCAGACGGCGACAAGGTAAAACTGAGGCCGTTGAAAACAACTGCACCCTCTCCAAATGGCTGAGCCGCAACGTTGGCCGCCACCGGCCCGGACCCGTTATCCACGGTCATCTGGACGTCGGTGAAATTATTGGTCAACTTGTTGGTGACCCTCACGTTGAGGAAGACGGTCAGGTTTCCTCCTACCACGCCGCCGGGCGGGCCGCCGGTGCAGCTGATCAAAATGTCGCCCATTCGTTCCGCGAGACCCTCGCCGCGAACCAGCGCGGGAACAGCAGTAGGGGTGCAGACGAAGGGAGCGGAATAAGCCAGACTTATAGAAGAGGCTACTAGAATGAAAAAACGCGCAAAGGATTCGTTAGTCCGAATATAACTCATAAGTTCATGGGGCTCCTAATTTGGGATTACATCCTAACTGAGAGGCAATCAATTCGCCAAACGCTGCGGGCTTGAAAAGGAACCGGTGAGAACGGCACACCAAAACTGGCGGTGAGTCATTTTGACCCACTGCCACATTTTCAAGTCAGCGTGCCACAAGCCTGTTTCGTCAGGAAAATAGAGCGGACATCCGAATCTGAATAGACGTTCAAGTGGCAGAACTGGTTTCGCCGCGAAAGCCAAGGGATGGTTTTAACGGACGCGACCCGAAACGCAGGTGCAAGCATTAGCAGGCACGCATATCACCAATCCGAATAGGGCGTGCCATCCAGACCCGTCTTATCGGACCCGCTGTGCACGTCGAAGATGCCCGGCTCGGTCTGGTTCACGCTTTGCAACGCCTCCTCCATGACGATTTTCCACGTGGTGCTGGAGCCCGTCATGGGATCGATGGGCACCTGATGCAAATAGCCTTCCTGCACCAGGTCTTGCAGAGCCTGCGGAGCCTTCTGCTTATCGTAGGTGTACTCGTCGATGGTGGTGCGCAGCGTCATGAGGTTGTTGTGCAGGACGCTTTCCTTAGCGCGCAGGATAGATTTCTGATAGAGGGGGATGGCAATCGAGACCAGGATCACGATGATCGACATCACGATCAAGAGCTCGATGAGCGTAAACCCTAGCTTGCGGAAACGGCCACGCGGCGGCGCAGCAACGCGGCGATCACCACTCTGCATACGCAGTCCCATCTCCCGCCTTATCGGTACTCTTGGTGTAAACGTCGAAGATGTTCTGGCCGCCCCAGCCGGTCGACTGCGGGTCGTCCTGCATGCTGCGCTTTCCCCAATCCGTAGAGTTGGTCATGGGATCTTTGGGGATGCGGCGCAGGAAGCGGATTTTCTTGTCTACCTGCCCGGCCAGTTTGACGCCATCGACCAATATATCCAGGCTTTCCGGATATCCTTCGGCGCCTACTTTCTGAGGTCCGAGCAAGCCCTGATCGGCGTAGTCTTTGTACTTGTCGATGGCATTACGCATTTCAATCAGTGCGCGTCGCAACTCGTGTTCCTTCTCGCTGCGGACTTTGGAGCGCGCGAGCGGCACCGCCATCGTCGTCAGGATGAGCAGAATCGTCACCGCCACGATCAGCTCGATTAACGAAAGCCCGCGTTGATTCCGCCGCCTCAGCATACGACGTTACTTCACATTGATTGTGAGCTGCGGCGTGACGGTCAGGATGGGCTGCGATTGCGAATTGCGCAGGGTGAGCTGCGGCGCTGTCACGACCGTATCGCCGCGCCCGATGGCCTGAAATACCATCGTCACAATAGAGCCCGAGCCGCTGATGCCGCCAGTTGACGGGAAACGGCTGACATTCACGTTGGCTTCACCGGTGTCATTCAAAATGTTTTTCGAGAACGCCACTTGCTGGCCGTCGCTCGTGAGCAGATTGCCGCGCACCACGTCATTGAGCCGCAAGACTTTGGGATCGAAGCGGATCTGCAGGGGCGTGGCCGCGAGATCGGCTGCATTCTCGACCATCAGGCTGACGGTGACGGTGCCATTAACCTGCGCGTTAGTCTGTGACGGCACGAACGTTACGCGCGCGTTGCCGGCCGGCGCCTGCGCGGGCGACGTTGGCGGAGCGGTGGCGGGCGGCGCATTGGCCGGTGGTGCCGTCGCCGGCGGCGATTCGGGCTGGACAGGCACAGTGATCGGCAGTCGCACGGGTGGAGCGTTGACGCCCGGAATCAGCGGCAGGTTTCGCGGCGGAGCATTCGGGACCGGCTGCGCGGCCGGAGTATTCGGGACCGCCTCCGGGGACAGCAATTCGCCCTGGGGCGGAGGTCCGGGTTGCGGCACAGGCGTGGCCGGCTGCGCCTCGGCGGGCTTCGGCGGCGCATAGTTCAGCTTGACCGTCGTCTGGTTGCCCGCGGCGATGGTCCGCAGATTGACATCGCTGATCTCAGGCGTCCGTACGATGTGCGGAATGAGCGCAATCACCAGCTCCTGGCTGTCTTTCTTGGAAGTTTCACTGGTAAACAACCGGCGAATAATGGGGATATTGCCGAGCCCGGGTACGCCGGTGACGCCCTTGGTTTCCTGGATCTGCATCAACCCGCCCATGAGGTTCACTTCCCCCTGCTTGAGCCGGACATCGTTGATGATTTTGGTCTGCGCCACATCCGGTTCCTTGACGCCGCCCAGATCGAGAAACTCTCTCACGTTAGAGATATCAATCTCGACGTGCAGATGCACTTCATCCGGTCCAAGAATTTTCGGCGTGATCAGGACGTTCACGCCTACATCGAGAAATGTGAATTGCGTGTTGACCAGCGGGTTGATGCCCACGCCGCCGATGCCGGGCTGAAAGCTGCCGGTGGCGTACGGCACCTTGTCGCCGATATTGAGCTGGACCTTAAAGCCATCCACCGCGCGCACCTGCGGCGACTGCAGCACCTTGCTGTTGGTGTCGTTGAGGACGGCGTTGAGCAGGCCGCCTGGAAGCGTCAGCGAAAAATCGCGCGTGCTGATACGCCCAATGTTGGAGATCGGAATGGACGTCGACGTGGAGGTGGCGGGGGTAGCTGGGGGAGTGCCGGCCGGCGGGGTAGCGGCTGGCGTTGCGGGCACTGAAATGCTCGACCGCGGCGTGAAAGAGATTGGCGAATTGATCCCATTGGGGGCGACGGCCGCCGCCAGGTCGCGCTCCAGCGCCCGGTTCACCTGCAACACGATCACATCGATGACCACTTCCGACTTGGGCTTATCCAGATCGGCGACCAGCTTCTCGGCCAAAGACACTTTGTCGGCTTCGCCACGCACGATGATTGCGTTTTGCGCCTGATACGTGAAAATCTTCTGGATCTCCACCACCGAGCGGATGGCCGTAACGATTTCCTGGAGCTCCTGCGCCGTCAAGACATTCGTCAGGTAAAAAACCTTGACCACCCAGTCTTCAAAATCGCGACGCTTGGTGGGATTGTCCTGGGTCACGAAAATGGCGTTTGCGGAAAGAGGCTTCCAGAAAGATTTCGTCACCAGCGACAGGTAATCCAAAGCCTCGTCGAGCGTGGCGTTGTTCAGTTCAATGGATAGCGGCTTCGGGGGAGCGCCGGTAGTCGTGTATTCCGGATCGAACAGGACGTTGATGCCCGCCAACTTGCCCACGGTCTCGAACAGCACCTTGGGCTGCTGGTTGTTCATTTTGAGATTGATGGGCACCGGATTGAGTGGCCGCAGCTCCGGCACCGGCTGCATGGAGGCGAACTTCTTCTCTTCCCTACGCCTCTCGATTTGGGCCGGAGTCATGGTGCGCTCCTCCGGCTTCTGTTCGCCGGCGGGTTTGTTCTTCTCCCGCTCGATCATGCCCTTGGTGCGGCTGATCTCTTCTTCCGCCATGGAAGAAGCCGGATTGATCCCATATGCCTTCTGGAATTCGGCCAACGCATCGTCTAGTTTCCCATCGTTGCGGAGCTTCTTTCCTCGATCGATGTGATACTGGGCGTCGTAGAACCGCAGGCGCGTGGTGGCCAGTTGATAGGCGATATCGGCCGGGTCCTCGCTCAGAGCCTCTTCGGCGAGTGACAGCGCCTTGTCCCACTCTTTGCGGAGTTCGGCCGTTCGGCATTGCGCAAGCAGTTTGTCGCCTTTGCGAGTGCGTGCCTCAAGCACCGCCACCCCAAGTGCTACCAAAAGAACCACCATCCCTGCGGCTTGTGTTAACCTTTTGGAACTCAGCATTTTACAAGCTATACCGAGACTTCCCAGCGGGATGCGACACCCGAGGCTTGTGCACTATCATCAGAATGACTGACGTGCAAACGGTTTCCAGTGTTGACTGCAATTTGAGGCGCATAGGGTTTGCCGGTAAAAGAAGCCGAACTCAAGATTTTAAGTGACAACCGCCAGGCTGGGCACAACTATTTTCTGATGGACCGCTTCGAAGCGGGCCTTGTGCTCACCGGAACCGAGGTGAAGTCCGCCAAATCGGGCCGGATCCAGCTCCGCGAGGCCTACGCCACCATCGACAAGAACGAGGCCTGGCTGGTTAACGCGCACATCAGTGAATATTCGCACGGGAACCGTGAGAACCATTCGCCGGTGCGCAGCCGCAAACTGCTGCTCCATCGCCGCGAGATTGATAAACTTTTAGGCAAGACGCGCGAAAAGGGCCTCTCGCTGATTCCGACCAAGATTTACCTCAAAGGCGGCCGGATCAAGTGCGAGCTGGCCCTGGCGCGCGGCAAGAAAATGCACGACAAGCGGGAAGCCGAGCGGGCACGCACGGCCGAGACCGAAGCCCGCGATGCCGTGCGCCGCAGCAAAGCAAGATATCAGGGGTAACGGAGATTGAATGCAGATCCATCTGGACGAGAAGCCGGCGGAGTCGGTCGAATGCGATGCGCTCGTGGCCTTCACTTTCGAGGGCAAACCGAATGACCGGTTCAAGGACTCGCTGAGCGAAGTTTACGCGTCGGGAGAGGTCACCGGAAAGATGTATGAAATGACGGTGGTGCATCGTCCGGCCGGCTTCAAAGCCAAGAGAGTCCTGCTGGCGGGCTCTGGGCCGGCGGATAAATTCACTTCGGCCGAATTGCGCCGCGTTTCCGGGGCGGCGGTGCGGCATCTGAAATCGAAGTCGGTAGTCAACATTGCCATCCTGCTGGATGGCGCGTTCTCTGGAGCGGACCACGTGGAGGCCGCGGTCGAGGGCGCGGTGCTTGGCGATTACGAGCCGGACCGGTACAAGACCGACAAAAAAGGCAAGAAGCCCGTCGAGCAGTTCACCGTGGCGGTTGCAAAAAAGGGTTTGGATGCAGCTCTCGCGCGCGGCCGCGCCACTGCCGAAGCGCAGAACCTGACGCGCGAGCTGGTCAACGAGCCGGCCAACCGGCTGACGCCCACGTCGCTCGCCGAGGCCGCGCGGCAGATGGCGGTGGCGCAGGGGCTGGAGTGTGAAGTGCTGGACCGCGACCGCATGAAGCAGCTTGGCATGGGCTCACTGCTCGGCGTGGCCATGGGCAGCGCGGAGCCGCCGGCGCTGATCATCCTGCGTTACAAGCCGGCGAAGGACGCCAGCAATGGCAAGGCGCATCTGGGACTCGTCGGCAAGGGCGTTACGTTCGACACCGGAGGCATTTCCATCAAGCCCGCGGACGGTATGGAAAAGATGAAGTACGACATGGCGGGCGGCGCGGCCATGATCGGGACCATGCGTGCGCTGGCGCAACTGAAGCCGCCCATCCCCGTAACGGCGGTGATTCCGGCGGTTGAGAACATGCCCGGCAGCCGTGCGCAGCGTCCGGGCGACATCGTGACCGCGCTTTCCGGCAAAACTATCGAAGTGATCAATACCGATGCGGAAGGCCGCCTGATTCTGGCGGACGCGCTCACCTATGCGCGGCGGCTCGGCTGCACGCACCTGGTGGATGCCGCAACGCTCACCGGCTCCGTAGTAGTGGCCCTGGGTTACATCAATGTCGGCTTGTTCAGCAGCGATGATCCGCTGGCCGAAAGAGTGCTCAAAGCGTCGCGCGCCGCCGGCGAAAAGATGTGGCGCATGCCGGTAGATGAAGAATACAAAGAGCAACTGAAGAGCGAATTTGCGGACATGGCGAATGTAGGCGGCCGTCCCGGCGGCGCCATCACGGCCGCGCTCTTCCTTCGCGAATTCGCCGAGCAGACGCCCTGGGTCCACCTGGACATCGCCGGCACCGCCTGGCTGGAAGACAGCAAGCCCTACATGTCCAAAGGTCCGACAGGCGTGGGCGTGCGGACGTTCGTAAATCTGGCGATGGGCTGGGGAAATTAGGACCGCACTTCGAGGTTAGCCGGTACTACGGCGACGGCGACGAAACCGGCCCCCGAATTGCTCAAGCGCTGCTTAGAACAATGGAGCGATCTTCGCCGTCATTTGTGTCCAGGGGTGTTTCACGCGCTCTGTGTCATTCAGGGCCACTGGGTGAGACCAAAGGCCGCAAACAGAAGTTGGCATTGAGAGGCGTACCCCGCATAGCAACTGCGCGATCACGTCGGTAGAACGACGGGAATGTGATGGCCAAAGCAACACCGTACAGGCTTCTTTTTCTTGTGTGGATTGCCTTTGTCACGCGCGGGCTTTTCTATTGCGTTCAACAGCCCATGTGGGAAGGCTACGACGAGTGGGCTCATTTCGCCTATATCCAGCACATCGCTGAGCATGGCGGGTTGCCTGTGAGAGGAGATACCGTCTCCAAAGAGATACGCTCGTCCTTAAGCTTGATGCCGTCGCCTTATGGCCTGAACGGCTTCAACCTGCCTCTCATAAACCACGATGATTACTGGCGATTGCCGCCCGAGGAGCGGCTCGCCCGCAAGCGAGCGTTAGCATCCCTGCCAGCCGGTTTCAGAATCCAGGCGGATGATGCCCTCAGTCTTTACGAGGCACAGCAACCGCCTCTCTACTACCTGATTATGGCTCTGCCGTATGAGGTATTCAGGAACACCAGTCTGCCAACGCGAATCGTGATGCTGAGGGTTCTCAGTATGCTCATCGCATCGCTCCTCATTCCCGTTGGATACGGCACGGCGAGGCGGATTTTCGGGCATGGTCGCACGGCGGTCGTGATCATGATCCTGCCATCGGTAACGCCGGAGTTCATGATAGACATTTGCCGTATCGGGAATGAATGCTTGGCAGTGGTTCTCGTTTCCGCTCTGATTCTTTCGGCGCTGCGACTGGTCAGTCGCGAAGCGGGATGGCGGGCTTGGGCGCTGTTTGGGGCGCTGCTGGGCGCCGGACTGCTCACCAAGGCGTACGTGCTCGCTTTCCTCCCACTGTTCATTGTGATTGCGCTGATTCGTATCGTGCGCGAGTGTGGCGTGAGACGAAGCATAGCCGGCTTCATGCTGGGTTTAACGCTGGCCATGGCCTCGGCGGGATGGTGGTACTGGAGGACGTGGCAACTGACAGGTACGCTCTCCGGTGAGCAGATCGACGTGGCCGCTGCACAGTTCAGCGTAGCCGAAAAGCTCGCCGCGGCACGCAAGGTGGACTGGGTAGTGGCGATAGATGAGCTAGCCTTTTCTCATATTTGGGTAGGCGCATGGAGCTTTACTGGCGTACGTAGCTGGATGTACCGGGTCTTTGAAATGATCGCTGCCGCCGGCGGGCTCGGTTTCATATGGCTCTGCGGAAGAGTTGTTGCCCGGAGTTGGCGTAAGCGCATTATAGGGCTTTTTGGCGGTAGATTGGCAATTCTTGCCGCCAGCTATCTGCTCTTCTGCGCGGGATTGGCCTACCATGTGGTTGTAGATTTTCTAGTAAAAGGCATTCCGGCGACCTGCGGCTGGTATCTCTACGCCGTGATCATCCCGGAATTCCTGATGGTTGCAATCGGCACTTTTACCCTAGTCGGAAGCAGTTGGTTCAGATTGGCTGCGGCTACGGGGAGCCTGATTGCCGCGGCTCTCGATCTGTATACCGTCGATTTCATTCTCATGCCGTACTACACCGGCATCATTACGCACAGAGTATCGGGGGTTCTCAATACTTTTCACCTAAGCGATCTGCAGTATGTCAGCATTTGGGAGATGTTCCAAAGGCTGTCAACTAACGGGCCTGCCGGCCTGGGTCCGACCACCGTCGCGATCATGTGGATGGCTTACTTGTGTGCCACTGCGGGGCTTGTGGCCAACGCGTTTATTCTGAGCGGCGCGTCGCGAACGGGCCAGCGGCTATCGCCAGAAGGCGTAAAGAACCATGCCGGTACTACCGGGCTGGTGCATCCGGACACGCAGACACGTTTGTATGCCGGGTCGACGCGGAGCTTGTTGCCCACCCTCCGCCGGCTTGCATTTCTGAAGACTGTCTCAGATCAACAAATTCTATGCTGTGGCCTCGCGCTTCCGTTTTCTTGCCCGCAGCACGTCGATCACAAAACGGTCGCGGCACGCTTTCACTTCTTCAATCGATTTCTTCGACCAATCGTAGAAACCTTTTCCGGTTTTCGCGCCAAGATCGCCGTGCGCCACTTTTGCGCGGTAGAAATTTGGCGCTTTAGGTTCGTTGTATAAATCCTTCGCTACGTAATCGACGATGCCGAGGCCCATATCGAGTCCCACTGCATCCTGGTGCTCGAAGATGCCGTACGCGGGCATGCGCAAGCCAAAGCCGTTCTTGGCGACCAGGTCCACGTCTTCCACGTCGGCGATGCCCTCGCCCACAATGTAGGCGGCTTCGCGCACCAGCGCCATCTGCAACCGGTTGCCAAGCTGCCCGGGCCGGTCCTTTTTCACGATCACCGGGACCTTGCCGCACGCCGCCAGCAAATCGCGCACGGTCTGCGTCACTTCGGGCGAGGTCTTCTCTCCCTGGACGATTTCGACCAGCGGCATTAAGTGCGGCGGGTTCCAGAAATGCGTCGTCAGCACGCGCTCCGGATGGCGGCAGCGCGAGGCGATCGTCGTGATGCTGAGGCCGGACGTGTTGCTGGCGAGTACCGCCGACCGGTCCGCCACACCGTCCAGGCGCGCGAACATTTTCTGCTTCAGATCCATGTTCTCAGGCGCAGACTCGATGACCAGATCCACGTCTTCGACGGTTTGGTCGAAAGCGCATGAAGAGTCGATGCGGTCGGAAGCATCCCGCGTTTCGCCCAGCTCCGCCAGGCCATTGTCGGCCAGCACGCGCAATTGCGCGCGCGCTGCATCCACGCCTTTCGCGGCGTTCTCCTCGGTGCGGCTCAGAATGGTGGCGCGCACGCCGCCCAAGGCCAAAGTGGCGGCGATTCCCGGGCCCATCATGCCCGTGCCGATGACGGCAACGCTGCGGAAACGGGTTTTCGACATGCAGTGATTGTATCGGAATGGTCTTTCGGGGGCGTCAGAGCCGGATGAGAAAGTTAGGCGACCAGGGTAGCGCGATTACGCCCGCTGCGCCCAGAACTTCGGCGAGTATGAACAACACGCATACGAGAAACAGGCCGACCGCCGATATCGTCATGACTCTGTGCGCGGCACGAGTCCTGAAAGCCTCCTGCGGCCGCAAAGCGATTTCGAGAGAGCGCAGCCCGATGTAGCCGGCGACAACGAGAAGGATCGGCGAATGCATGTTTTTCAGAAACCCGCCGATGGGCGCTGGCATACCGATTCCCCCGCTGTGCGTTACGGCAACTCGACTGCACTCGAACCATACAATCCGGGCGGCAGAGGTCTGCGCGTGAACGGTTCCATCATTGGCCCGAACCGCGCCGGGGTCAATCCTGGCTTTTGTTAGCAGAGTGCGGCAAGTGCCTAGTTTGATGGCGCTCCGTATCGAATGATATGGAGCACTATATACTGTCTGGATGCCGCGTCTGCCCGTCATCCTGCTGGTCGCCGCAACGGCTCGCCTCGTCGCTGCCGCCGCCGACTGGCCCCAGTTCCGCGGTCCCAATGCCTTTGGCGTTTCCGACACTACCGGCCTGCCAACGGAATTCGGACCTGGTAAAAATGTCGTCTGGCGAACGGCGCTGCCTCCCGGTCATTCGTCGCCGGTGCTCTCGGCGGATCGCATATTTCTCACCGCGTTCAGTGAAGATCAGTTGTACGTGATCACGCTCGAGCGCTCCACCGGTAAGATCCTTTGGCGGCGCGAACTTCCGCGCATGCGCAAACAGAAACTGCACAACTCCAACAGCCCGGCGTCCCCCAGCGTGGCTACCGACGGACGGAATGCCTATGCCTTCTTCACCGATTTCGGCCTGGTCTCCTACGGGTCCGACGGCGAGGAGCGCTGGCGTGTTCCACTGGGACCGTTCGATAATCCATTCGGCCTGGGCGCATCGCCGGTGCTGGCCAACGGTAAGGTGATTCAGATTTGCGATTCCGAGACCGGCTCGTTCGCTATCGCGGTGGATCAGAAGAGCGGGCGTACGGTCTGGCGTGTCGAGCGTCCCGACATGACGCGCGGCTTCTCGACCCCGGTGCTCTACCAGCCGAAGGGCGGCGCGCTGCAGGTTTTGGTCGCGGGAACCAATCGCTTCGTCGCGTACGACGTGGAAACCGGCAAAGAAGTCTGGTGGGTCCGCGGCCTCACCTGGCAGATGAAGCCGACGCCGATTGTCGCGGGCGACGTGGCCTACGTTCTGGGCTGGGCGGGCGGCGCCGATCAGGGGAATCAGGCCGCTGTCCCATCGCTCGCCGAAATCCTGAAGCTGGCGGATGCCAATCACGATGGCAAATTGTCGAAACAGGAACTCGCGGGTTCTCCCTACCAGAAAGACGCCGACGATGCCGATCTAAACGGCGATGGATTTCTCGAAGAGCGCGAATGGGAGAAGTATCGCGAGCGGCGCACGCTGGTGAATTCGGTGATGGCCGTGCGGCTCGGCGGCGCGGGCGACATGACCGACAAGAGTATTCTGTGGCGGTTTTACAAGTCGCTCCCCAACGTGCCGTCGCCGCTGCTCTATCGCAACGTGCTTTATCTCATGAAAGAAGGCGGCATCCTGACGGCGCTCGATCCCGCAACGGGAAGCGTTTTGAAGCAGGGCCGGCTGAAGGGCGCGCTCGATTTTTACTATTCGTCTCCAGTAGGCGCGGACGGCAAGATCTTCACTTCGAGCGAAGACGGCCACGTGTCCGTCATCAAGGCCGGGGCGGATTGGGAAGTGCTCGCCGTCAACGACATGGGTGAGGCCGTCTATGCCACACCGGCGCCGGTCGACCAGCAGCTATACCTGCGAACCAGAAATACGCTGTACTGCTTCGGAAAGCCGGTGCAAACAGTCGAGCATGCACAAACCGGCGCGCACGATTGAGACGCGGCGCTCCGAAGGGGATGCGCTGTTAAGCTTTCGTTGGGCCGCTCAGATCTAAGCCCCCCGGAAATTTCCAGATGCGCAGCGCATTCTTACCTAAAATCAGTTCGCGATCTTCTCTTGAGTAGAAGTCCAGCGCTGAATCCACGAACGCCAGTTCCTTATCCATTGGCAATTCCCAACGCGGCCGCGGGTACCCTGTGCCCCAGATCAACTGCTTTCCGCCGAATTCCTCATAGACGGCTTTGAAGAACGGCCAGGTGTCGCGATAGGGATAGCCTTCGAGCGAGATTTCGTAAGGCTCAGAGGCGCTGATCCAAACTTGCGGAAACTTTTTCAGGCGAAACATCTTGCGGAAATTGGTCCAGGGATCAGGACCGCGGAGGTCCGGCTCGCCGAGGTGGTCGATGATGACCTTGACACCCGGGAACCGTCCCGCCATGTCTTCGAGCATCGGCATCTGGTGCGGCAGGATGTAGAAGTTGAACACGGCACCCAGCCGCTCCGCTTCGCGCCACAGCGGATTGAGCGCTTTAGAATTGAGCCATGTCGAATTCGGATGGTACAGCGGGCTGAAACGCATGCCCTGAAAGCCGTGCTCCTTCACCCAGTAACGTAGGCGGCCCACGACGCCCGGATCTTCCGGGTTGATCAATCCGTGCGCTACGAATTTATCGGGATATTTGTGCAGCGAGTAACTGATGTAGGAATTGTCCCAGCCGTAATAGCGCGGATTAATCAGCACGGCGTAGCGCAGCCCAAAATCCCGCATCACTTCAACTTGGTTCTCGATCGGCGCGCTGATTTCCGGTTTGCTCTCGGGGTGCTCCGGGTGGTGGAAGGGAAATTTCGGATCGAGCGTCCACACTTCGAGGTGTGTATCGATGACCAGTCGCTTCGATTCGCCTGCCAGACTGGCGGCGGCTTGTGCCAGAAACTGGCGTCGGCTCAGCGTGTTCGTTTTTGCGTGCATGACGGCCTCGGTGCTGACATGCTATCGCATGGCGGCGAACCGAGGTACACCGATCGAGTTCGAGCGGCGGTCTGCCATGCCGCAGGGCCCCGCAAAAACGCGCGGCCCTGCGTTACAGCGCGTTATCGGAGCGTCCCACGGGGTAACGACTTGTAGCGCGGGGCTACGCCGTATTGTGGCGGAGACCCGCGGGCTTTTGTTGAACGGACGAAACTGATCCATCTGTCCAGCGATGCCAGGCAAGATCGGCGGGCGAAAGGGTTGCTGGGAAGAAGCGGCGGCCCCGGGGTCAGACCGAGTGATAATATGCGCCCATGCCATGCCGCCGCCCAATGCTTCTCGGGTTGTTTGCGCTGGCGCTCGTTGGGGCGCAAATCCGCATTTCCAGTGTCCCCGAATTGGGCGCACGCCTCGAGCTGGAGATTCGTCCGCTGATGCCGGCGCGCGTCTATCTGTTCAAGGACAATCAGCCGTTCCGGCTCAGCCCGGTAGATGCGCTGTTGCCGCTCAAGGTGGATCTGTTTTACCGCGAACGGCTGTGGAGAAATCGTCCGGATCCCCAGGTTCTCGAAGTAACGTGCAACGATGAATCGCATTTTTTCCTGCTGAAAGGCCGAGCTTCTTTCAGCCTGCCCGCGGGTCACTATCGCGTCGAAGCCTACCGTGGACTCTTCTTCATTCCGGCGAGCGCGGAGTTCGATATCGCCGCGGGCGAGGACCGCCGCGTCACGCTCGATCTGAAGAGTTGGGCGGAAGCGGAGCGGCACAACTGGATTTCGGGCGACGATCACATCCACCTGACGCGCACCGCTGAGGACAATGACACCTTCCTGCGCTGGCTCGAGGCGGAAGATCTCTCCGTGGGCAATTTCCTCCAATTGCAGCGGCAAATGGACGCCGCGGTCCAGTACGCCTTTGGCCCGACGGGAGAGGCGAAGCGGGGAGCGTATTCGATTCGCCCCGGCCACGAATCCCGCAGCGCGTTTTATGGTCACGTCAACCTGCTTGGCGGCCGCGAATTGATCCGTCCGCTGAGCGTGGGCTCGGCGTACGCCAATTCTCCGGAAGCCTATCCATTCCCGGCGGTGTTATTTGCGCAGGGCCGGCAGCTTGGAGCCACCGTCGGTTATGCGCACTTTGACGGCTCCCAGCCGCATTCCACGCTTCTGATGGATCTGGCGCTCGGGCACATCGATTTCGTGGAAGTATTCCAGTTCGGCGTGCTAAAGACCAGGGAATGGTATCAACTGCTGAATGCCGGCCTGCCGGTGACCGGCATTGCCGGCAGCGATTTTCCGGTTCCTTTGATGCGCCTGAAGCCGTGGCCGCGATGGATCCCCTTGCTCGGACCGGAACGAACGCTGGTCAAGGTCAAGACCGCCGGCGGTGGAGGTTACGACGCCTGGTCCGCGGGCGTGCGCCGGGGCAATGTCATCGTAACCAACGGACCGCTGGTCGAGATCAACTATGATCGCTCCTCATCGACCGCCACCGCGTCGGCCCGTTTCTTCCGACCGCTCGAGCGATTGGAGATCATCAGGAATGGACAAATCGTAGCGTCCGACCCAGGAGACGGAAAAGCGACAACGCTGACGGCTTCCATTTCCCTGCCTGGCGCGGAAAGTTGCTGGGTCGCCGCTCACGTGATGGCAAGGAAGGAGCCTGGCGAGCCGGACATCCAGGCTCACACCAACCCGGTATATATCACGCGAGACGGGAAGCCCGCCATGGTTCCGGGCGCGCGCGAAGAACTGGCGGCGCGCTGGGCATCCGAGATTGCGTGGTACCGGGCGGCCGGCCTTGTGTTTCACACGGAGCCGGAGCGGCAGGAGTTCTTCCAGGAGGCCGAGCAGGCACTCGCCGAACTGAGCCGGCCCCTCGTTCGATAAGATGCTGGATTTGGTTTCCGATGCTAGGATGTGAGGTCACATGAAACGCTTGCTCACGATGGCTGTTTTCTGCGGACTTCTGCTGGTCGCTTTCTACCGCAATGCGGCGAGCGAGGGGAACCTGGTGCGCGAAATCGCGCCCGGCGTATTCGTGCGGCTCGCCGAGCCGGACAAAAAGATCATCGCCAACGCGGGATGGGTCGTTTTCCGCGATTACGTGCTGGTGATTGATGCCAATTACCCGTGGGGCGCGCGCGCCATCCTCGCGGATCTGCGGAAGACCACCGATAAACCCATCCGGTTCGTCTTCGATACGCATTATCACGCCGACCACGCGTTTGGAAACAGCTTGTACGTGGACGCCGGCGCAACCATCGTCTGCTCGCAGGATTGCATGGCGGAATCGCAGCGGAAGAACACCGCCGCCTGGAAGAGCGATAAAGGCGAAGGCGACTTCGACCTGAAGCAGTGGCGGCTCGAGCATCCTCAAGTTGGCTTTCCCGACCGCATGGTTTTTGATGACGGCGGGCACCGCGTGGAGTTAATGAAAGTGGGTCCGGGACACACCCTGGGCGACGCCATCGCTTACCTGCCCAAGGAGCGGATTCTTTTCACCGGCGATCTGTGCCTGACGCGCGCGGGCAACAACATCGCGGATCAGGATGCCGACCCGGAGAGCTGGGTCAAGGCGCTCGACCGGTTGAATCAAATGGACGTGGCGATTCTGATTCCCGGTCACGGGCCGGTGGGGAACCACGAGTCGATCGTGCCGCAGCGGAAATATCTGGCGGCTCTGATCGATGGCGTGAAGGCCGGCATCCGGCGCGGCCAATCAGCCGACGCCATTGCCGAATCGCTCGATCTGACGAGCTTCCATCCGAATGGCGAGGACGTCGCGCGCAACCAGGTGTCGATCAGAGCCGTGTATGCCAAGTTGAACAAGTAGCCGCGCGGCGCAGCTACTCTTACATCTGAGAAGCGTCGAGAATTTCCTGAATCAGAGCGTCGTACCCGACGCCCGCTGTGGCGGCCGACTGAGCGAAGTCTTCGTCCGCCGCCAAAGACGGATTCGGATTGGCTTCGATGACAAATACTTCTCCCGTGGCCGTGAGCCGTACGTCAATGCGTCCGAAACCGCGGATCTTGAGCAGGCGGTAAACTTTCCGTCCCAGATTTGCCAGGTGCTCCTCGACGCCGTCCGGCAATGGTTTCGAGGGACCGTTCTTGATACCCCACTTCTTGCGGTACCCCTTGTTCCATTTCGCATGGAAGGTGGCGAACTTTGGTATATCCTCGGGCACTTGCTCGAAAAAAATCTCACGCGGAGGAAAGACGGTCAGCCGGTTGTTTCCGAGCACGCTGATATAGAGCTCCCGGCCCTCGACGTACTCCTCGATCAAGGCATCGCAGCCGAACTTTTGATGAATGAAGCGGGCACGCTCAATAGCCTCTCCTTCATCGCGCGCGAAGGACTCCCGGCTGATTCCATCCGAGGATTCTTCGCAGACCGGCTTGACGAACGCCGGGAATGTGAACCGCCGGAGACGGCGCAGCGGATGTCCCCGGTGCGACACCACGAAGTGCGGCGAACGCACGCGATGGAAAGCGAGCACTTTCTTCGCCAGCGCTTTGTCCTTGCAGAGCAGAAGCGCGTCCGGACCCGAGCCCGTATACCGCACATTCATTAATTCCAGCAGGGCCGGGATGTTGGGCTCGTGCGCGCGGTCGTGATAGAACGATTCGGAGAGGTTAAACACGACGTCCGGCGCGGAAGACTTCAGTTTCTCCACGATCGCCGTCACGTTATCGTAAACCGCCAACGTTTCCACATCGTGACCCAGGCGTTTGAGGCAACAGAGTACGTCGGCCTCGGTGGGCTTGTCCTCCTCCTTGAGCGACCGCGCGGTAAAGTTTTCATCGGGCTCCGCAGGGCGCGCGACATCGAACACGATGAGAATTTTCATACTTACACCGACCTCTTAAACCTGCCGGTGTACAGGTGGTTGGTCACCATCGTCGCCAGGTACGCGGTCAGCTCGAAGTGCAGCCGTACCGTATCGAATGGCGCCGGCAGCTTCAGCTCCTGGCAGCGCAAAATCAGTTTCCGGACGAGCATGCTGACGGTGTACTTCCGCTGCCCGGTCCATTGAACGATCGACTGGATAAGGGCCGCGCGATGCTTGCGCATGATGTGCGCCGCCGATTCCCCGCCCGGCTCACCGTTGGTAAAGATGGTTCGCAGGTCGGCGTCATAAAAATCCGGAAAATCCTCGGCGTAGAGCTTCCGCCGAGCCGCATAATACTTACCCAAGGTCTTGCGAAGCTTCCTCGCCTCCGAGATCCGGTGCCCGCTCTTCACCAGCGCCGGTTTGCCCGCGGCCTCCTGCATCAGCGTGTTGATGTATTCCAGCTTCTCCAACGCCTTCCATCCTCGATATCGTTGCCGCCACTCATCAGGCGTGGTGCCCATCCACACCGCGAACGTCTCGGCGAAATCCTCGTCCGGATGCGATTGCGCGTACCAGTTCGGCAAGTGGCGGACGAAGCTTCTACTGTACGGGTGCGGTTTATATGTTTCGGGCGTGTACTCCGCATCCGGGCTGCCGAAGATGCCGCGCCAGTCTTTGCGAGAGGAGAAGCGATATGCGTGATCGATGGCATGGCCGCACTCGTGCCGCAACAGCATCTGGCAACCCTCGGCGGTACCTCCTTCCACTTCCAGCATCTGGTGTATCTCAAGCGATTTGAGCCGCGGATGCGCCAGGTAAAACGGGATGGCAATCGCCGGCACACCTTCGGGTGAGAACCATTCGTCTCCCAGGTAGCAGTCCGGACGAAAGGTGACGCCGCGCGAGGCGATCTCGTCGTGAAACTCGCGCACTCGTTTTTCCAGCTCGCTGCCTTCGATCCGGACACCCAGATCGCAGATGCGAACATTGAGCAACTCTTCGTCTCTGAGTGCGGCCCACGAGGGCTCACCGCCCGTCTCCATGCTCCCATCGTAGCGCTCCCAATTGCCGGAAACACGCGCGCTGAGAAAATCTACAACGGCATTTCTGCCGTGCTACTGAGGACGTTAGCCCGAGTTCGATCGCTTTGCCTGGCGCTAGGTGCTGATTGCCGACCCATTCACTTCGGGAATTTCCTTGTTACCGCTTCGCCGGGCCTGATTACGACGACCATGCCGGAAACGGACCCTCGATAGGCCTGCACCATGGCCCGGTGAACGATCCAGATCAAGGCAAAGCAGGCAGTCAGAATCAAAAGCCAATTGGACAACCAGGGTCTGTAGGCATGGTTTAGATTTTCGAGCCGCCGCGTTTCTGCCGCATCGCCTTCGTTTGGCTGTTCGGCCATGGAGGAGCCATTGTATCGCTGACGTTTCATGTGACGGCGTTGGCTCGCTGCTGCGATCTTTACTCAACGCTTGTCGCGATCTGTCCCTACTTCAGCTCAATTACCAGCGTCCGGTACGCTTTCTCCCCGGCGTTCACCAGCAGTGGCGCGTCCTCTCCCTTGCTGTGCCAGATCACGTCGCCGGATTTGCGCTCGCGCACGGTCTTCTCGCTGGTAGCCGGGTCGGTGCGCTCATAGCGGCAATCGTCCAGGAATACAATCACCTGGTCGGTCTGGCGGATGCCGCGCTCCCGTGCCGAGCCTGGCGCCGCGGTCACTTCAGTCACCCGCACGCGTGCGTTTTCCAGCTTCACTTTGGACAGCAGCTCCGCCCCGCCCAGTCCCCAGACAGCCACCAGCGTCAGTACCGCGGAAGTTGCCGCGGTGCAAACAATCGCTTTCTTCATGCGTCGTCTTCGCCTCGGGGATCAAGATATCACGCCGGGCCCGTTGGCCGTCCCCATGCGCACCACCTTGCGTAACCCCAAACTCTACTGACACAATATCCTGCGATATGCAACTGCGCGTGCTGGGCATCGTGCTGGCCGGCGGGAAGGGCACCCGGCTCTATCCCCTCACCAAGGAACGGGCCAAACCCGCGGTCCCGTTCGGAGGCAAATACCGCATCGTCGATTTCGTGCTCAGCAACTTTATCAACTCGGGCATTTATTCCATTTACGTTTTGACGCAGTTCCGCAGCCAGTCGCTCCTGCAGCACTTGAGCGAGGGCTGGCAGTTCGGCGGCCTGCTCAAGAACCAGTTCATCATTCCGGTGCCGGCACAAATGCGCTCCGCCGATGAAACCTGGTACCAGGGAACGGCCGACGCCATCTTTCAGAACATCAACCTGATCGAGCAGGCCGACCCGCACCTGGTCGCCATCTTCGGCGCCGACCACATCTATCGCATGAACATCGCCAGCATGGTGGAGTTTCATCAGCATAAAAGCGCCCAGGTCACGGTGGCCGCGATCCCGGTTGAGAAGCGTCTTGCCTCTGAATTCGGCGTGATCGAAACGCGCAGCGAAGGCCGTATCGTCCGCTTTCACGAAAAGAAGGCCGATGCGCCCACCATCCCCGGCGATCCCGATCACGTCTACGCATCCATGGGAAATTACATCTTCTCGACTCGCACGCTCCTGCGTGAGTTGCAGGACGACGCGGCCAACGATGCCAGCGCTCACGATTTCGGCCGTGATATTCTTCCGTCGCTCGTGGGACGTTCGGAAGTGTACGCGTATAATTTCCAATCCAACAGTATTCCGGGCGAGCGGCCGGGCGCCGGCGCTTACTGGCGGGATGTCGGCTCGATCGATGCCTACTACGAAGCCAACATGGATCTGCGCTCGGTTTCGCCCGCGCTCAATCTCTACAACCGCGAGTGGCCGCTGCGCACCACCGGTTTCCCCGATCCTCCCGCGAAATTTACCTTCGACGACGAGAACCGGCGCGGCCAGGCCATCGATTCGATCATCTCCGGCGGCTCGATTCTGTCGGGCGGCATCGTGCGCAATTCAGTGATCGGCCGCCACGTGCGCGTGCACGCCGGCGCCCTGGTCGAGGATTCGATCATTCTGGATAATTGCGATATCGGCCGGCGGGCGAAGGTGCGGCACGCCATTCTGGACAAGAACGTGCGCGTCCCCGAAGGCGGCACTATCGGCTACGATGCCGCATACGACAAGCGTGATCATTACGTCACCGAAAGCGGCATTGTGGTCGTGGAGGGCAATCGTTCGGTCGTAGAAGTAGCGACAGTAGTGATCTAGCGCACGGAAGATATCGTGTCCGGCGAATGTGATCTAGCGCGCCGCGGTCCCTCAGGCAGGGGCGAGCTTGGGCGGCGACGGCCGGAACCACGAGACCACCAGGCCCGTCGCGATCACCACCACACAGCCGATCACGTTGTACCAGAGGAACGAAATGCCCGTAAACCAGTAGGCCCAAAAAATAGCCGCCTCGCCGGCCAACATGCCGAGGAAAGCGCCCGTCCCGCTGACCCGACGGAACCAGAACGCCAGCACGAACACGCCCAATAGCGACCCGTAGAAAAGCGATCCCAGTAGGTTGACCGCCTCGATCAGCGATCCCAGCTTTTTGGCGTACTGCGCGAAGAAGACGGCGTACCCCGCCCAGAACGCCGTGGCCAGGCGCGAGACCCACAAGTAATGGTGGTCGGTAGCATTCGGGTGAATGTGCCGGCGATAGACGTCAATCACGGTGACTGTAGCCAGCGAGTTCACTTCGCCCGAGCTCGACGACATGGCCGCCGCGAAGATCACCGCAATCAACAGCCCCACGACGCCCGCCGGCAGGTACCGTGTCACGAACGAAAGAAAAATGTAGTTGGTGTCGTTGAAATTCTTTTCGCCGTGCATGTGCTGGAACAGATCCGTGCCCTCCGCACGCGCACCATTGATTTCCTGTTGCGCCTGCCGGAACCTCTCCAGCGATGCCGCGCGTTTCGCGTGATCGTCCGCGCGGCGCGCTTCGGCCAGATCGAGCGCCGCCGTCTTTCGCTGCTCGAACGCCTGTTCAAAGCGCGCATGGATGGGCGCGTATTGCGTGCGCGCCCCGGCCGACTGCAGCTCCTCCATGGCCACGCTCTGAAACAATAGCGGCGGCCGCTCGAACAGGAAAAACACGAACACCATGGCCCCCACGAACAGGATAAAGAACTGCATCGGGATCTTGGCCATGGCGGTGAACAACAGGCTCAGCTTGCTTTGCGCGATGGATTTTCCGGTGAGGTACCGCTGTACCTGCGATTGATCGCAGCCAAAGTACGATAGCGCCAGAAATCCGCCGCCGATCAACCCGCTCCACAGGTTGTAGCGGTTGTTCCAGTCAAACTTCAGGTCCACGGCGTTCAGCTTGCCGACCGCGCCCGCCAGATACACGGCGTCGGTGAATGATACTCCAGCCGGGAGCAGCCGGATAATCAAGACAAACGCGACAAGCAAGCCGAACAGGATGATCAGCATCTGCTGCACGTCGGTCCAGGTGACCGCCTTGATGCCGCCGGTCACGGTGTAGATGGTGACCAGCGCGCCCATCACGAGCGTGGTGAGCCGGTCCGGCCAGCCGAAGATCACCGAGAGCACGATGGCTGGCGCATAGAGCGAGATCCCCACCGCCAGTCCCCGCTGAATGAGAAATACCAGGCTCGCCAGCGCGCGCGTCTTGGCGTCGAAGCGCTTCTCCAGATATTCATAAGCCGTATAAACATTGGCGCGGTGGAAAAGCGGCACTGCCGTAGCGGAGAGGATCACCATGGCCACCGGCAGCCCGAAATAGAACTGCACGAAGCGCATACCGTCGACATACGCCTGGCCTGTGGTTGAGATGAAGGTGACGGCGCTCGCCTGCGTGGCCATGATGGAAAGCGCCATGGCGTACCACGGCATGGTTTTGCCCGCCAGCAGGTACTTCTTCATGGTGTTGCTGCCGCGGCCCTTGTACAGGCCATAGCTCACGATGAAGGCGAGCGTGCCGCACAGCACCACCCAGTCGAGCGGTCTCATGAAAAGTAGCGGGTAAACGCGTAGAACAGCGCGATCAGCGCGGCGAGATAGACGAGAACAACGGTGTAGACCCGCGGCCACGTGCCCAGGAATGGAGGCGGCTCATCCGGCATCTCAACGCGATCCCGCGGCATCAACCGAGGAGTGTAGCATGGCGGGATTGGCGTCACGGCCGCCACCCGCGCTGCCGGGCCGTCGTGAGTTTTTAGCCGCCGCGACTTAGCTACTCCCTTCCCCTTGATACTGCTTCAGTTTCCGCCCCAGCGTGCGTAGCGAGATGCCCAGAATATCCGCCGCGCGCTGCTGCTGGCCGCTATTGTCGGTGAGCACGCGCAGGATCATCTCGCGCTCCATGTCGTCGAGCGTCACCGGCCTGGCGGGGGCCGGCGCGTTCTGCACCAGGAACGGCAGGTGTCCGGGCTCGATCACTTCGCCATCGGCCATCACCGCCGCCTGCACCACGGCGTTGCGGAGTTCGCGAACGTTTCCAGGCCAGTGGTAGCGCGCCAGCGCGTCGAGCGCCTCTGGTGAGAAGCGAAACGGCTGATCTTGCTGTTCCAGGAAAAATTGAGCCAGCGGCGCGATGTCGTCCTGGCGGTCGCGCAAAGGGGGCACGTGGATGCATACCTGCGCCAGTCGGTGGTAGAGATCGCGCCGGAACTCGCCCGCCGCCATGGACTGTTCCAGGTCCTGGTTGGTGGCCGCGATCACGCGCGCATCCACCGAAATTTTGCGCGTCCCACCCAGCCGATAATAGGGCGCGCTATCCAGCACGCGCAGCAGCTTGACCTGCATGCGCGGCGGCAGCTCGCCGATCTCGTCGAGAAACACCGAGCCGGTTTGCGCCAGCTCAAACATCCCGGCCTTGGTGGCGGCGGCGCCGCTGAAGGCGCCTTTCTCGTAGCCGAACAGCTCGCTTTCGATCAGCAGCTCTGGAAGCGCCGCGCAGTTCAAATCGATCCAGGGGCGCTCCGCGCGCGGCGAATAGGTGTGCAGCGCCCGCGCAATCAACTCCTTGCCCGTGCCGCTCTCGCCGGTAATCAGCACCGCCGCGCTCGAACGGCCCACGCGCTCCACGAATTGGAGCAGCCGCCGCATGGCCTCGCTACGGATCACCGCCGGCATTCCCAGGAAAAGGTGCACCTCGGTGTTGGGGCATTGCGCGGCCGCCGATGACGAATCGGCGGGCAGCCGCTCGCCGGGCTCGACCGTCAAGCCGGGTTGCTGTGGGGGAAATCCCAAGGAATTGCCGTCCATGGCCCGTATGGGACCTTCCTATGTCTGTTACTTTCGTCTGTAACTTGGGAAAACTTCAGGCCATCTCGCCGGGGCATCCTGGCTACAGGTTTCATGACCGGCAGCCGATACAACGGTGGACAAGAGTAGTGTCATTGCCGGCAAGAGCTTACGTCATCCTGACGGCTACCGTCAGTGTGCTGATCCTGCAGCACGCCATGGGGCAAGCCGCGCCCGCGGACTCCGTGCGCTATGTCGCCTATCTGATTTCCGCGGTCCTCACTTCGCGATGGAAGGTGCGGTTGCCGGGCATCACCGGCACCATGTCGGTGAACTTCTTCTTCATCATGCTGGCCATCATCGAGCTGGATCTCCAGCCGGTGCTGGTCATCACCTGCGCGGGCACGCTGGGGCAGATCCTGTGGCGCGCCAGCAAGCGGCCGCGCGCGATGCAGGTGGTCTTCAATCTCGCCAGTGTCACGGTGTCGTCCTATTGCGCCTACTCGGCCTACCACTGGCCGCTGCTCGGCTTCCTCCATCACCCCTTGCCGATCATGCTGTTTCTCGCAACCGCCAGTTTCTTTCTCGTCAACACCTGGTCCGTCTCAGGCATCATTGCACTCACCGAAGCCAGCAACTTGTGGACGGTCTGGCGCGCCAGCTTTGTCTGGACCGGCGCGCAATACATGGTGGTCGCCGCGTTGGCGGGCCTGGTGCACGTGCTCAATCAGGAAGCCGGCTGGCAGATCACCCTCCTGCTGATCCCCGTCATCTATCTGGTGTACCGCTCCTACGACCTGTATCTGCGGCGCCTGGAAGAGGAAAAGAAGCATGTGGCGGAGGTGGCCGACCTGCACCTGCGAACCATCGAGGCGCTGGCGCTGGCGATTGGCGCCAAAGACGACACCACCCACGATCACCTGCGGCGCGTGAAGGTCTATGCCACCGAAATCGGCAAGGATTTGCACCTCACCGGCCCCGAACTGCAAGCCCTTGAGGCGGCCGCGCTGCTGCATGACATCGGCAAGCTTGCCGTTCCCGAGTACATCATCTCCAAGCCGGGCAAGCTGACGCCCGAAGAGTTCGAAAAGATGAAGATCCATCCCGTAGTCGGCGCGGAGATTCTGGAGCGCGTCGCGTTCCCGTATCCCGTGGTCCCCGTGGTGCGGGCGCATCATGAAAAGTGGGATGGGTCAGGCTATCCCGACGGGCTCAAGGGCGAAGACATTCCCATCGGCGCGCGTATTCTGGGCGTGGTGGACTGCCTCGACGCGCTGGCTTCCGACCGCCAGTACCGGCGCGCCTTCCCGCTGCATGTGGCGCTCGAAAAGGTGGTGGCCGACTCCGGAAAGAGCTTCGATCCGCGCGTGGTCGAGGTATTACAGAGACGGTGCGTGGAGTTGGAGCAGATTGCCAGGGCCACTTCGCTCGGCGTCCCCAAGCTTTCCACCAACAAACGTGTCGAGCGGGGCGCCGCGCCGGGAGCCGGTTTTGAAAACACGGGCAAACCCGCACGGGTCGAGAACACGGTCGATTTTCTGACCTCCATCGCCGCCGCGCGCCAGGAGTTCCATCTGCTGGGCGATGTTCTCAATGAACTGGGCAGCTCATTGAGCGTGGATGAGACGCTGTCGCTGCTGGCCGCGCGCCTCAAGCACATGATCCCGTACGACACCATAGCCATCTATGTATGCAAGGAACAGCGGCTGATTCCGCAGTTCGTCAATGGCGAGGAGTACCGGCTGTTTTCGTCGCTCGATATTCCAATGGGGCACGGCCTGTCGGGTTGGGTGGCGGAAAACCGCCGGCCCATCATCAACGGCAACCCTTCGGTCGAGCCCGGCTATCTCAACGACCCCACCAAGTTCAGCCGCATGCGCTCGGCGCTGGCGGTGCCCCTGGAAGGCCTGGCGGGCGTGGCCGGCGTGCTGACCCTCTATCACGCCGAAGCTGACGCCTTTACGCGCGACCATCTCCGCATCCTGCAGGCCATCAGCTCCAAGGCCGGACTGGCCCTCGAAAATGCGCTCAAATTCCGCCAGGTCGAGAACTCCGCCGTGACCGACGAGCTGACGGGTCTGCCCAACGCGCGCTCGCTGTTCATTCAGCTGGATAGCGAACTGGCCCGCGCCAAGCGTACGGGCTCAACCCTGATGCTGCTCGTGCTCGATCTGGACGGCTTCAAGTCGATCAACGACCGCTTTGGCCACTTGGCCGGAAACAAGGTCCTGCAAATGATCTCCGCAGGCCTGCGCTCGAGCTGCCGCGAGTATGACTGCGTAGCGCGCATGGGCGGAGATGAGTTTGTGGTCATTCTGACGGGCAGCACGCGGGATACCGTGGCCGCCAAAACCACCCAGTACCGGGAAGTGACGCGCGCGACCGGAATGAACTTTTGCCACGAAGACATTCTTTCGGTGAGCGTGGGCGAAGCCTGTTTTCCGGAGGACGGCGCGGACGCCGAACAACTCCTCGCCGTGGCCGACAAGCGCATGTACCAGGCCAAGCATTCACGGGAGCGCTCGCTCCCGATCGCCCGGGAACCCGCGGAAGCCGGGCCGGTGCTCGTTCAATAGCGCCGTTCTGGCGGACCCTCGCCGCTAATCTCGCGTGCGCGCACAGCCGATCATTGGTTAGGATGCGTACGCGACTGGTCCATTCCATCACTACGGTGGGGCTCACCGTCCTGGTCGGCGGGCTTATCGCCGCTACCCTGGTCCGCTATGCGCCGGGGTTCGGCGTGGATGAAAGGGAACTCGACGCCCGTTACAGCCAGGAAAGCATTCGCCAGCTCCGCGAACCGTCGCAGGAAGCCCGGCGGGGGATCGTGCCCTATTACCTGCATTACCTGGCATGCGCCCTGACCGGTGATCTGGGCATTTCCGCCAGTTTTCACCGGCCCGTCAGCGAGCTGATTGCCGAACGGTTTCCCGAGACCGCACTGTCGGCGGGTGCCGGTCTCGCCCTCGGCTGGACACTGGGCATGCTCTCGGCGTTGGGGGCTGTGGCGGTATCGCGCCCCGGGTTCCATATGTTCACGGGCTCCGTCGCCGCTCTGTTGTTGTGCCTGCCATCGTCCGTATTAGCGCTCGGGTTTGTGCTGGCGGGCAGGATGGAGGGACGTTCGGCGGCCGCGGGCGTGATAGCACTGGTGGTCTTTCCGCGGGTATTCCGGTACGCGCGCGCTATTCTGGCCCGTGTCTCGGCGGAGCCACATGTGCTGATGGCCCGGGCCAAAGGCCTGGGACCGGTCCGTTTGCTCTGTGCCCATGTACTCCGCCCGGCGGCCCCGGCGGTCGTCGCGCTGCTCGGCGCTTCCGTGAGCGTGGCGTTTGCCGCCGCCATTCCCATCGAAGCCCTGTGCGATTCGCCCGGGTTGGGGCAGCTCGCCTGGCAAGCCGCGCTCAAGCGCGACCTGCCGCTGCTGATCAACGTCACGCTGCTGGTATCGGTATTGGCCGGGATCTCGGGTATGGCCGCGGAAGTGACGCGGCCCCAAGCCGTAGCAGGCGCAAAATCGTGAAACTGCTGCGTCATGCGGCCATCGTCGCGCTCGCCACCATTTATCTGGCGGGTCTTGCCGCCGGATGGCTGGCGCCGGCAGGCTACGCCCGGCAGTTTCGCGACGCGCCGGATGCCCCGCCTTCGCTCGCCTTCCCGCTCGGCACTGACGCACTGGGCCGCGATGCCTTCGCGCGCCTGCTCTATGGCAGCCGCGTGTCGTTGTCGCTCGCGCCCGCCGCGGCGGCGCTGGCCACTCTGATCGGTGCGGTCGTGGGCGTGACCGCCGGCTATCTGGGCGGCTGGGTGGACACGTGCCTGGCCCGCATGATCGACCTGTTTCTGTCGGTTCCCTGGCTATTTCTGTTGCTCAGCGTGCGCGCCGCGCTTCCGCTGAATGTACCCCCGTTCGAATCCGTCGCCATCACGTTTCTGCTGCTGGGTTTGCTCGGATGGGCGGCGCCGGCGCACGTCCTGCGCGCGGCCGCACGCGAGATCAAGAGCGAGGATTTTATGGTGCAAGCTAAGGCGCGCGGTTGCCGGCGGCTGCGCATCCTCGCCATGCACTTGCTGCCCAATATTCAGCCCATGCTGGCGGCGCAGTTCTGGACCTCCATTCCCATTTTTGTCCTCAGTGAGGCCAACCTCGGGTTCCTCGGCCTGGGCGTGGCCGAACCGTTGCCTTCCTGGGGCAATCTCCTTGGAGGATTGCAAAATATCGACGGCGTCATGAGCTGCCCGTGGCGGTTGGCGCCGCTGCTGCTGCTGGTGTTGGTCATGATCTGTTTTCAAACGGTGATCCGGCTGGAGGATTTTTCGAAGTGAGCGCGCGCCGCGCGACGGGCGCCGCGTGGGTCACCGCTGTGACGGCCGGCCTCGAAAAGAATTGCGGTCGTTCCAGTCGTGGCGATTCGCGCTTCCGGCCACGTCCGGCCCGCCGATCTCCTACGCCCGCGCGACGAGTGCTCATCGCGCTGTCTGCTCTAGTCTTAACAGCGCCATGTTGGTGGAGTGCTGCCCGGGCGGCCGAGCCTGTACCCGGCGGCGAGCTGCGCTTCTCCCTGCGCGCCGAGCCCAGGACATTCGATCCGCTCATGGCTTCCGAAGAGCCCGGCGAGATGATCGCCTTTCTGACGGGCAGCGTGCTCATTCGCATGAACCGCGCGACACAGGCGTTCGAGCCCGAGCTGGCCGAGTCGTGGCGGATTCTCGATGCCGGCCGCAAGGTCGAATTCAAGCTGCGCGACGGAGTCCGCTTTTCCGACGGTACGCCGCTCGCCCCCGCCGATGTGCTGTTTACGATCCGCGCGGTGCTCGATCCCGCGCGGCATTTGCCGGTGGGCGATCCTTTCCGCAATGGCACCGGGCCCATTACGGTCAGCGAGCGGCCGGGAGGGCGCGTCGTGATTGGGTTTGCGGCCCCCGTGGCTGGCGTGGCGCGCCTGTTCGACCAGCTCGTAATCACCAGCCGCCGGGCGCTTGAAAACGCGTCGCGTCCCGCTGAAATGCCGGTGCTCGGCCCCTTCCGCATCGCGGAATACCGGGCCGGTTCGTATGTCCTGCTGACGCGAAACCCCTACTACTGGAAGAAGGATGCGGCCGGGCAGCGGCTCCCCTACCTCGATTCGATCCGCCTCTCGATCCAGCAGAACCGCGAGCTCGAACTGATCCGCTTTCTCCGCGGCCAGATCGATCTCATCAACGGCATGGACGCCGAATCCTTCAATCGTCTGGCGGCCAGGCAGCCGGCCGCGGCGCGCGATGCCGGGCGGTCGCTCGAAGGGGAGCAGCTCTGGTTCAACCAGACAGCGCGCGCGCCGATCCCGGAATACCGGAAGGAGTGGTTCCGCTCACGCGATTTCCGGCGGTCCATCTCTCAGGCCATCAACCGCCCGGATCTGGCGCGCGTGGTTTATCGCGGGCGCGCGTCCGCCGCCATCGGTCCGGTCTCGCCCGCCAATCTGATCTGGTCGAACGCCCGTCTGCCGGCTCCGCTCTTCGATCCGCGGGCCGCGCTCGCCCTGCTCAGGGCCGGCGGATTCTCCCTCTCGAGCGGAACCCTGCGCGACCGCGGCGGTCATATCGTCGAGTTTTCGCTGATCACCAACTCGGGCAACCCATCGAGAGAACGGGTGGCGATCATGATCCAGCAGGACCTGGCGCGCATCGGCATCCGGCTGAACATTGTGACCCTCGATTTCGGCTCGCTCATCGAACGCATCACCCGCAACTTCAACTATGAGAGCTGCCTGCTGGGACTGGTCAACGTCGATCTTGACCCGAGCGCGCAAATGAATGTCTGGCTGAGCTCGGCGGCCAACCACCCCTGGAACCCCGGGCAGACCGCGCCCCAGACCGCGTGGGAGGCGGAGATTGACGGTCTCATGCGCGCCCAGGCAGTCGAGCCGTCCGATGTCCGCCGCAAAGCCCTGTTCGATCGCGTGCAGGCCATCGTGGTGGAACAGGCGCCGGTCCTATACCTGGTGGATAAAGACTCGCTCTCGGCTGTGTCGGGTGCGCTCGGAAACGTGTCCCCTGCCGTGCTGCACCCGCAGATCTTGTGGAATGTGGAGCGCCTCTATTTTCGGGATGCGAGAGGATCTGGGCATTGATCTCGCCCCTTACTTTTCCCGCTCCCCCGGCGGCAGACCCTTGCTGCGACCCTCTACTGCGCCTGCGCATTTCAGCGCGCTATCCAGGCGGTGAGCCGGTGCTCGTGAATGCCGGGCTATCGATGGCAGCGGGCGAGATTCTGGGTCTGGTGGGCCGCTCGGGCGAAGGCAAGAGCACCATCGGCATGGCCATCCTGAAGCTGCTTTCGCTGCGTGGAGCGGTGGCCACCGGTGAGATCCGGTTTCGCGGCCGGGACTTGCTGGCGCTTTCGGAACGGGAGATGCGGCGCGTGCGCGGGCGCGAAATTGCGCTCGTGCCGCAGAGCCCCATCGCCGCCCTGAATCCGGCGTTGACCATCGGGGCGCAATTCCGGGAAGCCTGGAGTGCTCATTCGGCCTCCCCGTTCGAGACCTTTGCGCCACGGCTCGACGAACTGCTCGCCAGCGTCACCTTACCGGCCGGCCCGCAATTTTTGCGCCGCCATCCACGCGAACTGAGCGTGGGGATCGCGCAGCGCGTCCTCATCGCCATGGCTCTGGTGCATGGCCCGTCCCTGATTCTGGCCGACGAGCCTACAAGCGCGCTCGACATGATCACGCAATCCGAGATCCTCGAACTGCTGGGCCGGGTGAACCGCGAGCGGAACACCGCGATCCTTTACATCTCGCACGATCTGCTGTCGGTGGCGGCGCTGTGCCATCGCGTGGCCATCCTGCACCAGGGCCGGGTCGTCGAGTGCGGCGCGACCAGCCAGATCTTCCGCGCGCCGCAACACGACTACACGCGGCACTTGATCGACGCCATTCCCAAGAACCCCTACTAGGCAGTACCCCAAGAACCAGCAAGAAAAAAGCGCCAGCCCTCGAAGGACCAGCGCTCCATAAACCGGTCACGCGGAGGGTGGCGGCCACCCTCACGCGCCTCCGGACCGGCATCTCGCAGAACCTTAGTTCTCGCCCGCCGGCAGAAGGTCGGTGCCCCAAACTTCCGCCGTTCCCCAAACGGCCACCGTACCCCACACAGCAACGTTGCTCCAGGCGTTTCTTGTGCCCCAAACCGCCACCGTGCCCCAGACCGCCACGCTCCTCGACGGGACGCTCGTGCTCCAGACAGTGACGTTCCCGTAAACCGGCGAACCGGTGTCCGCGGCCACGTTGGTGCCCCAGACAGCCACCTTGCGCCACACGGCAACCGTGCCCCACACGGCCAAATCGTCCTGAATGATGTATGCATTGCCGCTCGCGCTGTCATAGAACACCGCGGGCGACTGCGTACCGCCATTGGCCACATCGTGCGACGCCAGGGCGCCCATGATGTCCAGGTACCCGGCGCCGATCGTGAAGATGTCGTATTGGCTGGTGTAAGACTGGCCGGTCACGGGATCGACGAAAATGCTCGTGGCCGGAAAGCCCTTGGTGGCCGACTTCATCAAGCGCGCTTTCACCGTGTCCGGCGTGATCAGGGGTTCGTTCTGAATCAACAGGGCCGCCGTGCCGCTTACCATGGGCGTGGCCATGCTCGTGCCACTCAGTGTGAAGTAGTCCGCTTTGCCGTTCTTTTCGGTGCTGTAGGACGACACCGGCACCACGTTCTGCGGGTAGGTGCGGGCCAAGGTCGACCCGGGCACGTACAACGAAACCACTTGATTGCCCGGCGCCACCAGATCCGGCTTGACGGTCATGTCGATCCACGTCGGGCCCTTGGAGCTGTAGCTCGCCACCTGATCGTCGCCGCGCGCTGCCGTTCCCATGGTCTTCATGGCGCCGACCGTAATCGCATAAGGGCTGTTCCCTGGCGACAGAATCGAAGCAAAGCTGTTGCGCCCGAGATTACCCGCCGAGACCACCACCACGATGCCAGCATTCCAAGCCGTCTTGACCGCCTGGCACAGCGGATCTATCTGCGAGCTTTCGTAAACCGGCCGTCCAAGCGACAGGTTCAGGACGCGGATGTTGTACTGGTCCTTCAAATCGATGGCGCGGCCGATGGCCTTTATGACCAGGCTGTCGGTGGTCATGCCATGGTTGTCCAGCACCTCGAGATCGATAATGTTGGCGTTAGGCGCTACGCCCTTGAAGGTCGTGGTGAAGTCGCGGCCGGTTGACGATTTGCCGTTGCCCGCGACGATGCCCGCTACATGCGTGCCATGTCCGTACTCGTCGCCCTTGCGCCCGTTCAATACTTCGCTATAGACCACGCGCGATTTGTGGGAGTTGGCCTGCTCGAGATCATCGTGTTTCGCTACGCCGCTATCCACGACCGCAATACCAATGCCTGTGCCATCCAGGCCGATCTGCCAGGCTGCCGGGGCGTTGATGGTTTGTTCTGAAGCATCAAACTGCGCCGTGACCTGACGGTCGGCCGAGACATAAACAACGTTCGGATCGTCGGACAGCGCGTCAATGGTTGCCGCTAGCGCCGTGAAACTGGCCGCGCGAAACCGCTGCAGGTGGTCCTTGAGCTTCGCTCCCTTGGCGGTGAATTTGGCTAGGTCAGCGTCAGACGGATCGTTCTTGTATTGGACAATCACCTCCACCGATACGCCCGGCTGGCCGAGTTGATCTGCCAAGTCCTTCGAAACCTTGTGCCGGTCGGCGTATAGCGTGCCTGCCAGCAAACCTCCCCAGAGAATCACCCACAGCGACATCTTTCTCATTGGCTACTTTTCTCCCGTTTCAATTGGTCTCGCCAGGAGTAATGCACGCGCGGCACCACGTTGCCGTGGAGGTAAAGGCTTGATAACAAGGAGGCTCATACCGTCTTTGGATGGTTAAGACCGGCAGATTGGCTGGTAAGACGGTTGCGCTAGGCCGCACTTGGGATGCTAACACGATGAAACTAAGGGGGATGTCAGAGTGCCGGGGGAATTCGACAAATAGCCGGCTAGTCTTCGGGCTCGATCTTCTCCACGAACCGCTCGACATGCACGCGATAAATAGCGGGTTTGCCCTGTTTGTCGCTTTGAAAGAAAACCTGCTGGCTGTCGGCGGAAAAGATCGGTGCCGCCGTGGCGGGATTCGTCGCCCGGTGCTCGCACAGTGTCAGCTCGCGTTCCGTAGTGCGCAGCAATAACAGAATGTGCGGCGATGCCTTGTTGCGGCTCGCGCCCACGAACACCGAAGTGTCGCGATTGGCGTCGAAATGGACGAACTGGCTGGTCTTGGCGACCAACTGGTCCTGATTGGCATCAGGTGTGTGTTCGCGGATCGTGTTGAGCTGTGTCTTTTCCTCGGGGAAATGCAGATAGAGGAGCGTCCGGCCGTCCGCCGCCCAGCGAGCCGGCCCGATGGGACCCGCGGCGGTCTTCAGCTTTCGGTTCTGCTGGCCGTCGAAATTCACGAGCCAAAGGGCGCTCGCCTCCTGCCGGTAGAGCACCTGGGTGCGGCGCGGCCGGCCAATAGGGTCGCTGATCACCCATGGAACTTCAGCCAGGGTGGCGGCTGTCCCTTTGGCCATTCCCACCAGGCGAAGCCGTGAGGCCTCGCGCCGGCTTTCGCCGAACATGGCGTAGAGCCCGTCATCGGTGACGCTCGCGCCAGGGCAACGCTGCCAATCATCCGGCACGCTATAAATCTCGCGCGTGCGAAGCTTCGAAAAATCCACGCGTTTGAGCGCCGGGCCGTCGAAGTAACAGAAGCTGCGCTCATCGGGCATCAGCGTCAGCGATGAGCCATCGAGCGCCGTGGCGTCGGTGAGCTGTAACCACTCCCCGGTCTTCAGGTTGACGCGGAAAGCCTGTGGGGCGCCGGTGCGGTCGCTCCAGCAAATGAGAAACTGCCCTTTGTGCGAAAGGACGCGGCCATAATAGGCGGGCAGGTAAGCGGAGTAAGCCGGGTTGCTGAGGCGCAATACATCCAGCTCGGTGGCCGGATCTGGAAAACGCTGCAGGTCCGATCCGAATACCGCGCCCTGGCCGCGTTCCACCGGCAAACCGGTAACCGCGAGGAATGTGAGCAGCGAGCGGCGTGTCCAACGGTGCGGCCGGGCCGCGAAAGGACCCATGAGTTCATGGTAACATCGGCGCGCAAAGCCGCCTTGTAAACTGCGGAGCTCGCAGTGCGCAACTCGCTCGCCCATTGTTCGACGAAGATGGACTTCCGAACAGCGAAGCCGGCCGTGTTTGTACTGTGCGCGTTATTGATCTGCACGTATTTTCTGGCCCTGGGTGGTCAGGGCCCCGGCGCAGGGTTCACTACCGACGACCTGGTGAACCTGACCGCATCGGCTCAGCGCCTTATTGCGCGTTACTGCCGTGGCTCGCCTGGTAATGCATGGCCAGCAGGTCCAGGCCGAAATCGCCGCTGAAATCACGCCAGACGCTGTGGATGTGATTGGCGTTGTTCTGCGTGTTGTCGTACTCGATCAGGAACGCCGGGGCTTGAATGCGGTAATAGTGCGGGCCGCCGCGCTGCTCGACGCCGGCCCAGGCAAAGAACATGTTCGTGCCCGCCTTTTTCACTTGCTCCATGCGCGCCTGCGCGAGCTGTTCCGGCATATTGCTCGCATAGCTCGAGAGCAGCGTCAACAGCAGATCGAACTGCTTCTTGGTCATCTTCGCGGCTGAAAGACCCGACGGCTGTCCTTCGAGCGCCGCCTTGCGCGACGCCATGGTCAAAATATCCTTATAAGCCTCCGGGGCGACGATGGCCACCTTCTTCTGCTCCGCGGTCAGCGATTCGAGCAGATCCCGTGCCAGGTCCTCTTCGGCGGCCAGCACGCGCAGTCCCTTGCGCGGCCCTTCGCGAACTTCCGCCGGATTGGCGCCGAAGAAGCTTGGCGAGCCCGCGATTTTCCCATTCACCACCGTGAAATTCTGGCTGACGTGGTGGCCTTCCACGCGGAATCCCCAGGTGCCCGTGTCGGACGGCTCGCCGAAGACGCTGAAGTAATATTTTTCAGGATTGCGCTCGGGATGAGGCTGGCTGGTGTCAGCCGCCTCGAGCTGCTTGAGCACGTCCTCCAGGCTCATGATGGTGACGGCTTTGATGTAGCCTTGCTGGCTCAGCCCGGCGCTCAGCACCGCATGCGCCAGCGCCCTTTGTGGGGGTGTCATATCGAGTAGCGGCAGGCCCTTGCGCTCGCGCGGGATGAAGTGCCAGTTCAGGCGCTCCTCGTCCTGGAACTTAAAGGCCGCCTTGGCATGCTGCTCCGGCGTCAACGACGCCAGAAAATGCTGCGCCGCCTGCGTCATCACCGTGGAAGAGTTGATGCGGTAATAGGCCGAGGTGAGCAAGATCGCTCCTATGGTAAGCGCTGCCAGACGAAGAAACCAATTTCGCATTTTTCCTGCTCCTGAATGAACTCGCGCGCGCCTCACGGCGAGCCGACTGACTGGTTAGCTTATCAGGTTTGAAAGGAAATGGAGGAGGCACGCCGGCGGAAAGATCACGGGACTGCCCGACAAAGCCGAATTCGCCACGCGATTGATTTGCCGGGCTGCGATGCGTGCGACGGCTAGAACGGAAAATACGTCCTCGCCTGCTGCACCGCGGGCTTGGCCACCAGGAATCGGTAGGGATTCACCGGGGCCTTGCCCACCCGTACTTCGTAGTGCAGATGTGGCGCGGTGACGCGGCCAGAATCCCCCACCTCACCCACCGGTTCGCCCTGCCGGATTTCCTGACCAGTAATGACCTCGAATTTGGAGAGGTGGGCGTAATAGGTTTGGTAGGCGTTGCCGTGATCCACGACCACTAGGCGGCCATATCCGCCATCGCGGTCGGCGAACACCACAATACCGTCGGCGGTGGCCTGGACCGGAGTGCCGATGGAAGCGGAGATATCCACACCCGTGTGGTAAGCGCCTTCACCCGAGAACGGATCCGTACGCTGCCCGTAGCTGCTCATCAGCAAACCATCCACGGGCCAGATGCTGGGCCGTGTATTCACGTGCCAGTGGTGTGCGTAGTCAAAGCGTGAGAGGTTGGAACGGCGGAGGTAATTGTATTCGGCGACAGTTTCGGAAAAAGTCGGAACGAGCTTGCCCTCAGCCGTGATCTCGCTTGGCCCCTCGAGTTTGTGCTTGATCCCGTAAGCTACTGAAACTTCGTTCGCCATCATTTCGAGCGATGCCAGCTGGTCGTTGGTCTCTGTCACCACTTTCTGCAGATTTTGATAACGCATGCGCAGGCCGTCGGCCTCCTGGCGCAGCGAGTTGTAGTTGGCGACCTTCCAGGCCATGCGGGCGTAACTGGAAACAAACCCAAAAATGGAGAAGCTGCCTACCAGTGCGAGGGCCAGGACAACATAAAGGACCTGGTGAGGAACATGAATCCGTCGTAGTCTACCGTGAAGCGAATGCGCGAGTACAAGGATAAAATACTGTTGCTTCATCTCTCTCCTCTCAACTCCGGATTCAATACGGCCCCAAACGAACAAAGCGCGAAGAAAGCTTGATGGGCAGCGCCAGAACCGTCGGCCTAGCCCTAAGGTTAATAAGGTTTAAACTTTAGCAGTACCTCAACTTGTGTGTCAAGACTATCCCCTGTTAGTATTTGGCTTGCCCCAGCGCGTTCCCGGACGGTTTTTTCTCAGAAATCTTTATGAGCGGAGAGGTCTGCTTTTTCAATTAGTTAGACGGGATTTCGAGCAGCGCTTCGTGGGCTCGGTGGCAGGCTGGATCTGGGGCCTGATCCATCCCCTGGTCCTGCTGATTTGCTGGACGTTCGTGTTCAGCGTGTGTTTCCGACAGAAGTTACCTGATGGACAGCCGGGCACCTACCCTTTATATCTGTTCGCGGGCATGCTTCCGTGGCTGCTGTTCAGCGAGACCGTACAGCGCTCGGCGTCCTCCCTCGTGGAGCAGGCGACCCTCATTACGAAAACGGTATTTCCGGCGGAGATGATTCCGCTTTCCGTATTTCTGTCCTCGCTGGTCAGCCACTTCATGGCGCTCGCGCTACTGCTGGCCGCGGTTGAAATCTGGTTGCACTCGCTGGGCACGGCATTGGTTGTTCTGCCGCTCTACATGCTGTTGCTGGGAATGCTGGCCGTGGGTATCGGGTGGATGGTGGCGGCGTTGCAGGTGTATCTTCGCGACACCTCGCAGTTGCTGGCGGTGGCGCTGACGTTCTGGTTCTGGCTGACACCGATCTTCATTTTCGAGGACCAGGTTCCGCCGCGGCTGCGCGTGCTGCTCTATGCGAATCCTCTGCGCTACGTAGTGCTGGCATACCGCAAGGTGCTGCTGGGGGCGCAGATGCCCAGCCTGGCGGATGCCGGCATGCTGGCCGTGTACGGAGTCGCTGTGTTTTGCGTCGGCGGGCTGATCTTCCGGCATTTGAAGCGCGGGTTTGCGGACGTGCTGTGACCGGCCTTCCCGGCATCGTCTTTGCGGTATCCCGGATGGGCTTGAAACGCTAGTGTTTTCGAGCTCACTATAACCACTTAGCGTAAGCGGTCTGCTTATGGCAGTCGGACGGCATAGTCAACGAACGGGCGTGGCCGGCTTGGCCGCGCTTCTGACGGGTGCGAGTTATGCGTGGGCCTGGGGCAACGACGGACATCAAATCGTGGCGCGAATCGCGGCCCTGAATCTGACCCCCAAGGCCCGGCGGCATGTGTCGCAACTTCTGGGCGTGTCATCTAGCCCGATTGCTGTCGCCGACGCCATGGCGCGCGCGGCGCTCTGGCCCGACACCTACCTCAAGAATCACGCGCCGAAGTCGAAACCCTGGCACTTCATCGACATTTGCCGTGGCGCCGATGCCTCGAACCTCGGCCCGTTTTGCCCCGGCGGCGGCTGCATCACCAAGAGGATCGAAGAGTATCGCGCCAACATTTCGCACGGCCGGTTCGACGAATTTGGCGGCAAAGGGGACCTGAGTCTGCTGATCCATTTCGTAGGAGACATTCATCAGCCGCTCCACTGCGCCACGAATGCCGACCGCGGCGGTAATTGCGTGAATGTCGAACGGGTGCGGTCCAAGAATCTGCATGCGGCATGGGACAACGATCTCGTTAAAGAAGTGGAATCGGGAAGTAGCGCGGAGGCCACTGCCGGGCAGCTCAATCAGGACTTCCGGAGCAATCCGGCCGCGGATAATTTCAACTGGCAGTCGGGAACGGCCGACGATCTGGCGCGCGAATCCCACGGCCTGGCGGAATCCGAGATCTACATGCCGCTATCCATCCCGAAAGAGCCCTGCCAAGTGGAGATGTCTTCGTGCAGCAAAGCGCCGCAGGCGGTGCAAGACCTGGATGTGAATGTGGATCCTGGGTATACCGAGGCTGCCTCCGCAATCGTGCGGGCGCAGCTGACCAAAGCCGGAATGCGCCTGGCGAATCTGCTGAACAGCTTCTGGCCGTAGAGGAGCAGTTCCTCTCTTGCGGCGCCTACCCTGCAAGTGCCATGTCCCGAGCGCCCAGCAGCGCATGCGCTGCTTGAGTTAGCTCACATTCAAGAGTCGCGCCGGTCGCCGCATTCGAAGCTTCCTTTTCCATATACTCTTAGCCGGTGCGCTGGTCGGAACTAGTTCTCTCCATCTATTTCATTTATGCAACCGCGCTGGCGATTCTGCTGCCCGTCAGCGCGGACGTTCGCGTAGTCTCCGTGGCGCTGAATTTGACGATCCTGGCCGGCTATTCGCTGCTAATTTACGCGCATGGCCTTCGCGGCCGGAAGCTGTTCGGCATGACACGCGACTGGCTGCCGCTGGTGCTATTGCTGCTGGCGTACCGCGAGATGGGATGGCTCGCGCCGCGCACCCACTCGTACTCGCTCGAGCGGAGCTGGATCGTGGTGGATCGCCTGGTGCTGCGGAGGTGGCGCGTGCATGACGCCATCGAATGGCTGGGCCCGGTTGTGCCATCGATCCTGGAAGTTGCCTACTCGCTGGTCTATGCCACTGCGCCTTTCGGGCTAGCGATGCTCTACATTTATAAGGCGCGCAAACGGTCGGAGCAATACCTCTTGATTCTCGTGCTGGGCGTGCTGCTGTCCTACGCGCAATTCCCCTTCTGGCCGTCGGAGCCGCCGCGGGCCGTCTTCCCCGGCGAAGATGCGCCCTCGATGCAAACCATTTTCCGGCGCTTCAACTGGTTCCTGCTGGGTGGCTACGGGATTCATACCAGCGTGTTTCCGAGCGCGCACGTCTCCGGCGCTTTTGCGGCGGCATTTGGCGTGATGCGGGCGCTACCCGAAAAGCCGTGGGTGTGGCGTTCTCTTCTCGCAACGGCGGTGCTGATCGCGATGGCGACAGTCTACGGCCGCTATCACTATGTGGTGGACGCGGTGGCCGGTTTTGCAGTGAGTGGGGTGGCGTTGGCGCTGGGCTTGCTCGCCGGACGATCTTCCCGCGCCTGATTCTTCATCAAGCCCCACACGTTTTTGCCACGGCAGGAAAAAGTGTCCCAACCGGGAGGGGCATCGGTTTTGCGGAAAATGTCGCCTGTCGAACAGGTGAATGGCAGGGACGGGCCGCTTTGCATCAGCGACTTGCGGCGGGAGCGGTGCTCAGCCACGGTTGTGGACTTTATGGGCTCGTCAGGTTGCGAAGCAGGAACTGGCACCACAAGCGTTTCAGCGGGCGCGGGTTGTGGTGTCGCTGCCGCAACCCACTGAGATGGGTCCCGATTCGCGGGCCGTGTCCCCAAGAACGTGGCCTGCTGCTCAACCATCCGGCCATCCGGCTGGGCCAGCGCCAGGCGAAGGTCGACGCGATCGCTGCGCCGGGGATAATTGACGGTGCCGCGCTGCAATCGCGTGCCATCCAGCTTCACGTAAAGCCTCTGGGCGCCATCGATGATGAAAAGTTTCGCTCCCGTGGCGCGGCGCACCAGATCCGACTCGGGGTCCCAGCGGATTTGGAGCTGTCCCTGCCGGTCAAGCGCCTGCAGCCGGATAGAGGCCTCGCTACGGTGACTTTCAAAGTTCACCACACCGCCCAGGATCAGGATACACACCACCATCACAGCGGTGCCGGCGGACCATCCCCGCCAATGGGCGGCGAAATGCTGTCGGATCGGCTCAGCGAACCGCGCGTTCCGCAACCCACTCAATTTTTGTCTGGCCTGATTCAACCTTGACTCGAACCAAGAGCGCCACTGATCCTGTTTCCGGCGGGACTCCCGCGGCAAACGAGGCGCAAACAAGGGCTCTTGCATCAACTTTGCCAGGCGTGCCCGATCTCGCTCCGACAAACTATCCTTGGGCATGGGGGAGGAAGCGCTTCTTATTTAATGATAGCGCCCGGCAAAAGTAAAGTCCGGTAATCTCCCGTACAGAAGGCCAGAAGTTGCTGATCCGCCCGTCAGCGAATGACGCGTCCTACCGGCACCCGAGTGTGACGCAACTAACGAACGGCGGTTTTGGGCACAAGCAGCCAATGCTCGGCGGCGGCGGCTTCCACGGCTTTACGCGTGAAGGGCATGGGGTGGTAGCGGCCGGAGGCCCAATCGTCGAGCAGGTCACTGTAATGCGCACTTTCCGGATCCCCGGACTCGCCCGGCACGTTCGTCATTACCGACCGGTCCCAGTCGCTCAAGTCCAGAATCTCCCGGTAAGACGCCCCGTTGGTCTGCTGAAACGCCGCGCCACTGGTGGCATTCACGGTATTTCCATCGCCTGGCCGGGCGACGGGGCCGCGCTCGAAAGCCGGCACTCCGAGCGGGTGGCGGAAGCGGATCTGATGAAGCTTTCCCCACTGCCAGGACTGCATGTCCGGGCCGAACTGGTGTTCGGCTTGATCGAGCGCCGCGCGGAGCGAAATGCCCAAGGCCTGGAGCGTGCCCGCCATCGTCTTTGGATCTGCCTGCTGGTGCTCAATGGTCGTCAGCAGCGTCTCAAGATCGACCTCCGGCCCAATGTCCGGGCCGAAGATGGCGGACGGAAGTTGCCCCAGCCAGTATTCGAAAATCAGGGCCGCCACAGAATTAGCCGCGAGGTTTCCATCCCACCGTAGGAGCAGGTCGATGGCTTTCGTGTCGCGGCTCCCTGGTTCGGCCGTCCACTTGCGAATGATGGCCTGCAGCCGTCGCGCCGGAAGCGATACCACGTCCTGCTGCATGCGCTCGAAATCTTCGATGGTGAATTTCTTTTTGGCCGCCAGCATTTCCTCGATGCGCTGGAAGCGAAACGGCAGCGCCCATTCGTAACCCAGCGGCGTGCTGTACCCCGGAGGCAGAATGTTGTGGTTGGCAGTAGCGATGAAGTGCGCTGCGGGATTGTACACGCGCGGCAGTTCCGCGGCACGGCGGAATCCGGCCCATTCATATTCGCCCGCATCGCCCGGAACAGGCAGCGCCCCGGACCAGTTCTTCCGCACGGGCGCCAACCCTGCCGCCTGCCAGCCGATATTGCCATCGGTATCGGCGTAAACGATATTTTCGCTCGGGACTTTGTAGCGCTCCATGGCTTCCAGAAACTGGTTCCAGTTGCTCGCGCGCGCCACCGCCAAACCCGCCAGATAGCCCGCGGTGCCCGGCTCGCTCCCTACCCAACGCAGCGCGTAAGCGCGATTACGCGCCGGGTCTTCATAAATGATGGGGCCATGAATGGTGTAGCGCAGTTCGATCTCGCGGGGCTGCGTGCCCTTGACGGCGAGCGTCTGGCGCTCGGCCTCGACTTGCTTCCACGCTCCCCGGTATTGGTATTCATTGGCATTCGCCGGATTCAGTTTTTCGACGTAGAGATCCTGCTGATCGATCCCGACAATGGTGAAGCCGAAGCCGATGTGCTCGTTATGGCCGAGCGCAATGCCCGGCAGCGCCGGTTCACCCGCGCCGATCGCGTTCCAGCCCGGCGCCACCAGATGAACCGTCTTGCGCAGCGATGGAATCTGCACCGGGCGGTGCGGATCGTTGGCCAGCAGAGGCTTTCCCGTGAACGTCATGGTGCCGTCAACGACCCAGTTGTTGCTGCCCTGCTCGGTGGAGAATGCGACAGGTCCAATGGCCTCCTCATAGACTTTGACGATGTCCTTCGTGATCTCCGCGAGATCGAGGCCATGCGGAATTTCAATCGGATGCGGCGGATCGAGAGCAAACAGCTTCTCTACGCGATCGATACCGAGACGCCGCACCTGCCCGGCGCGGTTCACTTCACGCGTCAGATTGCGCGTCATCAGCAGGCCCGCGACGCGGCTCAGACAATCTTCGGGCACCCATAAGCCGGGATCGTATCCTGCAAAACGAAATTCGAGCGGCCGCGCGCCGCCGAGCGAACGGATGTAGGCGTTGATGCCGTCAGTGAACGCGGTGACGATCTCGCGCGTGCCCTCGCCATAGCTGGACCACTCGGCGTTCCAATCGCCGCGGAAACGCACGGCGCGGGCCAGTTTGTCGCGCTCAATCGCCGAAGGACCCAGCACCTCTGCCAGCTTGCCGGTTCCGATACGCCGCCAGAGATCGATCTGCCACAGCCGGTCCTTCGCGGTGATATAGCCCTGCGCGAAGAAAAGGTCGTGCGTATTCCGGGCGTAAATATGCGGGACGCCCCAGCGGTCGCGGATGATCTCGACAGGTTGCGAAGGCCCTTCGACAGTAATGTTTTGGGCGATGGAAAAAGGGAGTGCGAGCAACAGCGGAAATCCCGCGCGCACGACGCGGGCCAACCGGTTTGAGAAAAACACTACCCCTTTTTATCAGAACTGGCGGGTGTTGTGGTGGAAGAGGGCTTAGTTTCGGATTTCGCCGCTGCCTCTTTGGAGCTGTCTTTGTTGCTATCTTTCTTGCCGTCCTTATTGCTGTCCTTGCCCCCGTCCTTATTGCTGTCCTTGTTGCCGTCTTTCGCGGATTGGCTCTTCCCGTTCCCCGAACCGGCATAGTCGGTGACGTACCAGCCGCTGCCCTTGAATTTCAGTGCCGAGGGGGAAATCAACCGTTCCACTGCGCCGCCGCACTTGTCGTGCACCGCGATCGGCGTATCGGAAAACTTCTGGATGACTTCGAACTTTTCACCGCAGGAGTGGCATTTATATTCGTACAGAGGCATACTGCGAACCGAAACTAACTCCAGTCTATTCTAGCAGATTATGGCTTGCAGAAGCTCAGCGATGGCGGTTGAGCGAGCGGTCGCGGGCTCGAACCGCGGACCAAATGCTCGTTAGGCAACGCAGAAAAGGTCAGAAAAACGTATAAAACCGCCGGTTGCGCGCGCTTGCGGCACCGTCTTGGAACCTCTTGGGGAAGGTTTTCTCTGATACGATTTGGGGCACGGCACGGGATTCGCAGAATCTGCTTCGAAAAAGTCGCTGAATCCGCGGTCGCGTCGCGCGAAGGTTGCAGCCATTCCGAAACAGCCGGGAGGACCGATCATGAGAAAAAAACTATCGGGTCGTAACGCGGCCCTGCGTTTCATCGTGGCACGTCTGTTGACAGGTTTGATCGTGTCCTTAAGCGTCGCGGCGCAATGCGCGACGGCCCCGACCCCGTTGTTAAAGAGTGGACAGCCGGTGGACTGGTGGTTTGTATTCAAGTTCAATGCCCAGATATTTCCGGGCTGCGGCGGCACCGCGCAACAAGCGTGCCCCTTTGGGGGCAAGGTGCAAACCTACAAACATTTCAGCCAGCAGTTCGCTTATGCGAGCAGCGCCGATCACACGCTTCAACCTGGCGGCGGCTGTCTCGGCGATACGACGGCTGATCCGCTGGGAGCCACGTTCAGCCAGGTGTACAAAGGCAAGTTCTTTTACGTGCTCTGGAACGATCAATTCTACGGAGATCCCATGAGCTCTGAATCGGCGCCCGCGGGGCATTCCAAGGGCATGCTGGCGTGGGATAAGGACGGCGACGGACTTGTGCTGCAGGTGTCCACGCCATCGTGGCCGGCTTCGGGCAGCTCGAAGAAGCCTCGCAAGACGGACGGCAATACCCTCGGCTGCGTGAAGGACAACGATGTCCTGGTCAGCCAGCATTTTTTCTCGCTGAAGCTCAACAAAAGCGATGTGGTCAAGGTCCTGAAGGCCCTGGGTAACGCGAGTGTGGTGACGGACCCGGCAAGACCTCAAATTGTGAAGAACGGCGGTCCGGCGGACATTCAGACTTTAGTCAAGAGCCTCGGAAATACCTCCGCGAGCAGCACGGCTACCAAGGACACGCTGTCGAGCGGCGTTGTGCTCATCTCGAAACCTTCCAAGCTGCTCGTTCCCCCGTGGCAGATGGTGTCCGCGCTGCTGGATGGCGAGCCGCTACGGGCAGCGACCTGGTGGGCCAGGCCCGAGGTTCCAACGACGACCGCGACCACGCCACTTGCATGTTGGGATCCGTCGCTCGCCAAACCTGGAGCCGTCGAAATTGCAACGACCGGCACTTGGGCTGGAAATGAGATTGGACTCGAAGGCATGCCTGAGGCTGATGGCAATCACGCCAAGATAGGCGTCTCAACTGGCAGCCACTCCTATGCAATTTTCGGCGACATGAACCAACAAGGGTCGCTGTCGGGACCAAATTGCAAGAGCAGTCAAAACGGCCGCGGTGGATTGTTCTACGTCGTTGACGATCCCCAGCTTTTCGGCAGCGTGCGGAACCTGATCAAAGGCAGCACCGCAGCGCAATAATACTCTGCGGAATCGCATGGGACAGTCGACGCCGAACTCAGCGGGGCCTGGATGACGGCTGAACGCGCCGTGGCTGATCTGCCGCCGACGCCGCCGTTATTTTCTGGAATGGCCGCTATGCGCGGCCTCTGCTGTATCTACCAGGTAAAGCACCGCGTCTCCACTGAACGGCGGACTGAACGTTTGCGAGGACGATCCGGCGGGAATCGGATCGCCGGTTATCACGGCCGCGCTCGACGGGTTGAACCACTCTACCGCCAATTTTCTTGACCCCGGCATTGCCGAGAGATTCACGGTGAACGAGCCGCCGGAAGGAGCGTAGACCAGGTACTCGCCACCGACGGATGGCGTCCTGGCAAGACAATACCCCGTCGAGGAGAGAGAGCTGTGTGGAGTGACGCTGGCTAAATTCACTTTGCGGGAGTATCGCAGAATGTAGCCGAGATTGTCTCTGAAGTTGTCATAGCGCGCGTCCGGCCCGCTGCAGATGGCGTTGGTTGGAGAGACACACACGTTGCGTTTCTCGCGTGGGTAGTAGACCACGTAAGGGTCCATGAATAGCACCTGGTTGCCGTTCATGAAGTTTTCCCAGGCATAGTTGCGATTCACTTGCGTTGTGTGTTTCCACATCTCCCAGTAAGAATGATCGCTGTCATTGACGTTCACTTTGCAGGCCGGCTTCCCATTTCCGCAGGATTTTTCCGGCGAAACCCTGACCTGCGGCGCAACCCAGTCCGCATCGGAGTTGTAAAGGATTGTATCCGGGGCCCCTATAAGCGCGGCGTACCCGATCGGGTGCTGATGCGGCTTCCTGGATTCATAGGCGCGCACATGCGAAATCTGGTGATCGTTCCACCAGGTGGAATTGGCTGGAGCTTCCTCGGACACGATCCACAGCACATTCGGCAAATCGTTCAAAGTGTCGATCACCTTTTCCACATAAGCATCCTGGAAGCGAGTAATAGCATTGGGCGCGGTCATCGTGATTGACCCGATGCCTTTTTTTCCGTCAGCGTAACCGTCGTCAACGCCGTTGATATTATTGGCTCCCGTAAAAGGGTAACCATCGCTGGGGCAGCGGAAAATATTGAGCCACTCACCTGTGAACAGATAGACGCCCGCGTAAATGCCGGCTTTGTTCAGAGCCTGCGTACGCGTGCGCAGGCGATCGAAAAAGCTTGGATTGAACTTCGTGAGATCGAATTTCAGCCCGCCGTCCGTTGCATTCCCAGGACCTGTCCTCAGCCAGGGAAGCGGGCTAGCGATCAGATCTGGCGGAGAATTCTCGGTGCTTGGAAAACCGCAGAATTTCGGCATTTCCGTAGTCCAAAGCAATGTGAAATTGTGTCCATGGGCGGCGAGGAAATCGACGAAGGCCTTAAAGTCCAAAGTCTGCAGCGACCCATTGCTGCCCCAATCCTGAAGAGTGTTCCAGGTCTGCGATCCGTTCAAGATGAGAACCGTGCCGTTAGCGTCCTTGAAATAGTTGGGATTGCCGGAGACCGCGAGCGGCCCCGCGACCTGGGCGGTCCAGGCCATCTGTGTGCTCAACCACGCCCACAGAAAAAACCTCAGCCCCCAGGCTATCGAAAATCCGCTTTCCACGCCGCGCGAATCGAGGGCGGGTTTGTGAGCAGCGAGCGTCATCCCAAGACTATATCGTCTAAGTATTAGGAAATCACGCCGCGTGTGCTCTGCAAAATCGGCTGGATGGAAAGCACGGCACAATCCTGGCTCCCACGATGGCAACGGGATTGAACGATCTTTCAGGGCTTTGGATCCCCTCACTCTTTACCCCTTGCGCGTCTCCGCGACCAGCGCCTCGGGATGCCGGGGATCACATCAGTGGAAAGCGAATCGTTGCCCACCGGTAAGCTGCGGAAATGGCCGCAGTCCGGATTGGCGGGTGGATGAGACTTACATTCGCGTTCCGGGGTGACCGGGCGATTGCAAGGCATTTTGGGAAAAGCGACCCACTGGTTCCAGATTCCGCCTTGCTGAGTTGAAAGGGGATGGCATTCTCGGACGGAGGTGCCGCTGCCGCCCGGTTCCCTACCTGAACAATATCGTGGAGCAGGCTCATCGGGCGATTAGGAAACGAGAATGCGAGCCTCCCAGCGCACACGCGGCAAGTTGCCGGCCGCGCGGCGGAAAGGCGAGTGGATTGGGCTGTCCGGTGCTTGGATACGAAATCGATGGCTAGGGTTGGCCGAATCATCGTCAGACAGATCCGCTACAAGATTTACATCGCATCTCGGCGCGTAAGGTGATATGCTCTTGTGCAACGGCGGCGGATATGCGGGTTCTGACTAACACCATGCTTTTCATGGTCGCGATTCTGGCGGTCATCGGTCTCTACGTATTCCGGCAGCAGTCATTTGCCAGTCTACAGAAATTCGGCGTGGGTTTAGGAAGGGACCGCGCACGCGTTGCGCGGCAGGTTGCGGCACAACCCACCCCGCCTCTCGCAAAGGCGGCACCCGGCAGAAGCAGGGCATCCAGCACCTCTGAAGAGGTTCAGGTCACAGTGACCGTGATCCCCGTTGAGCCCAGGCCTCCAGCCGATAGCATCCAGATCGGCATGCAGAAAAAGAAGTTATGGCGAGATTTTGGGGAACCCGACGTGAGTACATCGTCACGGGAAAGAGAGCGTTTCCTCGAGACCTTCATTTATCTGCAAGACATGTCGAAAGCGACGGTGGTCCGGTTGGTAAACGGAACAGTGGTTGCTGTAAGTGCCACGAAAACGGTTGGTCCGCCTTTATTAGTGCCTCGGACCGACAAAACACGAACCTCGGTTCTCTTAACCTCCGATTCCATGTAGTGGTGATTTAGCGAGGCGTCTTCGTGGTTATCTTAGCATCTAGGATTTTTCCGAGAAACGCCGTCTCCTTCTTGCCAAGACTTT
>Ga0310810_10000288_pt1 | contig 52527 bp, 45 predicted proteins | sample NCmetagenome_FD_207641 | JGI IMG/M metagenome (GOLD analysis project Ga0310810, IMG submission 207641) | Soil microbial communities from experimental microcosm in Duke University, North Carolina, United States - NC | ecosystem: Engineered > Artificial ecosystem > Soil microcosm > Unclassified ...
CAGCCCGCAGACGCGCATTGCGCTGGCTTCAGCGTACGCCAAGGTGGGCCGCAACGAAGATGCCGCGCACGAGCGGGCTGAGTTTCTCAAGCTGAAGCAAATGGCGAAAAAACCTGGCGAACAGTGACCAGGGCGCGAATCCCGTTCCAATATCTTGGTTGCAGTCCTGGCGGGGACAACGCCGCGGACGCACAATCTGTTTGCCGAGCGCTGGATTCGCATGGTGAAGGCAGGGATGGCATATCCGCAGTCTTGGTGGGCTCGCACGTTGCCGCAATGCATCGACAATCCTTGGATGAAGCCTCGATGAACTGGCGGCATCGCTGGACGGTCCAGAACATCGAACGGTGGCCCATCGGCATGTTCCACTACGGACCCGGCATTCGCAACGGCAGAAATGTCTTCTCATGAAAACATTTTCGTGATATTGTGTTTTGGGGATCAATCGCCACTGAATCGAGGGCGGATACCATGCGCAAGTTGGCCGTGGTCAACATGAAGGGCGGGGTCGGAAAGACCACAACCGCCATCCACGTCGCTGCGGGTCTTGCATCGCGCGGCGGCAGGGTCTTGTTGGTGGACGCCGATCCGCAGGGGAATGTCGGCCACACGCTTGATCTGCGGCCTTCGCACACCTTCGAAGAACTCATGACGGGGGAGGCGTCTCCGGACGCCGTGATCATCCGCGGCGTGCGGCAGAGTCTCGACGTGATCGCTTCGAGCCCGGCGGGCTTCGCGCTGGAGCGGCGCCTTGCCGCAGAAACCCAGCGTGAAACGATTCTGGCGCGCCGGTTACGGGACGCGGATTGCTATGACGCCATCGTGATCGACTGTTCGCCAGCGATGAATTTGCTGACCTACAATGCGCTGCTATTGGCTGAGGAGCTGGTGATTCCTGTCAGCATGGATCTGATGGCGGTCATTGGCGCCCGCCAGACACTGAGCGGGGTCCTGCAAGTGCGCGAGCTATGGCCTGAGCGGCGACTGAACGTTCTGGCCGTTTTGCCGACTCTCGTCCACAGTGGCACTCACGGTTCCCGCGCCGCGCTGGAGGTCCTGGATCAGGATCCGGCCATGGGCGTTCATGTATTCCGGCCGGGAATTCGCCAGTGCATCGATTTGAACTACGCCATGGCCAGCCACCAGACCATCTGGGAATATGCGCCGCGGAGCCGAGCCGCCGAGGATTACTCTGAACTGATAGACTTTATCGAGGATTCCAGTTCGGCACGCGGAGAGCACTATGTCAGGCACGAGCGGATCGCCGCACAACCCATCAGCAGGTCGGCCTCGGGCCCGGCGCAAGTCCAAGCCGAAGTTTGAAATTCCGGTGGAAGCCGCGATGCCCGCCGCTGCCGGCTGGGTGGATCGAGCGGCGGATTCTCCTGCGTCCGCCGCCGCCCCGATAGAGCCACCCGTAGCGCGCCCCACCATTTCCAAGCCGGCGCCTGAGCCCGGCGGCTTGTCGGCGGCAGGTTCCGCCCTGGCTGTACTCGGCCTCGCCACGATGGAAGCAACGGCCTGGTTGAGCTTCAACATATTAACCGCTCCCATCCGGCTAGCACGGCGCCTGTTGGCCTCGGATCACGGCGGCAGCGTAGGACCCAACTAGCAGAAGAGGTTGGCTGTTCGATATTCTCGCGCGGCATAACTATACCGGCGCCACAGGCGGATGTATAATTTGGATGGATACCGTCAGGTCTAGCAGTTGGGCTGAACTTTATTCACCCGGCCGCCAGGCCGGATGTGACACAGTCGAGGAGATGATCACCCCCCCAGGCGCAGAGGACCAAGGGTCCACACTGTCTGCTGTCCGCCTTCTAATCCGGGACTGTAGCGAGGGCCGTCTGTTTCCGCTCACCTCTTCCAAACTTTGGAAGATGGGCCGAAGCGAACAGTGCGCCATCGTGATCGACGACACGACCATCTCGCGCACCCATGCCATGATTCAGTGCACCGACTCCGATGAGTACTATCTGGTTGATATGGGCAGCCGCAACGGCACGTTCGTGAACGAACGGCGCGTCAGCACGCCTGTACTGTTGCGCAATGGCGATCGAATCTCGTTGGGCCAAACCGTAATCCTTTTCCAGAATCCGAACCAGGTCGCTCGTGGCACTACGCCGGTTTCCATTGCACACATTGATGTAACAAAAGTGCTGTTTACCAGATCTCTGATTACCGCTCTGGTCGTGGACATTCGATCCTATACGGTGCTATCTCAGTCCATTGACCAGGGAGTTTTGTGCCAGATGATCGGCACCTGGTTCAGCGAAGCGGACACGATCATGCGCAAGTACGGTTGCGCCGGCCAAAAGTATATAGGTGATGCTGTAATGGCTATGTGGCTGCATCGCTCCCAGGGGCAGGAAGGCGCCGAGATCATCAAGATCCTGCGCGCTCTATCGGAATTCGCAAAATTTACGACATCTCTGAGCCAGCGCTTTGGATTGCCGGATGAAGTGCGGATCGGAGCGGGCCTGAACACCGGTACCGCCGCGGTAGGAAATCCCGGCACCGCGCAGGTGATGGATTTTACGGCCTTGGGCGACACTGTGAATGCCGCGTTTCGCCTCGAGACGGCGAGCAAAGAGCTGAAGACCGACGTGGTGTTGGGTCAAAACACGTTCGATTACATCAAAGCCATGCCGGAATCGGCAACCAGGTTTCTGGGCAGAGAGGTCCAATTGAAGGGCTACGCGAACCCTTCGAAAACATGGTCTACATCGTTTGCGGGACTGGGCGGGTTTTTGCAGGTTGTGGAAGGTCCTGCAACCGGCTGATTCCTCCGGTACCAAACCCCCACTGGTGAGCCTTCTAGACTACCTCTTGCGACCACGCCCAGGTGCATTCGCACTCTCATGCCGGACATTGTTCTGGCCTCATGCAGCATCCCATCATGCAGCATCCCATTTGCCGTTGGTTGTCCACCGTTGTATAATCGCAGCCCGATCGAATCTCAGGTGGATTGCGGGGTTCCGGCGGGAGAAATTCCTGGCGCAACCCGCGGAAAAACCACGAGTCGCGGCAGGCCCTAATTGAAGATCAAACTGTTACCCAGCCGGCCTGAATCCGATAAACAGACGCAGCTCCTCACCAGCTTTTTGATCAACGACTGCCTGGCAATAGACGCGGGCTGCATCGGTTTTGCACTGGACATTCAGCAGCAGGAACGCGTGCGCCATGTCGTGCTCACCCACACACATATGGACCACGTAGCCTTGCTGCCGATCTTCATCGACGAAGTCTTCAGCCGGTTAACTGCGCCGCTGCAAGTCTATGCCCTGCCGGAGGCCATTGCGGCGCTTCGTCAATGTATCTTTAACGACGCCATCTGGCCCAATTTCGAAAAAATCAAGCTGCTCAACGGCAAAGGCCCGGCGTTGGAATTCCGCGCTCTCCAGCCGCGGGCGTCGATCCAGCTCGCTGGACTCTCGATTACGCCCATCCCGGTAAACCACACGGTGCCCACTGTGGCGATGCTGGTGGAAGACGATCATGCGGCAGTCATCTACAGTTCCGATACCTACGTAACCGACGAGCTTTGGGAAGTCGCCAACGCAACCCAGCGTCTCAAGGCGATCTTCGTTGATGTCTCCTATCCGAATGAGCTGGAAGCGCTGGCCAAGGTTTCTCGTCATCTCACGCCGCAGAGCCTCGGTTCGGAACTCAAAAAACTGAAATGTGAAGCCGAGATCCATTGCGTGCACATCAAACCGGTACTCCGCAGTCAGGTAATTGGCCAGTTGGACGCCCTGGGCCATCCGCGGGTTTTTGTGGCGGAAATCGGCAAGACATATCGGTGGTAGCGTGGGCCCCATGCCTGCAGATTTTCTGATCCATTCGCCGACTGCGTTCCTCAGGAGCGAATAGCCGCGGCCATCGTACCGAGAACCGACCCTCGACTTTAGCAAAGGCAATCGGGAGTGACTGCGACGATGGTGATGAGGTTATGGTGCGATGCGTGAATTGCCCGCTGTTATTGACCGCTGGCACGGGCGTCAGCCAGACGAAGTCCCGCCTTGTATGAAAGCGCGCCGAAAAGCGATTAATGGCGAACGCTGCCATATCCGCCTGGAACGCCAAACATCAACATCCAGACAAATCAGATGGGGCGGTCACGACTTTGCAGAGCTGTCAAACGTGAAATACTACCGGCCATACGCGGGCGACCGGGCCGACTCATCAGCTAAGGACGGTTGATGCGTTTGCCGGTTCATCACAGCCGGGCTTGGAGCTCTCTGTGGCCCGGTTCATAGCATCCGTCATGGTGTCGGCGGTTTTACGCACGGCATCCGTGGCCTTTTGGGCCATTTTCGCAGGATCCAAGGCGGGAACGTTGAGCGTCGAATAAGTCTTATCAACCAGATTCGTAATACTGTCGATGGTTGGACGTTTGCCGGGATCGAGCTGGTTCAAGACCACGGACGTCACGGCGTCGAAGCTCTGCTGCACCTTCTTAACGGTTGCGTTCGAATCGGTAGCGACCTCCACAACGTTCTGGAGTTGCTGCACCCCGAAAAGGCTCATGGCGGTGGAAAACCGCACGATGGAGTCGACTAATTCCTGCATATTTCCCTCCTACGTTACTTGGGGCGAATCATTCGCCAGCAAGGCGCACAAGCCCCAGTAAGATCGCGATCCATGTTAGCACAAACGCCACCGCCAGTAGTAGTCAAATTGGGAGTGTGCTGGCAGGGTGTGTATGGGAAAAAATACTCCGGTCGTGCAGAAACCGGCGGATTGCGCTCATTTCTTCCGAACGGCCCGCCGATTCAACGCCGCGCTCACAGAGGAGACGATAAAAGGGATAAGAAAATTCGCGCAGATCTTCGCGCCGAGTTCAGCGTTGGGAGGCTGCCGCACAAGTGCGTCCCAGTGATTCGACGCAGTGAGGACGCATCCGACCACGGCGGCAATCAAAGCGTTTCGCCGCATCACTTCGATCGTGAAGATGTACCGCAGGGAGCTGATTTCATCGCGGGGGCAGGGCATCACGCAAATTGTACCCGCAGCGGATGCGGACGGTGGATGCGGGCTGTCAGGATGCCCTGAGTGCGAAATTTTGGCCGGAAGGCAAGGAGGAATTGTGCTTTTCCAGCCAGTCGAAAGTATGGTAGACTCTCTCGTCGAATCGTCCGCCGCTGGCTATGCTACACGGCTGCACCCAGATGACATACGTTGGTGGTCAGAGGGCCGAGCCGTGAGCAGCGCGTTCGCGCGATCTGCTCTGATAGCAACGCTGTTGGCTATCCCCATCCCGCTTCGCCCCCAGGTTTCAGCGACTCAACAACCACCGGCAGCGGAAGAGCTATCGCTCGAGCAGGCAGTGAACCTGGCGCTCAAGAACAACCGGTCTGTGGCGAACGCTCGGCTCGAAGTGGCGAAGCTGGATAACCAGATAGGTGTGGCCCGGACTTACCGTTTTCCCTCGCTGCAATTGAACGTGCTTGAGGCCCAGCTGTTGCACAAGTTGAACTTCGAGTTCCCGGCCGGCGTCTGGGGTGTGTATCCCGCCACCGGACCGATTCCCGGTGCGCCCTCCTCGGTCACCACGCCCGCACATCCTTTCACGCTGGTGACTGGCACGTTGACGCAGCCCATTTCGCAGCAGCATAAGATCGGCCTGGGGATCCACCTGCGGGAACTCGAGCGGGACGCGGCGCGGGAGCAGTACAGAGCGGCTCGACTGGCGGTGACGAACGGGGTCAAGAAGCTGTACTACGCCATCCTGCAGACGCAGAGCGCGTTGCGGGCAAACGAAAGCGCTCTGCGGACGCTTCGCGAACTGGACCGGGTGGTGAGCGAGAGCGTGACGCAGCAGGTGGTACTAAAATCCGACGCGCTCGAAGTGAAGGCGCGGATCGCGAAGGCGGAGTATGAAGACGCGGCGCTGCAGCACGGCCTGGCCACCCAGCGGGAGCAGCTCAACGATCTGATGGGGCGCGATACGCGCATCGAATTTACGGTCCGGAACCTGACGGAACCTTCTCTGGCTCCGGCCGACCTGGCCCAGGCTCGCACGCGCGCCGCGGCGGAACATCCCGAAATTCTGACCGCCAGGCTAAGAGTTCGCGAGGCCGAGCAGGACCGGAACTTCAAAAAAGCCGAATACATCCCCGATGTGAATTTCACCTTCCAGTATCTGTCGCCGTTCCACTTGAATCCCTTGCCCCGAAATGTAGCGGCTGCTGGACTTTCTCTCCAGTGGGACGTTTTCGACTGGGGACGCAAGAAGAAAGAGCTGGCGATCAAGGACCAAACCGTCGAGCAGGCGAAGAACGCGCTGATGAGCGCCGAAAGCCAGGTATTGTTGGAAGTGGAGAGCCGTTACCGCCAGGTTGAGGAGGCGCGCCGGTTGCTGCGCGTGGTGCAGATGGCCCAGGAGACCGCAAAGGAAAAAGTCCGCATCGCCACTAACCGCCATGCGGAGCGGGCCGCGTTGCTCAAGGATCTTCTGGAGGCGCAGGCGTCGCTTGCGGAAGTCGATTACCAATACCAGCAGGCGCTCTCGGCGTACTTCAGCGCGCAGGCGGAATTCGACAAGGCCACCGGACAGGCTGCGAGCCAATGAGGGCGCTGGCCGCTAAACGCGGCGCTGACCAGACCAGAGAATCTTCTGCGACACGCATGCGAAGGCTGCCTGATTGGCGCGCGTTTCGACCAAAACAACGAATTCTCTGGATAGTCGCCACCGGCGCCGTTCTGATGGCCGGTTGCCGCAATGAAGAAAAGGCAACAACACCGCTGACGCCCGTGACGGTGATGGTCGTCGAGCAGAGTAATGGCGCAAACGACGTCCGGTATTCGGGAAATATCATGCCGCGCTCCCTGGTGAACCTGGCATTTCGTATCGGCGGGTACGTCGAGAAAATCCTCACTACCCCCGGCAGCGGACATCTGATCCAGGAGGGGGACGAAGTCCATAAAGGAGAGGTGCTCGTCAGCCTCCGGCAGGCCGATTATGCCGCCAAAGTGCAGGAGGCCCGGGCGCAGCTGTCCGAGGCCGCACTGAATCTGAATCAGGCGAATTCGCAGGTCCAGGAAGGCGAAGCCGCGCTCCGGTTGGCGGAGGCGAACTATAATCGCGCCCGCAATCTGTTTGAGAAGCAGAGCCTGACCCGCTCCGATTTCGACGGAGCCCAGGCACAGCTCGATACAGTGCGCTCGCGTATGGATGCGGCAAGAGTGCTGCCCAAGCTGGCTCATGTGAAATCCGACGCGGCGCAGGCGATGCTGCATGAGGCAGAACTCGCGATGGAGGACTCCACCCTGAAGGCGCCGATGAGCGGCGTGGTGTTGAAGCGCCTGGTCGAGGTGGGGTCGCTCGTGGGACCGGGCTCGCCCGCGTTCGCGATCGCGGACATCAGCTCTGTGAAGATCGTTTTCGGGGCCCCGGATTCTCTTCTTTTCCACCTCAAGAAAGGGACGGCCATGACCGTCACGACGGAAGCGCTGCCCGGCAAATTTCGAGGCGTCGTGACACTCATTTCACCCGCGGCGGATCCCCGCAGCCGCGTGTTTGACGTGGAGCTGACGGTGGACAATCCCGGTCACCGGCTCAAACCCGGCATGGTAGCGACAGTCCAAGTGCCCGGCCAGCGGCCGGCGGAGTCCTTGCCGGCGATTCCCATGGCCGCCATCGTGCAATCCAAGGAGAGTCCCGGCAGCGTCATGGTGTTCGTTGTGGACCAACGGGACAGCCGGCCCACCGCGCACGCCCGCAGCGTGAAACTGGGCGAACCACTCGGAAGCCTGATCACGGTTTCGGAAGGTTTGCACGCCGGGGAGCGCGTCATCGTGCAGGGCGCCACGCTCGTCAGAGATGCTGAGCCGGTCGAGATCGTGAAATAAGCGGAATTTCACTGCCCAGCACGACCGCCGGGCGGACAGAACGATCCCCCCTCCCGGATTTTTCAGCTGATGCGCGATACGGACCAAAACATCGCGATCGCTGCAACCACTACTCCGACATTCAGGACGATCGACCAGGGTGGGCCTACGGTGGCGCTCCACCGTAGGCACAGAAGAAATGCGACCAGGAGTATCGCGGTCAGCATTCCATAACCGAAACTCCCGTTGAGACGAGTCGGATCTTCCGTAGGATCCGGTGAGTGATGACTTGAAATCGCTTCATCCCGAAGCTCTTCAGCCAGCCGACTGGCGTACCGGAGGCTTTCGAGCACGACCATCCCGGAGGCCATGGCCCATTCCTTGATTGATTCTTTCCCGACATCACCAATTCGATTGCGAAGCATGGTTCCGATCACCGCGGCCTGAGCCTCCTGAATGCCGCCGGGCGAGGTCTGGGCGTCTGCCAGCGCTACCAAGTTCTTGTGCATGTAATTGACGAAAAGGGGGCGCTCAATAGCAAAGTTAGAAAGTGCCCGCCAGCCTCCCACAAACGCAGCCAGCGGCGGCAAAATCCGTCGTGTCCCGCTGAACTCAGGCTGGACTTCGGACATCACTGCCACCAGTCGTGCCTTCATCTGAGACGATCCCCTATAACCCGTCAATTCCAGAAGCCAATGCGCCGCGTCAGCCGTGTTTTCACTCAGCATCGAGGTGATGTATCGAAGGACAAATCGATTTCGGCCCATGGGAACCGTAATCGACCGAGCGATCCGCCGAAACGCCAGTCCTCCGCCGCTCAACGCCACCACCTCGCTCCAGTCCAATTCGCCATCGACGAAGCCAAGGACGCATATCTGTTCGAGGACCGCTTCGACCAGTGCGGCCCGTAGTTTCGGTGACGCTGACGCGAGGTTTGCGGGGAAAGGTTCGCCTTCAATCCACCGCCAGCAAAGGACCCGGTCCGTGCTGAATTCAGGAAGCAGAGCCGGATACCGCGCTTGCGTCTTGCCATGCATCTGTAACAATGCTTCGAGAAGCGCGCGCTCGCGTGATGGCATGCGCGTAGCATTCAGCCATTCGTTGAATTCGGCAACAACCCGTGGCGCCGTCACGATTCCTGAGATCCTGTGGCCGGATTTACGAAGATCGGCGACGAGTTCTTTGACGCTGGATTCTGAAAGACAAGGACGCGCGAGCTGCACCACGAGGCATCGCCTCTGAAAATCGGTTTGGTAAGCGCAACGGGCCGGCGTGCTCCAGCAGGGATTCGGACGCAATCCCCGAGCCAATACCTTACCGGGGACACCCAGTTCGTCCACCAGCGACTGCTCAAACTCATGCATTGGCACCGGGGGAACGTTCAAACGCACTCCGGCCAGTAACTCGATGTAAGCGTCGGGCAAAATATCCACGCGACCGCGCAGAAATTGAGCGAAAACAAGACCCCTTTCGCCAAGTGCGGACAGCGTACTCACGAATTGCGCGGCCGGCGATTCGGCTGGGCCTGATACGGACAGCGGTGGCAAATGTGTTTACAGCAGGACGACCGAAGCCGGTACCGGCTTTCCCGACACCGGCTCTGCGGAGGCCTCAGGCGTCCTGGCGATCGCGGCGGTCATCGCGTCCGCCGTATCTGTTGCACGCCGAACCTTGTCATGGCAACGGAAAACGGCACTGTCGACTCGACAAGCCTGCTGCATAATCTCTCCTTGTCCCGTGCCGGGCTATTTGTCTGCTACCATCCGCCGCAACAGTTGTACCAAATTCGCAGTCCAAATTAGCACAAAAGCCAATGCGAAACCAGCCAGGAATGGAAAAGTCCTCCAGGGTGGAAAGCAATCCCAGAGTCCGAACGCAAGCAGCACCACGACCCAAACTAGCGCGGCGCCAAGCATGCGCGCCCGTAATCGAACGGCAGGGCTACGAGCGGGCGTCTCCGACACGGGCGCGGGCGATTGCATACCCTCGCGTGCTCGCAGCCAGCCGACGAGTCCGCCCGTGCCCCACTCCAGCCACAAAACTAATTCCGTCAGAATGGAGAGAACCGCGGCTGGAGAGATGAAAGCTCTGCGAGCCTGCTCCAGTTCGTAATCCTCAACCGCGTGCCGGAGCAGATCCGCAACTTCGAGGCTGGGTGCAAGGCGCGCCGTCAGACCATCCACAAACAGACTGGAGCGCAGGTAACGGACAATCTCCCGCCTGAGGGACACGCTATATTTGCGGCCAAGGGCGAGAAAATCGAGAAGCGCCACGGTGAACGTTACGCAGAACCTGGCTTTGCCGAACGCAGGCTGATGGTACCAACCGGGCGCGACCTCCTCCAGCCGGCGCCGCATGCCTGGAAGGTCTGCGCCTTCCTCCGGAATGGATATGCCCATGTGGGCTTCAAAAAGCCCGTCAATATCGCCCTGCGAATACGCGAGAACCCACTGCGCCAAGCGCCGGCGCGCGTCCTGGCTGAGAAAGGCGACGATACCGAAATCCACGTAGCCAACCACATTGCCGGGAAGTATCAGTACGTTGGCGGGATGAAGATCGGCATGGAAGGCTCCGAAATGGAAAGCGTCGTGGAGAAAGTTCGTAATGATATGGGAGGTGAAGACGTCGGGGTCGAAGCCCTGGGCCCGCAGGCCGGCAATGGCCATCTCGTTCTTCTCTTCGACCATGCGAAGATACTGAGCCAGGCTGGGGCCCTTGAGGTATTCGAGCGTCAAAATCCGGGCGGTGGTCAGTTCCCAATAGACTTTGGGGATCCGTTCCACCGCCGACCCCACGGCGTTATCGCCGAGGAATTGGCAATGCGCTGCTTCACGCCGGTAGTCGAGCTCGTCGCGCGTCCAAGCCGTATTCTCCATGACTGATTCCCGGATTATGTAAAATCTGCGAAGCCGCAGGAACTCAATCAGCTTGACGAGGTTCCGCAGCAACTGGATGTCGCGCTCAAAAACCTGATCAATCCCTGGACGCTGCACTTTGATTGCAACCTGGGTTCCGTCTTTCAACGTGGCGCGGTGCACCTGACCGATGGAAGCCGAGGCAATTGGCGCATCATCAAATTCGCGAAACAAGTCTCGCGGCGAAGCGCCGAGTTCAAACAGAAAGGCTTGCTCCACGTCTGCCGGAGCCACCGGCGGCATGGAATCCAGCAAGGTCAACAGCTCGTTGCAGTATTCCCGCGGGAGCAAATCGACCTGGAGCGAGAGCCCCTGGCCGAATTTAACGAAGGCGCCACCGAGATCTTCAAAAGCTTCCCGGAGCAACCGGGGCTTTCCCAACGGACGGCGGAGCGCAAAACGCCATGCGATGCGGGACATTTGGCGCACCAGGATTCCCAGCAACTGCAGAACGCGTTGCAGGAAGTACGGGCGACTGACGATGCTTTTCAGTGAGACCTCGCAGACCTTGCCGCGGCACAGCCCGCGGGATATTTACTTTTGTTTAATCGCGGCCGATTGTATGGTACACTTTTCGCTCGCAACGTCAGTCCTCCGATCTATGTCACGAGGCTTCCATGATGATACAAATCTTCAAAAGGCTGGCGCCGGAGCAGGACGCCTCACTCTCACAAGCTCGGCTCGGATAGCCAGACGCCTGGGTTCTCCCGTGGCGATTCGCTTGCGGAATTCTTCAGCCGCGTTCCGAAATAGGGTTTCCGAGGACCACTGCATACGCGCGCGCGTCATGGTGCAATGCGCGAACCTGGTGCGTGACGGCGAGCCGGCCGCAATCGTGCAATAGCCGGGACCGTTAAATGGCTGGCCACGAACAGACCGACGCCGAGCGAATCGAGCAAACGCACAACACGGCGCGCTTCTTTGTCGAGAACCGGTCGCTCTCGTGGGTTCTGCTGGTGGCGGTGGTCGCGTGGGGCGTCTGGGCCTATGTGAAGATGCCGAAGCGAAAAGATCCGGATGTGCCGGCGCGCGTCGCTGCCGCTGTGTGCGCGTGGCCGGGGATCGGCGCGGAGAAGATCGAGCAACAGCTCACGCGCAGGATCGAGGAGGCCATCGCGCAGAATCCCCGCATCCACAAAATAGAATCGCTTTCGCAGACCAACGTAGCGATCATTCTGATTTTTCCCGACGAGAACGTGGCGGACCTGAGCAAAGAGTTTGACGACATCAGATTACGGCTCGACAGCATCCACGACCTCCCCCAAGGCGCGGGGCCGGTCGAGTTCTTCAAAGACTTCGGGGATAGCGCGGCGTTGATGCTGACGGTGGCCAGCCCCAAGAGCGGCGCCGCGGAAATCGCCTGGCGTGCCCAAAACGTGCGGGAAGCGATCGAGCGGGTTCGCGCCGGAGCCAGCACGCATAATGCGCGGACCGCCGTGATCGTTTGTTTCCCTCCTACGCTCAATCCGCTGGTTCCCCAGCGCCTGCGCGACTTGTTTCTGGGCTACGCGCGCGAGAACCACGCGGGCCGCGATCTGCGTCCGCTCGAAGGCCCTGGGTTCGTCGGAGTGGACGGCGAGCTGGCGGGAAGCGACGCCGAGATCGCGAATCTGGTGGACCGTTTTTACAGCGACCGTTTGCGCCCCTCGGAGCGCCATCCGGACATGTGGCATTACGCTGTGGTGCGGGATCCCGGCGACGTGGCAGCGCGGCTGGCCTCGGTAGCGGCCGACAAGTATACGTATCGGCAAATGAGCGATTTCACCGACTTGATCCAGCACACCCTGCAGACACTGCCGCTGGTCTCACGCGTTACGCGGTCCGGGGTGCTGAAAGAGAACATCTTTCTCGAGTACTCGCAGCAGCGTTTGGCGTCGTTCGGCCTCCAGCCGTCGCTCATCGGGCAGATTCTGAATGCGCGGAACAACTCGTATCCGGGCGGACTCCTCGAGTCCCAAGGCAAGAGCCTGGCTGTGGACCCAACGGGAGAGTTCCGCAGCGAGAAAGACGTTGGAGACGTGATTATCGCGGCTTCGTCTTCGGGCACGCCCGTTTATCTGCGGGATTCCGTGGATATCGTACGCGGCTACGAAGCTCCCCGCTACGTAAATTTCTTCGGCTGGCGCGATCAGAAGGGGGACTGGCAGCGAACGCGCGCCATCACGGTCGCGGCACAGATGCGCGCGGGCGAACAGATCGCGGACTTCGGCTCTGCGGTGGACCGCTCGCTCGACGAACTCAAGAGGCGTCTGCCGCCCGATTTGATTCTGGCCCGTGTTTCCGACCAGCCGCAGCAGGTCCACGAGAACATCGGGCTGTTCATGCAAAGCTTGTACGAAGCCATCGCTCTGGTAGTGATTGTGGCGCTGATAGGCTTCTGGGAATGGCGCTCCGCGGTTCTGATGGCCCTGGCGATTCCCCTCACGCTGGCCATGACGTTCGGATTGATGCACGTCTTGGGCATAGACGTGCAACAAGTTTCGATCGCGTCCCTGATCCTGGCGCTCGGCCTGCTGGTGGACGATCCTGTGGTGGCGGGTGACGCGATTCGACGGGATCTCTCCGCGGGGTTGCCGCGGATCACCGCCGCGTGGCTTGGTCCAACGCGGCTGGCCACGGCGATCGTTTTCGCCACCATCACCAATATCGTGGCCTATTTGCCGCTGCTGCTCATTTCGGGCGATGCGGGCCGTTTTATTTACAGCCTCCCGGTGGTGCTCACGTGTTCACTCATCGCGTCGCGTGTGGTCTCGATGACGTTCGTACCGCTGCTGGCGTACTATCTGCTGCGTAAGCCATCGAAGCCTGAACTTTCGATGGAAGAACGGCGTCGACGGGGATTCGGAGGCTTTTACTACAGAACTGGGGACTGGATGCTGCGCCGCCGCTGGCTTGTTTTTGCCGCGTCGCTGGTTTTTTTCCCAGCCGGCTTCTTCTTTATGGGGCATCTCCACAAACAGTTTTTTCCGAAGGATCTTGCGTACCTGTTCTACCTGGATGTATGGCTGCCCGAGGATGCCACGTTCACAACCACCGACAGCGCGGCCAAACGCACCGAAGCCGTGGTGTCCCAGGCGGCGGCTGAGTTCGGCAAGCAGCATCCCGGCAAAGACGGAAAGCCGCGCGATATTCTCGATTCGGTCACCACCTTTGTGGGCGGCGGTGGACCCAGGTTCTGGTTTTCGGTGACGCCGGAACTACAGCAGCTCAACTACGCGCAACTCATCGTCCGGTTGAAAGACAAGCACGATACTCAAGAATTCGTTACACCCCTGCAGCGTGCCCTCACGGCGGCGGTTCCGGGCGCGCGCGTCGATGTGAGGCAGATTGAGACCGGCAAACCCATCGGTGTTCCGGTGGCGATACGCGTTTCCGGACCAAACATGGATGTGCTGCGCGGCCTGGCCGAACAGGTGAAAGTTGTTTTGCGCCAGGTACCCGACGCTTTGCGCGTTCGGGACGACTGGGGACCCAAGACGTTCGCCGTCAAACTTCAGGTCGACGCCGATCGGGCGAATCTGGCCGGCGTCTCCAATCAGGACGTGGCGCTTTCATCCGCCGCGGGGATTTCCGGCCTCCCGATATCCACGCTGCGCGATGGCTCTAATCAGGTTCCAATCGTCGCGCGGCTCCGTTTGCAGGAGAGCGCGCAGCTTTCGGACATCAAGAACCTCTACGTGTACTCGCTGCAGGGCGCGCAGAGAGTACCGCTCGGGCAGGTGGCGTCGGTCTCGTACGCGTCGGAGACGCCCCGGATTCGCAGGCGCAATCAGTTCCGGACGATTACCGTGGGAGCCTTCAGCAACCCGCCCGCGATGCCGGCCGATGTAATGGACGCGGCGCGGGCCCGGCTTGTGGAATTCGGCAAGAGCCTGCCTCCGGGATACACCTGGGGCATTGGTGGAGAAGAAGAGGAACAGAATGCGGGATTTCTCGATGTTTCGGTCGCCATGGGAGTTTCGATCGTCGCCATCTTCCTCGCCCTGGCGTTTCAGTTCCGCAGCGCGATGAAACCCGTGCTGGTGTTCGGAGCCATTCCCTATGGTGTGGTGGGGGCGTTGGCTGCTCTTGCGATCATGGGAGCGCCGTTCGGCTTTATGGCGTTTCTGGGAATTGCCAGTCTGATCGGTGTCATCGTCAGCCACATCATCGTCCTCTTCGATTTCATTGAGGAAGCGCACGAACGAGGCGCGCCGCTGCGCGAGGCCCTACTCGACGCCGGCATTCTGCGCCTGCGCCCGGTGCTGATCACCGTGGGCGCCACGGTATTCGGACTTGTTCCGCTGGCCATGCATGGCGGGCCGCTTTGGGAGCCTCTCTGCTATGCGCAGATCGGCGGGCTGACTCTGGCGACGTTCATTACGTTGTTACTGGTACCGGTACTCTACTCCATATTCGTTCTGGATCTTAAGCTTGTGAAGTGGTAGACCGGGCTGCTTCAGAACGTGCTTCCGCGGGCCTTGTCCGATGCGGAACACTGATTCTCGTCCAGCACATTCAAAGTAGTTAGTGTCGCCGGGTAAGTCGTCTTACACCCGGACACTGGCCAGAAGACGTCCACGCCCTGAATTTTGACGGCATCCATCAGCCCGATGTGCGCGAGGAACGGAGCGCTGCCGAATCCGCTCTTGTTGTCCATGTGATAGTAGCGGACAATTTCCTCGTGCCGTGCGTTCTCGGCACGCACGCGGATGGCCGCGCCAATACCCGCATAGTTCGTTTTTCGGCCCCGCAGCCGTATTTTGGTCCAGGTATTTGAGGATTTGCTCTGATTCGTAAACAACTGGCTGGTCCATGCGTCCCCGGGCCACATTCCTCCCAGTGCGGAATAGATATCCTGCCGCCCGTCGTCATTGAAATCGAAGAATACGATGCCGTGGCCCTTCTGAATGTTTCCGAGCCCGTTCAGCATGGAGACATTTCGCATTTCGAGGGTACAGCCGTGCCCGTTCGTCCCGCCCACGTACATCATATTGGGAAGAATAAACCAGGGCTCAGGACTTCCTTTGCCAAAGTAGAAGTCATAGCATCCGTCGTTGTTGATGTCGCCGAAAGAGACTCCCATGGTGCCCACCGGCATGTCGAAAATCTCTTCGTGTCTTTCGAAAGTCCCGTCCGGTTTCTGAAGAAAGATCACGCTATGGCCGGAACGGTACTCGTTGGTATGTTCACCAAAAACCACCTGTTCCACCGCGCTTCTTCCGTCGCCCGAGCCAGCCTGTAATATGTCGAGTCTGCCGTCATGATTGATGTCCAGAAAGGCGGCAGCAAAACCGGGAGAGATGCCATCGATCAGCTTCGTTCGTTCGAAACGCTTCCCGCCCGCGTTGTGAAGCAAGACGCTGCTGTCGCGTATGGGACTCGAGAGGAACAGATCCGGATAACCGTCATTGTCGTAATCCCCGAAAGCGGATCCGATGAAGAAGTTATCCTTCACCAACGCCTCAAGTCCCCAATCCTTGGTGCGATTGACAAAACGCCCGTTTTCCTGAATGAACAGGGCCGAGTCCATCCGCGGCCTCGCCAGCGGCCCTCCGTTTGCGAACGGAAGCCCCAGGGACCACTGCGCCAGGAAAATGTCCAGCTTGCCGTCGTTGTTCACGTCCGCGAACGAGGGAATCCAGGTGGCCGCCAGGTTACCCTCTTTCCACAGGTCCAGCAATCCCGACTCGCGAGTCACGTCGCTAAACGTGCCGTTTCCGTTATTGCGGTAAAGCACGTAGTGATCGAACGGCCTGGCGATGAGCAAATCCGGTAAACCGTCGTTGTCGTAATCGGCCGCGACGATCACAAGTATCTGGCTCACCTTTTCCAGGCCCGACCCCACAGTCTTGTCGATGAATCCGTGCCCATGATCGTTCTTGTAGAAGCGGACCGGACCATAGGAGCCGCCCGTCACGATGTCCAGGTATCCATCGCCGTCGAAATCCTCCACCGCCACCCCTCGCCCGGGATGAAACGTGTTCACGCCCAGTTGCTTGGCTTGATCCTCGAACCGGAAATCTGGAAAGTCCGCCGCGGCCCGGTCTCTGCCCTTTCCATAAAAGGTGTCGATGAAAGGCGTGTTGATGCGGTATTTCTCGGGGACTCCGGCCGGGAACTGTCCCAGCGTCATGTAGTTCAGATTCAGCAGCCAGCGGTAGAGCCGGTCGTCCGCGTTGTACCGGTCGAGCAGGGCCTGAAACGTGTCTGCCGCGCGGCGGGCATACTCCGCTTTCTGATGCGGGGACGTCAAGGGAAGCGAGCACATCTGCATCGCTGGGAACGCGTGATCGGGCATGGGCGAGATGGCCGCGGGCATGGCGGCTCCCTGCAGCGCAGGCAGGCAATTCTCAGTCTCCCCCCGGCGCATATAGGCCAGGCCCAGCCAGAACAGTTTGTCTTCGGATTCACCCTTTTGCCGGATGTCGGACTGGATGAGCGCGATGGCTCTGGCGAACGCGCCCTTATGGAATTCGATCCGTCCCCGCTCGTACTCGCTCTGTCCCTCAACGGGCGTCCGGTTGAAGTTGTACGCGCCGGTATTCGGGTCGAGGCGCATTTTCTGGATGAACTCGAGCCAATACCCCACCATGAACCAGATGTTGCGGTTCTCGTGCGGCGCAGCGTAACGCATCTGCTTGGCCACAAAACGCAATGCTCCCGGATATTCGACACGCAGCCACACGCCGGCGACGATGGCCGCCGCGGCAATACCGAGCAGGAGAGTACGAACGACACGAAGCACCATCGAAGCTCTGGAATGGGCCTCTTTTTCGACAGTCGGCATTTCAGTAAAGTAGCACACAACCTAAGTCATGAACCGCTAGGTTTTCCTTTTAATGTTTCCGGCTGGGTCTGGTTAATTAGATCATGTTAGTAGGCTGAGGCAGCCGCCGTGTTCACACGGCCTGGGATACTGAGGCAGCCAGTTATTCGTTATCGACGTATTCAATATCGGCCTTGACCGCTTAGCCTGCGGCCACTAGAATGGCTTCCATGTCATCCGCGGTCACCTCGACCGGGTTGTTGCCCGGAGACAACTTGCTCATTCAGAAAACGGAAGAAGCCCTGGTGGTCGGTCAGCAGTTAGGGGATTGGCTGCGCGACCACGGCGAAACTCTTGCGTGGAAGCCAATGAATCTGGGACGCCGAGGCCGCCTGCCACATATACAGGCATGCCATTTAGGCCAAGTGCAGGTCGCGGGGGGCGAGCGCAGTGTAATGGCCACGCGCCAAGTGCTCGAGCTCGGTTCGCTCTGTGGCAGCACACCCGAGGCCCTGCGCGAGTACGTTCTTGGTTCGTTCGTTCCAACGTCCCATTGGACCAATCAAGATGGCACGCCGGGCGGTCTCGGCATTGAGCGAATCCTTTATCGGACATCCGCTGGCGAGTGCGGCCGTTTCCCGGAAAGCGCACGTGAGGGTGGAGGAGACTTTCGCGAACTGGGCGGCAAGTACGATTGGGTGCTGCTCACCATCACCCCCAACGATCTGGCAATGGACCTGGCTCTCTCCAGACTCCGCATTCTTGTGGTGCCTTATCTAGTGATTCAACCCGGTCTCATTCACGTGGTTGAGAATCCGTCACCCGGTTATGCCCTGGAAATAACGGTAGGGTACTCATGCGTGGATGCGCCGCCCATCGTCCTGAAACCCTGGTGGGTGGGGTACGGCCCGGGTCGTTTCGTCTCGGCTACCAAGGTGTATCAGTTTCTGGTCACCGACAGCAACGAAATCCGAGTCCGAATGTATTTCGCTGCTTCACCCCGCAGCCAGAAGTTTCTCGATTTCGGCAAGAAATGGCCGGATCCGGTGTACGGTACAGTGGACGCTCTTCGTTGGCTAACCTTCGGCCTGTTTCCGCGTGACCGCTTTCACGATCTCCTGGATGCTCAGATCGCAAAGTCGCATTGCCAGCTTTACCAGGATTTGATTGACGGGGCCGAAGTGGTTTGGAGAGGGTTCCGCGCTGGATTCAGCGGCAGACCCGGAGGCGCGTGAGGCAGCTGCGAAGGTTCCTATGCTGACAGCAACTCTGCGTCGCGCTTTGCTGAGTGTACCGCCAAGAAAAAGGGATTTCACGCGCCTGGGCTTTTCGCCAGGCATTGGCGGCGGCAAACTCCGGGACGCTTCCAACGCCTTCTTCGCCGGCTATCATGCGGCGCTCGCCGAGTGCGACCTCGTGAAACTGGCCGCCGCACTCGATGAGCAGGCTCCCGAGATGCGGGGACTCGCCTACGAAGGCGCGGCGGGAGCTCTGGCAATCATGGACCGCCTGATGCCGTGGCGCGGCGATCAGTGGCGCGCGTTTCTGGACGGTCCGGCCGCCGATCACCCAAACATGGTTTACGCCGGCGCGGGGCTTGGCCTTGCGCATTTACCGTGGGTGAAAATGCGTATCGAGAAGGCTGCGTCGAAGCTACATCCCATATTCAGGTGGGCGGTGCTGGACGGCTACGGTTTCCACGAGGGCTTCTTTCACTGGGAGCGTTTTGTGGGCCGGAAAGCCATCGATCAAAGACTCTCGGCATATGGGCGAAGAGCGTTCGACCAGGGTTTGGGCCGGTGCCTTTGGTTCGGCTGCAGTGGGGATGCAGTCCGCGTGGCCCGGACTATCGCGACCTTCCCGGAAAGCCGCCGATCGGACTTGTGGTCGGGGACGGGAGCAGCGAGCACATATGCCGGCGCAGTGGATCGAACGGCGATAGAGGCTGTCACGCGGGAGTGTGGGCCGTATAGCCGGCACGTGGCGCAGGGCGCGGCCATCGCGGCCCATGCTCGCCACAAGGGGCACAATCCATGCGCTCACACGGACATGGCATGCGGCGTGTTGTGCGGAGTTTCGCCGGATCAGGCGGCACGAATTGTCGAAGAATGTCGGGAAAATCTCCCGCCGGACGCGGCGGAACCAGCCTACGAACACTGGCGCCGCCGCATTCAGGAACGTTTCGCGGGGCGGTTGGTTCATGGGTGACAGGCCGGCCCAGGCGCGTTTTTGAGCGCGCATCTGCTGGGCCGATAGGCCATCGCTCTTCCTTTTTCAGCTAGAATAGCCGCTGTACGCCTTGCGCTTCGATGCCCAGCGACATCCGATCCTTTCTTTCCCGCTCCCCGGTTTTTAGAAACGTACCCGACGATCAGCTCAATGAAATGGCTGAGCTTTTTCAGGAAGCACAATTTCCGGTCGGAGCCGTTATTCTTACCCAGGGCAGCCATAACGAAGCCGTCTACTTTTTGCGCTCTGGCCGGTTGGCGGTGCGGGTCCATACGGACGACGGTGTTGACACGGTCGCTTATCTGAATCCGCCGCAGTGTTTCGGCGAGTTGTCTTTCCTCACCGGGCGTCCTTGTGTCGCCGATGTCGCCGTGGCGGCCGACGCCACCGTGGTCTTTCTGCCGCAATCCGCCGTTGCAAAACTGCCGAAGGATCGTCAGGAGATTCTCCGTGGCCTGATGCTGGTCATTGCGGAGAGACTCCAGGAGACGGTCTCGCAACAAGCCAAGGCGCCTGATGCGCCCATCGTTTTGCTCCGCAACCATCCCGGGTGGGAAGCTCCGGCCAGTTTCGCATCCGAACTGGCCCGCTCCATAGCGCACCAGACCCGGCGCGCGACTCTGTTGGTTCAGTTGGGCGGGGACCGGCAAGGGGACTACCGCGCACTGGGTGAAAAAGCGACCGAGCTGGAATATCCGGCGGGAAAGGATTTGCGGGCCGATCTGGCCGAAAGAATCGGTGAATGGACCAGCCGGTTCGAGGTCATTCTGCTGAATGTTACCCCCGCCGCTGGGCATTCCTTCGAAAACATACAGGAGTTCGCTAACTGCCACGGAGACCTGCTTGGTGCGGGCGATCCCTTGCCGCCGGATTTGTATGCGAGCGGAACATACCCCAGGCGTTTCGCCGTTCAGAGTTGCGTTGCACCCACGCTTCCGGAATTAAGCGGTTCACACCAGCTGATCCGGGACGCGGCGGCATCGGAAATGGCCTGGTGCTCTGGGGGAAGAGTCAGCGTGCCTTTTCAGACTACTGTCGACTCGATTGCCCGGTGGGTTTGCGGAATTCAGGTCGGCCTCGCGCTCGGCGGGGGCGCGGCGTGGGGGTTCGCCCATGTGGGAGTGCTGGCGGTACTCGAACAGGCGGGATTGCCGGTGGACGTGATCTCGGGCTCGTCGATGGGAAGTGTCATCGGGGCTTTGCGCGCGTCCGGCCGAAGCATCCAGGATCTTAGAGATATCGCCGACTACTGGCGGACGCGTACGATTCGCTTCGTGGAATGGCGCTTCTGGCGGATGTGTCTCCTCAACGAACGTTTTGTATTAGGAGTCTTTCGCCGTTATTTCGGTGACCGGGCGGTCAATCGGACAGAGATTCCATTCTGGGCCAACGCCGTGAACATCAATACGGGCAAGGAGTGCTGGATCCGGACCGGCACGCTTGTCGACTGCATACGTTGTTCGATTGCGCTGCCCGGGCTTCTGCCATCGTTTGAAACCGCCGAGGGCATGCTGGTGGATGCCGGGATCATGAATCCGGTACCGGTTCATCTGGTCCGCGCCATGGGCTGCCACTACGCCGTGGCTGTCAATGTGATGGCTGAAATGACGGCTCAGGAGATGCGGCACCGCTATCCGTTTAATGCGTTTGAACTCATGATGCGATGCATGCAAGTGATGGGACATGAGATTGGACAAGCGCGCGCAGAGCAAGCCGCCGACATTCTGTTCACACCGAACCTGGGGACCGCCAACCTGCTTCATTTTGCGCGTTGCCGGGACATCATCGAATGCGGCGTTCGATCGACGGAGGCGAATCTACCGGCAATACTGGAGGGCTATGAGCGCCTGAAAAGCCGCGCTCTCAATAGATTCTTGCAGAAAGGGGCGCTCTGACTGTGTATTTCGAAGACTTTATTCCGGGGTACACGATTACCACGCCCGGGCGCACCATCACGGAAGCCGACATCGTTGCTTTCGCGGGACTCTCAGGCGACTTTCATCCTATTCACACCGACGAAATCTATGCGCGCCAGACGCCATTCGGCAAACGCGTGGCCCACGGCGCCCTGATTCTAAGCATCTCCCTGGGACTCGCTACCCGGCTGAATCAATTGGGCGATACATTACTGGCGCTGGGCGCGCTCGACAAAGTGCGATTCAGTAATCCCGTGTTTGCCGGAGACACTATTTCCGTGAAGAAACGGGTTTTCGAAACCATGGAAATGGACGCTATCCGCGGAGTGGTAATTTTCCATACCCATGTCCATAGCCACGACCAGAAGATGGTATTGTCCTATACGGACAAGCTCTTAGTGCGGCGTAAGGCTATCCCTGTCTGAAAAAGCCTGTTGGAAAACACCCGTATTCCTAGCCATCGTGATTTGTGTTAACATTTCCACCTAGGCTAGTGGAAAAATACTAAATCTGTCTTAAAAACAGACGACAGGAATGCTCTCATGGACGTTACGGAAATCAGAACCCAAATCAAACAGGGAATCGCGGATGTCGCCAGTATCGACACCAGCGAAATCGAAGATTCTTCCGCATACGTGGAGGACCTGGGGCTTGACTCCCTTTCCATCCTGGAGATCATAGTCAAGCTGGAACAGAAGTGTAAGATCAAGCTTCCACCGGAACAGTTAGCCAGTGTCCGAACCGTGGGGGACACGATCCAACTGGTGCAGCAGTACATCGAAGCCAAGACCGTCAGCGCATGAGGCGCCGCGTTGTTGTGACCGGCGCAGGGGTTGTTAGCTCGATCGGCCTGGGCCGGCAGCCATTCTGGACGAACCTGATGGACGGGCGCTCGGGCATAAGCCCGGTCGAGTCCATGGACACGAGCGAGCACGGCTTCCATCGTGGCGGCGAGGTGAAAGGCTTCACGCCCGGGCCATGGTTCCGAAGACTCGATCCGGGATGTATGGGCCGCGCTTCGCAATTCGGGGTCGCCGCGGGGCGGATGGCGCTCGACGACGCAGGCCTCGATCCCCTCGAAGTCGATGCGCAAAGCGCGGGGGTTGCCATGGGGACTACTTCCGGAGAGCCGGAATATCTTCGCTGTTTTGATGACCATCTCGTCGCCGGAACCCTCGACAAGGCCGGAGTGGAAGCGGATTTATTGCGCTATCTGGCGCACACGATCGCGGCGAACATAGCTTGCGAAATGGGATTCGGCGGCGTCAACACAACCATTCCGTGCGCCTGCGCCGCGGGCAACTACGCCATAGCCTACGCGTTCGACGCCGTCGGTTCGGGCCGAGCTGACCTGATGATGGCCGGGGGCGCGGACGCTTTTGCGCGGGTGCCGTATACGGGTTTCGCCCGGCTCGGAGCGGTGGCGCCGGAAGTCTGCCGGCCGTTCGACCGCAATCGAAAAGGCATGATCCCTGGTGAAGGAGCCGCCGTGCTGGTCCTCGAGCCACTGGAGCACGCCCGGCGCCGCGGGGCACCTATTTACGCTGAAATCGCGGGCTACGGCCTTTCCTGCGACGCATACCATATGACCTCCGCGCATCCAGAAGGCGCCGGCGCCGCGCGCGCAATGACGAGCGCTCTGGCGCAAAGCGGGATGGGACCGGAGGATGTCAGCTATATCAGCGCCCACGGCACGGGTACCGCCAGTAATGATCGCCTTGAAACCATCGCCGTGAAGCGCGCATTCGGCGAATCGGCGTACCGTGCCCCTATCAGTTCGATCAAATCGATGCTGGGCCACACCATGGGTGCTGCTTCGGCGATCGAAGCTGCGGTCTGCGCCGTGGCCATTCGCGAAAACCGCATTCCTCCGACGATGAATTTCGAGGAGCCCGACCCGGAATGCGATCTGGATTATGTTCCCAACCGCGCCCGAGATTGCGATGTGCGCGTAACGATGAGCAATGCGTTCGCATTCGGCGGCGCGAACTCCAGCGTCATCTTCAAGCGTATCGAGGGCTAACCGAGTGGATCGAGTGGCCATAACGGGCATGGGGGTGGTTTCTTCGCTGGGGGACTCGCACCGTGACGTTCACGCGGCACTCTGCCAGGGCCGTTCGGGTCTTCGCCCCGTGACGCAGTTCGCATCTACGGGCGCGCCGTGCCGCCTGGCCGGCCCCGTTGCCGATTTCGACGAGAAGAAGTATCTGCCCGGTAGGAACCTTCGGCCTCTCGATCGCCTGGCGAGGCTGGCCACCTCCGCTGTAAAACTGGCTCTGGCGGACACCGGCTGGACGCCCGAATTGCTCCGATCGAACGAGGCCGGGCTGGCACTGGGCACGATGTTCGGCGCCGCGCACACGGTCGGTGAGTTTGACCGCGGCACGGTAATCAATGGCCCTGGGTCCGCCAGCCCGCTGGATTTTGCCAATACCGTTCTGAACGCGGCAGCAGGCCAGGCCGCCATCTGGCACGGCTTGACCGGCATCAACTCCACGATTACGACTGGCATCACCGCCGGACTGGACGCGATCGGGTACGCAACCGATCTGATTCGTTCCGGGCGGGCTACGGTCGTCGTGGCCGGGGGCGCGGAAGAGTTCAGTCTCGAGACCGTCCACGCATTCGAGCGCGCCGGGCTCCTCTGTGGCTCCCACGGCGGCGAGCCGCTACCGGTGCCCTTTCACGCACGCCGGAACGGCATAGCTCCCGGCGAAGGCGCGGCGTTCGTGATTCTCGAAGATCTGGATCGTGCGCTGGCGGGCGGCCGGCCCGTTCTGGCCGAGATTCGCGGCCACGCGGGCACCATGGATACTTCAGGAGCAAAAGACGGCAAGCTGGCGATGGAAGCGATTGCGCGATCGATCAAGCTTGCATTGCGGGATGCCGGTTGCGGGCCGGATGACATCGATTGCCTCAGCGCATCCGCCAATGGCAGCGTGGCGACTGACGGATATGAAGCTTGTGCCGCAGCCTGTGCCCTGGGTGGCAGAGCGGCTCATCTGCCGGTGACGGCGGTCAAGTCGATGCTGGGCGATACCCTGGGTGCCTCGGGCGTGATGCAACTCATCGACCTGGTCGAAAGCATGCGACAGGGGACGCTTCCCGGGATTCCGAACCTGGACGAGGTGGATGCCGGCTTCCCGCTACCCATGGCGGGACCGGAGAGCCGCGAATTGAATGCGCGTATCGGCCTCGTGAACTCGGTCGGCGCCCATGGAAGCTCCTGTTCGCTAGTGGTAGCACTGAGAACGTAACCATGGCGCAAATTTCGACAAACGGGATCAATAACGGCATTGAGGTAGAACTGGTTCCGCGCCTGAAGCAGCAGGGATACGCGCCCGAGCTGGTAGAACAGCGCCGCCGCTGGGTGGAAGAAAAGACAGGCAGCGAACTCCGGCACGTGGGCGCGTGTTCCGTGTCAACCGAGCAGATGCGTGGCAACATCGAAAACCCGGTAGGCGCGGCCCAGGTTCCCCTTGGAGTCGCAGGCCCGCTGCTGGTTCGCGGCGAGCACGCCGATGGCACATTTTACGTGCCGCTCGCGACCACGGAGGGCGCGCTGATCCGGTCATACGAGCGGGGGATGGTCACGCTCACGCGGTCGGGCGGCGCCACGGTGCGTGTGTACATGGACGAGAATCGCGTCTGCCCGGTGTTCTTCTTCCGGGGTGTCGCCGAGGCTCGCGAATTCTCCCGCAGTCTGGGCCAGGATTTCGAGAAAATCCGCGAAGTTGCCGAGTCAACTACGCGGCACGGCAAACTGCTGGGGGTGGAGTGCTATCCGCTGGGCCGCGAAGTGATCGTGAACTTCCGGTTTTTTACCGGCGACGCGCATGGCATGAACATGATTCTCAAAGCCACCGATCAGGCGTGCCAGTGGATCATGGGTCACAGCCTGGCCGAGCGCTTCCTCATCTTCAGCGGGTTGGAGTCCGAGAAGCACGCCACGGGCTTCCTTCTGCCGGGCGGGAAGGGCAAAAAAGTGGTCGCCGGGGCACGGCTTCCGGCGGACATCGCCCGCGCATACCTGCACGTCGAACCGGAACAGTTAGTGGACGTTTGGCAACAGACCATGCTGGGGCATACGCAGGCCGGAGCCCTTGGCTACAACGCCCATAGCGCGAACGGTCTTACGGCGCTGTTCATCGCCTGTGGGCAGGATGTAGCGAACATCGTCAATTCGGCAGTGGGAATCACGACTGTGGAGCGAACTCCGGATGGAGATGTTTACGTAAGCGTCACGCTGCCCTCCCTGACGGTGGCCACGGTAGGAGGCGGTACTGGACTCGGAACGGCGCGGGAGTGTCTGGAAATGCTGGGCTGTGCCGGAACCGGCCAGGCGCTGAAACTCGCTGAAATCGCCGCTGCCACGGTTCTCGCCGGAGAGATTTCGATGGGCGCCGCGGTGGCGAGCGGCGAGATGACGGCCGCGCACGAGTCGTATGGCCGTAATCGTCCGGCGGAGCGCCGGCCAACGGATGAGATCAAGTAGCGATGGCGAGGGCTTTCCGCGGACTCAGAACCGAACCCCTGCCGGCCTATGACGCCGTTGTAATCGGCGCCGGCATCGGCGGTCTGGTTTGCGCCAACCTGCTCGCTCGTGACGGTCTCAAGGTGTTGTTGGTCGAGCAGCACTACATGGTGGGAGGCTACTGCAGCACCTTTCGCCGCAACGGCTACACCTTCGATGCCGGCACTCATTTTTATCCGCTGCTGGGCAATACTCAAACTATCTCAGGGAAGCTACTGCGCGATCTCGGGATCAAAACCGAGTGGATCAAAATGGATCCCGTCGATCATTTCCATTTACCGGACGGTTTCCGCTTCGAGGTTCCGGCGGACTTCGATCGGTATCTCGCAAAGCTGAAGACCGAGTTTCCCCACGAGGCCGCGGCGCTCGACGAGTTCTTCGCGTTCGCGCGCAACGCCTATCTTTACGGCCTGCTCTATCACGTTCGCGGCCAGGACACGGGCTGGCTGGCGCAGCATTCGGCGCTCACTCTTAAAGAAACACTGGAGAAGTATTTTCGCGACCCCAGGCTCAGACTGCTGCTCTGCGCGGACTGCGCTCATTGGGGATCCCGGCCCGGCAGGACTGCATTCGTCGCGGACTCCATGCTGCGGTTCGCCTATTTCCTGGGGAATTATTACCCGAAGGGCGGCTCGCAGGCATTCTCCGACGAACTGGCGCGCGCGTTTGAGGCACGGGGTGGGCACATTCTGATGAGTTCAGAGATCACTCGCATCCTGACCCGGAACGGCGCAGCCACCGGTGTAGAAATCATGGCCGGACCCGGACGTTCGAAGCGGATGGTACAAGTCCACGCCGAAGCGGTCGTCTCGAACGCCGATTTGCGTTCGACGATCGACAAGCTCATCGGGCGCGATCAGCTCGATCCGGATTACCTTCGCCCCATTGACGAACTCCGCCCGTCGATGCCCTGTTTCATCACGCACATCGGATTGAAAAATATCGATACTGCGGTGTTACGCGCGGCCGCCGGGTATCACCTGCCGCAATGGGATCTGAACGAGGTGGTGACCAGCGGCTTCAAGATGTTTGTGCCCACGTTGTTTGCGCCGGAGATGGCGCCGCCGGGCGGGCACATCGTCGTGGTCCAGAAGCTAACGGACGTGAACTACGACGAAATGACGGACTGGCCTGCGCACAAAGCCGCTGTCGAGAGTGAGATCCTATGCAATCTCGAGCGCCTCATGCCGGGATTCCACAAGAAAATCGTGGTTTGCCTGAGCGCCTCGGCGCTTACGTCGTGGCGCTACACGCGTAACTATAAGGGCGCGATGCTTGGCTGGGAGATGTCGCCCGAGCAGTTCGGCGGACGCCGGCCGGGCATTTGCGGGCCATTGAGAAATCTGTTCTTCACGGGGCACTGGACACAACCGGGCGGCGGCATCACCATGGTGGTCATTTCCGCGATGCGAGTCGCAGCAGCGATCCGAACGGGATTCGAAACGAGAGATGTGGCAGCGCCCCTATACACGAACGCATCCGCGCGCGAGTCATAAGATTCAAGCGGATTAACCAGGAGGGTTGTATGGTAAGAACGTCCAACGGTTCGACAGGAAAGCGACGGTCGAAATTCGGGTGGGCAGTGACGATCGCAGTAGCTGCTGGCGTTCTGCTGGGGGCGGCGACAATACCGGATCAGGGTCTCTGGTTCAGGGACATCACGCGGAGCGCGGGGGTGGCGAAGAAGCATCAGAAGCGCACCTTCAATAACGTGTATTCGTCGATCATGGATGGCTACTCGGCTCTGGGCTCCGCGGTCGCCGCCGGAGATTACAATGGCGACGGCTTCGAAGACCTCTACGTCACTAACACAGCCGCCGGCACGAAAAACCATCTGTATCGCAACAACGGCGATTTGACTTTCACCGATGTCGCCGACGAGGCTGGTGTCGCCATCGGTAATGACGCTCACAACGCCTCCGACGACGCGCTGTGGTTTGACTACGATAACGACGGACGGCTCGATCTGCTCGTGGTCCGCATGGGTTACAGCAAGCTGTTCCATAACCTCGGCAACGGTAAATTCGAAGATGTCACCAAAAAGGCCGGACTATACAAGCACATGAACGCCATCACCGCCATCGCCTTTGATTACGATCGCGACGGCTACGTCGATGTGCTGGTCGGGTCCTATTTCCAGAACATCGACATCTTCAAGCCTTCCGGCCCGCGGTTTTTCCCCGAGAACTTCGAGACCGCCAACAACGGCGGCGGCCTCACGCTGTTTCACAACAACCATGACGGCACATTCACCGATGTGACCGAAAAAGCCGGATTGAAGTCGAGCGGCTGGGTCCTGGATGTCGGACACGGCGACGCCGATAACGACGGAGACGACGATTTGTATGTCGCCTGCGACTACGGAACTGACCGGTTTTACGTAAACAATGGCGACGGTACCTTCACGGACAAGACCGAAAGCGCGGTAGGGTTCGACACTAAGAAGGGGATGAATGTGGATTGGGGTGATTACGACAACGACGGGCTGCTGGATATCTACGTCACCAACATCACAGATGAGTATATGCGGGAAGGTAATTTCCTCTGGCACAACAACGGAAATCTGACATTCACGGATCTCTCGCGCGAGACTGGCACCTATGACACCGGTTGGGGCTGGGCCGCCAAATTCTTCGATTATGACAACGACGGTTGGCTCGACCTCTATGTGGTGAACGGGTGGGTCTCCGCCGGCAAGGAAAGCTATCTTCCCGACATCTTCGCGATGCTCATCAAGCCGGGCGTCGACTATGCCGACGCTCGCAACTGGCCCCCCATGGGCAGGAAAACCATGAGCGGCTATGAGAAAAAGCGATTGTTCCACAACCAACACGGCGAAATTTTTAAAGACGAGGCCCCGCGTCAGGGTATGGATTCCATCCGCGACGGGCGGGGCATCGCCGTTGCGGATTTCGATAACGACGGCCGGCTGGACCTATTTGTATCAAACGTGGGAACGGAGCCGTATCTATACCACAACGTCGGGCCGAGGAACGCGCATTGGAGCCAGTTCGTTCTCGAAGGCACGAAATCAAATCGATCCGCGGTCGGGGCACAGGTTCGATTGACCGCGGGCGGGCGTACCTATCTCCGGTTCGTCAACGGGGGCAACGGAATGGCGAGCCAGAGCACGATGCGTGTTCACTTCGGTCTCGGCGAATCCAAAGAGATCGGGAAAGTCGAGATTCGCTGGCCCTCCGGCGCTACGCAAACGCTAACCGGCCTCTCGCCGGACCGCATTTATAAAATCGTTGAAGGCGAACCGGAAGCGCGGGAGTTCGTGGCGAAGGCAAGAAAATGACGAAGGCCTCTCTGATCCTTTTTCTGCTTCTGCCCGGCGCCAGTAGGGCGTCGGAGGCTCCGGAAGAGCAATTCCGGCGGGGTCTGGATGCCGCCGGCGCGCGCGACTATGCCAACGCGCTTTCGAATTTCGAGGCCGCGCTCGCTACCGATCCGGACAATCTTCGCTACGCCAATGAATACCGCCAGACCGTGATCCGCAGCAAGGAATACGACCGGAGTTTGAAGTTCTTCGACAAGCTGGTGACCGACCATCCGAACTCGGCGAACGCCTGGTTGAATGCCGGCTTTGCGCTTATCGACAAAATGCCCGTTTCAGGCGCGGTCACGCAGGCGATTCTAGCTAACACCGCCCTGACTAGATTCACGAATTCGATCAAACTGCAGCCCACTATCGTAGCCTTGTACACTCGCGGCGCCGATTATCTGTACTGGCCGCGCGTTTTCAATCGCACACCACTGGGCATCGCCGACCTCGAGGAGGCGCTGAAAAAGCAGAAGGCGGCCGAGAAACAGAATTATTTCTTTAAGACCTGGGTGGCTCTGGGCGATGGCTACTGGAAATTGGACCGGATCGAGAAGGCGGTTGCGATCTGGAAAGAGGGGCTGAAGGAATTTCCCGGCAACGCGGATTTGCAGGCTCGCCTGAATAAGGGGGGCGACGAACTCAAGGCGTACATGGACGATTACTACGACTTCAACAAGCGCGTCGATACGGACGTCCGATTCCTTTGGGAAGGCCAAAAGGGGCACTAACGGCCGCCGGTCATGAGTGTCCATACCGAATCGCGCTGCGAGAAATACGATGCAATTGTCATTGGGAGCGGCCTCGGGGGTCTGTCGACCGCGGCGCTGTTGGCAAAAGCCGGCAAGCACGTGCTGGTCGTCGAACGTCATGACAGACCCGGTGGCTATGCGCACAACTTTCGCCGCGGGAAGTATTTGTTCGATTCCGCGGTGCATCTGGCTGGCGGATGCGAGCCATCCGGTTGTCCTCAACTCTCGGTGGTCGATTCCACTTTGCGCGCGCTCGGGGTGCGCCACCGATGCGAGTTCCTGAAGGTGGATCCGTTTTATGGCGCAGTCTTCCCGGAGATGGCCTTCGCGGCGCCTCTAGGCACGGAGGAATTTATTGCAGCCCATGCACGATGTTTCCCGGGCGAGCTGGACGGGATCCGGAAGCTGATGGCGCTGTGCTCCAGCATGAATCGGGAAGTCCGCGAAATGTCGATGGCGGCCTTCGCTCAAGCGCCCGAAAGGTTTGCGAATCTTTTTCGGTACCGGCGCGCGACTCTCGCCGCCGTGCTTGACGAGTACGTGACGGATTGCCGTCTCAAGTCGCTGCTGGGCGCAATCTGGCCCTATGCGGGGCTGCCTCCGTCGCGGCTCTCGTTCCTGTACTGGTCTCTCACCCTGATGAGTTTCATCGAACGAGGCGCTTCTTATTGCCGGGGCACGTTTCAGAGTCTGGCGGACGCGTTTGTCGCCGCGCTGGTCGAACGGGACGGCGAGTTGCTGCTGCGGTCCCGCGTGCGGCGCATTCAGGTGGTGAACGGCGCGGCTCGTGGCATCGTCCTCGAAAATGGACAGCGCATTGAAGCGCCGATCGTTATTTCAAACGCCGACGCCCTCCAGACGTTCGAGGAACTGGCTGGACTGCAGCATCTGCCGGATCGCTATGTCAAGACGTTGCGCAATATGAAGCCTTCCGTGACGGCCTTCGTGCTTTTCCTTGCCACGAACCTGGATCTGAAAGAGCAAGGCGCCGCGCACGAGACTTTCTTCTACCGCTCCTGGGATCACGATCAGACCTATTCCGAGAATTTGCAGGGGAAGCTAACGGGGATCACGGTGACCATCCCGACGTTGATCGACCCGTCGGTTGCCCCGGCTGGAGAGCATCTGCTGACCGCTACCGCTTTTCTCCCCTACGATATCGATGCGTCGTGGCGTGAGAAAAAGACCGACTACACGGGCCGCCTTCTGGATGAAATGACCGCGTTCCTGCCTTGGCTGCGGGACCACGTCACGTGGGCCGAAAGCGCGTCGCCTCGCACCATGGAACGCTACACTCTGAATTCGTGCGGATCGATGTACGGCTGGGAGCCTTCTCCACAACAAATGCGCCGACTGGACAACGAAACGCCAATACGGGGTCTGTACCTGGCGGGACACTGGACTCAGCCGGGTGGCGGGGTTTACGCGGTGGTGCTGTCCGGGGTGCAGACGGCGGCGCGCATCCTCGGATTTCCCGACGCCGGGAGCTACATCCAGACCTGGGATCTCGCATATGTATAACCGAGCCTCGATGGCGCGTGGGGGGCTGATTCTTCTGATCGCCGCCGCGCTGGCTGGGGGCTGGCTGCGTTCGCAGAGCGTTTCAACCAGGCGCGCGGCGGGCGGGAGCATGCTTGCCGCATTCAGGAATCTCGGGAAAGCGTTTTATGAAAACCCGGTGACCCACGCCCAGGCGATCGAGGTGTTCAAGAAAGCGTTCGACCTTGCCCCCGATTCGGCTCGGGAGCGCATCAACTATGGGCTTGCGCTGTTGCGCGGCGGCAAGACAAAAGAGGGCGCTGCCGAACTCGAAAAGGCGCAGCGGCAGGACCCAAGTATTCCTCACACCTGGTTCAATCTAGGCATCATCTACAAGAAGGATGGGGACAACGCGCGAGCCATTGCGCAATTCGAACAGATGGTGAAGCTCGTTCCTGACGAGCCCGCATCGCATTACAACCTGGGTTATCTTTATAAGCTCACCGGCAAAGCCGAGGCCGCCGTCAAGCAGTTCGAGGAAGCGGAGCGACTCGATCCGAATCTCGGGGCACCTCATTTTCAGCTCTATAATGCCTACCGCCAGTTGGGCCGCGCGGCGGACTCGGATCGGGAGTCGAAGTTATTTCAACAGATCAAGAAACGGCAGGCAGGGGCGGCCGTCCCCGAAGATCTCGACTGGAGTTTCTATGCCGAGATTTATGAACCCTTCGCGCCCCACCCCCCGATGCCTACGGGTGAACCCGCGGCGCAACCGCAATTCAGCGCGAAAAAACTGGCTTCGGGAATCGACCCGAAGACGGCGGGAATGATCGTCCTCGACTTCAATGGCGATGGCCGCCCGGACCTTCTGGTGTGGTCCGCGGCCGGAGTCAGATTCTATAAAAGCGGATCGATTCCGGTGGAGAACAACGGTCTGACGGGCCTGCGCGGCGTGGTTTCAGTCGCGGCTGGCGATTTCAATAACGACGGATTCACCGATCTTTGCGTCATTACCGATTCCGGAGCGCGCCTCTATGAGAACCAGAAGGGCGTTTTTCACGAGCTCGCCGCGCGGCTACCCGAGGGCAAGTACGAGAAGGCCGTATGGCTCGATTATGACCACGATTATGATCTCGACCTGATCCTCTTTGGTGAGAGATCCGCGCTGGTCCGGAATAACGGCGCAGCGGGATTCAGCGACATGACAGCCGAATTTCCGTTCGCCTCCGGGCATGTAACGGCCGCCGTGGCGATCGACGTGGTCCCGTGGGAGAACGGGGCTGACGTGGCGGCTGCGTACGCGGATCACGCCGGCGTGCTTTACCGCGACAAGCTCGGGGGGAAGTATGAAGCACATCCGCTCACCGCGGTGTTGCCCGGCGCCCGCACTCTTGTGTCGCGCGATGTGGACAACGATGGATGGACCGATCTGGTGGCGAGCTATGGCGAAAGCGCGGTGGTGATCCGAAACCACGAAGGAACGTTCGAGGCTGGCGCGCCGCTGCCCACGCCAGGCAAGGCAATCGCATTCGCGGACTTCGATAATCGCGGGCTCGCCGAGCTGGTGATTGGCGGCGCCATCCATCAGAACAAGGGACTCGGGCAATTTTCCGCTGCGAAGAGCCTGGCGGGGTATGCGGACATTCAGGCTGTTGTCGCCGCCGATTTCGACCAGGACGGTAAGAGCGATCTGGCGGCTGTTTTTGCCGACGGTTCCTTGCAACTTCTCAGGAATGAAACGCCGACCGGCAACGGGTGGCTGGGAGTCACGCTGAACGGAGTAAAGAATCTGAAGCTCGCGGCGGGCGCGCGCGTCGAAGTGAAGGCGGGCACCATCTACGAAAAGCAAACTTATGAAGGCATCCCACTCACATTTGCGATGGCCTCGCAAGCGCAAGCCGATACCGTACGGATCACTTGGCCAAACGGCCTGATTCAAAACGAAATCCAACAGCCCCAGGGCAAACTGCGCGCCTACAAGGAGGCGCAGCGCCTATCCGGCTCCTGTCCCATGATCTTTACATGGAACGGCCGGAACTTCGAATTCATCACGGATATTCTGGGAGTTGCCCCGCTGGGCGCAAGTCTGGGCGACGGCAGATACTTTCCCGTCGATCACGACGAATATATTCAGATCCCCGGTTCTTCGCTGGTGCCGATCGACGGCCGCTACGAAGTGCGAATCACCGAAGAACTGCGCGAAGTATCGTACCTCGACGAAGTGCATCTGATTGCCGTGGATCACCCGTGGAACATCGAAGTTTTCACGAACGACAAATTCAAATCTCCTCCGTTCCCTGAGTTCAGGTTGTTCGGTGTACGGCGGCGCATTTATCCTGAATCCGCGCGGGACGACGATGGCCACGATGTTCTGCCGCGTCTCATGAGGCGAGACGCCACTTATCCCGATCGATTCCAGCGCGATTACAACGGTGTCGCGGCGGTGCATCATCTCGACCTCGATTTCGGCAAAGCTTCGCCCGACAACCGCGCCATCCTTGTCCTGAACGGCTGGCTGGATTGGGCTGATGGCAGCACCTACAGACGCGCGTCCCAGGAGTCACAGCAAGGACTGATCCTCCCCTATCTGCAGGTGAAGGATGCGAGCGGAGCCTGGCGGACCGTGATCGAGGACATGGGCGTTCCTGCGGGGAAACCGAAGACCATTACAGTGGATCTGACGGGCAGGTTTCTCTCCGCCTCGCGCGAGGTGCGTATCGTAACCAATCTTGCCCTTTATTGGGACGAGATTTTTCTCGGCGAAGATCCCGAATCTCCGGAGGTGGCCCTAACTGAACTGGAACCATCAACCGCGCAACTCGGGTTCCACGGCTTTTCCACTTCATCCGTTCATCCCGCGCGCATGCAGCCGGAACGCTTCGATTATCAGAACGGGATGGGGCAGTCGATGTGGAATCCCACGCCGGGTATGTACACCCGCTATGGCGACGTGCGTCCACTTGTCCACGCGATCGACGACATGCTGGTTATCATGGGCTCTGGGGACGAGTTGAAGCTGGAGTTTCCCGCGAAAAATCTGCCAACGGTGCGCAGTGGCTGGCAGCGCGATTTTCTCTTGCTGGTGGACGGCTGGGCTAAGGATCAGGACGCCAACACTGCCTTTGGACAGTCAGTCGAGCCGTTGCCCTTCCACGGAATGAGCCGTTATCCCTATCCGGGGTCCGAACATTTTCCCTCCGACGAAACGCATCGCCATTACCGCGACGAGTACAATACGCGCCCCGCACTGCGCCTGCTGCGTCCACTGCGCGAGCCGTATCGGGCAGCGAGGGCGAGGCCACAATGAGAGGCGTTGCCATCAATGGCCTCGACATGGTTCTGCCCACCGCGCCGGGTCCCAAAGTCTCCTGTTGGCTCATGAAGAAATCCGGTATCGGGAGTGGCGTCACTCCATTGCGGCGGGAACGGCGCGGTGGGTCCGAAAAACCCTGAAAGGAATCATACGGAGTGAAGACGGTGCTCGTTACGGGTGGCAGCCGCGGGATCGGCCGGGCGACAGTCAGCGAATTCGCCGCCGCTGGCTATTTAGTGGCGTTTACATATCGGGAAAATCGCGATGCCGCGGAGTCGCTCATGCGGTGCTTGAGCGAACGTGGGTACAGAACGCTCGCGCTTCAGGCCGATGTGCGTGACTTTGAGCGCGCCAGGGAGGTAGTCAACGAGGTGCAGGGGACGCTCGGGCCCCTCGACGTGCTGATCAACAACGCGGGAATCCGTCGCGACAAGGCTCTTTTCGGCATGGAACCGGCAATGTGGCTCGAGGTGATCGACACGAACCTCAACGGCACTTTCAATTACTCGCGGGCGGCGATTCAGGACATGGTGCGGCGTGGGGGCGCGATACTGAACGTCACCAGCGTCAGCGGACTGACGGGCCTCGCCGGACAAACCAACTACAGCGCTTCGAAGGCAGGTGTGATCGGATTTACCCGGGCACTGGCGCGCGAAGTTGCCCGATTCAAAGTGCGGGTAAACGCCATCGCCCCGGGCGTAATCGTCACGGACATGACGGAAACGATGGATCCGAACGCGCGAAAGAACCTCCTGAGTCAGATCCCACTGGGCTGCGCCGGAACTCCTGAACATGTGGCGCGAATGGCGCTGTACCTCGCGAGCGACGACGCATCTTGGGTTACCGGACAGGTTTTTACCATCGACGGCGGCATGAGCTGACGCGTACGCCGGCAGTAGACGGATTATGATCTAATGACTAAACTGGAAACACTATGGGCCTCCGTGAAATTGAAGTGATCCGGAAGCTGGACTTCTTCGAGCCGCTCGATAACAGAATTATCAAGCAGATTGCTCAGCAATGCTTTGATCGCGAGTTTGCCGCGGGGGACACCATTATTCGCCAGGGTGAACCCGGCCTCGGTCTGTACTTCATCACGGAAGGAAAAGTCAGGGTTGAAATCACCGATAAAGGAGGAGTAACTCCCGTTGCCGAGTTGAAGGACGGCGACTGTCTGGGCGAATTTTCCATCGTCGACGACAAGGCTCGTTCGGCCAACGTTATTTGTATCCAGAACACGAAGTGTCTCCTTCTGACGCGCGACAGCTTCTCGAAACTGATGAGCAAGCACCCCGAAATCGCCGTGCAGATGGTCAAGGCGCTGGTTGCGCGGATTCGGGCCACGAACACAAAATTCAGCCAGGCCACGCCGGCGCCCCAACCCGAATCCCAAGCCGCCCCGCCAGTTGCGTCGTCGGATTCCAACGGAACCATCAGCTCACCGCTAATGATTCCCGGAGAGATTTTCAAGATATATAACGATTCCAAGGGGAAGGTTAAGGACTACTTAGTCAATGTTTTCGAGCCACTCTACGCTCTGAAGGAGATCACCCGGTTCTCGATGGCGCTAGTTGGGTGCCCGGTGCGAGTCGAGGCGGAGAATGGCTGCCGGCCGATTTTCCAGACATCGGTCAACGGTGTGAAAGTCTGTCTGTTCCCCTCCGGCCGGAATCAGACTCTTCGCCTGAGGGCGTTCGGCGACGGCGATGTATCGGCAACTGTTCTTCGCCCCGTCAGGAAGTCATCTCAGTTGTCCGCGTTCCATCTGCAAGGCCACGTCCGGCGGGACGAGACCTGGCGGCTGCACGTACCCTCCCGCCGCAGTATATGGATCGAGATCCCTAATGGAAAAGCAATCGGCATCCGTGGTTCCCGGTGATCCGGCTCTTGTTTACGAGATCCTGACCGGCTATGAGGACATTGCGGAATGGATGCCCCATGTGGCGGCCGTCAAACTGCTGGCGAAGGAGGGCGATCTGGTTCTAGCGGAAGTTCAAATGCAGGGACAGAAGCAACGGCGCTTTACCATGGAGTGTATCCATAGCAGGGCCAAAGAGGTCATTTGGCGTCCTGTGGAGAGTGACATTCCTATCTCCCAAGTACGCTGGGACCTTGCCGCTACACCGGAAGGGCATTGTACAGTGTCCCTCGCCATAGACCGGCGGCTATCGCTGGCACTGTTTAGCTGGGGCGGAATCCGATTCGCGCGACCGCGCCAATGGCTGCGAGCTCTGAGGAACCAGGTTTCGTTGTTCCAGCCCGGCCTGCAACTGCCAGATTCGGAAGGCGAGAAGATCCTCGAAATCGTGGAAACGAACGAGGGGCTGGTTTGCTGGATTCGCGGCAGGAAATATAATCTGGTTGCCGCTGCGGGGGAGCAACCCCGATGATTAAAGTCGTTTTCAACGTCCATGCACCTCGGCAAAACGTTTATGCCATCCTGACCGATTACGCGGCCTACAAGAAATGGGTGCCTGGCTGCGAGCGTTGCGACGTGTTGTCTTCGACCGGAAACGTCACCGAAACTCAGGTTGTCATGAATAGCGCGAAGCGCATGGAACTGACACTCCGATTCGAGGCTGAGCCGATTCAGTCGCTTCGTTTCCGCATGACGAAGAGCCGCGACCTGAAAGGCTATTCCGGTACCTACAGGCTCATGACTGCGGCCGATCAAAAAGGCACCGTGGTGATCGCCGAGCTTGAAATCGACGCCGGATTCATGGCGCCGAAGTTTATGGTAGATCGAATGGCGACCAAGGCGCTCCAAGATACTGGAGAAGCGCTGAACGGGTACTTGAAGCAGGCGCCGTCGCCGGCTGTGGCCGCCCCCCAGCGTCCGCGGGCGGAAAAGGAAATGAAGCCTCGCCGCAGCAAACACGTTTTGCGGGTCGTCAAGACGCAAGCCGGATATCGCGTCTGGCTGCTCGGGGAGATTCTGGACATGGCCGCACGTGGGGATAAACCCGGGCAGCCCTGACAGATCGTATGAGCGCACCAAAAACGGCGTCCCTGACCGTCTTTTGCGGCAAGGGCGGTGTTGGAAAAACTTCCCTTTCGCTGGCGCTGGGGCTCCGGCACGCGCTACAGAAACGTCCGACCGTGGTGGTCACGTCGCATCCGCTACGCGAGCTGGCGGCCTCCGTTTCTCTGGCCGGTCTCAAAGAGCGCTACCCGGAGGCTGCCGACAATCTTTTTGTCATCCACATCGATCCTCGGGAAGCCCTCAACGATACCGTCAGGACAACGGTGCCGTCGTCGATTTTGGTCAAGACTATTCTCGCCAGCAGCGTCTATCAGAGCCTTGTCGAGGTGGCGCCGGGACTCAAAGAGATCGCGTTTCTAAGCCGGTTGCACCGTCTGGCCGACGAGCCCTCCGAGGCCGGAAAGACGTTCGATCGAGTCGTCTGGGATGCTCCCGCGACTGGCCACTTTCTGCAGACGCTGCTGGTCTCAAGAAACTTTGAACAATATCTCTCCGGCCCGTTCGCGCTGCTTGGCGCACAGCTCGCCAGTTTCTCTTCCGATGCTACGCGGTTCGCGGTGCTCCCCATCACCACTCTCGAGGAGATGGCCGTCGAGGAGACTATTGAACTTTGGCGGCAACTCCGTGGGGATCTGGCCATCGAGCCGAAGGCGGTGTTGTGCAACATGGTCTCTCCACTCGCTCGCTCCACGCAGCCAGTCGAGGAGCTGCAGGCACAGCTCGAGGCGGAGCGCGATGACGGCGCCGTACAGTTCATCCTTGACCGCAACGCCATAGAGAGGTCCCTGTTCGGCAAGCTTCGCGCCGCGGTACCGGGTGCGTTGCGCCTGATTGAAAGGAAGGCTGCCTGGACGACGGATCTCGATCTGCTGCTTGATATCGCGAAACAAATGGAAGATTTTCCGGACGACTGGACGCAATGAAGATCCGGATTTTCGTTGGCACTGGCGGAGTAGGAAAAACCTCCGTCGCGGCGGCTTCCGGTCTCAAAACCGCGATTGAGGGCAGCCGGTGCTTAGTGCTCACAATCGATCCGGCAACCCGGCTTAAGACTGCGCTAGGGATAGGAACCGCCGGTGGAGCGCAGAAAGTCCCCATCGAGCCGTTCGCGGCGAAAGGGGAGTTGTGGGCCGCGCAACTCGATGTCAAGCAGCGCCTGGATCACATGGTCCGCCGGCATGCCCGCGCCGGCAAACTCCAGCTCATTCTGGAGCACCCGATCTATCAGGCGGTGGCCAGGCTCGTGGGCATACAGGAATTGATGGCGATCGAGCGTATTGGGGAGGCGCTGGCCGAGGGTTACGATGAGGTGATTGTCGACACGGCGCCGTCGCGGCACGCGCTGGAATTTCTGGATAAGCCTGAGTACTTTGTCCAACTGGTTGGCTCCCCGATTGTCCGGCTCGTGGGCCGCACGTACCATTGGTGGGAAAAATCCAGCCTGGCCCGGCTGGGCCGGTTTGGTTTCGAGCTGTACAGCCAAATAGAAAGCCTGGTTGGCGTTAAACTCGCGAGGGACGTCCTGGAATTCTTTTCGGCTTTCCAGGGTGTCGCCGAAGCCTATGCCAGAGAATCGGCCGCAACTCTTAAACGGTTGCACGACTCAAGGACGACCTCATTTACCATCGTGACGAGCCCTTTCAAGGCCAGCCGCGACGCCGGGTTTTTCTGGGAGGAGTTGCAGAAACGAAAGTTCTTCGTCGAGGGTCTGGTGGTAAACCGGATTTGGCCCGAACTTGCCGTCTCGGCCCGGCCGGGCGCAACCCGCGAAGCTGAGGCGCTCGTGACGTGGTATCGCCATGTAAGCGCGGCGCACCGTCAGGCGTGGGAGCACGTCGCCGCGGAGTATTCCCCGAAGATCCGACGATTGCTCCCTCTGCGCGAACTTCCGGCGGACATTGACGGATTGCCGGCTCTTCACCAGATGGTCCAGGCGATGGGGCAGGCGTGAGACCGCGGACAGTTCGGCGCGCCGCTCAGCTTTGATGGGCCGCGCTCGTGACCGTGAAAGGCGGGCTTACGGGTCCCGTTCCGTCCAGTATCTTTCCGAAGAACACGTTTCTGCGGCGCCTGACCATATCGTCGATATTCTGCTGCATGACGTGCTGCACATACCGGCTCAATTCGCGCATCAGCTTTTTGTTACTCACCTCGGCGGGCTTTATGCCTGATACCGGGATCGGCCTGAGTATCCGCACGTGCCACTTCGAAGGATTCGGCAGGGGTAAGAGGGGAAACGGCGGCGCGATGGGCAGGAATGGCCAGTCCAGCTTTTTTGTGAGGTACCTCCAGTTGATGCGCCCGATGATGGGGTAGATTTCGGCGTGTCCCACAGTGGCCACCGGAATCATGGGCGCCTGGTTTTCGATCGCCATCCTCACAAAAGCGCTCGTGGAGAAATCCCGCAGCTTATAAGCGTTCTTATACTCCGTGAATGCGCCGCGAATCCCTTCGGGAAAGATTCCGACGAGGTTCTCTCGTTCGAACAGCCGTGCCGCGTTGCGCTGGGAAGCAATCACACCACCCAGCTTGGTGAAGAAATTAGAGTGGAATGGAGGCTGCAAAAGACCGGGGATGATGAGAAAGCGCATGAGCCGCCCCGTTGCTTCCCATACGGCTCCCAGATGCATCACCGCGTCTATAGGAATGAATCCGCGATGATTGCTGACGAAGAAAGCCCGTCCCTGTCGCGGAATATTCTCCATTCCCTCGTATTCAATCCGCCAGTAGACCTTTCTGAGAAAGTCCAGCAACCAGCTCATCGAACGTATGTAGCCCACATCCATACCCCAGTCATCGAAGCATTCCGCCAGCAGTTCTGGTTTGGTGCGGGGGCGGCCTTGTAGGAACTCCGCAAGCGCTTCCCGGCTCGACGACCGCGGCGTAAACCCCAGTTCGCGCTTGGCCCGTTCGCTCGAGACGGTCCAGTTGTGTTCGAATTTCGCAATCTCGCCGTGTGGGCGAAATAGCCGTAACAACGGCCCCAGAACGGGGAATCTCGCGACTCCGGCGGCTCGCATGGCCTTGCGGAGTGGTAGCGCCCCAGTTCCAGCGGCATTGAATACCCCCGTCGCATCCGATTCGACCGCCCGCGCCAGCACCTGTGCGGCGTCCGCCGGGGAAATGAACTGGACATTCGGGTCGCGCCCCGCTGGCAGCGCCGAACCACGGCGAATCAGACAGCGGATCAACGGATCTTCTTCATTCGCGTCGGGCATCGCGGCGAAACGGATCGCGGCCCAGTTCGGCGCCTCCGAGGCGGCTTCTTCGAGTCGCAGCCAGAGGCGATCGAGTGCGCCCGCGGGCAGCAGGGAAACGCGCTCCTCAGTCATGAAGCCGGCGTTCTTGCAACTCGCTCCGTAGGCGCATGCGTGGCTGCGGACGACCAGTCTGCGGAATCCGCCGCTACGGACGATATTGCAAAGCTCGTCAGGACTTTTGCCAAGATAGATGGCGCACTCCCCCTCCGTGTCGGAGCACTGGTGGCCGCACCGGCCAAGTTCCTCGCGAGTTTCACGCGCCAGTAAGCCGTCCGGACCGAGGATCACGACTTTCACGATTGGCTACCGTTTGACGATACCGGACAGGAGAATGCTGGAGAATTCACGTACCAGACGCTCTTCGTCCAGCACTTCCACCTTGTTGCCACCAAACAACTCGACGACGACGAGTATCCCGGTGATCGCGGAGAAAAACATCGCGGCTGCGGCCTCGATGTCTACGTCCTCCCCGATCTCGCGGCGCTCCTGCCGCTTCGCCAGAAAGTCGGTAAATTGCAGACGGCCTTGCATGAGAAACTTCTGGTAAAGCAGCGGGCCGAATTCCGGGTCCCGCACGGCCTCTTCGATGAGTCTGCGAATAAAGGGCAGACGCCGCCGGTATTCGTGCAGCATCACCTTGGCGAGCATGTGGAGCTCATCACGCAACGTTTCGGTAGGAAAGCGCAGTTCGGGCGCCGCCACCGCGCCTGCCATGACTTCCACTTCGCGTTCCAGCGCCGCCGCAATGATGTTTTGACGGTTTTTGTAGTGCCTGATGATATCGAACACTGAAACCCCGCTGGCCCGGGCCAACCGGTTCACCGTAATGTCCGAAAGCTTATACTCCAACGCGAGTTGCGTGGCGCTCTCGAGCACGGACCTCTTCTGCTCAGGTGTCAGCCATTCCGAACTCATCGGCAACGGTTATGATAGCAAACGTCCTCCCAGTCTCATGTTCTATTGTCGTTATCTTACTCATGATCCGCATGCCCTACACTGCAATCTGTCGCAAGGCGGGTATGACGCTTGCGGTGATCCGTCGAATCTGTGCTTTCCGGATAGACCTCATGACGCTAAACTTGAACACTTGGTCTGGAGTTGGGCAGTGGACGGTTGTGCCGTGACAGAGCGAATTCCGATTGGAAAGTAGGAGAGTCTTACGATGAGCGACGTTTTTGCCGCCGGTTTGTTCTTTCCCGAAGGACCGGTGGCCTTGCCGGATGGAACCTGGCTGGTTGTCGAGGGTGGCGAGCGCGGCTGCGTGACCCAGATCAGCGCTGATGGCAAGACCAGGCGCACAATCGCGGTCACGGGCCTGCCAAATGGACTTGCCGTCGATGCCTCCGGTGCCATTTGGGTGGCGGAACCCAAAGTACCCTCACTGCTCCGCGTGACTCTGGACGGCAAAGTTGAAGTGTTCCTGACGGAATGCCACGGCGAGCCCTTCTTGTATCCGAACGATCTGTGTTTTGGACCCGACGGCGCGCTGTATCTCACCGATTCAGGAATCACGGCTGCGGATTTCGAGCCCGGTGGGAAAGTCCGCCCCGACTTCGAAACCTGTCCGATGGACGGGCGCGTGTACCGAATCGACGTTCGGACGAAGACGATTGAAAAAATCGATTCAGGGATCCGCTTCACGAACGGCATCGCCTTTGGCCCGGACAATGACCTTTACGTGAACGAGACTATAACCGGCGCGATCTACCGATATCGTTCGAGAAGCGGCGGTGGCTTTGGACGTCGCGAAATCTTTGGCAACGTCTGGAACGACTCCAAATATTCCACGCTGCGTGGCCCCGACGGCATGGCTTTTGGCGCTGATGGAAAGCTTTACGGGGCGGTTTTTGGACAAGGCGACGTGACCGTGCTGGGGACCGACGGCCAGGTCGTCCAGCGATTGCCCACGCAGGGCAACATGCCCACGAACGTCGCGTTCGGATTGCCTGGACAGCGGAAACTTTATGTGACGGAATACCAGCATGGCCGGCTCGAAGTGTTTTCCGTCGAAACGGATGGTTTGCCGCTGTGGACCTAGCGTCCGCGTAGAGCTTCGGTGGACATCACGCTGCTGGATGAAGCGCGTCTACGCCCGAACTGCGTTAGCGAACCCATTTTTTTTCTTCCACGCTCTGCCCGTTGCATCGGCGGCGCGAATGGCGTCTGATACCAGCTCGGGCCTCACGTCAAACGGCTCATTGTGGATGGTCTCTCCTTTCACCGTGCTGCGCGTCGCGACTTGCTGTAGCATTTCACCGGTCATCTCACCCAAGCCGACTTCCGCCAACGTCATGGGCAGACCCACCTCAGCGGAAAATCCGAGAACCTGGTCCACCATCGAGCGCGGCTTTCCTTCGAGCATGAGTTGGACCAGCACCCCGAAAGCCACCTTTTCCCCGTGTAGGAACGCATGTGTGGGTGGTACCGCAGTAAGGCCGTTGTGAATGGCGTGCGCGGCAGCCAGTCCCGAGGATTCAAAACCGAGTCCCGATAGCAGCGTGTTGGCTTCCACCAACCGTTCAAGAGATGGTGTCACGGCTTGGATTTGTACAGCCCGGAGGGCATCGGCGCCATCATTGATCAATGTGCGATAGCAGAGTTCCGCCAGCGCGAGCGCGGCCTGCGTGGAGGCGCCGCCGCGCATGTTTTTGATACTGCCATCGACACAGGTCTTGGCTTCAAACCAGGTTGCCAGCGCGTCGCCCATTCCAGCCACGAGGAGTCGAGGCGGACTTTTCGCAATGACCTGAGTGTCCACCAGCACCAGGTCGGGGTTCTTGCGGTAGATCCGGTACTGTTCAAAACTTCCGTCGTCTGAGTAGATGACGGATAGCGCACTGCACGGAGCGTCACTGGATGCTACAGTCGGGCAGTTCACGACGGGCAGATTGCAATCGGCAGCCGCGGCCCGCGCCGCATCCAGCACCTTGCCTCCTCCAGCCCCGATGATGACGCGGGTAGCTGTTTCGCGAACGGCCTTGTCGATACGCTCGACTTCTGAAGCCGAACACTCCCCGCCGAAGTCATGGACTTGGTGGGCGATGCCCGCTTCGCCCAGACTGGTGTGCCACGCTTCGGAGAGCAAGAGGCGTGCGCTTCGTCCCGCAACAATGAGCGCCGGTCCCTTGATCCCGAGGGTCGACATCTCGAGGCCAAGAGATGCGGTAGCGTTTTTTCCCTGAGTATACCGGGCGGGGGAGCAAAAGACGGACAGCATGTGGATACTCTACTGCATCTCAATCGAGCACGCTGACGGGCTGGCTGACGACACCCACTGCCGGTGACACGCCCTGCCGATGAGGCCGGGGCCGCAGCATGTTCGATAGTCGAGGCGGCGTATTCCGGCCATCAAGTCGACCAGCCTGCAGGTGCCTACCTGTCCGACTCGTCCTCGCCGAACACCTGCTGGCCGTAAACGGACGGGCGAGCAAATTTTATTCCGGCGAGGCTCCTTATCAACCCGGAACGCATTTCTTCGTCAGCGTTCCCCGCGTGTATCCGCGATGATCCGGGTAGCGGCGCCGTGAAGGCCATCGATCCGTCGACCGGCGAAATCCGTTGGACACACCCGCTCTACAGCATGCCGCAGGCCGGCATCCTTTCCACAGCGGGCAATCAGGTCTTTGGAGGCACCGACGAAGGCCAGTTCTTTGCGCTGGACGCCGCCAGTGGGAAAGAGCTTTGGCACGCCAATACCGGTGGCGTGATCGCCGGGCCAGTGAGCTATTTGAGCAAGGGAAAACAGTTCCTCTCGATTGCGGCAGGCAGTGCGATCTTCACATTTGGTTTGGAGTGAACCGCCAGGCGTCTTTGGAGATCTCTGGAGATATCTCCCGGCAACCAATCGTCACTCTATCCTCCTCTTGTGCATGAATGGCTTCCCAGTCAGTACAATCACAGACAACCATAATCATGCTCAACTTATTCGTCAAGAATCTTTCCGCGGTTTTTGTATTATTCGCCGGCCTCCTGCCGGCTCAGAACGCGACCGAACTCTGGTCCAGGGGCTACGCCGTGATCCCCACGCCGCGTTCGGTCAACCTGAGTGGCGGTGATGTCCAGATCGATGGCCGCTGGGTGATCGTCCCCTCGGGCATCGATTCGCGAGAGATTTCGGTGCGCACTCTGCGCCGCGACCTCGCGGAATGGCACCACATGAACCTTAACGCAGCAACGCAAGGCGATTCGTCCATTCGTCTATCGATCCAGCCAGGAACGACAAAGACCGGCGCGGATGCTGAGATCGACAGACAGGCATACCGGCTGCAGATTGGTGATCGCTCCGTCGAGGTCACCGGAAATGGTGCCCCCGGCCTGTTTTACGGGATCCAAACTCTCCTGCAACTCATCAAACACGACCCCTCCGGCGCGCTGGTTCTACCCAAGGGGACGATCGAGGATTGGCCCAAGCTGCAGCTTCGAATTCTGCACTGGGACACCAAGCACCACCAGGACCGCATAGAAACTCTCAAGCACTATCTCGATTGGTCGGCCCGCTTCAAGGTGAACATGATCGGCTTCGAACTCGAGGACAAATTCGAATATCCTTCCCACCCCGTGATCGGGGCTCCCGGCGCCTATACCACGCGCGAACTGCAAGAGTTGGTGAACTACGCACTGGAACGCCACATCCAGATCGTTCCCGAAATTCAGGCGCCGGCGCACATGTCTTTCGTCCTGAAGCACCCTGACTTTGCCGCCCTGCGAGCCGACGGCAGTAACTACATGAGCTGCATGTGCGATCCCAAGGCGCTGGAACTGATCTTTTCCATGTACGACGACGCGATCGCGGCCACGCGCGGCGTCGACTATTTCTTTGTGTCCACCGATGAGGTGTACTACGCTGGCCTCTGCGACAAATGCGCGAGGCCCTATAATCCCGAGAACCGCAGCCTCGCCTGGGTTGAATTCGTACAGAAGGCTCACGAACACTTGACCAAGCGCGGACGCAAAATGCTCGTGTGGGCGGAGTTTCCCTTGCTGCCCGAACACGTCAAGCTGTTGCCGGCGAATATCATCGACGGTGAGGCCACCTATATGCCACAGGAAAAGCAGCGCGGCATGCGCCAACTCGCCTACACTTCGATGCAAGGGGCCGAGCTGCTCTTTCCCGACCACCTCTCGCTCGATGGGCGCCGCGGTCATCTCGAAGAAGCCTTCGAAATCATTCGTTCCGGAAGGCACTGGCAAGGCAATCCCATTGGGTCTTTCGGCGCGGCCTGGGACGATTCCGGCCTGCACAATGAAACTTTCTGGCTGGGCTGGTCAGCCTCCGCGCGATACGGATGGAATCCAGGTACACCCGCTCTCGATCAGCACGTAGCCGAATTCATGCAGGTCTACTACGGGTCGCGTGTGAGTGGAATGACGAACGTGTACCGCATGATGCAACAGCAGGCCCGCGCGTGGGAGCGCACTTGGGAGCGGATACCGTCGAAGGTGATCCTGACCCGCTATGGCAGCTATTTCGGCAAAGGCATAGGCACTCATCGCGTCGACATGACGCTGTCGGTTCCCCTGATCAACGACCTGCCTGACTGGTTCCCCGATCCATTCTGGACTGACCGCTACAAGGACTGGCTCAGCGAGGCCCGGCTGAGGGCAACCGAGAGCGAGCAACTCATTGCGGCCCTGCAAACGCACTTCGGCCTGGTAGATCGCAATCACTACAACCTGGAGGTGTTTCTGTCGCTGGCCCGCTTCATGGGACACCATTGGCGTCTGTTTCTCGATCTGGCACGCGCCGAAGAGCAGATCAAGCAGGGGCAAGCGCTGGCGCTCGAGAACCATGCCGATCAGGCGATCGGCGTTCTCGCCGGCGCATATGATACCGTCGACCAGCTACGAAAGGACGGCCTGAAGACTTACGACGAGCTGCGAATGGTGTTTGAGAAGAGCCGGTATCCCAAAGGGCGCCCGGTAGGAGGGCGCGAATTCGTTCATGTCTTTGATGATGTCAAAGATCACTTTGCAGATCGCCGCGCCGATCTGAGTTATATGCTGGCGCCTGAGGACAGTCTAGGGCTGGACCGCTGGCTGAACGAACTTGCCGCGGCCATTAAGCTGTACGCCAAAGAGAATCACACCAATCTTCCGCCGACGTTGCCATAAATAAAGTTGCGCGTGCGGAGTCTGAGATCGGCGGCTGAGCCCGCTCGCACGCAAGCGCTGCACAAGCGCAACAGAGCCTGAAGAAAGCCGGCATGCGCCGGCCCGAATGGTATACAACACCGATGAAATTCGCGGGGACTGTGTTGCTCTGCAACGCGGGGATTTGGGCGCAGCCGCAACGCAGCTCGCTCGATTATCCACTCGCGATGAACACGCGCTGGACGCATCATCTGCACCAGGAGAATGGTCCGGGCGTGCATTTCGATGAAAATCCTGCGGCTCTGGCAAAGGACAACGTTGTCGACACGAGCGTTATTTCGGAGGTCGCCTGCGTAGAGACGATCGGGGGCCATCCCTACACGCGCGTCGAAAGCCGCATAACCGGAAAACCCTGGCTCTTCGAGTGGGAACGCATCTAGCCGGAGGGATTGCTGGTCGGAAAAAGCAGAGAACAGGAGGGGCAAGAAGTCGTCATGCAGCCCGAACAGAAGCGTATCAGTGCGACACTGCGGCCGGGAACTTTCTGGGACTGGCGGGCCAAGGACGCCCCAATCAAGTTTCACTACTCAGTTGTAGGTCCGGGTGCGGTGGACGTTCTAGCGGGTCATTATCAGGGTATTCACCTGACCACGGCCGGGACCGTTCAGGCGCCGTTCGGCAAAGTAGACATCCGCCAGGAGACTTGGTTCGTGCCGGGGGTGGGAATCGCCAAGCAGGAGGCCGATACGAGCGTCCAGAGACACAAGCTGTCCGGCGTGCTGCTGACGCTCGAGAAATTAGAAAAATAGGATTGCGATTCTGCCGCGGATAGAGTCGATCCGGTTGCCGCGTTTCGCGAACCCAGTTGATTTACAAAACATTGATACCGGATAGTCTTAACATCCAGATGACTAGCCAAATGGCGATCACAGCCATCAGAACGTACCTGATCCATTGCGCCACAGTCCTCGGCTCGGTCCGGTTTTCCATTCTTCTCTTATACCTCCATTTCGTCAGCTCACCTCGATGAAAGGGAGTGGAAGGTTTTCGCCGAAAAGAACGGCCGCGTTCATTGCCGCACAGTCATAATCATAGGTTGCTCGCTCCGACCGGTGCTACGAGCCTCCGCTGCGCACGGTTGGACAGATTCGGTTTTACGAAGTATCATCTGAACCCTGCGGCCCAGAGGCGTGCGCGCGGACACGATCGTGTCGTAAGATTGCAATAGCGATCAGCGGCCAACCTCGCCGGATTGCTCAAATCCCACTTCAGTTGCTTTAGAAAGGAACGCGAGTGAATAACGTCGAGAATGTCATTTCTCAACTTGAGACGCAGCGATCTGCCATCGATCGCGCCATTTCGGCTCTTCGGGAGGTAGCAGGGAAGAGTCCCTTGGCAAAAGTAATATCGCCAAGCAGTAATGGCCAGCCTCGCAAGAGACATCTGAGCCCGGAGGGCCGCAGGAGAATCATCGAAGCCACTAAAAGACGCTGGGCCGCCAAACGGGCTAATGGAGCCGGTACTGCAGCGAAACGTGTTGCAACGCCGCGCCGTGGAACGATGAGCCCTGCAGGACGAAAACGGCTGGCCCTAGCGATGAAGAAGAGATGGGCCGCCGCCAAGAAGGCTGGCAAGAAGCAGTTGGCATAAGCCAGAGCGGCTTGCGCAACAGCCTCGGGCCAGCGTTCCTTTCGCCGGAACGCCGGACACTCTCCGACTCTCTCGCGTGTGTGGCCCTCGTTTTACCGCTCACGCATCTCGCGAGGGATGCCGGATGGCGAAGGGGCGTATGTGGAGCATCTTTCCCTCTAGCCGCGAAAGGGTGTCGTGTCTCTGACGGCAATGGGGCTTATTAAGTTCGGCGTGAGAAGAGCAGATTCTTGGTGCGAAACCGACCAGCGGCCTGATCCTTCCGCACTTGCACGCGCTATGCTGATGGAGTTGTTCAAAATGGATGTCGTGAACGTGTTGCCCGGTCCGAGGCCGCCGATCGGCGATACCGGCCGCAGCGGCATATTTTTTCGGCGGGTGTGTCGATTTCAAGCCTGCCCGATCGTCAATGCAATGGGGCCACTCGAGTGGAACGATTGAGACAGGCGCGCTGATTGCCCTGGTCATGACGAAACCGCCGGCAAAGGCCGGTGCGGGGCTCCAGGAGGAGTGAAGGATGAGCAAGGCACGGATACTGGTTGGGACGCGCAAGGGCGCTTTCGTCCTGACGTCAGACGGAAAGCGCGAGCGGTGGGACGTCAGCGGCCCCCATTTTGCCGGCTGGGAAATCTACCACGTCAAGGGATCGCCCGCTGACCCGAATCGGCTCTATGCGTCGCAATGCAGCGGTTGGTTCGGCCAATTGATGCAGCGCTCCAACGACGGGGGCAAAACGTGGGAACCGGTGGGTAACCAGTTCATCTACGACGGTGTCCCCGGCAAGCACCAGTGGTATGACGGCACGCCGCATCCCTGGGAGTTCAAGCGCGTCTGGCATCTGGAACCCTCGCTCACCGATCCGGACACGGTCTACGCCGGGGTTGAAGACGCAGCCTTGTTCCGCTCAACGGACGGGGGGCAGAAGTGGCAGGAGTTCTCCGGCCTGCGTGGCCACGGCTCAGGGCCTCACTGGCAGCCGGGCGCCGGTGGGATGTGCCTGCACACAGTCCTTCTAGATCCGAGCGATCCCCAGCGGATCTTCATCGCCATCTCGGCTGCGGGCGCCTTCCGTACCGACGATGCCGGCAAGACGTGGCGGCCCATCAACCGTGGACTGCGCTCGCAACAGATCCCCGACCAGGATGCCGAGGTGGGTCACTGCGTGCACCGCATCGCCATGCACCCCTCACGCCCGAATGTGCTGTTCATGCAGAAGCACTGGGACGTCATGCGCACCGACGATGCCGGCGAATCGTGGAAGGAGGTCAGCGGGAATCTGCCGACCGACTTCGGATTCGTGATCGACGTCCATGCCCACGAGCCGGAGACCATTTACGTCGTCCCGATCAAGAGTGACTCTGAACACTTTCCGCTCGAGGGAAAGCTGCGTGTGTACCGCAGCCGGACCGGTGGAAACGAGTGGGAGGCTCTCACCAAAGGTCTGCCGCAAAGCGACTGCTACGTGAATGTGCTGCGCGACGCCATGGCTGTCGACTCGCTCGACAAGTGCGGGGTGTATTTCGGCACCACTGGCGGGCAGGTCTACGCATCGGTTGATTCAGGAGACAACTGGGCTCCCATCGTCCGCGATCTTCCGCCCGTGCTCTCTGTCGAGGTCCAGACGCTGCCGTGATCCGAATCGTGCTGCCGGCACATCTCCGCACACTGGCGAAAGTCGATGGCGACGTGCAACTCGAAGTCGAGGGGCAGGCTACGCAACGCTCAGTCCTTGACGCGCTCGAGGCCCGCTATCCGATGCTCCGCGGAACGCTCCGCGATCACGTTACTAAACAACGCCGGCCGTTCGTGAGGTTCTTCGCTTGCGAGCAGGATCTCTCCCACGAATCGCCCGACACCCCACTGCCCGAAGCGGTCGCGATGGGGTCTGAGCCTTTTCTGGTCGTAGGCGCCATCGCCGGGGGTTAGCATTGGTTTCCTGAGTTCATAACTGTCTGCGCAGAGTGCTATTGTTCTGCAATGGTTGAGTGGGAAGGACGGCGACGGAGTCAAGCTGCATCTATCGCGGCACGCCGCATCGCTCAAATCCTGACACGTGCCCTACCCAAACGTTGCGCTGAAGTCTTTTGAGGCGTTAAACGGCGGCGCGGCCAACTTTGAGTTACCTGCTTCGCTTCGACGACATGGACGCTCCCATTGTGCTCCGAATCTTTGTTCGCGATCCAGAAGGCGCGGGAGCGATCCGCGCATTCCGCAGAGGTGATCGAGCTGACGCCGAACGCGCCCGAATCCTTTGAACCTGGTTGGCCGACCATAGCGATCTCGATGGCGCGCTGGCCGAGTCCTCAGAAGCCGTCCGCCTCAAGCCGGATTCCGTCACCGCGCACTATAACAAGGGACGGTCGTTATTCGATCGCCGCCGCAATGAGGAAGCCAGGCGAGAGATCGAAACCGCCGTGCGCCTCCACGCGCGGAATTCAACCGTACTGGCTGTCACCGAGAACCAGCTGGACTGCGCGGCCCGCTCGGCTGAACTGCTGCGGCACGTCGTGATCCTCGATCCGAAGAATACCGCCGCGTATTACCTGCTCCGCCAGGACTTGGCCAAACTCGGCAAGGATTCCGAGGCCATCGTGCAGTGGAAAAAACCACGGAGCTCCATCCGGAACCTGCCGAGGCCGCTCTACAATCTGGCGCGGCGCCTGAGCCAAATCGATCCGGCCGCGGCGAAACCTTGTTAGGAGCGATTTCTGGATCCGCAAAAAAACGCTGTATCACCGAGCGCGCCCGATAAGCTCGGCAACTTCGCGCTTGCAGCCGCGAGCGCGCGCGACTGGAGCCAGGCAGTCGCCCAACTCGAAGAAGCCGTCGCGTCTGCGGAGAATGCCGCTCGAAAGGCAACCTTCACAAAGACCTGGGCTTGATCTATTGCCGCTCAGGCAACCTGGAGAAGGGAGAGCGCGAGCTGCGCATCGCCGGCATTCTCACGCCCAACGATCCCGACGTCAATTAGTCTTTGGAAAATTTTGCAAGAGCTCAAGAGCGGCAACTGCGGAGGTAGTGTCCTCCCGGCTGCAGCGAACAAGCGGCACCGCTCTATCGCGCGGCGCCGCGCGATTGCTACAATGGCAGTAGAACCCTGGCGCTATCGTCTAACGGTTAGGACGGAGCCCTCTCAAGGCTTAAATACGGGTTCGATTCCCGTTAGCGCTACCATGTTTTCATAGAGTTACGGGCAATGCGCTGGCACGCGCTGGCACGCGCAGCCGGCCAGGGTCACGTTGCTAGTTCCAAATTCCGCATTGAGTCACTTTCTCCACGACGTTCATGGAGGACTCCCAATCGGGATATCCAGAACATACCGGACCGTTGCTGCTACCGAACCGACGATACATGTTGCAATCGATATGCGGTCGCAAATGCGTTTCTCGTTCCTGATCCCGTTCTGGCCGCTCAGCAGCCGCTTTCTCCGAGTGGCGCGTCACACGACCGCAATGGATGGTCAAGCTCTGAGTTAACCTGAACGTCAGGACTCGGTAATG